>RCND010001150.1_pt1 | contig 14986 bp, 9 predicted proteins | sample 2041351 | NCBI WGS metagenome assembly RCND01 (sample SAMN09708230, study PRJNA481090) | Marine sediment metagenome, whole genome shotgun sequencing project. | biome: marine sediment; feature: ocean; material: sediment; isolation source: Sewage treatment plant 12B marine sediment (STP12B) ...
CCTGGCCCATCTCTTCCTTCAGAGCCAGCCCCGGATTCATAACTGGGAGAGTAAGGCGGCCATAGCCATGCGATCCCTGGAAAATGGATATTCACTGAATTATTCACCGGCTTGCTATCTGAAACCCGAATCCGTTGTCGACCTAAGTGACAAGATGGATGAGAGCGGACAATTGGAATGGTCTGTACCCGAAGGTAAATGGACGGTAATCCGATTTGGCCATGTGAACATGCGTGAGATGAATGGACCTGCTGTTAAAGAGGCCAGAGGTTGGGAGTGTAGCAAATTGGATAAGATTGCTCTGGAAAACCACATGTACAAAGGCATGATGGGCGATCTGACAGGACCTGACGGGACCATTGGAGAAGGAAAACTGGATGGTTTGCTTATTGATAGCTGGGAACGAAGGATCCCCACCTGGACCATAGAGAGTGAAACTATTTTTAAAGAGTTTCAAAATCGGAGGGGCTACAACATGCGCCCATTTTTGCCTGCCATGATGGGTTATGTGATCAAAGATCAAACATACACTGAAATGTTCTTGCGTGACCTTCGCGAGACCATGGATGATCTGTTTAATGAGAACTTCTTTGCGCATTTCCGAACCATTGCACAAGATTTTGGAGCCAAGGTCTATACAGAAGGTGCGACTGGAGAAGTATTGCCAGGCGATGCCCTGCGCTATTATGGGCTCTCCGATATACCCATGACCGAGTTCTGGTATCCACGTGCCCCCTCTTCCCAGGTCAATGGTAAACCTATAAAGGCGGCAGCCTCCGCATCCCATCTTTACAACAAACAATTGGTGGCAGCTGAAGCCTGTACAGAGATTGGGGTACGTTGGGATGAGCATCCCTATACTGTGAAATACCTGATCGACAAGAATTTCACGCTGGGTGTGAACCATCTGGTCTTTCATACCTTTAGCCACACCCCCCAGGAGGTGGTCTACCCTGGATCCAGCTTCGGCGGTTTCATTGGATTTCCCCTGGTCCGGAATCAGACCTGGTGGAAGCACACTCCAGCCTGGACCGATTACCTGGCCCGCTGTCAGTTTATGCTGCAACAGGGCGAATATGTGGCCGATGTACTCTGGTACCTGGGTGATGAGCTGGAGCGCCCTCCCTTCCAGGATGCCCCCTTTCCAGAAGGGTATCAATACGACCTGTTAAATCCCGAGCTCCTTCAAACCCGACTTTCCATGGATAAGGGGCGAATCAAAGTGGAAGAAGGAGGTGAATACCAGGTGATCATGTTAAGAAACTCAGAAAAGATGCTGCGGTCCACGGCAGAAAAAATCCGGGAACTAGTGCTTGAGGGTTCGGTGATTCTGGGTAATAAACCTCAACAATCCCCAAGCCTGATGGATGGCCCTGAGGATTTGAAAGTGCTCCAACAAGTCGCAGAAGAGCTCTGGGGGGAAGACCAATCAGGTGTTAAGAAGGTAGGCAAAGGAAAAGTCTACTGGGGAATGAGCATTAAAGAGGTACTGGAGCAAGAAGCCATTGCACAGGATGTGGTCACTCCCTTAGAGCTCCAGATCCCCTGGATACACCGACAAACAGAATCTGCCGATATCTATTACCTCTCCAGCCAGAATGAGCTTGCAATGGATGCTTCTATAGGTTTTCGAACCACAGACAGAGCACCTGAAATCTGGGATCCACAAAGCGGAACCAAGGTGAATGCCGGAGTGTGGGAAGTAAGGGATGGAAAAACGCACGTAGCCATAAGTTTTGAACCTCATGGTAGTGTTTTTGTGGTCTTTCGAAAAGACAATAAGAAGCCTTCCTGGACCAGGGTAGAGCATAAGGGTAATACGTTATTAACCTCCACTCCAGGCTGGTACCAGATTCATCAGACCGGCCAAGCCCATTCAAGCATACGGGTTGGAACAGATTCATTCCTTGCAAAAGATGCAGGGGTGTATACTTTCACCAATAATAAGGGTCACAAGATGGAGGTCCCCATTGAGAACAGGATTCAAACCCTGAATAAAAAGTGGCTGCTTAGCTTTGATGAGGGTTGGGAAACCCCTTCTGCCATTGAGCTTCCCGTACTTGTCTCCCTGACTCAACATCCGGATCCGGCCGTTAGATATTACTCAGGTACGACTACTTACCGAAGACAGGTTGAGCTTTTCAAACCAGAGGAGAATGTGGTATTGGACCTGGGCACAGTGGAGAATATCGCCGAAGTTTGGTGTAATGGAAAAAAGGCAGGGACCCGCTGGGCTCCTCCATTTATCTTTGATCTGACAGGGTTTGCTGTAGCGGGACAGAATGAAGTGGAGGTCAGAGTGACTAATACCTGGCGGAATCAGATGATCTATGACCTTCAGAGGCCCGAAAGTGAGAAGCTAACCTGGACCACTAATCCTCCAAATAATCCAGAGGAAGCCCCTGCCCCATCAGGATTGATCGGCCCAGTGATGCTTATTGAGCAATCAAACACAAGAATCAGGTAGAACTATCTATTTCATTAATTGATTTAAAAGCATCCTGTATTTGCATTACATATAGTAGATATTATTGGACTCAAATTTTGCTAATCAGTAAATTTATTAAAGTCAAAATCATGAGAAAATCCATTGTCATTACACTCGTATCAATGGGGCTATTTTCCCATTTTGCAGGCTCATCCCTATCAGCTCAGGAGGGTATTCTCTCGAAAAACCTGCCAACTAATATTTCCAATTGATGGGTGGCTACTGATGCACTTGGAAGAAAGCTGCTGGCATGCGTTTGAGAAAATTGAGGTGGAACCTATCAATGTGGACCAAATTGTATCCCATTACCCGGAAGCAATCAATGATTATAATCATCCACAATGGACTCCGAGTGATTTTTATCGTTACCATCATTGGAGTGAGCCCCTCTTTGGCTATTATGTGAGTACTGACCGATGGGTTCTTAGAAAACATGCAGAAATGCTAGCCGATGCCGGAGTGGATGTAGTTTTTTTCGATTGTACGAATAAAACCTGGATGTGAGTTATGTAAAGATGGAATCCGACTACCTGATTCCACTCTACCAAAGACTGATTGATGTCAGTCAGAAAATCAATTCCGGAAAAAAAATTCTATATCAGCCCATATCCGTGCCCATTTGCTCTGATTGGGATATCTATTTGCCTCCATTTATTGAAATGAAGACACCAGTAGACAGGGAAAACATTATCTTGTGCGCCACATATGTATGAAGGGGATAAAGACTGGTGGAAGGATTACAATACCAGGTCTATCTTCAAAGACTATAATCAGGTGGGCACCGTAGAAAGAAAATACATCATAGACATTCTGGCCCGACCCTATCCGCAAGGTTTTACAGTGACCATTGGTGAAACCCAGCTCAGATACAATCCCTTAAAAAATACTGGTCTTGAAGTACATAATACCGACAACGAGGGAAATGTTCCTGAATTAATCTGGGATCATTTCCGTCAACAACTGATCGTAGTAAAATGGCCCATAGAAGGAGAAATCATACACTTGACTGTGGAACCTGGTCTCAGTCAAAATTACTTAAAAAGGTAACTAACAATGAAAACAAAGTTTTACACCAGGATTCTGGGCATTGTCGCTTGCTCGAGCATTATGCTTTTTCAGCCGGTTCCTGCTTTGGGGCAAAATCAGGATCATCCACCTAAACAAGCAAACATTCTGTTTCTTGCCATAGACGACCTACGACCGGAACTGGGATGTTATGGTGCTGAGCATATCCATTCACCCCACATAGATGCACTTGCATGTGAAGGTGTTCTGTTCAAAAGAGCTTATTGTCAGGCGCCTCATTGCGGGCCATCCCGGACCTCACTGCTTACGGGCATTCGGGCCCGCAAACCTGCCATGCATATGAGCGTAGATGAGCTGGCTCCTGGAACTTTGACTTTACCTGCTGCTTTTCGCCAGGCTGGCTATTATACAGTTTGTAATGGGAAGATCTTTCACCAGCTTGATGATATGGCCGGGGAAAGCTGGTCAGAAGCTCCTTTTTCGCTGGTAAATGGCAATAAAGAAAACAATCATCTGACTCTCCATGACGAAGAGTCGGCACAATATATTCTGGAAAAGAACAAGCGTGGCCCCTTTTACGAAGCCCCGGATGTTCCGGATAATACCTACATCGATGGACAGACCTGTGAGAAAACCATTCAGGATTTGCAGCGAATAGCAAAACTGGATCAACCTTTTTTCATGGCCTGTGGATTTGTTCGTCCCCACCTGCCCTTTTATGCTCCAAAAAAATACTGGGATTTGTATGACAAAGACTCGATTGAAATAGCTAACAATCCCTTTAGACCTTTAAATTCCCCTGAGGCCCTGAAAGGATCACCAGAATTTCACAGTTATCACAGCCGGAATATTGAATACAACTCCAAGGAATTTCATAAAATCGCAAGACAGGGATACTATGCCTGCGTAAGCTATGCCGATGCACTGGTAGGTAACATCCTGTCGGCCCTGGATGAACTCGGACTCAGGGAGAATACCATTGTAGTGCTCTGGGGAGATCACGGATGGAACCTGGGAGAACATAGCTTCTGGAGCAAACATAACTTGCTTTACACCAGTAAGCATGCTCCCTTGATTATTTCAGCACCCGGGTTTTCCACAAATGTCGCAACAAGCAGCATTGTTGAACTGATCGACATCTACCCCACCCTGTGTGACCTGGCCGGAATTGAAACTCCCGAACATCTTGAAGGGCTGAGTCTGGTTCCCCTCCTGACAGATCCTGAAATGGCCATCAAACCGGCAGCCTTTACTTGCTGGGACGAAGGCGCCTCAGTCACAACGCAAGATTTTAGTTATACTGAATACGATAACGGAGAACGCATGTTATTCGATCTAAGAAAGGATCCTAATGAGAATATTAACCTTGCAGATTCTCCTGAATATAATAAACAAATGGACTCCCTGAGCAAGCTTTTGAGAACAAAGCGTTTCAGTGCTGATTTATAATTCTGGATTGAACTCCCGATCATGCTTTTGGCTTTCTTGAGACATCAAGTAAATTACAACATTTATTAAAGAACGGAGTCCTGGAATTCCTCCTTGAAATGCAGCAGAAAGGGGAAATCCGGCATTTGGGATTTACCGGGCATACATATACTGCATTACCTGTCTCTTGAAGAAGTTCTCTGGTACGCTCTTTCCCTGCCCATAAGCTCCCTGGTGGAGGGAACAGAAAAGCTGGCATACTTGGAACAGAATGTCAAAGCCGTCCGGGATTTCCAGAAACTATCCATTAATGAGTTATTGGAGATCGAATCCAGAGTATCCAGGTTTGCCACAACTCCAGACCTGGAGTACTACCGGCCCAAGTCCTGACAAGGAATTCTAAACTTTGTACCTATTGAGGTGATAACTCCGATGACGGAAATAATCTAACCTTGACTTCTCGCTATTTTGATATCCCCTTTGACTTCCTCTTTAATCTTGTCCCAGTCAAACAGTCCCTGCATTGAAATATTCATCTTATTATATTGCAACTCTAAGATTTGAGCATAGGCCTGCCACCCCTCAAGTGACTCTTCCAGGTATTGAATGGCCAAATCTTTGTATTTTTCCTGTTTTGATTCCTGGTAAAGTTTCAGATTTGTCGCTCCCCTAATCTTATTTGCGTAGTAGTTGCCCAGGTGGGCCATGGCTCTTATATCACCAATGGTTTCTATGAGCTCCTGGTTTCCTCCATCAGTCATATCAGCTGCATTTTCAAAAGCAGTTCTGGCAAATAACTCCAGCATATCTGCCACTTCTAATGGGGTGATTTCTGAAACTGATTGGCCCTCAAGTAAAGCATTTGAGTAATCCTTGATGGTCATAAAACCACTCCCATCCATCACAGGAGCATCAATAAAATCATAGATATCGTGATAGCCGTCAATGGCAGCGCCAAAACCTGTACTGATACCGGCCTCCGGCCACCACAAATAGTCCCAGCTAAACCAGTGAAACTTGTTGACCAGGGGAATAATTTCAGACGCTGCCCCCCAGGCATCATACAGTTTATCACTTGCAACTCCGGGAAATCTTTCCTGAAGCATACCTTTGATCAGGCTGGTGGGAGTCTCCGGATCATACCCCAAACGCCCCCACAGCCAAAAGCTATACCAGTGTTTCTCATTTTCCAGCATGGGTGGAGAAGAGGGATTCTTGCTGATGCTTTCGCGGCCCCATACAAACCTGTCCGAACCCATATAGTATCCTGCAGTCCTTTCACCCTCAGGGAAATTTAATATAAACTTTTTTACATATTCGGGATTCCCCCACCTCAGGTTATAAATATCATCGTTTCGGACATTCCACCAGGTGGCCATGCTCTCAGGCAAAACTGGAAAAAGCTCATTCTCTGCAAAAGGAGGGGCATAGGACGAGTACATCTTGGCACGGGCATATTTAAAGCTCATATCAAAACCATCCTGAAGTTGTCCAAACCTACTCTCAATTTTATCAAAAGAGGTGAACCAATAACGGTGTATAAACCGTATCTGTCTCTCTTTTTGAACCCGCTGAACATCCTGAACGCCCTTTCCATAAGTATCCCACAACCAGTCTTCCTTTTCATCGTCGCTCATCTCATTATTGCTCAGCTCATTCATATTTTCACCAGCGGTGACCCCTATCCCCGCTAACCTGGGATAGGTGAGGAACAAAGCTTCAACCGACTTTCGCAAATAGTCTTTGGCAATCACATTGTCTGCACTTTCATCGATCTCATATTTGCCATTTGCTCCATTCATATGAATGTTCCAGGTAATGATATACAACTCAATTCCACGGTCATAGGCGTACTCCATGATCCTTTTCCATAGTTCAATTTTTTCATCAATGGTGATCTCCTTGACTTTACCCGACTTGTTGTATACATCATCCAGTGCCACATCGGGGTAATCTGTTAACTTGACCATGGAGGGAAAGGGATGCTGATTCCACAGGGATAGCACATTGTAACGCTGCTTTGCAAGTTGATCCAGGTACTCAGACCAAAAAGAGAAATCCCACATATGTACAATATTTGATTGTGCCGAGGTACCCCTGTCATCATGACTGGGTTGTCTTTCACCAAGGGGGATGTTGAACTTAATTCCCCTCTTGTCCATATAGGGAGAGTGATTCTCATCCTTGATTGAATCGAGTCCAAAAGCCTTTACCAGTTCACCCAGATGAATTCCGCCATACATAGCCCCCACCCTGTCTCCGCCAATCGCCCAATAGCACCTGTTGGAACCAGCCCCTGTTACCCTTAGTGCATATTCCTGCTCACCCAGGATATCCATATCCGCTCCTCCAGCATTGGATAAGGCGTCCTGTAGGTGTGCCTCATTCTTCGAAATCACAATTTTGGTCCCAGCAGAGGAGGCGGCGGACAATTCAGTCATTGACTCCATCATAACTGAGATCCCCTTGCCTTCAAGAATACTTTTCAAATCCTGCGCCGCAAAGACAATGGAAGGCTCCTCCTGATCATAAAAAAGAGTAATAGAGGAAGAATGCTTACATGAATGGATTAAGGCAAAACAGAAGAAGGCAATGAAGACTCCGGAAAATTTTCTCATATCTGACAATTCTTTTTTAAAGTAACCAAAAATTGCATTGGAATCATTCCACAGAATAAGGTATTGAGGCCAAAATATCCAACAGAACTGATAAAGTCAGATAATATAACAATAGGCCCATATTGTATATTGACGGGATGAAATCAATGTAATATGTTTATACTTTAAAATGGGAGATATGAAAAGACTACTATTATTAGCTGTTATGGCGGGATTGATATGTTCGTCTTGCACCAAAGAGAAAGAAGCACCCAATATCGTATTTGTTTTTGCGGATCAGCTGCGGTCCTTCGAATTGAGCAGTTATGGAGGGCTTAACATTGAGACTCCCAATTTGGATCAATTGGCCAAGGAGGGCGTTCGATTGACAAATGCTTTAAGTACCTATCCCATATGCTCTCCCTACAGAGCCATGTTAATCTCCGGCCTGTATCCCATGCGCAATGGAATGACCAACAACGATCATCCCTACAGACCAGAGCTTACTTCCTTTGCAGAGGCATGCAACGCAGCAGGTTATCAAACAGCTTATATTGGGAAATGGCATCTGGATGGTCGGGGAAGGACCAGCTATATCCCCCCTGAAAGAAGAGAAGGGTTTCAGTATTTCCAGGCCTTGGAGTGTACCCATAACTACTTTAAGTCAGGCTATTATGACAATAATTCAGATGAGTTGAAACATTGGGATGATTATGATGCAAAATCTCAGACTGAAGCAGCACAGAACTACATTCGAAATAGAAAGGCAGACCAGCCATTCTTTCTAATGCTATCGTGGGGACCACCGCACGATCCCTACATTGCACCTGAAGCATACATGGATAAAATCAACCCAAAGAGCCTGAAACTGCGGCCCAATGTGACGGACAGGAATGTAGCAAAGGAGTTGCTGGACCAGCCACGATTTACGCTTCCTGAAAATCGCAAGAACACAAGAATCAAGTACCAGGGACATCTGGCAGACACAGCATTCGTTCGTGATATGAATGCGGGTTATTTGGCTAGTACACTGGCTATCGACGATTATATCGGAGATTTAGTTAAGACCCTCGAAGAGGAGGGGATCCTTGACAACACCATTCTTGTGTTTACCTCAGACCATGGTGATCATCTGGGTTCTCATGGTATCTGGGGAAAAGACGCTCCCTTTGAGGAGTCCATCTCCATTCCACTATTGATCCGATACCCGGAAAAGGTTCCTGTATCTACGGTTTCTGATGTACTGTTTACACCCATTGATGTTATGCCCACCATACTTGGTATGGCCGGAGTAGACTGTCCGGAGGTGGATGGAGAGGACCTGAGTAGGGTGCTAGTAAGTGAAGAGGCTGACACCCGGGAAGCGGCACTGCTTATGGGTATGAGCCATTTCAACAACGCTTCTGTTATCAATGGAATGGATACATGGCGTGGTGTGCGGACAAAAAAGTACACCTATGCACGCTATGAAGACCAGAGTGCCTGGTTACTCTATGACAATATTAGCGATCCCTTTCAGCTGGACAATCTGGCTGGAAAACCGGCATATGCAAATTTGATTAAGGAATTAAACCTTACACTGGATTCGCTGCTTAAAGAAGCAGGAGATGCTGAGAATACCAAGGAATTGTATGATCAGATTCTTGAGGAGAATCCTCAACGAACCATGCTTCTTGAATTTCGTGAAGTTAATCCTGATCTTTAGCAGAATAATATCAGTGTATTTGTTTGGTTTAGTTCCCTTTCATCAGGCCAGCACCATTGTAACTGTCTACCACGAATATATATTCCTGATCAGTGTTCAGAGCATTAATGGTGCAGGAGGTCTCTTCTGCAAACACCTGAAAGTGGTTATATAGATTGTCTGGCGCAATGCCATACCGTATTTGATACCCATCGGCATTGGGAACCGGATCCCATTCTACTTTTACTGACCGCATGTCCTGTGGATTGCGGTGAATCCTTACATTTTGAACCTTTGCGGGTAGATTTGTCTTATCTCTTCCAAAAATCCGCAATTCCCGGATGGCAAATGTACCTCCACCCGCTGCGGGACCCTGATTGGTGATTCGGACATAACGCGCCTCGATGGGAGCTTTGAGCTCCACATAATCATGCGGAGCATCCTTTTCATCGGTTTTTTGATGGATGGGATTCCAGATATTTCCATCAATGGAGCTTTCCAGAAGGTATTTTTGTGCGTAGTTTACAGTGCGCCCCCTGGCGGTGATATCCTGTTCTGCAAAATTGATCTGAATAGCGTGAATGGTTGAAGGTTTGCCGAAGTCCACCGCAAGCCACTCACCTTCTTTATCGGTTTGGGCACTCCACCAGGTTTTGATGTTCTCGTCAAAGGCCAGGGCAGGTTGATGGTTGTCTAATGCAGATGAAGCACTTGCTTTGTGATTGCGGGACAGCAGGTTCCAGCCCGGAGAGCTCCCTTCTGCAGGATTTGGAGCTGACCCTGGGAGGTACTGGGGATAATCTCCGAAAGAGGTGAGGGTATGGGGCAAACCGTCTTTGTCATAATGGACAGGAAAAAGAGCCAACCGGCGTTCAAATTTATGTAGCACCGACACCACCAGGGTGGATACATTCCAATAATTCCCATGGAAGTCCTGGAAAGTGCATCCATGGCCAGCACCTGTGACAAACCCTCTGTGTCGTGCGGTAGTTGGACTGTTGGGGCAGAAGGTGAAGGGCCCAGTTGGTGAGTCTGATCGATAGCAGCCATTGCAATAGCTGCGGAACTGGGTCCCTGGTGCCGAATATTCCAGGTAATAGGTGCCGTTGACTTTGGTCATCCATGCACCTTCAAAATATGGTCCCTCCTCCAGCTCATTGTTGTCTCCACGGCGCTCGAATCCATGGGTTTTGAAATCGGCTGATATACAAACTTTCTCGTCGCCAATTACTTCAAAATTGTTCTTTGGATCAAGTTCCAGTACCTTGATGGATCCATTCTGTTGAAGTCCATGGTAGCAATATACCTTTCCATCATCATCCTGGAAAAGGGCCGGATCTTTCCAGTCGGCCGGATGCCCTATTCGTTCCCATGCTCCACTTTTGGGATCGGTCGACACATAGAGGTCCCCTAACTGGGATGGTGTGAAGAGCATCGAATCTCCCATCACCAGAACCGCTGGAGCATACTTTTCGATGTCCAGTTCCTCCGAGGGCTCGACAAAGGTCCAGTCCCGAAAATCGGGCGACCACCAGTATCCTCCGGATTTGGAGGCAAACAGATAATAATCTCCTTTATAGGTAACCACCACTGGATCGGCAGCCGTACGGTGCTTTTCAATATCACCCACTGCAAATCGGTAATCCAAATTAAGAGGGTTGCAGAAAGTGGAGCCTGCATCATCCAGGTTTTTTGCCTTCTCTTTTTCATCAGCATTCAATGTGCCAAAAGCTAAAAATAGGATCGTTGTGAGTAACACCAACTTTCTGATGTTTCTTTTCATTTTCAATATTTTACAGCTTCTGCAGGTGCAGCTCCATTATTAAAAAATGGTTCCAACCTCTTTTAAAGCATTTAGTGTTTCTTTACCCTTACCCTGAGGAATGAGTGCCACACCGCCCCATCGCCCTCGACTCCATTCCGTACCGTCCGCGCTTCCCACCTGGGAAACCACAGTAATTATGTCGCCCTTGTTAATGGCAATATTTTCAGTCAGGTACATGAACTTAATTCCCTCTTCAAAAGTGATTTTGCTAAGATCGTTTTTAAAACTCCCTATCTGTTTTCCATTCACTGATAAGGTATAAGCAGAAGCTCCATCGTCTTCTCCAACGCCTAAAAACAACACATCAAAAACCCCGTCCCCGTAATTGTAGGTCAATGAGGTAGTGGCTATTTTATGCTGGTTTGGATTAATGGCCAACCAATTGTTGTTCACATAAAAATCGCTTCCTTTCACTGGAAAGCTTGTGGCACGCAGCAACCTAACTCCGGGAACACTTTGTGCAACCGCATTCAGAAAGGAGGGTTTCACAGGGACATCCAAGGAGGGTTTCACAGGGACATACTTGGCATCAGTATCCCCTAAAAAGTAAGCGTGTAGCTCTTCCATGGTAGCATCGGATCTGCCACCGGGTAACATGGCAAAAACCATCCCGGCATCGGAAGCATCTCCCTCGGCATTGGCATTGTGCCCAAGTTCGGGAACTCCTGCAGCCTGCAGGCGCTCCAACAACCATTCTCCTTTGGTTCCTGAAAATCCAAATCCTTGCACATGAGGCCCGTAAACTTCAAGCCATTGCCAGGCAGCTACGCCTTCATGTTGAGTTCTTGGACTCTGGTTCCAGGCAGTGGAATTCTGATCATGGTTAAGTCCTCCATCCCTGCGACCATTCATCAGGGGTGAAGTGTGGTCTATGAAATTCACATGGGGTGATACTTTTACAAGATCGTCCCAGTTGTTATGAAAATCTGTGTTCTCATGATTCTTCCTGGCAGCTTTTTCATTGGCATTTCCATGAGAAATAAAGGTGACAGATTGAAGAGCTTTCTCTGAAGCGCCTTCGTTAACAGCCTTTACCAATGAAGTGTAGGGCACCTGCACCCCACCTGCACAGAATATCCACAGGGGCTTTTTCTTTGAGGATTTTTTTATCTCGTTGGCAAGATGGTCTATGGCTGCCTGCTTCTCTTCCGGTGATTCGGATACATCAAAGTAGCCGTCATCTGCCCCTACATCACTGATCATTCCAAAGAGGACGGCCGTTTCCAAAACACTTTTGCGATGCTCTTCTGCATGCTTGGGTGAGCCTCCAAAGTTGGTATTGAAGTGGAAATGCACCACTTGATCGCCAAAACCTGCACGGTCGAACAGAGCAACTACCATGGCTGATCCAGCAACATCATCCCTGTCCTGGTTATAACCGTCAGCTGAATAGGCATACCTAACATCTGAATGATTATTTGTGGTATTCTTTTTATCTGTATTATTACATGCCTGCAAAAAAGCAATGACTACAATAAGGCAGATAGATAATACTAAGTTTGATTGTTTCATAGATTGTGCTTAAAGAATTATTAAATATCTATTATGTTAGCAAGACCGTTTATTTACTACTCTTTCGAACAATAGCCAGCCAGTCTTCAGTTGAAGGTGCAGTTAGAGTGACTGTTTTTCCTCCTTTTACTTTTTTACCGGCTTGAAGTTTACCACCTGTTCTGGGGTTTAACCAATTGCAAGAAAACTTACCTCTAACTCCACTCAAATCTAGTTTTTGATTACCTCCATTGGGCAAATAGACAAGGTAGAGCTAGCCTACTTGAGCAAAACAGTAACTACTATTGTTGTGATCTGGATTCCCAAAGTGTAGCTTTGCGTATATCATGTTGGTCGTAGGTAGCTTCTTCTCCATTTATCAATATTTAGGTAATGGATATTTCCTGAGTATATGCCAGTAATACTAGAAGACAAGCATATAGCAGAATGAGGGAAATTCTTATTGTAGTTCTCATGGGGTCTATATTAAAGTGCAGATTTAGTGCTTTTTATCTGAGGGAACCATTTTTGAAGGTTTAGCCTTCTCGTCCAGTGCCTGTTCCTGCCGGTTATCCTGGTGAAGAACCACGCGGTCTACTGCAAAGCCCAGAGAGCGGCCACCAATATAGAGCAGGTAGTCTCCAGGAACGGTGAAGGTAAAAGTATTGAAATCTCCAGGCCAAATTTCCTTTCCGTCCCAGCCAAAGGCGTTCCAGTGAAAATTCCCTGGATTCTTTCCTCCAAAACGGGTGGCCCGGCGTGGGGTCCGCATGAGATTGATCCAGGCGTCATTGTCGCCGTCCTTATCATGGTGTATGACCCGGGTCCGGGCACGATAGGTGCCAGGGTTGGTGATACGGATTGGGAAGATCAGTCGATCTTCAATGTTTTGCTGGAACCTTACATGGATGTCCGTATGGTGACCACCAAGATTGCCCTGAAGGTCCTCACCAATATATTTAAGATAACCTGAGCCAAGGAAGCCTTCCGGCTCTTGCTTAAGCTCCCAACTTTCGTTAAAGTAGCTGTCTTCACACTCCATGATGAGGTAACCATCCTTTTCAAGGTACACTTCTTTGGGATGGGTGAGCTCAACAGCCTTTTCCGACATATTAGGATTTCCTTTACCGGTCCAATAGTTATCGTAATCTTTTCCGGTCATCTCCTTCGGGTTTCCTTCCTGTGCAAGCAAAATTCCACTGAATAAGAATAAACATGCAAGCAGACAGATTAAGGTGGGGATTTTTAATGCATTTTTCATGGTGTCTATGGTTTTGTTAATATTATTTATGTAAAAAAAATTAAATTCCAAATTCAATCCTGGCTTCAGATGGAGACATTGGTTCCAGATCTATCAGTGCAGGAAGTTTCAGGATTTTGTCAAGGATGTCCATATTGGACTTAATCTGTTTGTCTTCCCCGTATACGAAACTGTCTTCAAATCCGAATCGCAAGGAGCTTGCACCCATGCCTGCGGCATATGCAAGAATTGAAAGATCGCTCATGTTTTCAAAAGTGTTTTTATTACAATTACGTCAAATTAAGTAAATCCCTTCAAAATAATGATATCTGTCCATACAGCAATAGCACCTCCAGTATTAATAAACGGTTCCAACCTCTTTCAAGGCATTTAGTGCTTCTTTACCCTTACCCTGAGGAATGAGTGCCACACCGCTCCATCGCCCTCGACTCCACTCCTTACCATCTGCGCTTCCAACCTTGGAAACCACTGTAATGATGTCGCCCTTGTTTAGGGCAATATTTTCAGTCAGGTACATATACTTGATTCCCTCTTCATAAGTGATATCGCTAAGTTCGTTTTCAAAACTCCCTATCAGCTTATTATTCACAGATAAGGTATAGCTCGAAGCTCCATCGTCTTCTCCAACTCCTAAAAATAACACATCAAAAACCCCGTCCCTGGATGAATAGGTCTTGGAGATGGTGGCTGATTTATGTTGCTCTGGATTTACCGCCAACCATTCGTTGTTCACGTAAAAATCGCTTCCTTCCACTGGAAAACTTGTGGCACGCAGTAACCTTGTTCCAGGAACACTTAAGGCAACCGCATTCAGAAAGGAGGGTTTCCCAGGGACATACTTAGCATCGGTATCACCCAAGAAGTAAGTGTGTAGCTCTTCCATATTAGCATCGGAATTGCCACCCGGTAACATGGCAAATACCATCCCGGCATCTGAAGCATCTCCTTCGGCATTGGAATTGTGCCCACGTGCGGGATCTCCTGCGTCCTGCAGGCGCTCCAACAACCATTCTCCTTTGGTCCCTGAAAAACCAAATCCTTCCACATGGCCTCCATAAACTTCAAGCCATTGCCAGGCTGCGACACCTTCATGTTGAGTTCTTGGACTCTGGTTCCAGGCAGTGGAATTCTGATCATGGTTAAGCCCACCATCCTTGTTGCCATTCATCAGGGGTGAAGTGTGGTC
>RCND010004204.1_pt1 | contig 14958 bp, 14 predicted proteins | sample 2041351 | NCBI WGS metagenome assembly RCND01 (sample SAMN09708230, study PRJNA481090) | Marine sediment metagenome, whole genome shotgun sequencing project. | biome: marine sediment; feature: ocean; material: sediment; isolation source: Sewage treatment plant 12B marine sediment (STP12B) ...
CCCCGCCAATAGCTTATCAAGCGGCATACCAACAACCAACCGGCAGTCGATTTGGGGGTGATGCCCTGTACAATGCGGAAAATAAAAAGTCAGGTGCCATGATTACTTACTATCTAAAGGAAGGAAAGAAAAAAACACCGGAAAAAGAAGAGGAAGAGGATTCAGCCAAAGAAGATGCTGAGAAAGAGGATGAAACTTCAAAAGAAGAGACCCCAAAAGAAAAATTGACAGGTATACAGAAAAAGGATTCCATTATGTTCCAATTTTATAATGGGGATAAGTTGATCAGGACCATTAAGAAGAAAACTCCTGAAAAAGCCGGATTCCACCGTATTTATTGGGGTATGGATGAAAAAGGCTCAGATAGGCCATCAAGAAAAATTTCAAAAAACAAAAATGAGCGAGGTGGTATTGATGTAAAACCGGGTAATTACAGGATCAAAGTGTCATTTGGCGAAATAAGCGATGAGACTATGATCGAAGTGAAATCTGATCCAAGATTAAATACTTCAATGGCTTCAATCAATGAAGTTTATGAAGCCTCAAAAAAATTAAATGCATTTACCCAAACAGCTGCCGATGCCGTAAAACAATTAGTTGAGAGCAAAAATGTTGCAAGTAAATATCAAAAAGAGTTGAAAGAACTTGATAAGGAAAAATATAAAGATCAAATAAAAGGGTCAAAAAATATTATTAAGGAAATTGATTCGGTCATTGCACTTTATTTGGGGAAAGAGGATAAAAGACAAGGTATAACAAGAAATCCTGAAGTTACTGTTATGCAACGCATAAGGAACGCAAGTTACTATTCTGGCACACGAAAGACAGGTATTACAGCAACCGAAAAAAAGCTTATTCAATTTGCTGAAGATGACCTGAAAAAAGCATTACAAAAAACCAATGCCTTTTTTGAGGATAAGTGGAAAGCTTATAGAGAAGAAATTGAAAAGAAAGAAGTTAGCCCTTTTAAAGAAACCAAAATCTTTAGTTTGAATTAAAAAAGCTTTATCTTACAAGACATTGAACCCCTCCTATTTGAATTTACGAGGGGTTTTCTATTATCAATTAAAACTTGTGATTAGGTATAATATACAATTGCCCCCTTCAATACAATAAGCAATATATAAAACTTAATATAAGCTAAACGGCCAAAACAAATCATGAACTTGACAATTGTCAGGTTTATCCATTTATGGGCGTAGTACATTTGCTTCAGATTCATATCTAAACAAAACTTGCGAATCTAGATTTTGGATATATTTTGATCCCTAATAATATATGAATTGCGTTTTGAAGAAGTTAATACTTATAATTCCGCTACTTTTTACAATCCCGTTAAGTTCCCAAGATTTAAATGAAAATGATTGGGGTTCGTGGGTAATGCTTTATGGAACCAATAAAATCTCGAATAGTTTTGATGTCATCACTGAATTTAGACTACACAACTATGAGGTTTTCAAAGATTTGGATAACCAGTTTATAAGAACAGGGTTAAACTACAGAATAGACTCTGGATTATCTGCAACCGCGGGCTATATTTATCAATATTCAGAAACTCGATCTGATGCCAATGTTTCAGAAAATAGATTATATGAAGAAATAACGCTTAAAAACAAATATAAAAAACTAAGCATATCACATCGCTATCGAATAGAACATCGATGGATAAATTGGAATGGTAATACAGACTTTTCAAATAGAATGAGATATCGTTTAATGCTCTCCCACCCTCTTTTCGGAAAATTTTATGTCAAAGTTTTTGATGAGCTCTTTATTAATCTTCAGGAACCCATTTTTAACCAAAACAGATTGCACCTAGGGCTTGGGTATACTTTTGCGCCAAATCTGAAATTAGAATTAGGATATTTGAAAAATCACTTTTCATCAATTAATTTTGATATACTAAGAATAGGGATTGTATTCAATACTGATTTAAGAAAGAGACCTACATCTGATTAAAAGTATTCAAATTAAGTATTTTAGCTGTTTTACGACCTATCTGTAACATCTAAAAAGTTGAATTGAATGAATCTGCAAAAAGTAATATTCAAAAATAAGGAGGGACAATCTTTGGTTGGTAGATTGGAGCTTCCAGTAAATCAACACCCACATAACTACGCAATTTTTGCACACTGTTTCACGTGTAATAAAAACCTAGCTGCAGTTCGGAATATAGGCAAGGCCTTAACCTCAAATGGTTTCGGGGTACTACGCTTTGATTTTACCGGATTGGGAGAAAGTGAAGGTGATTTTGGTGATACTAACTTTTCTGGAAACGTTGAGGATTTAATTGCTGCAGCAGATTATCTGAATGATAATTACAGTGCTCCTACCCTATTGATTGGTCATTCTTTGGGCGGGGCAGCCGTTATTTATGCCGCTGCACAAGTGAACTCAGTAAAGGCAGTTGCCACAATTGGGGCACCATCCAGTCCCAAACATGTGCAACATTTGCTGCAAAGTAGTCTTGATGAGATCAAGAAAAATGGTAAGGCAATTGTAAACCTCAGTGGCAGGGATTTCACAATAAAGAAACAGTTCTTGGATGATTTGGAGCATAAAACATTGTCAGAAACTGTAAAAAATCTTCGCAAACCTATTTTGATCATGCATTCTCCACAGGATAATACGGTAGGGATAAAAAATGCAGAGGAAATCTATAGGGCTGCCCATCATCCTAAAAGTTTTATTTCGCTAGATGGTGCGGATCATTTGTTGATGAACAAAAATGATTCTATTTATGCGGGCGAGGTCATATCCGGTTGGGCGAAAAGATATCTGATCATTGCTGATTCAGAGGAATTGCCTAAAACGAAGCACCAAGTGGTTGCCAGCCTGGATTTTGATGACGGATTTACCACTGACATGAAAGTAGGCAACCATTATATGACTGCAGATGAACCTACAAGTTATGGCGGAAATGACTTTGGGCCGTCTCCATATGAATTGGTCTCCGCAGGTCTTTCGGCCTGCACCGCTATGACCCTACAGATGTACGCCAAACGCAAAGATTGGCATATTGATAATGTAGAAGTACATACCACCTATAGCAAAACACACGCTTTAGATTGCGAGGATTGTGAATCACCAAATGCCAAAATCGATACATTTCATAGGGAGATTAAAATCACTGGCAATTTTGATGATAAACAGATGGATCGATTGCTCCAAATTGCGGATAAATGCCCAGTGCATAAGACATTACATAACGAAACACAGGTAATTACCAAAATCGTTTCGTAACGAAATTTAAGGCAGGTCCTACGGATTTATTTATTGATAAACTACATCTATTAAGATTCAAATCTAACAGACCAATTATTGCGCTACTCGAATTATAACTTAACTTTAGATCAGAATTTAAAAACAAAGAAAGATGAAAAGAATAAAATTAATTGCTTTAGCACTTGTTATAATGGCCAGTTATAACTGTAAAGAAGCAAAAAAAGAAGTACAAGACAAGGTGACTGAGGAAGTTATGGTGGAGGATAATGTAGAGGTTATTAAGTTTTCCATGGAACCAAAGAGTAATAGCGCTGTTAAAGGTGAGGTTACTTTTACACAAGAAGGGAGTACAGTAATGATGACAGCCACTTTTTCAGGACTTTCTGAAGGCGAGCATGCTATACATTTGCATGAAAAGGCAGATTGTTCTTCTGATGATGGCAAATCTACTGGTGGGCATTGGAACCCTACCCATGAACCACACGGAAAATGGGGTGCGTCTGAGGGCTACCATAAAGGGGATATCGGAAACTTCGTGGCTGATGAGGAAGGAAATGCAACAAGGGAATTTTCCACAGACCAATGGTGTATTGGTTGTGACGATGAAAACATGAATATTGTGGGCAAGGCCGTCATTGTTCACCAAGGAGTTGATGATTTTACTTCGCAACCTAGTGGAGCCGCAGGTGCGCGTATAAGTTGTACGGGTATTATTCAATAAAATCAATATTATAGTTCAGAAAGCTGCTTTTAAAGCAGCTTTCTTTATTTTTATGAAATATCCATCCAATTCAAATACAATTAAAAGTTTGGATAGGCAGTTAAAAAAAAAGGACATGTTGGCCTTCAAGAGGCAAGATGATATGTATTGGGATAATATTTGTCTCGTAATGAATACCCTAGTCCGGGTTAATTTATTGATAAAAGGGATATAACAGGATGTTTTTGTCAAAGTTTGGGACCGTTTTGACAGTCATAATCCATTGAAAGGACAGTTATTTGCATGGATATTGAATATTGCAAGAAACGCCACCATCGAAAAGGTGCGTTCAACACCTATTAGAATTAAAAAATTAGAATTATGAAAAAAATAAATTTATTAACACTAGGTGTACTTTTGATCTTAGGTGTTAGCTGTAAACAAGCAAAAAAGAACAGTACGCAACAAGAAAAAGAATCCAAGGAATTGGTGGGTGGTTCATTCACCCTGATAAAAGACTCGACCAAAGTCAGCTTCACGGCATACAAAACCACTGAAAAGCTACCTGTTGGCGGTAAATTCATGAAAGTTGATATTAAGGATTCAAAAAGTGGAGCAACTGCTTTAGACGCCTTAAACGGTACAACTTTCAGCATTCCGGTCAGTAGTTTGCTCACCAACGATGCTACTGGTACGAGGGACCCAAAACTTCTGGAGTTCTTTTTTGGTGTCATGAATAATACCGAACTCATATCAGGCACCTTTATAACCACAGCGGACAATAAATGCTCTATTGATGTTACCTTAAATGGCGAAACCGCAAATATCCCATTAGAACATACAATGACATCTGAAAATAACATCACTTTCAATGGTACAATGAACTTAGAAGATTGGAATGCTTTGGAGGCAATAGCTTCCATCAACAAAGCTTGCAAAGAACTGCATACAGGTAAGGATGGTATTAGCAAGACCTGGAGCGATGTTGCGGTACAGGCTCAGGTTCAAATGCACATTAATTAACAATCCATCTAAATAAAAGCAAAGACAATAGTTCTCTTGGCTTGTTAACTTTATCGAATACTGAAAAAGAGCTGCTGATAGGCGGCTCTTTTTTTATGGAGTAAAACCAAATAATCTCCCGAAAGGGAAATTGCTTTAATTTGGACTGTGATTTTGCCCCCTTATCAATCGTTTGTGCAAGGATTTTAATTTATCCGCTGAATAACCCATTTTATAGAGAATAACCAACAAAAGATTGGAAAGGTTTACCCGGGCATAGGAATTATTTTGATATTTCCTTGAGGATACAATCAATTTGTTCTTTATGATTTTATACCTTATTTTATTTTTTTTCATTCGATCAAAAAACTCAAAATCCTCCATGAGCACTTGTCTAGCATCAAATCCATTAAGTTTTTCAAAAATCGACCTCTTGATGAATAGACATTGATCCCCGCCTCCTGTGAATATTCCATCTTTGGAAGTGAAAGATGCATTTATCCTAAGTAAGATACTTTCCTTATCAAATTTATATGAAAAAAAACCGGCATCATACCCATCCTCTATCGTCTTCTCAATGTCGCTCAGGAAGGATCGGGGTGGCTTAACATCGGCATGTAAAAAAGCGAGAACATTTCCTTTTGCCAATATTGCTGCTTCATTCATTTGCACAGCCCTACACAATTCCTTGCATTGAATTATTTGTGTGTGATTACGAGTCCGTAATTTCTGAGAATTATCCCCATTGGTTGGAGATAAGGCGACTATTACTTCATATGAACCTTTATTAGCTACAAGAGAAATATCCTTAAGCAAAGAACTCAAGTTTTCCCTTTCATTATGTGCTGGTATAATTATACTTATCATATAAATTATGGATGACCCATTAGAATCCCTTTGGTTTCATGTTTTAGTCGTAACACTATTATCTAACTTCCTTTTAATTACATCTAGTTGATCAAATTTAAAAGTATCCACTGTCACTACATTTCTATTTTAATGTAATAGCTGAAAAAAATAGGTGAAAGGTTAACGATTATTAACGACCCATAACAAAACCAAAAGTAATTTTTCACCTACACTATGGTAAAAAATAACATTTATTTTATGAAAACAAGTTTATTCAAAGCCGTTCTTTTTAGCTTTTTAATCCTTTTGTGCTTGAATTGTGCAGAAGGCCAGGAAAAAGCAACGACAGCATTAGATTTAAATGGTATTTCTGAAGAATTTCTTCAAAAAATAAAATTGGGCAAGGATACCAAAGAGATCCAGAATATCTTGGCAAATACCACTATAAAACAGTTAGAGGACGGACTAAGGACCGATGCCCAAAAACTAGCATTCTGGGTTAATATATACAACGCATACATTCAAGTAATTCTTTCCAAGAACCCAGAATTATATGAGAATAGAAGTGAGTTTTTTAATAAAGCCCAAATCGAGATAGCAGGCGAAAATATATCATTCGCGAAGATTGAACATGGAATTATTAGAAAGTCTCAATGGGACTTGGGCCTAGGTTATATTCGAAAATGGTTTCCCAACAAATTTGAACGAAAATTACGGGTTAAAAACCAAGATTACCGTGTACACTTCGCTTTGAATTGTGGTGCCAAAGATTGTCCGCCCGTGGCAATTTATAATGTAGAATTATTAAATGAACAATTTAATAAGGGGACAGAGAGCTACTTGAAAAAAACATCCGAATATGACAAAACTAAAAAAGAAGTGGCAGTAACCTCATTGTTCAGCTGGTTTCGAGGTGATTTTGGTTCTAAAAGCGGAGTTAAGAAAATTTTAAAAGAATTCGAAATACTATCTACAACAAAAGAAATTGACCTCATTTATAAGGACTACGATTGGACTCTGGATCTTAATAATTTTATTGACTTATAAAGGAAAGTCCAATGGCAAAGCATTATACTCAATTTGATGCATTATAAGTTCATTTTTGTTTGTTGAACAGCAGTTCCTATAGGTTATCGCTCTTAACAGTTCAAGAATATTAAAGATCAAATTTTGTCATTAAAATACCGTTCTTTTCTAATACATGGGACGATAACGGTTAAGAATCTTTAAATTGTAATATGCAGCAAAAAAGATTAGCGCTAAAAACACTTTAAGTCTTCTATGAGTAAAATATTGGCCGCCAAAAAAATTGTTATCACCCTATTTCTTGTTTTAGGATTCATTTCGGCATTTTTATTGGGCAACCTTAAGTTTTCTTTTGATTTTAATCAATTTTTTCCACAAGGGGACGAGGACATTATTTTCTATACTGATTTTATTTTAGGAAATATTTTGGTGCTGACGATAGTTTTCTCCTCATCGCGGTTGAAAATGAAAACTCGATCTTCGAAAAAAAGTTTCTTACCGACTTTCATCAATTCTCTTTGGAAACTAAAAATTTACCTTATATCAAAGCGAGCAAATCGCTTACTACTCTATTTTATCCTATAAAAACTTCTTTTGGCTATACTAGAATACCTATAATTCACTGGAATGATAGTTCTAGATATAAGAAAGATTGGAATAAACTTAAGCAGGATAAAATATTTCTTAATTCCCTTATCGATAAAAATGCAACTTCACTGGTCGTTGCCTTGGAAACCAAAGATGAACTAAACTATGAACAATCTTTAGAGTTAATTGATAAAGTAGAACGATTATTGAAAAACAACAATCTTGAAGAATACCATCTTTTGGGTAGATCATCATTCTATAAAGCCATGGTGAAAATGCAAAAAAGAGAGGTGCTAGTGACAACTATAGTGTCAACAATATTGGTATTCTTAATGCTCTTCTTGGTTTACAAACGTATTACCATTGTTTTCATATCACTTTTTTCAATAGTCATAGCTCTTCTTTTATTTCTGGGATTACTATCGCTGCTAGGAAAAGAACTTAATGTTATGGCCTCCTTTTATCCGGTTTTAATGCTAATTGTGGGAACCTCCGATGTAATTCATATCATGGACCGGTATTTGGGTGAATTGCGAAAAGGTCTTGAAAAACATATAGCTATCACCATTACTTTAAAAGAGGTTGGTGTATCTACTTTATTGACATCAATAACTACGGCTGTGGGCTTTGCCTCACTACTAACTTCTAAATCAACAAATATTAGCGACTTTGGGTTGAATTCAGCAATAGGTGTCATGGTAGCTTATATTACCGTAATTGCACTTACCTGTTCATTGTTGATAACCGTAAAAAAGAAATATCTTTTGCCAAAAAAAGATTCCCTCACTAAATGGCCTGAGAATTTGTCCCATTTAAACAGATTCACCCAGCGTAACCCCAAAGCCATACTATTTGGGAGTCTTATTTTTGTTGTTTGCTGTATAATAGGTGTTACGAAGATCAACACAAATTATCAATTTAAAGAAAGCCTCCCAACGGGCAGTCAGATTGCCACAGACTTTAAATTCTTCCAAGAAAATTATACCGGGTTTAGACCTTTGGAAATTGCTATACTTGCCAAAGAGGACTATAAGGTAACGGATTTCGTAGTTGCTAACGAAATGGAAAAAATAGAAGACCTAATAAATTCCAATGAATCAATTGGGAATGTTCAATCGATGCTTACTTTTTTCAAGTTTGTAAACAAAGCCCATCATTTAAACAAACAGGAATACTATGAAGTTCCAAAAGATGAAAAAACATATAAAAAGTACAAGCTGGAAGCCAAAAAATTGGCTAGAAGGCAATTTGCCAGATATGTTGATTCTACGGAAACAAAAGGGAGGATTACAGCAACGGTACTAGATGTTGGAGCAGACAGTCTTTTAAGGATTTATGACCAATTTAATTCCTTTATTGAAAATAAAACGGATACTACATTGGTAAATTTCAAACTTACGGGAAAAGGGTTATTGTTAGATAAAAATTCAATGTATGTAAGACAAAGTCTATTAGAGGGATTGGTTATAGCCTCAATCATTGTTGGTTTATTAATGGTAGTTCTTTTTAAGAATATCAAACTATTGTTAATTTCTTTGATTCCAAATCTACTGTCATTATTATTTGCAGGCGCCTTATTAGGTTTTTTGGATATTCCATTGGAAGGATCCATATCTATTGTTTTTGCTATTGTTTTTGGAATAGCCGTTGATGATACCATACACTTTTTAAGCAGGTTTAAACAATGTAGGTCTAGTGGATTAAATCAAGAAGAATCGCTTGAGAAGACATTCCAAGAAACTGGGAAGGCCCTTGTAATAACCAGTATAATCTTATTTTTTGGATTTATGGTGATGCTATTTTCCATCCATCAACCAAGTGTTACGGTCGGACTATTAATAAGTTGCACGTTATTGGTTGCACTGGCACTTGATCTACTATTACTCCCTGTCATAATTCGAAAATTATTATAGTTCTATTATTTCAATAGCCATTCGATGACTCCTAATATTCATTACACTTGATATTTTTCATTTAATTAAAAAGTATTTTCGCATAACTTAAATTAATAGCAAAGTGTAAAAAACGAGAGCCAACTGCGATAAGTCCTTTAATTTGCTTTAATTTGATTTTCTAAATAACACCCTATGAACCCCTCCTCTTCAGGTTGGATAGACAAATTCGGATATTTGGTAAAAGACCAGGTTGACAGCTATAAGGACTTTAAAGACCTATATGGTGGTTTAAAGAAGACAGGGTTCGTTTATGGCATAAATCTCAAGATTCCAAGGTTCATTACACCAGAGCATAGGTTGTCCGAAGATGAAAAAGCCAAAATAAATTTGCTGGCGGCGCTATATTTTACTTTTAGGTTTGTAGAGAAGAACCCGGACTTTGATGCTTTTTTGAATAAAGTATTTCTGTTTTATCAGGATTTAGGTTTTAATCAGATTTCATTTCTAAGCAAGTTATTTACGGGCAAAAAAACATCTGATCAATTAGAGAAGCTATTGGATTCAAGGGTTTACCTAGAAGATAATGTAATTAGTAAGACCTTTAATAGTATAATTACAAACTCCTTATTATACATAGATGTACTTGCGTTCAAAAGATATTTAAAGAATGATGATGCAATAAAGGAATATGCAGAAAATTTGGAGTTTATTGCCATGAACATCATTTATCATTCACTCAACTCTAAAGAGAAAAATAAAAATGATGATAAATTGGCACACTTATTCGAAGCATCTTTAACCTACATAGATAGCACTGCACAAGCCTATGATGGAAGCTATAGAGAAAATATTTTAAACAATTTCTCACCTTCTGAGAACCATTATTTTTTGGATATTGCTTCTTTGACCATTTGGGAAGACGAATCAGTTAACTATTTAGAATCCCAATACATCCACGGAATTGGCAAAGATTTAGGTTTTAATCCAAAGGAAATATCCAGGGCATTAGAAGAAATTGAATCTTTTTTTGAGAAAAATTCTAAGATTATTCCTTTTCTAAAGGATCATAATTTGGCAATTAAGTTCTATGAAAGCATGTCGAGAGTTGTAAAAAAATTGATTATAAGGAACAGTAAAAGGTTACAAAAAGAACTTTCGGATAGTAAGGAATTGGTGGCATTGATTTCCAAATCAACCGTCAAAGATCTAAGTCCGGCAGAGAAGAAAAAAGTTCAAAGTCAGTTGTTAGATATTTTTAAGAGCATACCTTCACTCGCCATTTTCATGCTTCCAGGCGGAGCTGTTTTATTGCCGATTTTCATTAAGTTGATCCCGAAATTATTACCGTCTTCTTTTGATGACAATCGTGTGGACAAAAGTAAGTAAATTCTTGTAAAAACAGCACTATAAGAAATATCTATACTTACCTTCAATATGCTATTTATCAACTCTTTAATTAACTTTACTCTAACCATAACTTAAAGTCGCGTACTCGCTCCCTACTTACTATGATTTCTTGTTCAATATAGCGATTTAATTTGATTTTTAAGCGTGAATTTGTATAGGAAATTATGTCTTGGATATGGTTGATATTCACGTAGAATTTTCTGCTTACCCGGAAGAATATTTTAGGCTCCAACTCAATTTCTAAATTTTCAAGAGTAGTATCCAACAAATAATTTCGGCCATCGGATGTCGCGGCATAGGTTCCTTTATTTTCACTGTAAAAACATTCGACCTCCTCAGTATTGATAATTTTTAAATGCTGCCCTACCCTAGTAGTAAATCTTTTTTTGTAATCCCGTTCCAAAGGGTTGACCAGTAATTTTTTAATGTCATCAAAATCCACTGTCAATTTTTGCGAAGAGGGTTTTAATGTTCTATATTTTTTAACTGCACTTTCCAATTCTTCATCATCAATGGGTTTCAACAAATAATCAATACTATTCAATTTAAAAGCTTGGAGTGCATATTCATCATAGGCTGTGGTAAAGATTATAGCGCTTTGCACATCCACAACATCAAAAATCTCAAATGAGAGTCCATCTGATAGTTGAATGTCCAAAAAAATAAGATCAGGGTGCTCATTGTTCTGAAACCATTCAATTGATTCTTCCACCGAATGGAGCATAGTGGACACTTCAACATTCAGGTCTGCCAAGAGCCTATTTAGTCTTCTGGCTGCCGGTTTTTCGTCTTCAATGATTATAACATTCATCAATCTTCACTTCTTTGATTAAATTACTTAATATAATTGCTACTGCTGTTCTCTATCCTTTTCAATAAATTTTTGAAGTTGTCTTTCCTCCCATTTTTTAATAAAACTGGGAGTAAGGCCCTTTTTGGTGAAACTAAGATATTTGAATGCTACTAGCCCGTGAATCACTACACCCAACCCCCATAATAAGGGCGTTATAAACAAATTAAGCCTGAACCAGTCTTGAAACCCTTGATCAACAACCCCTTGTCCGCCCAATTGATCGTACAAAGAGACTTTTACTCCAAAAAGAATGATATTAATTACAACATATACACTCAAGTGCCTATAAAACTTTTTAATCCTTTCTACCCTACTCTTAGCCTTCTTATAAAAAACTACCTCTCTATTACTTTCTTTCATTATCTATATTTTTCAGCTTCATTCTTATCCTTATCCATAAATTTTTGAATCTGTTTTTGCTCCCAATCCTTTCCAAAAAACGGATTGTACGAAAAGACCTTTACGCCATGGAAAAACAATCCGATACCCCAGAAAAACCACACTGCGAAAATACCAAAATTAAAAAACGCCTCGTTAAAACTATCGCCCTCACCTAAATCCTGAACTATCTTCATGGTTGAAATAAAAGTGTTTACCAATATATAAATGGTCAGGTGTGTATAAAAACCCTTGAGTTCTTTAACCCGTTTCTTTGCTCTCTTCTTTTTATCCCTATTATCGTTCATTACTTCCATCTTCTTTGTTTTTCATCTTCATGCATATATTCTTTAATCTTACGCTCTTCCCAGTCTCTTCCGAAAAAAGGGTTTATGCTAAATGCCTTAATGGCCTGAAAAACCAAACCTATACCCCATCCGAAAGCAGCCCAGAGGAACCAAGGGTATCTCCATTCGTCTGTCCAATAATTCAATCCCGCAAGGAATGTTATAAAGAAAACATATGACATTAAACTAGTATAGAATTTCTTAATACATTCTACCCTATCCTTTGCTCTAAAATACTTTTTGTCCTTTTCTGAAGTTTCCATTATTCTGTTGGTTTGTTTGAATTACTATTTAATTGATAATCCAAAAGTATTATATGATTTGTCCCAAACTAAATGTTCATTACCCAATTGTCGTTTTTTTGGGATGGATTGTATTATTAGAACTGATCATCATCCATGAACTTCCTGATTTTACGTTCTTCCCAGCTTTTGCCCCATAATGGGTTATAACCAAATACCTCCATTCCGTGAACCGTAACACCAAATCCCCACCCAAGGGTTGGGAAAATAATCCAAGGGAAACTGGTCGTATTGTAATTAAGTATCGCTAGACAAGGAATAACAATGCAATAGGCCGTAAGATTGCCATAAAATCCTTTTAGTTGCTCTACATGTTTTTTAGCCTTTTCATATCGTTTATCATCTATAAATGTTTGCTGTGTTTCCATTACTGTAACTTTTTTTGTTAGCAAGGGTAGCTTTACTCGAAAATCAGAATTGGATTTTATAATCTCCACTTGCCTATCCGTTAATATTCCATAGCGCTGTTGAATATTCTGTAGTCCTACCCCGCTACTCTTTTTTACCACCTGTTTTTCCTGCAAATTATTATCGACCACTAGCATCCCATTTTCCTCATATACCTTTATATATAGTGGTTTTGAGGATGTAACCACATTATGTTTTACTGCATTTTCAAGCAAAAGCTGCAAGGATAATGGTACGACTTTCGCCTCTGGATTGGCGCTATGTTCCGGTATTTCCAAATGAATACTATCTTCAAAGCGCATTTTCAACAATTTCACATACGTTTTGGCGAATTGAAACTCTTCTTCAACTGAGACCAAGTCCTTGTTTTTTTGCTCTAATACATACCTATAAACTTTTGAGAGCGATGTTGTGAATTTCTGTGCTTGATGTGGATCCTCTTCAATTAAACTGGTCAATACATTCAAACTATTAAAGAGAAAATGCGGGTCTAATTGATTTTTAAGAGCATCGAATTTGGCTGAGGCCGTACCAGCAATAATCTTTTGTTCCTTTACTTTCTTCTCCTGTAAAGCCTTATAAAAATAAAAGGCATGGAAAAAAAGGGATACAACCAGTGCAATGCCAAGTGCAACTAAATAATAGGAAGCTTCTTCACCTTCTATAAACTGTTTGAACGAATTATCATAGACCAATAATGAAAGGAGCATTCTTACAAGACCAAATGCCAATACTGTTAATGCTATTGATCCAATCGCACCGATCCAAAGTCTTTTTTGGGTTTGGGTTTCCCAACTGTATTTGCTTGAAATAAATTTGTTATAGTATGCATTCACCATGGTCAATGAAAAGGCGAAAGTAAAATTCAACCCAATAAACTCTAATTGCTCAAATAACTCAAACGCTGTGTTCCAATATATAATCCTGGAAATCACGGCTATAATTACCGTTATAACAATACTTATCTTTAACAAATTGAAAAACTCTTTCATACGATTACTTACAATTCTTTGCTACTTCTTCCGCCCTTTCTTTTCCCCAATTCGGATGAAAAGCGGACTCTGGTTTAAAGTTAGCAAAAAGTTCCAAGGCATGTTCTACATCTTTACAATAGGGCGCTATATCTTGGCCAAAGAACTTGGCCGAACCCATATCCCATTCCGCTTTCGAAAAAACTACTCTAGGGTTGTTGGGAGCCAATTGCAAAGCTTTCTGATATAATACTGCTACTTTACCAGAAAGTGTCATGCCATAAGTAGCGCCATCGTAGGCCACCCATGCTGTGTAAATTAAGGCTTGTTGTACGAGAATCTCTGGATTATTTGAAGAAATAGCCTTGGCCAGGTCAACAAATTCCTGTGCTTTTTCAAGTTGCTGGGTCAGCTTTTCTTTGTCCTGTTCCCCAAAAGATGCCACAGTGTTAACTTGGGATCCATAATACAATGGAAGCCAATTATCAGGTTCCGCGGCTGAAATACGCTCAAACAAGTTCGCGGATTCCGCTATTTTACCTTCTCCCCAGAGTTGAAATGCTTTTTGCATGCCAGCGTTATATTTGTCTTGAGCAGAAGCCAATGTTCCGATAAATAATAGTGTTAAGGCGATTACTTTTTTCATGATTTAGCTGTATTTAAATGTTTGCTGCTCCAAATTTGGACCAATCTCAGGCTACATCTAAAAAAGAAATACCGAGTTGTAACTATTTGGGGATGGATTGTAAATAATCAAAAAAATACTCATTACCCTGCGTAATTAGAAAATGGATATCATTTTATTTAAAGTAATTTTACGCCATGGTCAGACAAATCCAACTGAGGGTATCCTTGAAAGAAGAATCCCAAAAAGGCATCCTTCTGAAAAAAGTAGCCAAATATCTTGGTGAAAGCGAGGATGTTTTGACCATAAAAGTGCTTCGCAAATCTATTGACGCCCGTAAACCATCCATCTATTTCAATTATAAAATGGAGGTTTATATTCG
>RCND010001155.1_pt1 | contig 14947 bp, 11 predicted proteins | sample 2041351 | NCBI WGS metagenome assembly RCND01 (sample SAMN09708230, study PRJNA481090) | Marine sediment metagenome, whole genome shotgun sequencing project. | biome: marine sediment; feature: ocean; material: sediment; isolation source: Sewage treatment plant 12B marine sediment (STP12B) ...
GGCATGGCGGCGGCGGGCGGGCCAATGAACCGCAGACCACTGCGCGAAGCGGGATTTTCGGTACTGAAATCTGCTGATATCCCCTCTGTATTGGTTGAGATCGGCTTTCTCAGCTCTGATCGGGACCTGTCGAACCTTGGCGATCCGGTATGGCGGCGCAACATGGCGGAAAGCATGGCGAAAGCAGTGCTGACATGGCGTGATACGGACGCGGCGCGCAAGGCTCTGGTGCGGCAATAAGGCGCTCTGACAAGGTGCATATTTTAGGCGGTTGTCCGCCCTAACTCCCCATAAAATAGGCGGTATGCCTTTTGACGATCTGTGCCTTTGCGGGTATAGACGGGGCAATACAAACGCCATTCAAGGAGCGTTGCTGCGTGTTTCGGATGATCTTGTCGTTCTTTGGGGGTATTTTTACCACCCTGACCATGTCCATTGGCATGGTTGCCCTCACTATTGGTGCGGTTTTCTGGATGTATGGGCGCGATTTGCCCAGCCACGAATCTCTTGCGTCCTACACGCCGCCGACGATCAGCCGGATATACTCCGGTCAGGGGCGTTTGATCGATGAATTTGCCAAGGAGCGGCGGCTGTTTGCGCCTGCGGACACGATCCCCGACCTGATCAAACAGGCGTTCATCTCGGCGGAAGACAAGAATTTCTACGAGCATGACGGGTACGATCTGCGCGGGATCGGTGCGGCAGCTGTGGATGCGGTGAAATCACGCGGGCAAGATGTGCGCGGGGCCTCGACCATCACCCAGCAGGTTATGAAAAACTTCTTGCTGAGCGGAGACCGCCGTGCGGAGCGCAAGATCAAGGAAATTATCCTTGCTGCCCGTGTGGAAGAGGCGCTGGATAAAGAGAAAATCCTTGAGCTGTACCTCAATGAGATTTTCCTCGGGCAAAACAGCTATGGCGTGGCGGCTGCGAGCCAGACGTATTTTAACAAGACGTTGGGTCAGCTGGCACCCCATGAGGCGGCGACATTGGCCAGCCTGCCCAAAGCGCCGTCTGATTATCACCCTGTGCGCCGCAAGGATCGCTTGCTGTCTCGTCGCAATTTTGTGCTGCGGGAGATGAAAGAGAACGGTTATATTACCGAAGCTGCTTACCAACAGGAACGCGAACTGCCGCTCCTGTCAGTGCAAAATGGTGATTTTGAGAGCTTTAAGGCGGACCTGCCGCCGCGTGATTACTTTACCGACGAAATCCGCCGCCAGTTGTCGCAAGACTTTGGTGAGGGAGAGTTCTTTACTGGTGGTCTGAGTGTGCGCGCGACGATCGATAACGAGATGCAGCCGATTGCAGCAGATGCGCTGCGCCGCCAATTGGAGAGTTTTGACCGCGGACAGGGTGTTTGGCGCGGAACGCGCGAGACACTGCCTGTAGAGGCTTTGGTCGATGAGAATACTTGGCGCGATGCCTTGTCTAATCTGCGCGTGCCGCGTGATATCACGTTGGAGCAGCAATGGTTCCCGGCAGTTGTGCTTGAGACGGGTCCAAAGGGTGCGCGTCTGGGCATTGAGCGCATTGAGACGGCTGAGGGCGGCAACTGGGTTCCACCAAAAGATATGGAATGGGCGCGCAAGCGGCTTAGGAATGGCAGCCTTGGGCCGCGGGGTGCGCTGGTCGAGGTTGGCGATGTGGTGTTGGTGCGCCGTATGGTTGCCGATGCGGATGGCGCGTTCATCCGCTGGACCCTGCGGCAAGTGCCTGAGGTTCAGGGCGGCTTTGTCGCGATGGACGTCAATACAGGCCGTGTAATCGCGATGCAGGGCGGCTTTAGCTATCAGGCAAGCGTCTTCAATCGCGCCACACAGGCCAAGCGCCAGCCCGGCTCAAGCTTTAAACCGTTTGTCTTCGCGGCGGCGCTCGACAGTGGGTATACGCCCGCGACCATAATTGTAGACGCGCCGATTGAGATTGACACGCCGCAAGGTGTGTGGCGCCCGAAGAACTCCTCGAACCGCTATTACGGCCCAACGCCGCTGCGCACAGGGATTGAGCAATCACGCAACCTGATGACCATCCGTCTTGCGCAAGAAGTGGGAATGAACACGGTCGGAAGTTACGCAGAGCGATTCGGCGTATATGAAGATTTGTCTCCCGTTTTGGCCAATGCGTTGGGGTCCCAAGAGACAACATTGTACCAGATGGTTGCTGCCTACGCGATGTTCGCCAATGGCGGGGAGCGGGTGACGCCAACGCTGGTGGACCGTGTACAGGACCGCTATGGCCGGACGGTATACAAACATGACAAACGGATCTGCGATGATTGTGATTCAATTTACTTGGCGGCGGGTCAGGGGCCACGCATTGTCTCAAACCGCGAGCGGGTCATGGACCCTGTCACTGCCTATCAGCTCACATCGATGATGAAGGGTGTTGTGGACCGCGGCACGGCGCGCAGTGCGGTCAATCTATCCGTGCCAACCGCAGGTAAGACAGGCACAACAAACGATTCCAAAGATGTGTGGTTTGTTGGCTTTACTTCAAACATCGTTGCGGGTTGCTATATCGGCTATGACCAGCCCCGCAGCCTTGGCCGGTCTGCCTCGGGTGGGGGCATGTGCGGTCCTGTATTCCAGCGGTTTATGTCAAAGGCCGTCCAGAAATACGGTGGCGGTGAGTTTCGCGTGCCTGAGGGCTGTGAATTCATCAATATTGACCGTTTCACCGGTGCACGCCTCAGCGCTGGCGCATCGGGCAGCAACGTCGTGTCTGAGTGTTTCCGCGAGGGAGAGTTCATCGACTTTGGCGTCACGTTTGATGGTGGTTTTGCCATGGGTGCCGATCTTCCGCTGGTCGAAGAAGTGGGCGGCTCACGAGCGAAAGAAGTCACCACATCAACTGGTAAGAAGGCCGTTGTGGGTAAGAAAGCCACCATCGGCAACGTGCTTGGCGGTGGATTGTACTAGGCACTGACTTGTCGCCGCTCGGGCGCTGGTCTATCACATGGGCGGTCCTTGCGTGTGCAGGGGCCGCTCTTTTATTTCAGGACTGATCATGCGCGCAGAAGTACAAAGCACCGTCGATAAAATCCGCAAATCTGTGGACCTTCTGGCCCAGCGTTTGAATGTTGAGACAGCGCCTTACCGCCTCGAGGAATTCAACGCGCGCGTCGAGGACCCGACATTGTGGGATGATCCTGAGGCGGCACAAAAATTGATGCGCGATCGCCAGGGGTTGGTCGATGCCATGGCGACCCATGACGGGATCAAGACCGAGTTGCAGGACAACATCGACCTCATCGAGTTGGGCGAGATGGAGGATGACGCGGAGGTTGTAGGCGAGGCCGAAACGGCGCTGACCAAGCTGGCTGTGACGGCGGCCCAAAAGGAGCTTGAGGCGCTTTTGGATGGGGAGGCCGATGCAAATGACACCTTCCTCGAGATTAACTCGGGCGCAGGCGGGACCGAGTCCTGTGATTGGGCCAGCATGTTGGCGCGGATGTATGTGCGGTGGGCCGAGAAGAAGGGCTATACCGTTGAGTTGCAGTCCGAGAGCGCCGGCGAAGAGGCGGGCATCAAATCTGCCGCCTATAAGATCAGCGGTCACAATGCCTATGGCTGGTTAAAGTCGGAGAGCGGCGTGCACCGTCTGGTGCGTATCTCCCCCTTCGATAGCGCGGCCAAGCGGCATACCTCCTTTACCTCCGTGAAGGTCTATCCAGTCGTGGATGACAACATCGAGATCGAAGTGAACCAAAGCGATATCCGCATTGATACCTACCGCAGCTCTGGTGCTGGCGGTCAGCACGTGAACACTACGGATTCGGCTGTGCGGATCACCCACCATCCCACTGGCATTGTGGTGACCAGTTCAGAGAAATCGCAGCACCAGAACCGCGATATTGCGATGAAGGCCCTGAAGAGCCGCCTGTATCAGATGGAATTGGACAAACGCTCTGCCCTCGTCAACGAAGTACATGAGAATGCAGGTGATGCGGGCTGGGGTAACCAGATCCGCTCTTACGTCCTTCAGCCTTACCAGATGGTGAAGGACCTGCGCACCAGCTACGAGACGTCGGACACCAAAGGTGTGCTCGACGGCGATTTGGATGGGCTGATGGGGGCCGCGCTGGCGCAGGCTGTTTCCGGCAAGAGCCGCGCGCAGGCACAGGATCAGTAATCTGTTTTGGTCGGTCTAGTTGCCGACCAAGTGGCCCGGTGCTCGCCGAGCGTCATTGACCCATTCACTTGCCCGCTCTAGCGTTACCCAACTGCGCGAGAGGGCAAGGTCACATGCTGATGGAAACCTATCTAGTTTATTTGGCGGCTGTTGCCGTGTTTTTTGCAACCCCTCCGGACACCAGCCAATTGCTGATCATTTCGAACAGTATTCGGCATGGGCTGCGCAAAAGTGCCTATACGATTGCGGGTGATTTGACCGCAAACTGTGTGCAAATGACAGGTGCTGCCTTTGGCCTTGCTGCGATAATAGCAACCTCTGCCAGTGCGTTCATTTGGATCAAATGGCTTGGTGTCGCCTATCTTGTTTGGATCGGGCTACAGTTGATTTTATTAAAAGATGAGGGCAGCGATGTTGAAGCTGCGGCATCAGGCGCTGCTTTCAAGCTGTTCAAACAGGGATTTGTGACATCAATGTCCAACCCTTTTGCAGTGGTTTTCTTCGGAGCATTATTTCCTCAATTCATTGACCCCTTATCGCCCGTTTTACCGCAGCTTTTCATTTTGGGCCTAACCTACATCGTGGTGGATGGCGCCATTTTGGTGCTGTGGGGTTGGATGGGTATCCGTGCGGCGTCCGCCCTCAAGCGGTTCTCCTTTGGCGTGGTCAATAAAGTATGCGGAACACTTATGATTGCGGCTGCGGGGCTCTTGGCTCTGAAGGACTTTGAGCCGCAGCGCTAACTCTCGAACAGGGCTAAGAGAAATTCGAGGCGGCGGTTCGTTATGGGCGAGGGCATGCGCAGTCGAACGCTGAGCTGTCTTAGGCATCTTGCGACTTGCACCCCGCCCAAATGCTTGGTCATAATGTAGCATGGATATTTTGAACATGGATGCGCGCGCCCAGTCTGCGGCGCTTGAGAATGGTGAGTTGTCGAGCCTTGAGTTGATGGACGCCACATTGGCGCGGATCGAGGCGGTGAACCCACAGGTAAATGCGATTGTCAGCCTGCGCGATGGGGACCGTTTGCGTGATGAGGCGCGGGCAGCGGACAATGCGCCGCGCAGTGGCTGGCTGCACGGTATGCCCATCGCGATCAAGGATTTGGCAAATGCGGCAGGCTTGCCCACGTCTATGGGCTCACCGCTGTTTGCGGGGCAGGTGGCGGAGACGGATGATCTGATAGTGGCGCGCCTGCGCACTGCTGGGGCGATTATCATTGGAAAGACAAACACGCCCGAGTTTGGCCTTGGCTCGCATACGGTTAATCCTGTGCACGGTGCTACGCGAAATCCGTATGATCTGGGGCGTTCTGCCGGTGGATCGTCGGGCGGGGCGGCGGTAGCGCTGGCGACAGGTATGCTGAGCGTGGCAGACGGGTCCGACATGATGGGCAGCCTGCGCAATCCGGCGGGGTGGAACAATGTCTACGGCATGCGCCCCACATGGGGGACCGTCCCGAGAGAGCCCGTGGGCGATATGTTTCTGCACCAGTTGGCGACCTCGGGCCCGATGGCGCGCAGCCCTGCGGATTTGGCCGCACTGCTGGATGTGATGACGGGCCGTGATCCGCGTGAGCCATTGAGCCGCGATGCGCCCGACACGCTGGCAGGGATTGATGTGGCGCCCAAGGGGTTGAAAATCGGCTGGTTGGGCGATTGGGATGGGGCCTTTCCATATGCGGAAGGGATTGCCGATATCTCGCAAGCGGCCTTGGTACAGATGGAGGGGATGGGCCATAAAGTCGAAACCTTGCCCGCGCCATTTGATGCGGACGCCATGTGGCAGTCGTGGACTGATCTGCGTTCTTTCGCGGTGGCAGGGGGGCTTGGCGTGATCCATGCTGATCCTGCGCGCCGTGAGTACCTCAAACCCGCCGCGATCTGGGAGGTCGAGCGTGGATTGGCGATGTCGGCGATGGATGTGCACCGCGCCAGTGAGATACGCTCCGACTGGTTCCGCAAAGTGACGCGGATGTTTGAAAGCATGGATGTTCTGGTGCTGCCGTCCGCGCAGCTGTGGCCCTTTGATGTGGAGTGGGCATACCCCGAGAATATCGCAGGGCAGGCCATGGATACGTATCACCGCTGGATGCAGGTGGTCATTCCGGCGGGTCTGATCGGGCTGCCCGTGGTGAATGTGCCCGTTGGGTTTGGAGCCGAAGGCTTGCCTGCGGGGATACAGCTGATCGGGCCGCGGGGCAGTGATGCGATGCTGCTGCGGCTGGCGCAGCAATGGCACGGGGCCACAGATTGGCCGCGCGCTCGGCCCCCAAAACTGTAGGAGAGTAATATGGTGACCCAAACCCGCATTCACGGCGTACCAGAGCTTAGCCCTCCGACGTTTGCGCTTTTGCGCCACGCGCTTGGCGCAGGGTGGCGTGACTTTATGGCGGCCCCTGCGTTCGGGCTGCTAGTGGCTATTCTATGCTTGCTGACGGGGTGGGGGATGATCGCGCTGACCGTGTGGGCGGGACATACATTCTGGTTTGTCTTGGGGGTATTCGGCTTTCCGCTGGCGGCCCCATTTGCAGCCCTTGGCACCTATGAGGTGTCGCGCTTGCGCGGCTTGGGAGAGCGGCCCTCTGTAGGGCGTGTTCTGCGGGTGCTCTGGGCAGAGCGGGGCGGGCAGTTGCCGTTCCTGAGTGCACTCATGATGGTGGCGCTGTTGTTCTGGTTCTTCCTCGGTCACATGATTTTCGCGCTGTTTTTGGGGCTGAAACCGATGACCAATATCATGTCTTCGGCAGATGTTTTCCTGAGCGTTGACGGGTTGATGATGCTGGGATTGGGGTCAGCTGTGGGGGCCGGTTTCGGACTGCTGCTTTACGCGATGTGTGTCATCGGTTTGCCGCTGCTGCTTGATCGTGAGGTGGATTATGTGACGGCGATGCTGCGCAGCATTTCCATCGTGATCGCGAATCCTGTTTTGATGGTCGGGTGGGCGGTATTTATCGCTGTGCTCTTGCTCATTGCGATGGTGCCTGCATTCTTGGGGTTGTTGGTCGTACTGCCGTGGTTGGGACATGCGTCATGGCATATCTATGCGGGCATGCGCGACAATTAGTCCAACGTCTCGCGGCCATGTGCGGCCAGTTGCGCGCACAAATCTGCTGCGCGCACATCCCCTTGCTCAAGTGCGAAAATATAGGCGTGGGTGAGAAAGAAACAGGCCGTGTCAACGTCCGGGGCTTGCGCTGCCGCCTTGCTGTAGAGTGTGATGAGCGCATCGCTGTTGTCAGCCTCATGTGCTGCAAGCAAGTCAGCGTTTAGATCACTCATTCAGCTGCAAGCGGCGCGCGGTGGCGGTCCATTTGGGTGGCAACCCATGCGTGGAACATATGCGTCGGCCCGTCCATCGCAGGAGAGAAACGCCCGCCGTCAAAGCCCACCGCATGGCGTCCGCGCTGCATGCCTTCGACCACGAAGATATCCTCTTCGAATATCTCCTTCCACTGGGCAGTGTTGCGCGGGCGCAGGTCGTTATCGGTCACATCGCTCGCGTAATAGATGTTCACATGTTCGACCGTCTTTTCAGGTCCGTGGGGGACAAGTATGATCGAATAGGTGTGGTCACGGTGCACGCCCAGCAGGACATTAGGGTAGGCGGTTATGTACTCGGCGGCGGTGTCCCATTTATTGCTGAGATCGTCAAAATCAGGAAATGACGTACCAGCCTCATCTTTGAGTTGACGGTAGACCAGCGTGCCTTGACCCGAGTAAAGGCCCGACGCCTCGATATGGTAGTGATCCTCAAGCCGTGAATAGCTGTTCAGACCGGGGTGAATCCACGGTAAGTGATAGCTTTCGCAGTAGTTCTCGACGGCGAGCTTCCAGTTGCAATTCACTTCCAGCGCAAAGCGGCTGTCGGCGCCGCCGTGGTAGAGGGGTTTGTCAAATTCGGCCCAACGGGCGAGCAGGTCTGCATTTGCCTCCTCAAAAGGGGCAGCGGTTCCAGAGATGTTGATCCAGACAACATCCAGCCAGATGTGGCTGCGCACTTCGATCAGGCCAAGCAGGTTTTTGTCGATCCCCTCATGGGTGTTCTGGCCGGGGCCGCCCACGTGAGGCGTGCTGATCAGCTTGCCTTCGGTAGAGTAGCACCACGAATGGTAAGGGCAGCGGATTGCGCCCTCAATTTTGCGTGGGGCGTCGACAAGGATCATGCCACGGTGGCGGCAGATGTTCTGGAACACACGCACAGCACCGGAGCGATCACGGACCAACAATAGCGGCATGCCGAGGAAAGTCACAGGCTTGGCATCGCCCACCTCTGGCACATCTGCGCCGACAGCAAGGCCGGCCCAATTATCAAAGAGGACGGCCTGACGCTCTTCGGTGAAAACATCAGGGTCAATGTAGTGGCTGTTGGGCAGGCCGTTTGCCGTGCCGATAGGGCGGCGCACATTGCTCAGATCAGGATTTGCGGGGTGGTGGTCCATGGACGCTCTCCTATTGTTAGGAGAGTTCTATCACGAAACGCCAGTGCTGCCGATGCCGCGAGCGACCCAGATTGATCACTCGCGACATCGGTATTGCGGCCCGATTAGGGGGCCGAAGGTCGGACTACTCGCCGCGTGACAGCGCCGCGACGCCCGTGCGGGCTACATCGACAAGGCCAAGCGGGCGCATCAAATCAGCAAAAGCATCGATTTTCTCCGGCGCGCCGGTAATCTCGAAGACAAAGCTGCTCAGCGTGCTGTCAACGACATTGGCGCGGAAGATATCCGCAAGGCGTAGGGACTCGACGCGTTTGTCGCCGGTGCCAGCCACTTTGAACATTGCCAACTCACGCTCAACGCTTGCACCTTCAACGGTGAGGTCATGGACCTCGCGCACGGAGATGATACGGCCTGTTTGCGCTTTGATCTGCTCGATCACTTGGGGCGTACCGCGCGTGACGATTGTAATGCGGCTGAGGTGACCTGTATGATCCACCTCTGCCACGGTCAGGCTGTCGATGTTATAGCCACGACCTGCAAAAAGGCCGATAACACGGGCAAGGACACCCGGCTCATTCTCGACCAGCAGGGCGAGGGTGTGGCGTTCTTCCACGTCCGAAAAATTGGGGCGCAGGTTGTAGGCGGAATGGCTCTGAGCGCCTTTTTTGATTTTTAGCGGTGACATTGTTCTAATACCCTTTCAATTGCGCCAAGTTTGTTTGAGTTTTTCATCAAACCATCTTTCCGCATCATCACGCGGACCCATAGTTGATCTGAAACTCAGTGCGCTTGGCCATCGTTCGAGAAGCCAGTCTCTAAAGTCCAAAAAGCTGGGCATTTGAGCACTTTCAACTGTAAAGCCTGTTTCGGTAGCCCAATCATGGACCGCAGACCTTGCAAGAACTTCTGCTTCTGATTTTTTCATATTAGACCAGCACCTTACCTTCGGCATCAATCGCCGTGGAGGTGTCGACCTCACCCATGATCATTTCGTTGTGCGCTTTGCCTGACGGAATCATCGGGAAGCAGTTTTCGTGCTTCTCGACGCCGCAATCAAACAGAACGGGCCCGTCATAGTTGATCATTTCCATGATCGCCTCGTCCAGATCAGCAGGATCAGTGCACAAGATACCCTTGGCGCCAAACGCCTCGGCCAGTTTCACGAAATCAGGCAGGCTCTCGGACCAGCTCGATGAATAGCGCTCGCCGTGCAGCAGTTCCTGCCACTGGCGCACCATGCCGAGGCGCTCATTGTTGAGGATAAACTGTTTAACGGGCAGGGCGTATTGCATCGCAGTACCCAGCTCCTGCATGTTCATCAGCCATGAAGCCTCACCCGCCACGTTGATCACCAGCGCGTCGGGGTGGGCCATCTGCACACCGATTGATGCGGGAAAGCCGTAGCCCATGGTGCCGAGGCCACCGGAGGTCATCCAGCGGTTGGGGTCCTCGAAGTCGAGGTATTGCGCGGCCCACATCTGGTGCTGGCCCACTTCGGTACAGATATAGCGGTCGTGCTTTTTGGTCAGCGCTTCGAGGCGCTGCAATGCATATTGTGGTTTGATTACAGGGCCTTTCTGCTCAAACTTCAAGCAATCAACCGCGCGCCATTCCTCAATCTGCTTCCACCACTTGGCAAGGGCTTCGGAGTTGGTCTTGCGGCCGCGTGATTTCCAAACTTTGAGCAGGTCCTCAAGGACGTGACCTACGTCGCCCATGATCGGGATATCGACGCGGATGACCTTGTTGATCGAGGAAGGATCAATGTCGATGTGGGCCTTCTTGGAATTCGGGCTGAATTTCTCGACAACGCCGGTGATGCGGTCATCAAAACGTGCGCCGATGTTGATCATCAGATCACAGCCATGCATCGCCATGTTGGCCTCGTACAATCCATGCATGCCCAGCATGCCGAGCCATTTGTCACCGGACGCAGGGTAGCAGCCCAAGCCCATGAGCGTGGAAGTAATTGGAAAGCCTGTTGATTCGACCAGTTCGCGCAGCAGTTGCGATGCTGCGGGGCCGGAGTTGATGACGCCACCGCCGGTATAAAAGAGGGGGCGTTTGGCTTTTTCCAATGCCTCAACCAGTTCGGTAATCGCGTCCATGTCGCCTTTAAGTTGCGGCTGGTAGTGGGATTTGGACTGCGCTTTGGGCGTGTAGCTGCCCGTGGCGAACTGAACATCCTTGGGGATGTCGATCAGAACGGGGCCGGGCCGGCCGGAGGTGGCGATGTGGAATGCCTCATGGATCACCCCAGAAAGCTTGTCGGTCTCTTTAACCAGCCAGTTGTGCTTGGTGCAGGGGCGGGTGATGCCAACGGTGTCCGCCTCTTGGAACGCGTCCGAGCCGATCATGAAGGTAGGCACCTGACCCGTCAGGACAACAATCGGGATGCTGTCCATCAACGCGTCCGTGAGGCCGGTTACCGCGTTTGTCGCGCCGGGGCCGGAGGTCACAAGAGCCACGCCGGGCTTACCTGTGGAGCGCGCATAGCCCTCAGCCGCGTGAACCGCACCTTGCTCATGGCGGACCAGAACATGTTTGATGCTGTTTTGTTGGAACACCTCGTCATAGATCGGCAGGACAGCACCGCCGGGATACCCGAATACGGTATCGACACCCTGATCAATCAGGGCTTGAACGATCATTTTCGCTCCGGTCATTTGGCGTGTCATCTGCGTGGTCCTTTATCTTGGCGGCTGTTGTTGTAGCGTTTGCCCATCAGGGGCGGTCGGGTCATTTTTGCGTATCTGTGAGGTGTCACAGTCAGGTCACATAAAAAAGCCCCCGATTTTGTCGGGGGCGCATGGGAAAAAATCTGGCTTACCGTTACCGGCCCATGCGCGTTCGATTCACAATGACGACTAGGTGCAACATGCCCTGATACTCCGTTGAAGTGTGCGGCGACATTATGGGCGGTGATTATGGGCGTCAACAGTCAATCTGCATAAATTTGTGTCTCACGGCTGCAATTTTCTTTATGAATGTTGCGGTGGGGTGGTAAATTGCCGCATTTTTGCAAAAAAGCACGGACTTTTCGGCCCGTGCCGTTCTTGTTTGCGCGCTTAGCCGGTGATCAGATCATCCGCATGTGCAATGGCACCTCTGCCTGCCTCGACGCAGGCGAGCATGTGACCCAGTGAGAAGTTCCCCGCCTTGGAGGCGCCAAGCGTGGTCCACGGTTTGAAGCCATGGGCCGAGCAAAGCAGGCTGTCGGGGTCCAGCGACAAGAGCCGCAGCAATGTGCCCGCCACGATGGTGCCGCCAACAGGCCCCAGCTTGCCGCCATGACTTTCTGCCTCAAGCAGGCAATAGTACCAGAGCGGCGTTTTACTGATGCCGTGGGTGGTCAGCTCTTCAGGGGCGGCGATTTCGGCCACATGCATCAGCCGCGCCATCTGCTGCCCCGAAGCAAGCTCGAGCGTCATGCGGTCGCGAAAGACATTGCGGTGCGGTAGTTTGCGGCTGTCCTCAAGGCTGAGCTTTTGGCCTGCGATGCTTAACTGATCATTTATGAACGGTAGATCAAAGATCGAGCCTGCCAGCTTGCGCCCGATGGGGCGGGCCTTTTGGAATTTGCCGTTGCCGGGCAGATCAAAGAGCTTTGTGAATGAGATGTTATGCGCTTCCGAGCGGTGCTGGAATTCGGGGCGCATCATCTCGAACAGCTTTACCGCGCCAGAAGTGTCGTTGAGTTCGTAATCGTTCTGCACGGTGGCATGGCCAAAGCGGTAGGCGGCCCCCGAAAATTCGATCGGCATGACGGGGCTGTCTTTTGTAAAGGGTTTGGGCAGGCCTCCCGCTTCGAATTGTGCGAGGATGTCTTTGAGCACCTCGGCATCGATAAAGCTGGGCAAGAAGTCATGCACGACCATCCATTGATAGTGCAGACGCAGGATACGGCGCGCGGCCTGAAAGGCGCCGTTCTCGGGTTTAATCCCTTGTGCCATGGCTTGGGCGCGGATGCCGACAAAGGCCGCTGGCACCATGCTTGCGTCTTCTTGCAGAGCGGTCATCAGAATATTGTGCATCTGAACAAACGCACCCTGAAGCTGGCTCAGGATTTGGTTTTCATCATTGCGAAAGTCACCGATCAGCGCAGTGCCGTGGCTGTTGCGGGCCAGATCACGTTTGTTCTGTTTGGTGCCAAACAACATGAACCCGTGGTGGTCAGGGTGATAGAGGTAGGGGCTCGCCTCGTTGCCGTCGCCATAGATGCAATCAAGATCGAGCGCGGGCGTGCGCACGTTGCGGATCGAGCGGGGGTCAATCCGCGTGCCAATGGCGCTTTGCGTGTCCAGCGTGACATCGTGGTCGATGAACTGGCCAAAGAATGTCATGCCGGCGGCGGCGGTCCCGTCCTCGCGATCTGCATTGTCGCGCATCTGGTCCAGTGCTTGGGTAAATGCCTTCTGCACCGAGGTATCGTTGAACGGGGTGCCGTCGGGTGCAATCCCTGTGAGCTCATTGCGCGGACCAAGGCGGCCAAATGTCTGTGGCAGCGCGGCCGGTATGTGGTTTGCGCAGTCTACGACAAAAGCGTCATAGCCTGATAATCCATGTGAAACGGTCATTTAAATACTCCCTTGTTCAAAATTGAGCGAGGGGGGCTGGTTAAGCGATAAATAGAATTGTCTCAGTATAGTGGTGGAAAATATGCCCCCGCTATCACGCTAGCATATCAAGAATTCCCGTATAAAGTGTGGTATTCCATACTTTCGGCGAGAAGTGGCCGGTGCGGCCCTATTCGTCACCGGGGTCAATGTGTTGACCGCTAAAGGTCCACGCCTGTCCCTTGAAGCACGCCGTGCTCAAGCGCGTAACGGGTGAGGCCAGCGGTGCTGGAAATGCCCAGTTTACGTTTGATATTCTTGCGATGTGTCTCGACCGTGCGCACGGAGATGTCGAGGGTAAGGGCAACTTCCTTGTTGGATTGCCCTTGGGCCAGTTGCAGCAGAATCGTTTGTTCGCGCCCTGTCAGCGTCTCGCGCACGCCCCCGTCTTTGGGCGTGAGGGACCCTTGCGCGCCAGTGCACAGATACCGCTCCCCGCGCATGACGGTATCGATGGCGAGTTTGATCTCGTCTGTGGGGACGTCCTTGAGCAGGTAGCCCATGGCGCCGTGGTTGAGCGCGGAGGAGATGTATTCAGGGCTGTCGTGCATGGACAGGATTACGATGCGTGTGCCGGGGCGTTGCTCCAGCACGATCTCGGTCGCAGACAGGCCGCCAAGGTCGGGCATGTTCAAATCCATCAGGATCACATCAGGGTTGAGTGTGTCCAACTCCTCAATGACGGCACGCCCGCCGTTCAGAGTACCGACAACTTCGATGTCATCATAGCTCTCTAATATGGACTGGATGCCTTCGGCGACCATGGGGTGATCATCGACAATGGCGATGCGCAGGCGGTATGTCATGCGGTTGTCTTTCTTGGAATTGCTTTGGCGCTCTCTGAGGGCGCGGCGGCGGGGGGAAGCATGTGGGTGAGTGGTGCAATGGCCTCGATCTCGACCCCTTTGTCTGGAGCGGTGCGCAGAGTGAGAGAGCCGCCAAGCTGATCCATGCGTTCTTGCATGTTGCGCAGGCCGAGGCCGGGGGTGCGTGCATTGGGGTTAAAACCTGCGCCATCATCGGTGATCAGCAGGGTTGCCCCGCGTTTATGGCCGCGCAGGTCAATGCTGACATGGCTTGCCTTCGCGTGCCGCTCGATGTTCGTCATGGCCTCTTGGGCAATGCGGTAAAGAGCGATCTTGGCGTTGTTGTCGAGGCGGTTGCGGAACACCACGGTGGTAAAGTCGACGGTGATGCCCGTACGCGTCCCGAATTCTTCGCATAGCATGCGCAGGGCAGGACCAAGGCCCAGATCGTCCAGAACAGCGGGGCGTAAATCACGGCTGATCCGGCGGACCTCCGAGATTGCCTCGCCCAGTGTTGTGATGCCTTTGGCCAACGGCGCACCTGCGGACGCATCACCGCGATCAAGGCGGCGGCGGGCATTGTCGAGCGCATAGCGCACGCCCACAAGGATCTGACTGATCCCGTCATGCAGTTCGCGCGCCACGCGGCCACGCTCTTCTTCTTGGGCGTCGAATACGCGCTGGGTTAGCTTTTTAAGCTTGGCATCGGCCAGACGGCGTTCGCGCAGGTTAAGACCCATGCCGGTGGCAAAGACGACGAGCAGGGCAATCAGCGCAATGGCCCCGATATAGAGGAAGGTGCGCTGGACCCGCTCCTCTACCTCCGCGCGGCTGGTGGCGACGGAAGCCAGCACGTCGTCGATGAACACGCCCGTGCCTACGGCCCACCGCCACGAGGGAAAGGAGGTCACATAGACGATTTTTTGCGCCATCTCTCCGGTGGAGGGTTT
>RCND010001157.1_pt1 | contig 14934 bp, 12 predicted proteins | sample 2041351 | NCBI WGS metagenome assembly RCND01 (sample SAMN09708230, study PRJNA481090) | Marine sediment metagenome, whole genome shotgun sequencing project. | biome: marine sediment; feature: ocean; material: sediment; isolation source: Sewage treatment plant 12B marine sediment (STP12B) ...
CAATTGAGGTACCGGGCATCACGGGAATTTTCCATTATGAGGGAAGAAATCATCAAGAAGGCTGATATTGCCCGCTACCCCGCCCATTCTGGCCAGGAGGGATTCGAAATCATCGAACCGCTGCAGTTCACGAGTCTCCATGGCATTCGCGGAACTGAGCAGGTATACAGGATTCTCACAGACATCGATAATGATACCTGCGTTATTGGTAAGAAACGGATTGGAAACGTAAGAAACGCTGCCCGGGTGAATATTAAGATCGATATTGAGCGTATCTCCGGATTCTGAATACATCGTTCCCCTGCGTGACCCGAAAGTTGAAATCCCGCCGGCCATGAGAACAGCGTCAGATACTCTGTTCAATGCTGTAAGTTGATATGTGCCCGGCTGATCCACCATACCCCCCACGTTGACCCGTAACATCCTGGGTTCAATAAGGGATAATGTAACGCGAACTGATGGATAATATCCGGTTGCTTTTCTCTGGAGGGAGTGCTGTGCCTCATCGATAGTAATACCATTCACACTCACAGCACCTATTCCGGATACCGACAGATAACCGTCTCCCCCAACAGTACATTGCGTCCAGGGGGAAACGCCTGCACTTATAAGAATCTGACTGGACCCGCCTTCCACTACAACAGATACGATATCTCCCGGGCCAAGCACATAAGTGCTTCTGTCCGCCAGTTCCAGGACGGTCGATTCCGTGTTCAGATAATCCTGCGAAGTAAGCTGAGAAGCAGGCAGCAAAGGTACGCTTCCCAGGATTATCATCAATACTGTAATCAGCATATCAAACCTGTTTCCACTGTAAGACCGCACTCATAAACTAATCCGCTCACTGCTGTACCCTCAGTTTCTCTTTAAAATACTCGATTGTTCTACCCATGCCTTGTTCGAGCCCGATAACCGGCTTCCAGCCGAGTTTCTCCATGGCAAGGGAAATATCAGGCTTTCTAACTTTAGGGTCATCCTCCGGGAGTTCCCTGTGGACTATGGAGCTTTGCGAATCGATCCGCTTCAGCACAAATTCCGCAAAATCTGAAATAGTCATTTCCTCCGGATTACCGATGTTCACGGGACCGGGAAAATCCGACTCCATCAATCGAATAAGGCCATCAACTGTATCTGTAACATAACAGAAACTCCGGGTCTGGCTGCCGTTTCCGAATACTGTAAGGTTCCTGCCCGACAATGCCTGAGAAATGAAAGCGGGTACTACGCGTCCGTCATCCGCTCTCATTCTCGGGCCGTAAGTATTGAAGATTCTGGCAACCTTTGCATTCAGACCATGATACCTTCTGTATGCGAAGGTTATCGCTTCAGCGAATCTTTTAGCCTCATCGTAAACACCCCTGGGTCCAACCGGGTTCACATTGCCCCAGTAATCCTCCGTCTGAGGATGAACGAGGGGGTCTCCGTAAACCTCGCTTGTCGAAGCAAGAATAAACCCCGCTTCCTTGACGAGCGCCAGACCAAGGGTTTTATGGGTACCGAGAGAACCCACTTTGAGGGTTTGTATGGGGTAGGTCAGGTAATCTATGGGGCTTGCAGGAGAAGCGAGATGGAAGATAAAATCAAGCCTTCCGTGAACGAAAATGTAGTTGGTTACATCATGGTGTATGAAAGAGAAATCTTCTCTGCCGGCAAGATGCGCAATATTGTCTGTTGTTCCAGTGAGCAGATTATCCATGGCCAGAACTTCGTGCCCGTCCAGCAGAAGCCTTTCGCAAAGGTGGCTGCCTATGAAACCCGCACCGCCGGTTACCAGAATCCTCATTCGCTCTCCCGAGAGTTAATCAATCTGTCCTGATACATGGAAAGGTAATACTTCCTGAATTCACCGGACTTTATTTTCTGCCACCATGAACTGTTCCTGCTGTACCAGTCTACCGTCTTTCTGAGACCTTCCTCGAAACCTGTGGAGGCCTTCCATCCGATCTCGCTTTCGATAAGGCTTACATTCAGTGCGTATCTTCTATCATGACCGGGGCGGTCCTCAATATATCTTACAAGGTTCCTGTCGGCACCGGTAATTTCCAGTATGGAAGAGGTGACTTCCGTGTTGGTGTGCTCCTGTCCTGCTCCGATATTGTATATCCTGCCCGGTTCAGATTTCTCAATAACCTTGATCAACGCATTGCAATTATCCTCAACGAACAGCCAGTCCCTTCTGTTAAGACCATCTCCATATAGAGGAAGAGGCTCTCCGGTCATGGCATTGGTTATGAACAGCGGTATAAGCTTCTCCGGGTACTGGAAGGGGCCGTAATTATTGGAAGCTCTTGTTACAGTTACCGGAATCCCGTACGTAGTCCAGTAACTCATGGCCAGAAGTTCACCTCCGGCTTTCGAAGCTGCGTAAGGGCTTCTGGGTGCAAGCTGATCTGTTTCAACGGAATTTCCTTTTTCTACACTGCCATACACTTCATCCGTTGAAATCTGCAGGAAGAGTTGCCTGTCTTCCTTTCTGAATGCTTCCAGAAGAACTCTTACTCCCTCAATATCAGTCCGGACGAATGAGGAGGAATCATCAATGGATCTGTCCACGTGGGTTTCCGCCGCGAAATTAACTACAGTATCGCACCCTTCCATCGCTTTTGAAACTGCTTTTTCATCGCAGATGTCTCCCTGGATGAATTTAAACCGGGGATCAGTTTCAAGGTCTTCCAGATTCTCTCTTCTGCCGGCATATGTCAATTTATCAAGAACGGTAACCTCCCAGTCAGGCCTGATCTTAAGAGCCATCCTGGTAAAGTTACTCCCGATAAAACCCGCTCCTCCGGTAACCAGTAATCTCATGAAGGATCTCCCCCGCGAAGTTCTCTTGCCATGATTCCCGCCTGCAGAAGGCCATCAATGCTGCACCCGGAATCAGCCCACCATCCGCAAATGATCTGGGCATGAAGCTTGTTTAAATTCAGGTAGGCGTTGTTGATGTCAGTTACTTCAAGCTCACCCCTGGCAGATGGTTCAAGGCTGTCGATAACCTCAAATACGAAGCTATCATACATGTAAACACCTATAACGGCATAACTGCTTCTGGGTATCTCCGGTTTTTCCTCAATCGAGATCACTCTTGTTCCGTCCAGCTCCGCAACACCGTAATCACTGGGATTATCAACTTTCTTAAGGAGGATTCTAGCGCCGTCTTCCTGCTCCTCAAAAGCTGCCACTTTCTCGGCAAGTGAGTCCTCAAGGATATTATCACCCAGGATAACGACGAATTTATCCCCCCCTATAAAAGTCCTTGTAAGACCTATAGCTTCCGCAATTCCTCCCTCGTTAACCTGGTAGGCATAGTTAAGGGTATTAAGCCCGAATTTTGATCCATCCCCCAGCAACCTCAGGAAATCACCGGCGCTGTCTCCTCCGGTAACCAGCATAACATCCTTTATCCCAGCTTCAGCAAGTTTCTGAATCGGGTAAAAGATCATAGGCTGATCGTAAACTGGCAGAAGATGTTTGTTAGTTATACTTGTTAATGGCCGCAACCTGGTACCAAGCCCGCCTGCCAGCACTACACCTTTCATATTCGATCCTCTTCCTGCTTTTGGAGCCTGTCCGACACACTCCTATCGTACAATTGCCAGCTTAGTAAATCTGTGATCGCCGTTCTGTGATATCTGGACTATGTAAGTCCCGGATGCCGCAAGGTTTCCATCCATGTCATATCCATCCCACGAGAATGCGTCCCTGTGCTGTGACAGGGACTCATAAATAAGTTCTCCCGTCAGGTCAAACAGACGGATATCAAATAACTCATCCGGCAGTCCTGCTACACCGAGAACCTGTCCGTCTCCCGGAATGAAGGGGTTTGGATAAACTGCAGCAGTCCCGATGCTGCCGCTCATACCCTGTTCAAGTGTAAGTTTCCACAAGCCGTGATCGGTTACAATGTAAAGAAGTCCATTATCAAAATCACAGGCAGCGTTTCTTATATCAAGTGACTGAAGAGGTGAGTTAACAATATTGTACTCCTCAATCGTTCCGTCCGGATATATCCTGAAGAGTCCCTCGCCTGATGCCGCCCACAGACAGGACAGATTATCAAAACAGAGCATGGATACATTGCCGGTGATCTGCTCAACGTCAGTAATGGTCTCGTTATCAATGTTTAATAAAACAAGCCCCCCTGTTGTACCGATATAGAGCCTGCCATCCCTTGAGGCTGCCAGGGCCTGAATATCCTCCGAAGGGAGGCCACTGCCTGTTCCGATGGATAGCAGAACCTGTCCTGTCTGGATATTAGCTTTTACAAGCCCCTCTTTGCTGCCCATCCACGCTATAAGAGGTGATGATGTTACTTCTACCGATCTTACGTCTCCAGAGGGAAGCCCATCGGAGGGTTCAAATGTTCTCCATGATTCGGTTTCTGTTTGGCCTGGTATCCAGTTAAGTCTACAGACGCCACTGGGTTCGGAAGGAGTTTCATAGAATGCCTCCTGAGCAAACCATACCTCTCCTGTAGGGGAAATCGCCATATCCTTTACCTGATTATTCAGCAGCCCGCTGTTCTCAATATTCAGGTTAAGGTAAATATCATCACTTCGCTCAGGTGTCCCGTTCCAGTCAAGCCAGGTTACACCCTGATGCCATGGGGCAATGAATACACCGCCAGAATGGTCAGCCAGACATACAAACACCTGGTTTACACTCGACAGTTCGATCATGAACTGATGCCATCCGTACTCACTGTAAACCCCAGCACCCCTTCTGTTGCTTGTCACCCATACATCATCCCTTGAATCCACATCAACCGCATAAAGGTCATTTGATGGAGCACCCTCTGGCCATGATGAAACCCAGGAGTTCAGCGTACCTATTCCGATCCCGTTACCGCTGGCTCTGTTAACAGCATAAACAGAGTGCTGTCCGATTGCCAGCTGATTGCTTGAGATCCAGCTGATAGCCTGAACCACCTGACTTTCCAGACCAGTGAATCCGGAAGTCCATAGCGATCCGTCGAATATTGCTACATTCTCGTCGCCTCCCACTGCAAGCAGTCCATTGAATGAAGCGAGACAAACTGGATACGTGCCTGGATATGAGCCGTCTAATATCCAGTCCTGGCCAGCTGTCAGGTAGAAAAGACCATCCGTTGAAGCCGCCCAGACCGTATCACCCGCAACCAGGATATCCTGAACAATGGTGTTCGCTACGACCGGGAAGTTCAGCCAGGAGTCGGATTGACCGGGGTACTGGCCCGACCGAAGCATGACCAGACCGTCAGCAGTTCCAACTAAGAGTCCGGAATCAACACTGGCAACACAATTAATGATATTCGAAGGCAATCCACCACCGGTTGTGAATTCAGTCCAGACCTCGAAATAACCTAACTCCTTGCTGCACAACCCTTCTGTAGTGCCGACCCAAACGGTTGTATCGGGGAGTATACAGTTGATAGCAAGAGATATGGGCAATCCCTCAAGCTGTCCGTAGTGCTGGATCCCGCCCGAAACCAGGTCCACATCAATACCGCCTCCATATGTCCCGACCCAGAGGTTACCGAAAGAATCTCTTGCAAGGCACCTCGTATCACTGTGCGATAGATTTCCCGGACTGGTCCAGGTTGAATCCCAGACCATAGAGCCTTCCTTAATCGAACCAAAGATAACACCGCCGGTGGTGGCTCCAGTCACCGAAGAACCCTCTACGAGGATATCACTGATTCCGCCAAAATGCGTATAGTGGTTCCAATCGGTAATTCTGCCAGTCAGGCTGATAATGAATATCATCAGCAGGGTCATATTCTTGCCTCCCACCATGAGAATAGTTTTCGAAGACCCTCTATTCTGTCAACCTCGGGTTTCCATCCCGTCAGAGATCGAAGCCTTGAGGGATCGCCCACCTGGGATTCAACATCCACGGGCCTGAAAAGAACAGGGTCTGTTTTAAGTTCAATATCCATTCCGGAGATATCTATGAGTATTCTAACCATGTCAGCGATACTGATACCTGTACCTGAGCAAATATTGTATACACTTCCCGATTGGCCTCGGCTCAGAATGTGCCTGTAGGCGCGTGCCACATCGGTTACATACAGATAGTCCCTTACGGGATTAAGGTTTCCGACTCGAATGATGTTGTCTCCGTTCCTGCGCGAATGGATTATTCTTCTGCAGAATGATGGTAATGCAAAATCCCTGGATTGTCCCGGACCAAAGTGGGGAAATGCACGGGTGACCACAATATCAAGATCGTAATTCCGAGCGAATTGAAAAGCAGCAATTTCAGCTGCGGCCTTTGTTGCTCCATAAGGGTTTCTGGGACCTATTTCGCAGTTCTCAGAAATAAGATCATCCGCTGACTTGTATACCTCTGATGAGCTTGCCAGAAGCATCTTAGCCCCGGGGCATTTTGAAACCATGTATTCGAGTACCGATATGGTCCCCATGAGATTGATCTCATAAACCTTGTGTATTTCATTCAAAGATTTTGAAACCGAACTCATCGCCGCAAGATGTATGATGTACCGCACGAATCCAAGTTCCGCAGGCGGGGGGGAAGGGAGACTCCAGCTGATTTTTGCAACCCCTTCGGGAGCCTCAAAATCTACGTTTATATCTACTGCAATATCACCATCTCCCATGCCCAGTTCTTTCATGAGATGGTAACCCATAAATCCTGCTGCGCCGGTTACCAGGATAGGTCCGGGTTCACGGCTGATTACTTCGCGGTGTACCGTATCAGACATGGTTCAATTCCTCCGGCCAAGATACCGTATCTCCTCTTTGAGCAGCACACCGCTGCTCGAGAGGACAGATTCCCGGACAATATTAATAAGTTCCGCTATTTCATCAGATGTTGCTTTTCCAGTATTTATAATGAAATTTGCATGTTTTTTTGAAACTTCTGCACCACCAACAGATCTCCCTTTTAATCCAGCATCTTCAATAAGCTTACCGGGGGAAATTCCTTCAGCGGGTTTCCTGAATACACTTCCTGCGTTGGGGTGCTGAAGAGGAAATTTCTTTCTTCGCAGATCCAGAATTCTCTTCCCTTCTGAACGGAGAACAGCAGGTTCACCTGATTCAAGCGACATCGCTGCAGCTGTTATAACCGTTCTCTCTTCCTGAAATCTGCTGGATCTGTATCCGAAACAGCATTCTTCCACTGGTATAATGCTTGCTGAACCTTCGTAATCTAATACCGAAACACTTTTCAGAGAATCAGCAACTGATTTTCCGTACGCGCCGGCATTCATGAATACAGCACCGCCCACTGTGCCGGGAATACCAATTGCGAATTCCAGCCCTGAAGCTCCCCTGCTGCAGGCAGCACCAGATAGTGACGGCAGATGGACGCCGCCGCCGATTACGAGATCCCAACTGTTCCCGGAGTGTTGCCATATGGTCTGGGCCATTGCCCCTGAAAGCCTGATGATTACTTCTCTGCAGCCTCCGTCAGAAGCCAGTACATTCGACCCCAGGCCGAGAATGAACCAGGGAATCCCTTCTCCTGCAGTCAAACCAAGCAGGTCGGCAAGCATCCCTGCGGAAGTTGCAGTTATGCAGACAGCCGGTCCTCCAGTCTGCCATGTGGTCAGTTCTCTTAGCTGCAGGATATCAACATCTCCGGGGAAATGCTCCCTGAGCAGGCTGAAGGTGGATTCAATACTATTCATAATTCCTGCCTGACAATCCCAGCAGACATCCGCCGACTGAAAGATAAGTAAACAGGAAAGAAGGCTTCCCGAATTTCTCCATCCACCTCAGAACGCATTTGTATACCAAAGGAAGAAGGGCAAGTTTGACCATTACCCTGATAAACATCGTTACAGGATTTGCAGGCCTTGAGAATACCGGTTTGATCCAGTTGCTCCCCAGGAGGCCTTCCGCTTCGGGGATTTTGTCAAGAGTGTATTTCAATCCCGAGCCGCCGTACTCAACCATTTTCCTTGAATGGGAGCGGACAGTCACAGTGTCAAGATGGTATACCCTGAGATCGGGATCCCAATACAGGGAAACACCCTTCCTGGCCAGCCTGAATCCGAATTCGGTATCCTCTCCTCCGTAGCGGTCGATTGCCGGGTCGAAACCTCCGGTTTCACGGAGAAGCGATGTCTGCAGGCTGATGTTACCTGTCACAAAGTATTTCGGAGGAAATAGCCGGGCATTTCTGCCCCCCATGCCCCTTGTATCGAACCACCGCTGCCAGGGAGAAGCATCCTTCATCCAGCTGTTTATCCTGCCACCCATTATCACATCCCCGAAATTCTGACGATGTTTTTCCAGGTGTTTCAACAGAATATCTTCAGGAAACCTCATATCAGCATCCGAAAGGAACGATACAGGTGCAGTAGCAGCCTGCCAACCGGCGTTTCTTGCAATCGGTCTGTTGCCGCTGCTTTTCATGCGGATTATCTCGACCCGTACCTTCTCTGGAAAACTCAGGTCGAAATTATCCTGTACAGGAATACTGCTTCCATCATCGATTATTATCAGCTCCCACGGGATTCCTCCGGTGTCCTGTTTTCGAAGGCTCTCCAGGCATTCGCGAAAATCATCACCGCCGTCCTTAACAGGAATCTGCAGGGATATTTCAGGCTTCATCAAAAGCACTTCCCTCCAGCCGTGTACCCATTAATCTGAGAAAACCTATTCCCAGAACAGTTAAAAGGGTTGCAGAAAAAACGATTATCATTCTGAGGCCGGGATTCAGGTTCGCCATGGGCCCGAAAGCGATCGGGGGCAAAACCATCAGAACAACCACGAAGAAACTTATCGGAAACACTTTTCTTCCAAGCCAGAAAAGACTGAGAGCCATAAACAGGTTCGTCCCGAGAGTGGCAAAGGCCGCACCGAGGGCTCCTGCAACAGGTATCAGGCGGAAGTTGAATCCAACGTTCAGCATTGCTCCGAACAGGGTCATTCCGGCAATGTACCTGGTCTGCCCGGTAAGCAGACACCCTGTCTGGGAAATAAGGAACAGCCCGTAAAGCGCTACCGCTCCGGCAAGGGTTGGAAGGACCCGCACGACCGGAAGGAACTGCCCGCCGCCCACGAGAGGGACAATCCATGGAGCGGACATAGCCAGGATCAGAGAGCCCCAGTTCACAAGCAGCATGAAAAGCAGCCCTGCTCTTCCCAGTTCAGCCAGCGTGCCCCCGGTTCTTTTCTTCCTGAAGATGAACCGCTTCCAGGCCATATTGAAACCCAGTATCATCGGCATTAGAACAAGGCAGGCTCTGCTGGCCCATTCGTAATATCCGCTCTGGGCCATATCGGGAAGGATACTCCTCAGCATGAACATATCGGCTGAAGAGAGAATTATCATGGAGAGTGTGGCCGGAATGAGCGGAAGGCTGAACCCCAGGATATCCCTTGTAAGTCCTTCCGGGCTCTTCAGCTTTTTCGAATTCGCGGTTTTCTTCCACATCAGTACTACCGCAGCAAAGGCTATCAGGTATGAAGGCGCCCATCTTGCGGTCATGAACGTCGGTATCGTATCCATAGCCCCGGAATACAGCAGAAGAGCCAGAAGCCCCAGAGCCATTACTCCTCTAATTATCTGGAGTATCAGATATCTTCCGGCAAGACCGTCTGCCCTTGGAATGGAAAGAGCTATCTGCACGTATGCAATACCGGTTCCCAGAAGAATAGCATGAAGCAGGTAGTCAGGATATTGCAGTTTGAGGAAGGATTTCAGAAAACCCTGCAGGAGCAGAACTGCCCCTACCATCAGAATCGTGGGAATCACCGGGAATGTTATTGCTCTTAATAGAACGGCTCTGTGCTGCGTTGTTCTATGCCATGATCTTATGAGCGCTGTTGGAAGCCCCAGGACAACAATACCGGCAATGGCTTCCGCAAGTATTCTAAGTATGCCCAGTTCCCCTGCTGCGTCTGCCGTAAGGTATTGGGAGATGAAGGGCAGGAATGCCACCTGAACCATTCCGCTGAAGACCATTGCAAGGGCGTAGAATGCGGATTCCCGCGAAAGATCCCTGCTATGCTCAGATATGGGCTGCTCAGCCATTTGCAGGGTCCTCCCATTGTAGATGCCGATATATCCTGTGCAGTTCCTCTGCAACCGAGAGCCAGTGGTGCTTTTTTCTGATCCATGAGGGGCCGGCCGCTGCATGCTTCTCCCTGAGTTCCCGGTCAAGGATGAGCTCTCGCAGATCTCGCTTCAGAGTGTCCGGTGTTGTAAGAAAGAATGGATGATCGGGAATGAATTCCTGATATGCCTGGCTAAGATTAGTAACTGTGGCAATACCCATAGATAGACTCTCAAGAGAATTAACTCCATAGCCCATATCCCCGCTCGCGACCTGATCGATCGCGATATGACATGAGGCTTTCATTCTCAGAGCCTGGGCATTCGTCATGTTCTCGATCAGAACAAGTTCAACAGGGATATCTTTTGAAAGATCCTCAACGGCGCTTATTATCTCTTCGGTACCTTTTACCGATCTGATCCTGGGCGCATGGCATATACGTACATTACCGGGCTGCGGGGAAGCCGGGGGCATGGCATTCTGATCAAACGGTAGAAATAGATAATCTACTTCGGGATATCTCTGGTAAAGATCAAACTCACAGGTAAGGTTAAGATCCGTCGCTTCCCATACGGGTTTGATAGCTCCCCTCATTCGAAGGCCCAGACCGTGATAGTAGGAGACTATCTTCTTACCTGCCTTCTTAAGGGCTATTACATCCCTCCCGTCTCTGTAGAAGCTCATCCCGCCTTCAAGATGGTATATATCGAAATCCCACAATCCATATTCCCCGGCGGCCCTGTTGATGATCGGTTTCCATACCATATCCCTGAATCTCAGCATGAGTCTTTCTGGCGGGCTTGGATTCCAGAATATCCGCTCTGTAGTTCCGGTGTAAGGAACCTGCAGACTTCCCGCCTTAACCAGTTCTTTGAGCTTCAGCAGCCAGCTCATGGGGCCGACAAAGGGGAGATTCAGGCATATATCCTCCTCGTACAGGTTGGCAGCCCTGTAGAAAGTGACAAGCCTGCTTTCATGGCCCAGGGCTACATGTCCACGAACGAAAAGGTCTATAGTTCCCGTATAGTTCTGCGGCGAAAGATGCAGGATTTTCATGATTCACTCTTCCCGATGCAGCGGCTTCTCTTCAGCACAAGCATTCCACCCGCGGCCAGTGCCAATGCGGTTATCGACTGGGCGAGAATCCCTATCCAGATTGATATTCCCGCAGAAGCTGCCGCTGTTGCACCGAAAAGATCAGGTACCCCGGTGGCGAAATTTCTGAATGAAGAAACAAGCGGAGAGGAGGACCATGTCCAGAGTACTGCCTGCCGGGAAGGCTCATCAAAGAGGTCAGCACCGCTGGTCTGCTCCAGCAGGCTGGGATTGCTCCAGAGGGCGGGGATGCAGACGATAATACCGAGTATGGCGATCACCCGGAAAAGTTTTCCCCCGGTACTCCCGAAGGACAGCGCAAGGAGCAGAAACGGCAGCGTTGTGAAGAGAAAGCGCGGTCCCCATCCTGTACCACCGGACCAGTCATGAAGCATCCCATGAAAAACGAGAGAAAGAACAAATGGAGTCCAGAGTCTCCAGTCCTTCTGAACAAAAAGCGCGAAGATACAGAGTGGAGCGTAGAATAGAAGCCCCTTGCCCGGACTCAGAAGAAGTCCCGGTATACCTCCTTTGAACGGTTCAAAAGCAATTGCGGGGTCCTGGCCATGACCGTCAAGGAATGGATTTCCAAACCGGTACCAGTTCAGGAAGAGTATAAGGAGGATGAATGGAACAAGCCCACTGATAAGTTTTTTCATGCTCCTCCAGTCGCTCCAGAACAGAGGGAGGAGAAGCAGGCTGTCAGCTCTTATAAAAATGGCAAACCCAAGACAGAGACCGGCTGCAAGCATGCGATCATTGAGGGAAAAGTAGAAACCAGCCATGGCAGCTGCGGCGGCGGCAGTAACATCGAAAGTCATTCTTCCGTAAACAAGAACCATTCCGCATATGGCAATTGCTATGAATCGCAGAACGGGCACATCAGTGTACTTCTTAACAGCAGAAGCGTACCAGAACCCGATCAGTGCCAGACTGAAACCAGCGTTCAGCAGAGCCATTACAAACTTGCCGCCATTCAATCCCAGTAATTGTCCTGCAACTGCTGCGGGTATAAGGAGGATTGAGAATCCTGCGCCGTGGGGAACGAAAAGACCTGATCTGGCACCGTGAATCACCCAGCCGAAATCTCCCGAAACCGTCATAAACGATCTCTGTCCTACAAATGATCCGGCAACCTCGTACTGGGCAAGCACATCCGTTGTATACATTCTTCCACCGAAAACAAGGACGAGCAATGCTGCCCACAGAAGAATCACCGCACAAAGACGGGATTTATGCAGTGGTTCCACTAAACGGTTCCGTACAGTGTGTTTCTGAAAATGCCTCTCGCTGAAAAAGATTCCTTGAACCTGCAGAGACCATGGTTAATATCCATATCAAGGGTAAACGTGCCAAGATCCAGATAATGATACCCCATCTGCTTGGCCCATCTAATGACTTCCATGTAAACCAGATTGACCGGCCTGAGTGCCTGGTGCTCCTGGTCATGGGAAATATAGAAAGCAAGTGTGACCCTTGGATTGCAATGGAACATAACCATTCCCGCGAGAACCTCTCCATCCAGCGTGGCAATGAACTGTTTGATCTGGTCTCTGCCCAGCAGATTCCGGAGCCTTTCAAGTTCCTCAAGCGTATGGGTAGGTCTGACATCATGACGTTGCTGGAGGTTGGACTCCAGTACATGATAAAATAGTGAGAAATCCGGGTTTTCTTCGACTGTTACACCACTCTTGATTGCTTTCCTTACGCCTCGCAGGGCGGATGAACGAAAACCCAACCTTAGTTCCTCTCCCAGTCTGCAAAGATCAATTATCGCCGTCAGTTCCCTCTTCCTGTAATTGAATCCACGCTTGAGAAGTGAGAATTCCAGGTAGTTATGAGGTCTGCGGTAATAGACTATCGGAGGGGGAGTTAACTCAATACCCCGGAATCCCTGAGATCTGCAATAGGATATGAGTTCATCAATTATTCTTTCGATTCTGCTCAGACCGAGTGAATCGCTCCATACCGGACCACCGTAGGAGGCTCCCGGATAGGATCTGAACCATGTTCCATCCTCCCTGTCAGCCAAAGCACCCGGGATTATGGATTGGATGTCATTTTTACCTTCCACGATAAGGTGATGGTTCCTGAATCTGCCTTCCGGGTGATAATCCAGAAAATCAGGTGAATGGAAAATGGTACCGTTATTTGAGCGGTGGACGAAATCCGTCCAATCATTTCTGTCACCCGGCTCGATCTGTCTTATGGAAATCATCTTACCACCGCAATTTTGCATCTGAATACATTGCCATCCCTCTCAACAAGCACGATATAAATACCACTGGCCAGAACAGTCCCGTTCAGTGTTCCTCCCCAGGTCCAATCCTCCCAGCTATCCCCAGGAACACAGCCCAGGTACTCCCCCGTCAGGGAGAAAAATTTAACCTCTATCTGTTCTTCGGACCCGGACCATACTATGTGCAGTTCTTCCTCAAGAGGGAGGAAAGGCTGCGGGTAGAAAAGCAGATCCGGACTTTCATCTTGACTCTGCTGGGAAATAATCGACCACAGACCTACGATTGATGAAAAGTAAACCGTTCCATCCTCAGGATTTATAGAACTGAATTCATTCTCAATTCTGTTTGTTGAAATGTATATTGAATTCGAACGGGTGAATTCGGTTACATCCCCTCCGTCAATACTGTAAACCGCAGCTTCGGTCATGCACCAGATCACTCCATTGTTGTCCACCTGCATGGCCTTAACCGATCCGGATACTCCCGCTACGTCAGAAAACAGGTTACCATTCCAATGGCTTATACCGTTCCCGGTTCCAACCAGAATGTCTCCGCTCGCATCCCTGGCAAAGCAGAATACCTTGTTCGAGGAAAGTCCCGAGGAGGTAGTGTATGCCTGTCCGTATCCAGGGTACCATGTATCCAAGGATTTATCTATAGGATCTCCTCCGTGGACAAGAAGCTGACAGCCGTTTTCCGATGCAAACGCTATCCAGAGACTGTCGTCTCCGCACGGAAATATCATCTGTATGTTCTTGTTCGCAAGGCCATCAGTCTCACTCCTGGTTGTCCACTGAAGATTACCATCCTCAGGCTCACCGGATACTGCCACGATACCACTGGGCTCATCGGGTGTCTGCCAGAACGCCTCCTGTGCTACCAGCAGGGCTCCACTTTGAGATGCCAGCATAACCACCTGGTTATTTAGAAGGGGCGTCACAATCTGGACTACTTCAGGCGGAAGACCTGAGAGGGAATCTGAGACGTAGGTTATGATCGTATCGTCATCCATGGAATACGTTTCCCTGTCATCTATCCATGTGAGACCAAAGTGGTAGGTTCCTGTCCAGATCCCGGAACATCCGGATTTTGCTGCCGAGTAGCTTCTGAGAGCACGCGGCATGGCAGCTGTAAGATTATTGAATGCTGCCCAGCCGCTGTCCGGGTAAAATGCCATCAGACCGACCCGATGACTGCCCAGGTACACTCTGTCTTCATCCCGTGCCATCTGATAACAGCTGGGTCCACCCATTCCAGGTACCTGAAGGCTTTCCCATATCCCATTTTCAAGATATCCAAGTCCGTTCCCCGTGTCACAGCAGTTCGCAGCAAGCAAACCGTAACCGCACCATATTTTTCCGAAAACCTCGCTGAGACACGATGCATACCTCCCGTCCGGATACCCGGATCCGTAATGTTCCCAGACCCCGCCATTGTACAGCAGAACCTTCCTGCATGCAGCGATGAGACCGTCTTCCGTTACAAGCAACCCGGTTACCACTGAATCGGCGCTGGCGGAATAATCCAGCAGACGTATCCAGCTGTCACCGATCATCTGGGAAACTCCGCCGGAACCATATCCGAAAACGGAAT
>RCND010001161.1_pt1 | contig 14912 bp, 10 predicted proteins | sample 2041351 | NCBI WGS metagenome assembly RCND01 (sample SAMN09708230, study PRJNA481090) | Marine sediment metagenome, whole genome shotgun sequencing project. | biome: marine sediment; feature: ocean; material: sediment; isolation source: Sewage treatment plant 12B marine sediment (STP12B) ...
ATCTTGCCATCTTTGTCGCAGTGCATAAAGGAGAATGTAGAGTCCAATGTATCGTGAAATACCTCCATATTGAGTCCGTAACGCTCTTTAATCGCAGAATAGTATGCCAATCCTGAACCACCCATTGCATCTGCACCAATGTGGATACCTGATTTGGCAATAGCATCCATATCTATCACGTTTTCCAGATCATCCACATAAGGGGTAACATAGTCATATTGGGTTACATTAGGTGTATTGAATGCATCTTCAACTGTTATTTTTTTAACATCATGCAATGCATTTTCCATAATGGAGTTAGCTCGTGCTTCTATCCAGTCAGTGACATCTGTATCTGCAGGTCCACCATGTGGAGGATTGTATTTAAATCCGCCATCTGATGGTGGATTGTGTGAGGGTGTAATAATGATACCGTCACATTGCTCTCCACCTTTTGCATTGTGTGTCAAAATGGCATGTGATATCACTGGCGTTGGGGTATAGCCAAAATCTTTGGCTATATATAGATTCACACCATTTGCTGCTAGCACCTCAATAGCAGAGAGTTGTGCCGGATAAGAGAGCGCATGGGTATCCATCCCCATAAATAATATACCATCAATACCCGCTTCTTTACGGTAATCACACACTGCTTGAGTGACAGCAAGAATATGCATCTCATTAAAACTTTTAATCAGTGAAGAACCACGGTGACCCGAGGTTCCAAAGCTGATACGCTGTGCAACATTGTTTAGGTCAGGTGTTTTTGTATAATATTCAGAGATGAGTTGCGGAACATTGATTAGTATAGATTTTGGTGCCATTTTTCCGGCATATGGGTGAAGACTCATGATTAACCTTATATAAAATGTATATATTTTGGATGATAGTATATCATCAGTTCATAGGTATACGCTACAAGACATTGATTAAAATTGTCACAATGTTCATAAAACGATAGTAAGAATATTATAGTGTAAATAGATTTAATATTTAACGTAACAAAGTTTCAGAAATAAGTCTTTCTGTTTGACGTGCAATTTCCAACTCTTCATTGGTAGGAATAATAAAGAGTTGTATCTTGCTTTCCTCACTGTGGATTGCCTGATTACCTGAGTATTTTTTTTGGTTTTTGACTGTATCAATTTTTAAACCTATAGCATTTTCCAATCCCTCACAAATCATTTCACGCACTTTAGCGGCATGTTCTCCTATGCCTCCTGTAAAAATAACAGCGTCTACGGTTCCCAATGCAACAGTGTATGCGCCAATATATTTTTTAATTCTATATACATACATTTCCAAAGCAAGTGTACTTAGGCTATCACCTTGCACTGAACGTTGAAGGATATCTCTCATGTCATTGATTCCACAGATTCCTTTTAGGCCACTATTATGATTGAGCATGGCATCTATACTTTTGATATCCATATGGTTATGATTGGCAAGATAGGTAATAATAGCTGGATCAATATCTCCGCAACGGGTACCCATCATCAAACCCTCTAAGGGAGTCATTCCCATAGAGGTATCTATGCTAATGCCTGCTTTTATAGCTGTAGCAGAGGCACCGTTTCCCAAGTGCAGGGTAATCAAGTTAATATGAGTAAGTTCTCTTTTGATCATCATTGCCGCCTCATTTGCTACATAGGCATTGGATGTGCCATGAAAACCATATCGTCGTATGTGTGACGTTTGACTCAACGCATAAGGCAAAGGATATAAAGCAGCATGTTCAGGCATATGTTGATGGAATGCTGTATCAAATACAGCAACTTGTAGAAGATCCGGATATTGGGTATGCATTGCTTCTATGCCTTCAAGATTGGCTGGATTATGTAAAGGGGAAAGGGGAATAAGAGAACGGATTGTTTCTATGACCTTTTGGGTGATACGTGTTGGTTCTTTAAACATGGTGCCACCATGGACTACACGATGTCCGATGGCATCAAGTATCTCGATATCTGAAAGAAGACCAACTTCCTTGAGCATTGAGAAAATCATCTGTAATGCATGATGATGGTTGGGGATAGATTGGTGATATGTTTCTTTTTTATCTTCAACTCTTATTTGGCTGTAACCTTCTTTTTCTCCTATATGTTCAACGATTGCAGAGGCAACACTTTGCTGTTTTATAAAATATTGACATTTTATGGAAGAACTGCCAGAGTTCAGAACTAGAATTTTCATTTTACATCTTTCTTTTGTGCCTGGATAGCCGTAATAGCAACGGTATTGACTATATCATCAACTAGGCAGCCTCTACTTAAATCATTAATCGGCAGACGTAATCCTTGTAGTATCGGACCAATGGCTAATGCATTGGTAGAACGTTGCACGGCTTTGTAAGTGTTATTTCCTGTGTTGAGATCTGGGAAAATAAAGACAGTGGCTTGTCCGGCTATTCTACTCTCTGGAAGTTTGCTTTTGGCAACTTTTATGTCTATGGCTGCATCATATTGGATAGGACCTTCAATCATATACTCTGGTCGCATAATTTGTGCCAATCTGGTTGCTTCTCTTACTTTTTCAACCTCTGGCCCTGAACCGGAAGATCCTGTGGAGTAAGAGAGTAGGGCAACTTTAGGCTCAATGCCGAATTCCTTAGCCGTATCTGCTGAAGAGACTGCAATCTGTGCCAGTTCTTCAGCCGTTGGATCCATGTTAACTGCACAGTCCCCATATACCAGTACTTTGGTATCTAGACACATAAAAAAGACACTTGAAACAATGGAGATACTTGTTTTGGTTTTGATGATTTGCAATGCAGGACGGATAGTATCCGCAGTGGTATGCGTTGCGCCAGATACCATACCGTCTGCCATGTTTTGGTGGATCATCATTGTGGCAAAATAATTGACATGTGTCATGGCATCTTTTGCTGCATTAAGTGTCAATCCTTTTTCCTTTCTCATCTCATAAAAAATATGTGAAAATTTATCTTGCAATGTCTCATCTTCAGGATCTATGATTTCAGCTTTACTGATGTCAAGATCTATTTTGAGTGCTTTTTGACGAATCTTTTTAGGATTACCCAAAAGTATAATATCAACAATATCGCGATGAATTAATATTTCTGTAGCTTGAAGTATACGTTCATCATCACTCTCAGGAAGAATAATTCTTTGTCTGTCTGACTGTGCCTGTTCAAAGAGTCTGTATTCAAACATCATCGGGGTTAAGGTATTGTTTGAAGCGGTGCTAAAGCGTCCGAGCAGTTTTTCTTTGTCTACATTAGCGTTAAATAGTCCTTTTGTAAGTATGATTTTACGTTTACATTCAGGTGTAATTCTTGCAGAGATCTTTTCTATGGCAATGGCTGTCTCGTAACTGTCTAACTGTGTAGAAAAGAGAGGGATAACAAGATCAGTAAAGTTTTGAAGAAGAGCCATAATAGGTTTACTGAGTGTAATTCCTCCACTGAGTATGATACCGACTATCTTACTATGATCTTTAGAATAAAATGAGAGTATGGATGCAAGAATAATATCGATACGATCACCGGGAACTATGACTATGTCTCCATTTTCTATGTGGTAAAGATAGTTTTCTACTCCCATAGCTGCAATCTTCTTTCCGTAGACAAGGTGTTCGAGTTGTGTTTTATTTCCCAAAATCATTTCAGCTTTCAGTGTTTTTGTGACTTGACCTAAAGTGGGTGTATCTAATTCTTTAATCTCAGGAAAAATGTATATCTGTGTTTTTATTTTTTTTGATGAGATACGTAGGTTTATATTTTCTATAATCTTTTCATTACATCGGTTCACTACTGTAGCTAAAAGTACACATCCCTCAGCATTTACTGCTTCAGATATTATTTGAATTTCATCCACTATGGAATTACTTGATTTATTAAGGGCATTGATGATAGGAATAAAAACTGTATCCAAATTTTTGGCTATTTTGAAATTGATATCAAAATCAAATACAGATCCAAATATATTGCGAGGATATCCTTCTATGAGAACAAAATCATACTCTTTATGGAGTTTTTTGACTTTGTGTATAAGTGTTTCATGCAGTTTGTCCTCTTTATCTGTCCCATAAGCTTCAATATATTCGCTTACAGTAAATCCACAACATTTGTCATAGCTCATGTCCAGTTCAAAATGTTTGAGCATAAAGTCAATATCGCTCTCTATCTTATCTCCATCAGGAATGATAGGACGAAAAAATGCCACTTTTTCATATTGACCTTTGAGCATTTCCATTATTCCTATAGCGATGATCAAACTTCCTGCACGTGGTTCCATTGATGTAATATATATACTTTTATGATCCATGCTATACCTTCTTTGACATTTATACTATTTTAACGTAATTGATTAAAATTGGCACAATATAATAATAACCATAGAGTAATAATTATATTATAATGATTGCATTCAATATATTAAAGAATAATATTGCTTTAATGAATCTTATATAGAATTTACAAATTAAAGGTAAAAGATGAATGTAAATGTACTTGAGTCTTCTCTTGAAAGGCATTTTGATCTTGTTAATAAAATAATTCTATCGCGTCAAGATCCTGTTACAGGATTGTTACCTGCTAGTACAGCGGTAAATGCGCATGGAGATTATACCGATGCCTGGGTGAGAGATAATGTTTACAGTATTTTGAGTGTATGGGGACTTGCACTTGTGTATCGAAAATTTGATTCTGAACATCATCGAAGTTATCTTTTGAGCCAAAGTGTGGTCAAATTGATGAGGGGACTACTCTCTGCTATGATGAGACAATCAGACAGGATCGAAGCATTTAAAAAAACACACAACCCTACAGATGCATTACATGCGAAGTATGGTACAAAAACAGGTTTAGCTGTGGTGGGAGATGATGAATGGGGCCATTTACAACTTGATGCAAGCTCTCTTTTTTTATTGATGATCGCACAAATGACTGCTTCTGGGTTACGTATTGTCTATACGATGGATGAGGTTGATTTTGTACAAAATATGGTGCATTATATCAGTCATACTTATTGTACTCCTGACTATGGTATTTGGGAACGCGGAAATAAAATAAACCATGGAAACACAGAAATCAATGGAAGTTCGGTGGGTATGGCAAAAGCAGCACTTGAAGCATTAGACGGCTTTAATCTTTTTGGTGACTTATCAAGTTACGAAGCTGTTATTCATGTCATTACCAGTGATATTGCACGTTCTCGTTTTACCTTGCAGGGGTTATTGCCAAGAGAATCCAACTCCAAAGAGACTGATGCAGCACTACTTAGTATTATAGGGTATCCTGCTTATGCGATTGAAGATGCAGATCTGGTAAAACGTACTCGTGACAAGATCATCAAAAAACTTGCTGGAAATTATGGATGTAAACGTTTTTTACTTGATGGACATCAAAGCAGTATAGAAGATGACAGTCGTTTACACTATGAATCTTCAGAGTTACGTGAATTTGAGCATATTGAATCAGAGTGGCCTCTGTTTTTTACTTATTTGCTTCTTGATGCATTGATGCGCGATGAGAAAGAAGAGATCGAGCATTGGAAGAAAAAATTGCAACTGCTTTTTGTTGAACAGGACGGAAAAAAACTTTTACCTGAACTTTATATCGTTCCCAAAGAGCTTATAGATGCGGAAAAAGAAAATCCCGGAAGTCAAATACGTATTGCCAATGAAAATGTACCATTGGTATGGGCGCAAAGTCTCTATATGCTTTCTGACATGATGCTTGATGGTCTTTTAGATCCAGGAGATATAGATCCTTTACATCGTAGTAAACGTATTGGACACAGTTTTAGTGCAGAACCTTTGGTTCCGGTGATCGCTGAAAATGTATTGGTCAAAGAAAAGTTGGCTGATCTTGGTTTTATGAGTGAAACAATGGAAGAGATAAAACCCATAAGAGTGATACATGCCAATCAGCTCTCCATACTGCATACTTTTTTGGGTCAAAATGAAAAACTATCTTTAAGTGGTAGAAAACTGATGGTCGCAAGGACCATGACAACTGCGAGAGTACACATAATTGACGGTGAAGAGATCGTGTTTCTGCCTTATTATTTTAATCCACAAGGATTTTATTTTTCATCTGATACTAAATTGTTAGTGGAACACTTTAGGGCATCTTTAAAGTTCCTTGCTACGCAGTGGGATGCAAGAGGCAACCCGATCATACCGTTTTTTGTTCGTGAATCGATGTTTTTAGAAAGAGAACGCGAAGCACTGGTTGAACTATTAGATGATATACAAAAAGAAGAGAGTGATGGTATTGTTATTCAGACAGGGCCATTACAGGAATTACTGGCTTTAGGGGAGTTGGAAAGTCTAGATGACATTCACGATTTCAGATTGCAAGATACAGAAATGTTGGCACATGATGATACATTGGGCATCTGCTCGCAGGAAACTAAAACCTATACTGTGCTGTTGAGTTTGGAAGAGTTACAGTATATTGGAGAGCAGGAAGACACTGTATTGGTAGAGATACTTTTGGGTGAGCAAATTCGTTCATATAAGACTTATGCACTAGAAGAGATGTGGCGACGTAAGGGTGGATTTTATGAATTTCACACACAACATGGAAATGCTACATTGTTCATAGTGGCTCAAAAGCTTTATGAATCGGCTACAGTGTGTCATGAATGGAATGTGGTACGGCGTATAGCAGATCTCACAGAAAAATATGATGATCGCCTTGAAGATGTTCTACTTGATATCGTCATACGGCAGAAGCGTTTGGCTGTAGGCCGTGCTTACAGTGCAGATGCAACGTTTTCACAACCTAGTGAAAGTATAGATATCGTTAAAACAATTAAAGAGTTTTGTGGTAATAATACAGCAGAGAGTGTCTTGACACAGGAGATCATTTTGCATCTTGGTTATTTGATCAGAAGTGAACCTGAACTCTTTGAGAATATGTTAACGATTCGCACCTGGTATCTTATTCAGTTACTAGTAGGGCAGATAAGCAGGGAAGAAAACCTGCACATGGCTGATGCTTATGAAAAACTACTTAGTTTAGCTCCGCACACCATCTATGAGCGTATGCATAGTATATTGAAGACATTTACAAGAGAAGTCTCACTTTTTCATGTTCAGGAAAATTTACATGCATCGGGTACATCTACTTTTGAATCCATTAAAAAAAGTCCGATACTTACAGAATTCGGCGAAGTAGATGACTGGGTGCAATGGAGACATGATAGGGGAATGGTAGGTCCGCTTTCTCCTGTTTTCTATAAAGATATATGGCATCTGTTACGACAGTGCAATGGCTTGGTAATTGGCGAAAAATACAATATAGAAAATAGAATAGGTTCAGAACTTACATTGGAGTCAACAGCAGGGGAGAGAAGTTTTGCATTGAAAATTGATACATTGTTACAAGGTATTGGTGCTTCTGATTATCGTCAGTTGACCATTGAAATAATTGAAAGCCTGGTAAGACTCTTTCGACAGAATCCTGACCTACATCTTAAAAATGATCTGATTATGGATATCCTCATTGGTCATGCAGTACGTATTTCATGGAAAACAAATAGCAGTTCAAGGCATTATGATGAACATCGTGGAGAGGCTTGGGAAACATTTTACAAACTATCTCCAGAAGAAACTAATCATGCCTTTATGGAGGCATTTATGTATCTGTTGGTAGCACAAGATCCCCATGATGATCTTTCAAGATAAAATAAGGAGTTACGCATGATACTTGCAGGTGACATAGGCGGTACTAAAACTAATCTTGCACTCTTAGAGTTGCAGGGAGATACACTTGAGATCAAAGTACAACATCAGTTTGCCAGTCGGGAGTTTTCCAGTTTGACAGATGTCATCATCGCATTTGAAGCAATGACTTCCATACAGAATATCGACTCTGCATGTTTTGGGATTGCCGGTCCGGTGATCGAAGGACGTTGTCGTACAACTAATCTACCATGGGATATTACAACATCTGCTCTACAGGAGTATCTGGGTACCCCAAAAATCCGGTTAATGAATGATTTGGAATCAACAGCATATGGTATGTTATATTTGCCTGAAGATGAATTTGTGCATCTCAATCCTACAGGACGATCTGTCGATGGAAATCGTGCCATTATTGCTGCTGGAACAGGGCTTGGAGAAGCCATGTTATATCATGATGGTACACAATATCATCCCATCGGTTCAGAAGGAGGACATAGTGATTTTGCGCCTTTGACACCGCAACAGGATGAACTGTTAAAATGGATGCGTAATCGCTATCCTGGACATGTGAGTTTTGAAAGAATACTTTCAGGCCCTGGGATATACACGCTTTATGAATTTTTAGCAGAAAGTGGGTTTGCTTCAGAACCGATATCTATGTTAAATATCCCCGAAGGTAAAGACCGTAGTGCCATGGTGAGTGAATGTGCTTTAAAAGAGCATAATCCACTCTGTATGGAAGCACTGCGACTTTTTGTAGAAATCTATGGAGCTGAAGCGGGAAATCTTGCCTTAAAAACAATGTCTCTTGGTGGTGTATATATTGGTGGGGGGATAGCCCCCAAGATCTTACCGGTACTTACCAATAACCATTTTATGAATGGATTTTTAAGTAAAGGACGCTTTAATGAGATGTTACAGGGTATGCAGGTAAAAGTGGCTTTAAATCCTGAAACTGCATTACTGGGAGCTGCACATTTTGCAGTGGATAGACTGCAATAGAATGAGTAAATATAGCCAAATAGAAAGTTAGTTAAAAAAATTTGCATCAAGTGATTACTGCCAAGCTCTTATTTTAAAGAGCTAATAGTCTGTTTTGCAATATCTATAAAGGCATCTGCACCAGGAATAAATGGTATCAGAGATGTTCCGATCCCACCCCAAATAATCAATAATGCCATAATTGCGATAAAGATAGTACTTATATCTATAGGAAACTTTTGTTGTGGTGTGTCGGAGGAATAGAAATACATCATTGCAATAAGTTTAAAGTAATAGTAGACTGAGATAAAAGCAATAAGTATTCCAAGCCCTGCCAGTAAAATTTGGCCTGATTCAATGGCAGAGGTAAAGATGTAAAATTTACCTAAGAAGCCAATAGTTGAGGGGAATCCTGCAAGTGATAACATAAATATACTCATCATTAAAGCCATATATGGCCGTTTCTGTGCAAAGCCTTTAAAGTCATCATAAGACATCTGTTTTTTACTTTGGGATGACAGAAAACTAAGGATACCAAATGCACCAACTGCACTTAAAAAGTAAGCGATAAGATAAAACATTATAGCTGAAGCAGCAACTTCTGAACCCAAACCAAGTGATGATATAGCTATGAGTAGATATCCACTATGAACAATGGAAGAGCCTGAAAGCATACGTTTAACAAGGGTTTGATTAATAGCCAACCAGGAACCACCAAGAAGTGTAAGTATTGTTAGAACCTGAAGTATCTCTGTCCAAAAAGAATTAATAGGTGCAAAATTCACAAGATATAGACGTAAAGCAATGGCAAATACGGCTATCTTAAATGTTGAAGCCATGAACATCGTGATAGGATAGGGTGCTCCATGATACACATCAACTACCCATGAATGAAAAGGCACCGCACCGATCTTAAACATAATGGTTACCATGATAAAGCTCGATCCTACTAAAAGAAGTGTCATGTCTTCTCCCTCTTTATCTGTAACATACATAGCGATGTCTGTCAGTGAAGTAGAACCTACGGCTCCATAAATAAGTGCCGTTCCAAGCATGAAAAAAGCACCTGTCATCGCGCCTAGAACCATATATTTCATCATGGCTTCAGAGCTTATTTTATTGTTTTTATGATAACCAACCAGGGTATACACACTCAGTGAGGCAATCTCCAAAGCGATGAATATGGTTAGAAGTTCATGTGCATGTGAGAGCATCATCATACCAAAAACACTAAATAAAATGAAAGCAAAATACTCTCCATTAAAATAGTTTCGACTTTTAAAATAATCAGTGTTGATAAGTAAAGTTAATCCAGCACCGGCAGTAAACATTAGGTCAAAAAATCTTGCAAAATCATCAAGTATAAAATATTCACCAAAAACATCCGGGAAAAGAAATGTACTCTTATACTCGCCCATAGTTGAATATTGAATAGCAAAAGATATGGCAAGGAAAAATACTGCAATGAGATTTAATCTATTAAGGTTAAATCTTTTAGAGTGACTTAATAGCATTAAAATCAGTGCACCTATAGCAATAATGGCCATTGGCAGTGCAAAAAATAGTTGTGTAATCATTTTAAACCCTCACTTAAGATCATGATATTACTCAAAGCAGCACTTAATTGTGGTTCAAATATGGGTGTAAATAGTGAAGGTGCTATACCAGTAGCGAGTAAAAGTACTACTAATGGAATGAGCATAACTATTTCTCTTAGTGTTAGGTCATCATATGCGGCGTCATTATTTGAAGTACCAAAAAGAGTTTTTTGAAGCATCCAAAATATGTATAACATCGCTGATAACATGGTTGTAGCTGTAAAAACACCTATCCATATATTTACTTTAAATGCACCGATTATGATAAGGAGCTCAGCAACAAAACCACCTGTTCCTGGAAGTCCTGCGATACTTAGCGAAAAAAATGCAAAGAAAAACGTAAAAAGAGGAGCTTTTGAAGCGATGCCTCCCAGAGCAGAGATATGTACGGTTTTAAAGCGTTTGTAAGTTAATCCTATCATGATAAATATACCAGCTGAAGCGAGGGCATGTGTTGCAATAAGGTAAAGGCTTCCACTCCATGCATAGACATTTGTAAGAAAAAGACCAAGAGCGATAAGAGAGAGGTGTGAGGCTGAAGAATAAGCAAACATTTTACGAAGATTATCTTCTGTTATGGCTCTTATAGCATAGTAAAGAAGTCCTATCAACGCAAGTATGATGATGGTCGGGGCGTAGTAGAGCAGTGTGGTATCAAAAAGATCAAATCCAAATCTCCAAATACCGTAGACACCTAGTTTAGCCATGATCGATGACATAATGACAACTGCCGGAGTCGGAGAAGAACCATAAGCCGGAGCCATCCATGTGTGAAAGCCGACAAGGGGGATTTTTATTGCAAATGCGAGTAGGAATCCTGCGGTTAACCAGATAGAAGTTTTTGCATCAAATGATAATGTCATTAGATCATTGAGTGCAAAACTCCAGACTCCTACCGTGTCAAAATAAACATACCCAATATATAGTATTGAAAATAACATACTCATAGATCCAAGGATCGTCATCAGTATAATCTTCATTGCGTTATATTGATGCAACCCATTTCCGTACTTACCTATCATTACAAAAATAGGCAGTAACATAGTTTCCCAAAATAGATAAAAAAGTACCAGGTCAAGAGATAAAACTGCACCAGTCACACCAGTTTGAAGTAACATCATGTTGTACCAGTAACCTTTTCTGTTTTCATGGTACATATAGATATAGAGAGGTGGCATCAAAAGACTGATAAGCAGTAAAAGAATTAAAGATAAATAGTCAACACCTATAATGTAGCGTATGCCTGCATTTTGGATCCATGGTGCATTTTGGAGAAATTGCATTCCTCCCTCTGGATCAAAATGATATGCAGTCCAGCCAACCAGAAAAAGGGTTGCAATAGAAGAGAACATCGTGCCTATTTTTAAAACCTTGATATCGGCTCTAAAAATACCAAGAATAAGAGCTGTCAAGAGTGGTAGAAATATGATAACACTGAGAATATGATCTATCATTACATCACTCCCAATTTAAAGAGCATATAGTAGGACATGGCACTGATACCCATTAAGATATACAGTGCATAGTATCTTACTTTACCATTTTGCAATCTGGCAAATAATATTGCAGATTTTCTATATCCCCATACATTCAAATTTATAAACCCATCAAAGATTTTAGGGTCTATTACTTTTGCAATGAAAGAACTTAACATAAGTAATGGCTTTAGAATGAAATACTCATAAATTTCATCAATATAAAACTTGTTGATAACAACTTTTTGAAAAAGAGTATTCGCTTTTACTTCTTGTGCTTCTTTCGCAAATATTTTGTATGCTAAACTCATACCTAGTAATCCCAGGAGTACATTTAAACCATCAAGCATATACTCTGTGGAATGAGCTATATGAATTTCCCTATCGGGTAAGGCTAAAAATGTGTTGATCCAGGAGTTTCCGCCATAAGAACTATTGACTCCTAAAAAACCAGCGGTAGTACTTCCTAATGCTAAAAAGACCAAGGGGTAGGTCATTGATTTTGGAATGCTTTGAAGTATATGTGTATTTTTTTCATTCGCATGAAATACTGAAAAGAGCAGTCTAAACATATAAAATGCTGTTAATCCCGCAGTGAGTGAGCCCATTCCCCAGAGTACATAATGTTCAGATGCAAATGCTGTCACTAAAATGGCATCTTTGGAGAAAAAACCTGCAAATGGTGGAATGCCGCTTATAGCAAGGGTCGCGATGAGCATAGTGATATAGACCAGTTTTAAATCTTTTTTTAAGCCACCCATTTTAAATATATTTTGTTCATGATGCAATGCGATGATCACGACTCCTGCTCCCATGAATAGAAGTGCTTTAAAAAAGGCATGCGTAAAAACATGAAAGATACCACTGCTGTATGCTCCTAGCCCAACAGCGATAAACATATAGCCTAGTTGACTCATCGTCGAATAGGCAAGTATCTTTTTGATGTCACTCTGATACGAAGCGATGACGGCGGCAAAGAGAGCAGAGGCAGCACCAACTGTAGCTATAAAGAGACCAATATCCGGAATCTCAACATATAAAAAACTGAATCTTGAAACCATGTATACACCTGCAGTAACCATCGTAGCTGCATGAATCAGTGCTGAAACTGGTGTCGGTCCCGCCATTGCATCCGGTAACCAAACATAAAGTGGAATTTGAGCTGATTTACCCATTGCGCCAACAAAAAGAAGTATGCCAATGAGACTCAGCATTTCATTATCGATCATGGTGATATTTTCTTTTATCGTGTCAAATGTAAAGCCGGTTCCTTCCAGTGAGATAAATACAAGTGAGAGTGCTATGATAAAACCAAAATCACCAACACGATTCAGTATAAAAGCTTTATTTGCAGCAGTGATGTTAGAAGATTCTTGATGGTAAAAGCCTATCAGAAGATAGGAAGATAATCCAACTAACTCCCAACCCACAAACATCATAATAGGGTTATCAGCTAAAACCAAAAGTAGCATACTTCCCATAAAGAGGTTAAAATAGCTGAAAAACTTTCCATAAGTAGCATCATCTTTCATATACCCGGATGCATAAATGTGGATAAGTGTACCGATGAGAGTAATAAAAGAGATCATCACTACAGTAAGCCTGTCTGCCATGAATGCGACTTCTATATGGAAGTCACCAATACTTATCCACTGAAAAAGTGTATGATGGATGGTATCACTTCCGTTAAGTAGTTCAATGCCAACTATAAAAGATAAAAAGGTACTTAGTGCGGGTGTACCTACCCCAATTAGTGTATAAAATAAATATCGTTTCTTTTTCGTATCACTAAGATAAACCATTGCCATTAAAAAAGCTGATAAAAAAGGGAGTGTTACTATCAAACTAAGCATTCGCTAGACCTTCTCTAAGTTTGTTGAATTTATCACTATCAATTGTTTTATGGCTTCTATAGATATGAATGATCATTGCCAGAAAAAGTGCTGCTTCAGCTGCAATAACAGCTATGATAATGAGTGCTATAACTGAACCACTAGCATCACCAAGCACCTTAGAGAAAGTTGCAAGTAAAAGATTTACAGCGCTGAGCATTAATTCCACTGACATGTACAGTATAAAGAGATTCCTTCTGCTCACAAGACCTACCAGACCTATACTAAACAGTACTGATGCCAACAGGAAAAACATATCTGGAGTCATGGTCTCTCCCCGGATTTTTTATCTTCGGTTTTTACATCGTCTTTCCTTGCAATCACAATGGCTCCAATCATTGCAGTTAAAAGTAAGATGGAAACAATCTCAAAAGGTAAAACCCAATCACTAAAGAGCAGTTTTCCTACTACTTTGGAACTAATGGTTTCCATCGTGCTGAAGCTTTGATAAAGTGCAGTAGTACTTTGGTAAATTAATAGAGTAATAGGCAAAACCAAGATAGAAGAAAAGAGTATCCATTTGTATTTATGTGGTTCTGAGGGTAGATTTTCAAGTTTCACATTGATGGTTAGGATCGTTAACATACTTAAAACTACAACAGCACCCACTGATACCATAATCTGTGCAAGTGCTAAAAATCTACTATCAAGAAGGGCAAACATTCCGGCTAGCCCAATCATAGCTACTAAGAATCCAAAAGCACTAAACAGTGTTTGTCTGTTGACGATCATCGCGATGCTTCCCACAAGTATAAACAGGGCGAGTATGCTGAATATACTAATCTCTAGCACAGGAAATTTCCTCTCCAAAAGCACCTTTGTGTGATAATAATTGTTCTTTATCCATCACAAAATCTTCTCTTTTGTTACCTGTCAGTGAAAAAATACCTGTATCCATACGAATTGCATCACAAGGGCAGGCTTCTACGCAGTAACCACAAAACACACACTCTAAGGTATCTATGAAAAAGCTTTTAGGCATTTTTTCATCGTGCCCGTCTTCTCTCTCAGTCGCTTCTATGAAAATACAGTTTGACGGACATGCAGTTGCACACATAAAGCATGCAACACAAGCTATAGAGTCATCCGCTCTATGTGTGAGACGATGCAGGCCTCTCCATCTCTCTGTGATGTCCGTTGGCTGCTCTTCCGGGTACTCTAATGTGTCAATGGCATTGGCATCATTGACATTGGTAAAAAGATGTTTAAAGGTCACTTTTACGCCATCATAGATTGCCGGAAGATAGAGCTTGTCTCTAAAACTGTTACCATGTCTTTGGGTCACTTTTATATGGGTATTCATGAAGAAACTCCTACAACTACTATGGCTGTAA
>RCND010001162.1_pt1 | contig 14909 bp, 12 predicted proteins | sample 2041351 | NCBI WGS metagenome assembly RCND01 (sample SAMN09708230, study PRJNA481090) | Marine sediment metagenome, whole genome shotgun sequencing project. | biome: marine sediment; feature: ocean; material: sediment; isolation source: Sewage treatment plant 12B marine sediment (STP12B) ...
ACTATTAGTCTTTGTTAAAAATAAATTAAAAAGCCCGTTGTCGAACCAACGGGCTTTTTAATTTATTGACATATAAAGACTTAACTACTTATACCGATTTAACATTCAAATGTCGTATTAAATCTCCCATCCCTTACGATAAGCTCGTTTTACCCATTGATTTGCCATATCATAATTGGTTACTTTCATCGCATCACCATCCCATTTAATGGTTCGGCGTCCCGGATAATTGAAAGGATCCCAATCACCTAATTTTTTACCTTCTTTTAGTATCTTTTGCTGATATGCTTTTAATGCTAGATTCCCCATTAAGACCGCTTCGGTTAAAGGGCCTCCATATGAAAATGGTGATGAAGTAATTCCTCCATTTATGCAAGCATCTACCCATTCGCCTTGGTGCGTAGTTTCTACTCTTTTTATCGTCTGTGCAGGTGGTATGAAATCTTTCATTCGCTCGGCAGGCAATAACCTTGGGTTTCCTGAGTAAGTATCAGTTACCATGATTCCATCACTTCCGTGAAAAATACTTCCTCCACCATCTCCTCCTGGGCTCTCACCATCTTTTAGTTCTACTGGAAGGTCTGGCATAATGCCGCCATCGTACCAATTAAGAGAAACGTCTCCATGCTTCTTAGTGTCGAATTTTAATCGCACTATTGATGAGGGGGGGCAGGTTCCCTTATAATCAGCTTCTACAAAGTCTCCAGACCAAACGGTTGTACAACTCGCTTCAGCTTCATAAGGAAAATGTAGGCCTAATGTTTTAAACGGCGTTTCCATAATATGACAGCCCATGTCCCCCATTGCACCTGTTCCAAAGTCCCAAAACCCTCGCCATTTAAAAGGCAAATAGTTCGAATTGAAGTCACGCATGGCAGCAGGCCCCAACCATAGATCCCAATCCAACGTGTAAGGAATAGGCTCCTTTTCTATAATACTTCTAAAACCTTGGGGCCAAACTGGACGGTTAGTCCAACAATCAACCCGATGAACCTTACCTATAACACCGGCATTAATCAATTCTTGTGCTAATCGTATACCTTCCCCTGAGGCTCCCTGATTTCCCATCTGAGTTACAATATCCATTTCCGCTGCGACTGACGCCATAAGTCTGGCTTCATAAATATTGTGAGTTAGTGGCTTTTCACAATACGTATGCTTTTTCGCATTCATAAACGGCAGAGAAATAGCTGCGTGTGTGTGATCTGGCGTAGCAACGGCTATTGCATCTATATCCTTTAAGTGGTTGTCGTATATTTTTCTGAAATCCTTGTATCTTCTAACCTTAGGATATGCCGAATAAGTACCGGCAGCTCGGACATCATCGACATCACAAAAAGCTACAAATTTCACCTTTCCGGTCTCATGAAGTCCATTAATGACTCCTCCACCTCGACCCCCAACACCAATGGCTCCAACATATAAGGTGTCACTAGGCGGAATATGATTACCCCCTAGAACAAAGCTAGGAACAATTGTAAACGCAGCTCCGACGGCTGCAGATTTTTTAACAAATGAACGACGTTTCATCTTTACTATTTTTTTTGTTGTCTAAAGATATAAAAAGCTTACCAAAATTTAATAGTTAAGGTGTCTCTATAATAAAATTTATACATTTAAATATTTAAATGTATGAACATGAAAGTAATTCGTGCCACCCCAGATCATTTATCTCAACTTTCTCAATTATTTGATCTATATCGAGTTTTTTACCAGCAACCGTCAAATTTGGATGCAGCCAAAAATTTTTTAAAAGACCGATTTCTAAATAGTGATTCGGTAATTTTTATTGCTATTGCTTCAGATGGAACTGGATTAGGCTTTACGCAATTATATCCGAGCTTTTCTTCCGTGTCGATGATGTCTACCTATATATTAAATGATCTCTTTGTCACTTCCGAAGCAAGAAAAAAAGGTGTAGGAGAAGCACTAATGGAAAAAGCAAAACACTTTGCTATATCGCAAGGTGGAAAGGGACTCACATTAGAAACTGCTATAGATAATCCTGCCCAAAAATTATATTTACGTCTTGGATTTAAAAAAGACAGCGATGTGAATCATTATACTTGGGAGGTGTAATTTACTTTAATTACATTATTTTTACATTTTAATACAAAAGACATGGATCATCTTACCAAACTAGAGGAAATGCTGAATCAAGCAAACCTTGAAATTAAAAATGGAAAGTATGAAGTCGCTTCAAATATTCTTGAGAAAATAATCGATATAGATCCTAATTTTGGTAAAGCTTATAATCATTTAGGTTACCTCTATGAAGTAAAATTCAAAGAATACGAGAAAGGGGAAACGCTGTATAAATTATGCCTTGAAAAAAGTCCGATGTACCCTGCCGTTTATTACAACTATGCAGTATTGTTGTCAACTCTTGGAAAATATGACGATTTAAAAGTGCTCTTAGATAAAGCTGTTACTATTCCAGGGATCACTTTGTCCACTATGTATAATGAGTATGCAATAATGTTCGAGCAACTATCTAATTTAGATATCGCCATTGAACATTATAAAAAATGTGCGATGAGCACCCTGGATAAAAATGTTCTAACACGGGCGAAAGAGTCTATAGAACGATGTAAAATGAAGAAAGAATTACGCTAGACCATATGCGAATAGATATAATTACCGTATTACCTGAATTACTTCGAAGCCCTTTTGAGGCATCTATATTGAAACGTGCGATTGATAAAGGACTTGTTTCAATACATATGCATAATTTAAGAGAGTTTGCCACTAACAGCTATAATCAAATTGATGACTACCAATTTGGTGGTGGAGCAGGCATGGTGATGATGATAGAACCTATAGATAAGTGTATATCCAAACTTAAATCCGAAAGGGATTATGACGAGGTTATCTATATGACTCCCGATGGGGAAACATTGAATCAAGGCATTGCGAATCAAATTTCATTGAAAGAAAACATTATTATACTTTGTGGTCATTATAAAGGTGTAGATCAACGAGTACGCGATCATTTTATTACAAGGGAAATATCTGTTGGAGATTTTGTTCTTAGCGGTGGTGAGTTGGCCGCAGCAATTGTTTGCGACGCTGTAATCCGACTTATTCCTGGGGTATTAGGAAATGAAACGAGTGCATTGACAGATTCCTTTCAGGATGATTTACTAGCTCCGCCTATCTATACACGGCCTTCAGAATACAAAGGCTGGAAAGTTCCTGATATTCTATTAAGCGGTCATACCTCAAAAATTGAAGCTTGGCGAGAAGCCGAAGCACATAAAAGAACCGAAAAGCTTCGTCCAGATTTATTGGAAGAATAAAAACAACTAACATCCTTGTGACTCGAAGTACTCTCAAAAAAGTAGAAACTTATTCCGTTCCTTCTATGGATCGTCGAATTCGTCTTTCGGATGTAGCGGCCGGAACATTCAAAACAATTCTGTCTCGGAAAGGATTTAAAAGTGCAATCAAAACCGGACTCGTTACCTTGAACGGTAAAATTGCCGTAACTGCTGACTATATTTCGGGTGGTGAAGTTATTGAGTTGTTTCAAAATCCACTTCAAAATAATAAACCGGCAATAGAGCTAAAAATAGAAATCATTTTTGAAGATGATTACCTGGCTATTGTGTACAAACCAGCCGGAATTGTTGTAAGCGGGAATAGAAAATATACTTTGGAAAATGCATTGGAACACAATCTTGCTAAAAGCACACAGGACGATGCCTTATTTAGACCAGAACCAGTGCATCGATTGGACTACCCTACAAGTGGCCTTTTGGTTATTGGAAAAACATCACGAGCACTCATAGCTTTGAACAAAATGTTTGAAGAAAAGTCTATTCAGAAGACATACCATGCAATTACTATAGGTGTTATGTCTGATCATGGAATCATCGAAGAACAGATTGAAAACAAAAACGCTAAAACAAGCTTTCAGGTTTTAAAAAGAATCGAATCACGTAAATACGAATCCCTTAATCTTGTAAAACTAACTCCGTTTACTGGGAGAAAGCACCAATTAAGAATTCATTTAGCATCTATTGGCACTCCAATTCTGGGAGACAGTAAATATGGAAAGGAAGGGCTAATTGGCAGTGGAAACGGCCTATTTCTGCATGCTTCTGGACTCACTTTCATACATCCGGTGACCTATAAAGAAGTTTCTAAGAACATACCCCTGACGAAAAAAATTTTAAAATTATTTCCTAGCTCCTAAGATGTGGGTAATCAAAAGATGATACTAGTCGCTTTTGAGAAACTCGCTAATGTTAATAGACATAGTTAAAACAAGCGCTTACAAGATAAAAACAAAGCCGAAGACCTTTATTTAAAATATTCGAATAAAACGCTTTGTTTTCAAGATAGAATTCTTAATTTCGCACCCACTTAATCCAACCTCTGGCGAAAAACGTGAATGTTGTTTTAATAAAACTTTATTAGAAAATAAAAATGGAAGAGTTAATTAAATTTGTTCAAGACGAATTTGTTGCGACAAAAGATTTTCCTCAATTCGGAGCAGGTGATACGATTACCGTATACTATGAAATCCGTGAAGGTGAAAAAACAAGAACTCAGTTCTTTAAAGGAGTAGTGATTCAGGTTAAAGGTACCGGAAGTACTCAAACCTTTACAATTAGAAAGATGTCAGGAACTGTAGGTGTTGAACGTATTTTCCCAGTGAATTTACCAGCACTTCAAAAAATAGAGATCAATAAAAAAGGTAGCGTACGTAGAAAACGTATCTACTACTTTAGAGGTCTTACAGGTAAAAAAGCTAGAATCAGGGAGAAAAGATACTAGTCTAATCCACAAAGTTAGTTTAAAGCCTTCAAGTTTTCTTGAAGGCTTTTTTATGAACAATTGTTAAAAACTATAGTTCATAACAAGTTAATATATAAACACTTGTAAATAATTATTTTTAATATTCTTGTTTTATATTTACAATAACAAAATGATGTAACAGTCGTTTTGCTAGTATAGAGAAACGTACTTTATATGCTTTTTTTAGTTGTTTGAGACATGAACGAAACTAGTTTCCGTACAGGTTGAGATTAAAAGAAGTTTGAGATTTTATTTTAAGACAGGTTGGCTTTAGTTAATAGTTCGAAGAAGAAAGATCTCGTTGAAATAAGTCACAGCTGCAAGCTTATAATAAACTTGCCTTGAATGTAAGAGTTAGTTGGTAACGATTTGTTTCATCAAGAAGCCATATCAGAGTAGAAATACGATGATATGGCTTTTATTATTTTCAAGACTTTCCAAGCAAAATATACCACTCCACTCTTTTCAAAAATTATTCAAATCGCTATCTTTGCAGTTCCTAAAAAAATTCTTTATGACCAAAGCAGCAAAAATTATTTATACTCAAACTGATGAGGCGCCGGCTCTTGCAACTCGTTCCCTTTTACCCATTATTAAGGCCTTCACCAGACCATCTCAAATATTGATTGAGACGCGGGATATATCTTTAGCTGCAAGAATTCTGGCCCATTTCCCTGAATATCTTACTGAAGCGCAACGCGTAAATGATTCTTTAAGCGAACTTGGAGAACTAGCAAAATCCCCTGAAGCAAACATCATAAAACTTCCAAATATCAGTGCTTCAGTTCCTCAACTTATAGAAGCCATTGTTGAATTACAATCAAAAGGCTATAACCTTCCTAACTATCCAGAAGATCCTAAAAGTGATGAAGACAAAGAGGTAAAAGCCAAATATAACAAGGTTAAAGGTAGCGCAGTAAATCCAGTGCTTCGTGAAGGAAATAGTGACCGTCGGGCACCGAAAGCAGTTAAGAATTATGCCAAGAAAAATCCGCACAGCATGGGAGCTTGGGCTGCCGATTCAAAAACACATGTTTCTACAATGTCTCATGGTGATTTTATGCATAATGAGAAATCGGTCACAATTCAAGGAAATGGAAATCTTTCCATTGTTTTAACAACGGCCGATGGTAGCAAAACAATTCTAAAGGAGAATTTAGCAGTCCTAGATGGTGAAATTATCGACGCGACAGTTTTGAATAAGAAAGCATTACTTGATTTTTTAGAAGCGCAGATTCAGGATGCTAAAGAAAAAGATGTTCTTTTTTCATTGCATATGAAGGCGACGATGATGAAAGTGAGTGATCCAATTATTTTTGGACTCGCCGTTAAGGTTTTCTTTAAAGGCCTTTTTGAAAAATATAAATCCGACTTTGATGAAATCGGCGTGGATGTCAGAAATGGTTTTGGAGATTTAGAAAGTAAAATCGAAGAGCTCCCCGAAGAAAAAAGAGAAGCGATTAAAGCCGATATCAAGAAAATTTACGACAAGAATCCTGCATTAGCAATGGTAAATAGCGATAAAGGTATTACCAATCTGCATGTTCCTAGCGACGTAATTATTGATGCTTCAATGCCGGCAATGATTCGCAATTCGGGTCAAATGTGGGGCCCCGACGGTAAAAGCAAGGATACTAAAGCAGTTATACCTGACAGTAGCTATGCTGGAATTTACGAATCAACAATTGATTTCTGTAAAAAACACGGTGCTTTTGATCCTACTACAATGGGAACAGTCCCTAATGTTGGATTAATGGCTCAAAAAGCTGAAGAGTATGGATCTCACGACAAAACTTTTGAAATATCTGCCAATGGAGTTGTGAGTGTAATTGACGACGAAGGAAATACGCTAATAGAACATGCCGTTGAAACTGGTGATATTTGGAGAATGTGCCAAGTAAAAGATTTACCAGTGCAAGATTGGGTAAAATTAGCGGTTAGTAGAGCCCGTGCAACTGGAAGCCCTGCCGTATTTTGGTTAGATGAAAATCGTGCACATGATATTGAAATAATTAAAAAGGTAAAGAAATATTTACCAGATCATGATATTGAAGGACTTGAAATAAAAATTCTTTCTCCGATAAAAGCCACCGATTATACTTTGGAGCGAGTGAGGGATGGAAAAGAAACTATCTCTGTTACCGGTAACGTATTACGTGATTATTTAACCGATCTTTTTCCAATTTTAGAGGTAGGAACAAGTGCAAAAATGCTATCAATCGTTCCATTAATGAATGGCGGCGGTCTGTTTGAAACAGGTGCCGGAGGTTCAGCACCGAAGCACGTTCAGCAATTTGTGGAAGAAGGGCATTTGCGATGGGATTCTCTTGGAGAATTCTTAGCTATTGCTGTTTCACTTGAATTTTTAGGAGAGAAATTTAACAATCCCAGCGCATTATTGCTTTCTGAAACGTTAGACGACGCAACAGAAAAACTATTAGAAAATAACCAAGGCCCTTCTCGAAAAGTAAATGAGTTGGACAATCGTGGAAGCCATTTTTACTTAGCACTCTATTGGGCAGAGGCATTAATAAATCAGAATAAAAACGTTTTATTTAAAAACCTATTCACTCCAGTGCATAAAGAACTTTTGGAGAATAAGGAGAATATTCTAAATGAATTATTAGCCGCACAAGGACATAAAGTTGAAATTGGTGGTTATTATATGCCGATTGAGCATCTAGTAGAAGAGCAAATGAGACCGAGTAAAACGTTTAATGATATTTTAAAAACAATAAACTAAATATTTGTTAAAAAGCCTTCAATAAAATTGGAGGCTTTTTCTTTTACTTATTTTTGTAAAAAATTAGATTTGAAAAAGCTTTTATTATTGCTCCTTTTCTTAGGAAGTCATTTAGTATTTTCTCAAGAAAAGTTCACACTAAGTGGCACAATTGCTGAAGAAGAATCGGGAGAAACCCTTAGTGGTGTTAATGTTCTAATTCCGGAGATTCAAGCTGGAGCAATTACTAATGAATACGGATATTATGCCATTACGCTTCCTAAAGGAGACTATGATGTCTATTATAGTAGTCTAGGGTTTTCATCCATAAAAATTACAATCTCACTCTCTCAAAACTTAATAAACAACATCGAGCTCTTAACGAATACTGAAGAGTTAGACGAGGTTATCGTGAAAGCTGATTCTGAGAAGCTTAACATTCGAAAGCCGCAGATGAGTGTAAATACCTTAACATCAGCGACAATCAAGAAGATACCTGTGGTGCTAGGTGAAGCGGATGTAATAAAGGCTCTTACGTTATTACCTGGAGTTACAAATGCTGGGGAAGGTGCAAGCGGATTTAATGTAAGAGGTGGTGCAGCAGATCAAAACTTAGTTCTATTAGACGAAGCTACCTTATACAGTTCATCTCATCTATTTGGTTTCTTCTCAGTTTTTAATCCAGATGCTATAAAGGACATTACCTTGTACAAAGGTGGTATACCTGCCCGCTATGGTGGCAGAATTTCCTCGGTACTTGATATCTATCAAAAAGACGGAAATAATAAAAAATTTAGCGCTACCGGTGGTATTGGTTTGGTAGCAAGTAGATTGTTACTAGAAGGCCCAATTATTTCGGAGAAGGCCTCATTTTTAGTAGCGGGAAGATCTAGCTACGCTCATCTTTTCCTGCCCTTATTTGACAATGACAACATAGCATATTTTTACGATTTAAATACGAAGCTAAGCTACAATATCAATCAAAAGAATAAATTATTCTTATCTGGTTACTTCGGAAGAGATGTCTTTAGTATCAATGATAGATTTTCAAATACTTTTGGAAATACTAACTTGAACTTGCGCTGGAATCATTTGTTTTCTGAAAAATTATTCTCTAATCTTTCGTTGATCTATTCAGACTATTTTTACGGCCTAGAACTTAAATTTGTAGGTTTTCAATTTGACAGCGGAATTAGAAATTTTAACCTCAAATATGATTTAACACATTACCTTTCAGACAAAATTAAATTACGCTATGGTTTAAACAGCATCTATTACAAATTTAATCCAGGAGACGTTTCACCAACGGAAGCAGATTCTGGTATTAACGCATTTAAATTAACGGACAAATATGCTTTCGAAAATGCGGTATACCTCGATGCGGAAATTGAACTCAGCGACAAACTCGCTATTCAGGCAGGATTGCGTGTATCAACCTTCAATCGTCTTGGTCAAGAGTTGAACATTTATGCCGATGATAACCCAATAATTTACGATACGCAACTTAATGTGTATCAGAAAGCCGATCCTATCGGTACGGAAACTACTAGTCGAAATAAGAGTATCAAGTCATTTGCGAATCTTGAACCTCGATTCGGTATGGCTTATCAATTGAATGAGTCTTCTTCTGTCAAGGCGAGTTACAACAGAATGACGCAATACATACATTTGATTTCTAATTCTACTTCCCCTACTCCTTTTGATATTTATGCTCCGAGTGGAACCTTTATTGAACCACAATTAGCAGATCAGGTAGCAATCGGATATTTTAAGGAATTTGATAATTTCTCTTTTGAAGTTGAGACTTATTATAAAGAGGTCCAAAACAGAATTGACTACGTTGATGATGCCAACTTAATTGCGAACAATGCGGTAGAACAAATCATTCTCAAAGGAGAAGCAAGGGCATATGGATTAGAATTTTTAGTGAGAAAAACCCAGGGTAGACTGCAAGGTTGGATTGCCTATACACTTTCAAAAAGTGAGCAACGAACTCCCGGAAGAACAGAGTTTGAATCAGGAATTAACAATGGAGAATGGTATAATTCTGCATGGGACAGAACCCATGATATCTCAATAACCGCTCAATATGAATTAACCAAGAAATGGTCCTTTGGTGCAAATATGATCTTTCAAACTGGGCGACCTACAACATACCCCACAGCACAATATGTATTCAATGATCTTGTAGTGCCAGTATATGAACCGCGAAACGCCAGCAGACTAACTGCGTATCATCATTTAGATCTATCTGCAACTTGGACACCGAAACCAGAAACAAAAAAACGATGGAAAGGTGAATGGGTTTTTAGTATTTACAATGTTTACAATCGGCAAAATGCCGCATCAGTTTCCTTTAGGGAGAATTCAGAAACCGGTCAGAATGAAGCAGTTCGATTGTCAATTTTTGGAATAATACCTGCTGTAACTTATAACTTTAAATTTTAAATTATGAAGAGGATTGTAATACTACTTTTTGTCTTCGCCTTATTTACTTCTTGTGAAGAGGTAGTGGAGGTCGATTTGAATACAAGTGAGCCAAGACTTGTCATTGAAGCGAGTGTTAATCTATTGGAAGATGGAACTTCAAATTCGAGCGTGAAATTGACATTAACCGCACCATTTTTTGACAATCAGATCCCAGAAGTGGAAGATGCTTCTGTAGTGATTACTGCTGATAATGGTATGGTTTATTCGTTTAATTATACGGGTAATGGTATTTATCAAAGTTCACTTATTCCGCAAAGTGATATAAACTATATCTTAGAAATCACCTATGAGGGAGAAACCTACTCGGCCACAGAACAACTAGTCTCTGTGAGTAGTTTGGAATTTGTGGAACAAAACAACGATGGCGGATTTTCTGGCGAGGATATTGAATTAAAGGCTTTCTTTATGGACCCTTCTGGGCCAGGTGATCATTATTTCTTCGAAGGAATTTCTGAGCGTGGAATTGAATTGGATACGTTTTTTGACGAATTTTTTGATGGAAACCAAATTTTTGCATTCTATCAAGCCGACGACTTAGCAGCAGGTGACGTAGTAACTTTCAACCTATACGGAGTAAATCAACAGTTTTACAATTTTATGTTTATATTACTGCAACAAGGTTCTGATCAGGGTGGCGGACCATTTGAAACGCAGCCTGCAACAGTGAGAGGTAATATGATCAACGAAACAAATAGTGATAATTTTCCCTTGGGTTATTTCAGAGTATCTGAAGTTTCTACCTTGACTTATACGGTTCAATAGGTCCGATTATAGATCTTGGTTTCTCTAAGAGATCCTAGAATAAGAATTTCATATTATCTGTTATGAGTGAAATTTTACTTCTAAAATCGTAAATTTGACTTATGAACTTTACAAAAACTACAGAGTCAGATTCGGATTATGATAATTTAGAAAACTTAAGTGTTTCTGAATTGCTTCGAAATATTAATTCTGAAGACAAAACAGTACCTCTAGCAGTTGAAAAATCCCTCCCTCAAATTATAAAACTAACCGAAAAAGTATCTGAAAAGCTAAAGCAAGGCGGAAGGTTATTTTATATTGGAGCAGGTACGAGCGGGCGACTAGGAGTTATTGACGCAAGTGAATGCCCACCAACTTTTGGTGTTGAACATGGGTTGGTAATAGGAATAATGGCCGGTGGCGACAAAGCAATTCGCAAGGCTGTTGAATTTGCTGAAGATTCGCCCGACCAAGGTTGGAGTGACTTGTTAGAACATAAAATTTCAAGTAAAGATGTGGTAATCGGAATTGCAGCTTCCGGCACTACCCCATATGTGATTGGGGCGTTGCAAATGTGTAATGAGCATAGTATTTCTACTGGATGTATTACATGTAACGAAGGAAGTCCTTTGCATAAAGTCGCCAACGATCCTGTTGTAGTAGTTGTAGGTCCAGAGTTTGTTACAGGTAGTTCTAGGATGAAAGCAGGTACTGCCCAAAAGCTAGTTCTCAACATGATATCTACAGCGGCCATGATCCAATTGGGTCGTGTAAAAGGCAATAAAATGGTGGACATGCAATTGAGTAATAATAAATTGGTGGATAGAGGAACCCGGATGGTTATGCAGGAACTCGAGATTTTAGAAGACGAAGCTGCTTTTTTATTAAAGAAACACGGGAATGTCAGAATCGCTATAAACGCATATAGAAATGAATAAATCACACACCGATACAAAGCTATTAGTAAAAGGTCTTAAACGCTTAGCGCTCGGCTTACCTTTTATCATCCTTACCACCTACATCCTTACTTTTGCCTTTCTAAATAAAGAAACCATTCCCCTTTATATATTTCTAACCCTAGGAATTATAGCAATGGCAGTTACAATTTATTTAATGTTCAATGGAATCAAATTGATTCTCAAGTCGATATTTTAGGTAATTATAGCAACTCTTTTTTCGTGCCTCCAAAAGACCGCGCTTTTCGCTATATCTTTTTTATGTCAGTTCGAGCCTGCCTGACGGTAGGCAGGTAATTCACCGGAGGTGGATTGTATCGAGAACATAAAAAAGGATGCCGCTGCAATCACTGTCGCGTTTTAAATATCATTTCATTAATATATCAAAGTGTACAGAAAAACCGCAAACCCTCTCTTTAATAATTCTCAGTAAGAGAGGGATAAGCGGCTATGTAGGTTATAAGAATAACAAGGTTATTTTTTGATAACTTTTATTGTTTTCGAATTTCCTTCGGAAGTACGCATCGTTACAAAATAAATTCCTGATTCTCCGTCTATTGAAAGGTTTAATTTATTTGTACTTTCTAGTGTTGATGAAGCAATCTGTTGCCCTATAATATTTGTTACAGTAACATCAACTATATCGTAACTATTGGCAAGTTCTATTGTAATATCTCCTTCTGTAGGGTTGGGATATATCGTTACATTATCTAAGGCAATATCATTAACACCTAAAACTTCTGTACCTACCAAGTTTATTAAATACTGTTGGTTGGTTTGAAGTACCTCAGTTATCATCCAATTAGTTGCACCGCAGTTTGGAACTTTTATCCAAGAAAAGTCGGTTTCTCCGTTAAAATTAAAACCTGGAAAATATTTTTGAGTAGTTGAAGCTCCTTCATCTGGCGCAAAAATCTCTACTACTACAATAGAGCCTGCAGGAATACTTGCATTAACAAACACAGTTATTATGCTGGAATTATTAGCTTCCATTAAGGAAATTTCTGTTGTAGTCACCAAAGTTAATGTTGCAACAGTCAAATCCTCAGTATCTGAAGTATAGATACTTACATGTACCTCTTTTCCATCATCTCCTAAAGCTTGTCCAAACTCAACAGCCGAAATCTCGAAATCTCCAGCAATATTAAATTCATTTAAGTTATACACTCTAGCATTGTGGTTATCTCTATATTCATTTGTAGTATCATTCCAACAAGCGAGACCCACGACATCTACTGTTAAGGGGTCTACATTATGTGAGAGGGTCACTTGTGCCTGCGCATTAAAAAATGTAAAGACTAATAAGGTTGACAGTTTTAATAATAGTGTTGTTTTCATAATATATGTTTTATTGATTATTATGAAACAAAGATGAAGTGTTATATAGGTTATGGTTCGGACTATTCTGCCAATCAGTAGGATTATTTCCACAATACGTAAAAAATACTAGGATTATTATTGTGCGCCTGCCCTAAAATAACCTATAACTAATTGTTTATTAGCATCTTATATATTGCATGATCAGAAGAAGAAGATTCTCAACAAACACTCTTAAATCTCGCTAGGGGTACTGCCAAATTCATCCTTAAACACTCTGCTGAAGTATGAAGGATCTGTAAAACCAACTTTATAGCAAACATCAGCTATATTAAATTCTTTTTTCTGAAGTAGTTCTTTTGCTTTTTGTAAACGTACTGAACGAATAAATATAGCTGTAGATGTATTCGTCAATGGTGCAGATTTGCAAATTACTAAGACAGTTAGTGACGCCAATCCAGCTGTTCTTGACATTATAACATATACCATTGTAGTAACAAATAATGGTCCTCTTAAAGCAAATAATATTACTGTTGAAGATATTTTAGCAGCGGAATTACTTTACCAAAGTCAAACTATTACACAAGGAACAGCTTATAATTCTGTAACAGGACAATGGTTTGTGAACGATCTTAATGCAGGTGCTACTGCAACTTTAACTATAAATGTTCAAGTTGGGGCGGCAGCATCAGGGCTTTTAATTACAAATACAGCAAGTATATTAAGTGTAAATGAAGATGACTCTATTACAGATAACAATAGTGATACGGTAAATATAGGTGTTGGAGGTGCAGATCTGGAAATTATTAAAACCGTAAATGTACCTACTCAAAATGTAGGTGGGATAGTCATATTTTCAATACAAGCAATTAATAATAGTATTACTATAAATACCTTTGCAACAAGTATTACAGATCTTTTACCAACTGGCGTAACCTATGTTAGTGATGATAGTGCAACGAGTTCAACAACTTATGATGAAGTAACAGGAATTTGGGATGCAAATACAATTAATTTAAGTAGTTCTAAAACCTTAAATATTACCTGTACAGTAGATGCAGGAACAGGTGGTTTAACCATTACAAATACAGCCTCTGGGACTTCCATTATGGAAGACACTATTTTGGCAAATAATACAGATACTGCTTCTTTTCAAGTAAATGGAGCAGATTTAGCAATTACTAAAATGGTAGATGAAGCCAATCCTACAGAGTTAGATAATATTGCTTATACCATTATAGTGACGAATAACGGTCCGGATGACGCTACTAATGTACAGGTAGAAGATATATTACCTTTTGGTCTTGGCTATACAAGTGATGTTGCCTCACAAGGAACTTATGATTATTTAACAGGTATTTGGGATATAGGAACTATTACCAATGGAAGTTTTGTAACTCTTATAATTAATACTGAAGTTAGATTAGGTGGCTCCTCACTAAATACTGCAACTGTTTTAGCTTCAGACCAGTCTGATGCTTTTACAGAAAATAATTCCAGTTCTGTAACCATTTCTGCAAGCAAAACTTTTCAAGCAGGATCAGCCATCATTGATATGGGAGTAACACCGCAAACTTATAACAACGGTTTAATTCCATACGGATTGATCTACGACCTTTCAATTAACAATAGAATTCCTGTCTATTGGGTAATCGATAATACAACGTCCTGGGTAAGCTCCACGGCTAAACAAGACCAACCAGATATGACTGTTGATGGCAAACCTTACAAAAGTGGACCTTTTGTAATTTCTGAAGATTTTATGGTATTTGCACAACCAATAATTGATACCTGGGTGACTAATTATCCTGGCTTGACAGTTGATAATACTTTAACTGAATTTATAGCACCTGTATATGATGTCATTTCGAGTTTTCCAC
>RCND010001163.1_pt1 | contig 14903 bp, 7 predicted proteins | sample 2041351 | NCBI WGS metagenome assembly RCND01 (sample SAMN09708230, study PRJNA481090) | Marine sediment metagenome, whole genome shotgun sequencing project. | biome: marine sediment; feature: ocean; material: sediment; isolation source: Sewage treatment plant 12B marine sediment (STP12B) ...
CGCAGTGCCCCACCCGAAGGGTCAATCGCCTCAAGGTCGGCGGCATCGTGGGCCAGCCGCACGGCATCAAGATCCTGGGTCAGGTTCAAAAAATCAGGTGCCGCATAGGACAATGCGGCGCTAAGGTGCTGCATCTGCTGGACGCCCAAACGTCCCTGTGCCGCCACATGCAGCAGCGTATTACGTCGCGCGGCCAGAGCAGGCAAAAGCCCTTTAATCAAAGCCGCACAATCGTCCTGCGGGGTAAGGTCCAGCGGCACCCGCAACCAGTTGATTTCACCAACCGGAACGGAGATGACTGTCGGCAAGGCCCCCGCCCCCGCGATGACTACTGACAGGGCAGTGCCGCTGTGCGCATGTTTGAAACTGTCAGGCTCGGGCGTGCCGGAATACCATGTATTGCCGCTCACCCTGATCTGGCCATGCCAATCCCCAAGGCCAAGGTAGTCAAGCCCCGCCAAACTCGCGCGGTCCGGCGCGATTGTTCCACTTGGTCCCTCGGCGGCGAGCGATCCGAGGCTAGCAAAATCCTGAATTCCGCCATGCCCCAGACCAATGCGCATGGCCCCGTCCGGCGTTGGTTGCGCCATATCCACCGTAAGGTCGCGGCCCGGATTACGTGTGGTACAAGGCGCGGGCAGCAGATGAGCGCCCTCCAGCACGATAGGCTCAGGCGTCAAGATGAGGGTCACATTGTCGGGTTTGTCGCGCGCGATGGTCTGCCACAGCTCGGTTGCTGCAAGGCTGTCGTGATTGCCGGGCATTAGCACCCAAGTGATATCCTCCGCCTGCCGCATGGCATTGAGCGCCTGACGGGTGATGGCCGGCGCAGGCGTTTCCTGATCAAACGTGTCCCCCGCAAGCAATATAGTCGCCGCGCCCTGCTCACGCGCTGCAGCGGCCAGACGGTCCAGCACACCATGTCGCGCTTGACGCAGGCGTCCGCGCACATCCTCGCTATGGCGGCCAAATGGCTTGCCGAGATGCAGGTCGGATGTGTGGATAAAGCGGAACATGTCGGGCTCTTATAAATGGATCATGCGCCAGCCCGTAAACTGGCGCATGACGCGTTATTGGGACGCTAGTGTGGGCAGCCAAAGGACGATGGCAGGGAAAGCCACAAGCAAGGCAATGGTCACCGCATCCGCAAGGAAAAAGGGCATGACGCCTCTGAAAACATCCTGAACGGTCAGATCATCGCGCACGCCCGCCACAACGAAACAGTTGAGCCCGATGGGCGGCGTGATCAGACAGAACTCCGCCATCTTCACAACGAGTATACCGAACCAGATCGCACACATCGGACCCGACATGCCGAAGGCACTGTCCGCCGCGGCAACAGTCTCACCGCCGTTGAGCGCCATGACCGCCGGGTAGACGACTGGCAGCGTGAGCAGCAGCATCCCGATTGCATCCATGAACATTCCCAGCACAGCATAAGCCAACAGGATGCAGATCAGAATCACAATCGGCGCCATTTCCAGCGAAGTTATCCACTGCGAAAACGCATCCGGCAGCTCCGCAAAACCCAAGAAGCGCACATAGATCAGAACGCCCCAGATGATGGTAAAGATCATCACGGTGAGCTTGGCGGTCTCAAGCAGAGCTTCCTTAAGCTGGCCCCAACGCATGCCCCGGTAGAGCGCCATGATGAACACGATAAACGCGCCGACGGCGCCGCCTTCGGTGGGCGTACCCCATGCGTCACCGAAAGGGTTATACACAAAGAAGATGATGATCACGACCACTGCAACGATGGGCAGCGCGGGCGGCAGGCTCTCGAAGCGTTGCCTCCACGTAAATCCAGTTACAGGTGGACCTACGTTTTTCCAGATCACGGCGATGCCGATGATCAACGTGGCATAGACAATGGCCGAGAACATCCCCGGAATAAAACCAGCAAGCAGCAACATGCCCACGTCTTGCTCAACGATAATCGCGTAGATAACCAGAATAGCAGAGGGCGGGATGAGCGATGCAAGTGTACCACCAGCAGCTACAACACCGGCCGCGAACTGCTTGTTATAGCCGATCTTGAGCATCTCCGGGATGGCAATGCGGGCAAAGACCGCCGCCGTGGCAACAGACGCGCCCGACACAGCCGCAAAGCCAGCGGTGGCAAAGACAGTGGAGACTGCCAAACCGCCCGGCACCCACGCAAACCAGCGCTTGCAGGCCTCAAACAGTGCGGTCGTCAGTTTTGCGTAGTAGGCGAGATAGCCGATCATGATGAACACAGGGATCAGACTTAGGACCTGTGCGGAGACTTTGGAGTGCGGGGTCAGGCCTGCGATCTTGGTACTAATCTCGACTGCCTTCCAAAAGCGGTCAGGGTCATAGTCGAACCCGTTCCAGCGCAGCCAGACCAGCCCGACATACCCCGCAAGCCCCGCAGCAAAGGCCACGCGCATGCCGAGCAGCACCATGACCAACATCCCACAAGAGACGTAAATGCCAATTTCGATAGGTTCCATCAGTCAGCCCCTTCGAGAATTTTGGCCTCGGCCATGGCCTGCTCTGCAATGGTGAGCGAGAGCGGCACGGCAACTGGGTTTTCCAACCCAAACACAAGCGCGCGGCCATAGCCCCATGCCTGAAGCAGCAACCGCAGCGTCAGGACACCAAAGGCAACCGGTACAACAAGTTTACTGGGCCAAATGGGCAAGCTTACGTCGATGGAGCTGTCCCGCGAACACCATGGCCGCGCACAGTCAAAGGAGCGGTCGAAATGCTCCCACGCGCCATAGGTGAGGCCCACGATCAACAGGAGCATCAGCAGGACGGAGATTAATTCGAACAGCCAAAGAATCCGACCCTTGAGCGCGTTTACCAGCATGTCCATGCGGATGTGCGTGCCGTCGCGCGCCACAAACGACACGCCCATGATCGCGATAATCGGCATCGCCGCCTCAATATAATCGACATAGCCCATGAGCGGGCTGCCGAAGAATTTGCGCGCGGTGACCGAATAGGCCGCCAGAAACATCAACGAGAAAATCGCAAGGCCGCTCAGAAGCGCGCAGAAACGCTCGACTGGCAGCAGCATGCGGTCGAGTTTGCTCAGTAGGCTGGAATCTTCCAGCACTGCGGCTGAACCTGCCATAGTCGTGCCCCCTAATTTAAAACTGAAAAGGCTGCGCGATGCCTGTGGATCAGGACCGCGCAGCCTCGGGATATGTGGTCAGAGGCGCTTAAGCACCCCGGCCCTCAGATCAGCTGCCGCTTTTTGCGTCGGCGAGTGTTTTAACCACCAGATCATAGAGCTCTTGGCCCGGAATGCCTTGGGCTTCCATATCGGCGATCCACTGGTCGCGGATCGGATCAGCAGCAGTGGAGCGGAACTCGGCCAGCACCTCGGGTGCGATCTCGACTTTCTGTACGCCCTTTTCTTCCAGCACGGCATCCCAACGCTCGAGCAACTCTGCATAGTTGGCGAGGTAGTGATCGAGTGCCTCATCAACTGAGGAATCCAGCGCCTCACGCTCGGCGTCCGACAGGCTATCGTAGGCGTCGATGTTTACCACAACGGGGCAGTTCACAGTGCCGGGGTTGAGGTTTGCCGTCCACCAGTCAGCCTCGTTGATTGTGCCAAAGGACAGGTGCGCATGCTGGGCAAATGCAACCGTGTCCACAACACCGGATTCCATCGCCTGGAACGCCTCTGATGAGGTCACGGATGTGGGAACCGCGCCAACGGCTTCAAATGCTTGGCCAATACCGCCTGTCGCACGAACACGCATTCCCTCGAAATCGGCAAGTGTCTGGCGCGCTTCGCCCTTACCCACAAGGTTGTACTGCGGCATGGGTGAGGTCATCAGCAGCCTTGCATTCCACTGCGCCATTTCTTCGGCGGCGGCGGGGTGGGCATAAACAGCTTTGGACACTGCCAGCTCTTGATCGAGATTCTCAACGCCGAGGAACGGCAGCTCAAGCACTGTCACAACGCGGTTTTTGTCACGGTGGTAGCCCGCACAAAACTGCGCCATCTCGAACGCACCGATGGAGATACCATCAAGGTTCTCACGGTTCTTGGACAGACCGCCGTAGCTTACGTTCATGGTGAACTCGCCATTGGTCTTCTCGGAGACCAGCTCGGCCAGCTTTTCAACATGCTCGGTAAAGGCGCGACGCTTGCCCCAGACAGATACGTTCCATTCGGTTGCAGCCGCCTCGGACACAAAGGCAAAGCTAAGTGCGGCAACGGCGGCACCTGACATATATTTATTCAGTTTCATTGGTGGTTCTCCCCATGGATTTTATTCGGTTCAGCATTTCTTTTGGATCATCAAGGGGTGCCAATCGCGGCAGACGCCCTTCCGTCCTATTCACACGCACCGCAGAGACAGATGCTCTGCAGGTTCGGTACAGCGTACAAAAGCTCACTGATAGACGGGTTGCAATAACATATTGCGCCATGTGTCGCGTTTAGGGCCGCTGCGCATATAAATCTGGGGGTTCGAAGGCTTTCCCAGCCTTGATCTGTTCACCGCCCACGGACTCCTGTGTGGAATTCCGCACAGCACGACAGGAGGTCTTGCACATGCAGATTGGCCACACGCCACCTGAACCTGAAATTTACACGGGGTGGTGGAATTCTGTAAATTATTTACAACGGGACCGTTCCCTCGTGTCTTGTTTGTTTCCTTCCCCTTCAACCGCGTTATGATCCGTCCGACCACGGCAGGATGGCTCGCAACGACGCGCCGCCCTGTCAGGCACGCATTTGGGAGGAAACATTCATGTCCAGCACAGCCGCAAAAACCTATCCGCCGTCACAACAGATGGCCGCCGACGCACATGTCAACGCCGAGAAATACGCCTCGATGTATGAGGCCTCGATCACCGACCCTGACGGATTCTGGCGTGAACAGGGTGCCCGCGTGGATTGGATGAAGCCGTTTACCCAAGTGTCGGATGTCGATTTCACCCTCGGGCAGGTCAAGATCAACTGGTACGCCGACGGCGAGCTGAATGTGTCTACCAACTGCATCGACCGCCACCTTGAGACACGCGGCGACCAGACCGCAATCATTTGGGAACCCGACAGCCCAGATGAGGCAGCGCAACACATCACGTACAAGGACCTGCATGCAGGCACTTGCAAGATGGCCAACGTTCTAAAGGATTTGGGCGTGGGACGCGGCGACCGTGTCATTATTTATATGCCGATGATCCCCGAGGCAGCCTATGCAATGCTGGCCTGTGCGCGGATCGGTGCGATCCACTCCATCGTATTTGCGGGCTTTTCCCCCGATGCGCTCGCATCGCGCGTCAACGGCTCTGAAGCGAAGGTTGTGATTACAGCTGATTACGCCCCGCGCGGTGGCCGTGCGACCCCTCTCAAGACCAACGCCGATCAAGCGCTGCTGCATTGCAAAGACACGGTGAAATGCCTTGTGGTCAAACGCACCGGCGGCCAAACCACATGGACCGAAGGACGCGATTACGACTATAACGCGTTGGCGAGTGAGGCCGCAGATACCTGCCCCGCCGAAGCGATGAACGCCGAAGATCCGCTGTTTGTTCTCTACACTTCCGGCTCAACCGGCCAGCCCAAAGGCGTCGTACACTCCACCGGTGGCTATCTGGTCTATGCCGCGATGACCCATGAGGTTACGTTCGATTATAAAGAAGGTGACATCTTCTGGTGCACAGCCGATGTGGGCTGGGTCACGGGCCACAGCTATATCGTCTACGGCCCACTGGCCAATGGCGCGACGACAGTGATGTTCGAGGGTGTGCCGACATATCCAGACGCCAGCCGTTTCTGGCAGATTTGCGAAAAGCACAAAGTGAATCAGTTCTATACGGCGCCCACCGCCATTCGCGCGCTGATGGCCAAGGGCGACGATTTCGTAAAATCTTCCGATCTGAGCAGCTTGCGTATCCTTGGCACCGTGGGCGAGCCGATCAATCCTGAAGCGTGGAACTGGTACAATGAAGTCATTGGTGGCGGCACCTGTCCCATCGTGGACACATGGTGGCAAACCGAAACGGGTGGCCATCTGATGACCCCCCTGCCCGGCGCACATGCGATGAAGCCTGGCTCCGCGATGAAGCCCTTCTTTGGCATCAAGCCCGTCGTGCTGGAGCCAACAACAGCCGAGGAGCTTCAGGGCAATCCGGTTGAGGGAGTTTTGTGCATCGCCAACAGCTGGCCTGGTCAGATGCGCACCGTTTGGGGCGATCACGAGCGATTCGAGAAGACCTATTTTACTGACTACCCCGGCTATTATTTCACCGGTGATGGCTGCAAACGCGATGAGGACGGCGACTATTGGATCACGGGCCGCGTAGATGACGTGATCAACGTATCAGGCCATCGCATGGGCACCGCAGAGGTTGAATCAGCCCTTGTTGCCCACCCAAAAGTGGCGGAGGCCGCCGTCGTCGGTTACCCGCACGAGATCAAGGGCCAAGGCATCTATTGCTATGTGACACTAATGGAAGGTGAGGAATACACCGACGAGTTGCGTACCGAATTGCGCACATGGGTCCGTACCGAAATTGGCCCGATTGCCTCACCTGATCTGATCCAATGGGCACCGGGCCTTCCAAAAACCCGCTCCGGCAAAATCATGCGCCGCATCCTGCGCAAGATTGCAGAGAACGATCACGCGACCTTGGGCGATACCTCCACACTGGCCGATCCGTCTGTGGTTGATGACCTCATCGCGAACCGCATGAACAGCTGAAGCCGAAGTTTTGAAATAAAATGGAAGGGCGTCCCAATTAGGGGCGCCCTTTCTTCGTCTCGTTATAACTATAATAACAAGGCGCATAGGTCGCTAACTGAGCCGTCCCCCAAAAGCGGGGCCAACCGCTTTTCGAATGTTGCATCTCAACCCCTTTCCTTCACGTGGAAAGTACTACCTGTCTGCCAGCGCAGATCTGACCGCAACCTCCCCCGCGCACTGGACGAATCAAGGCGCACATGACACCGCTGCGCTCTATGGAGACGAACATGCAAAGCTTTACCCCCGATCCGACCCGCACCACCGACCTGCGCCGTGCGTTGGGGCAGTTCGGCACGGGTGTTGCCCTCATCACGGCACAAACCGACGCTGGCCCGCTTGGCATGACCGCAAACTCATTCTCCTCGGTCTCACTTGATCCGCCATTGGTGCTATGGTCCGCAGCGCAATCATCGAAACGGCACGATCCGTTTACCAACGCTGCGGCGTTCTGCATCCACGTACTAAGCGCGGAGCAGACAGATGTGGCAATGCACTTTGCAGCACAAGGGCATGATTTCACGCCTTACCCGTTTGAGGCGGGTCCCAATGGCGCACCAACGTTGCACGGCTGCCTCGCCACCTTCCACTGTGACACTTATGCGGTGCACACGGCGGGCGATCACTCGATCATCTTGGGTCAAATCACTGCCGCCGCGACCCAACCAGACGAGCGCGACGGACTTTTGTTCAAGCGGGGCGGCTTTGGCCGTTTTACCCCCGCGCCTTAATAGTCTTTCTCAAAGAACAGTCCGATGGAGGAATCGCCGTCGTCGTCGATCGTGGCCTTTCCTTTGAGGGTCGGCGTGATGTCGATGTAGAGTGCTACCTCGCCAGTGCCGTCAGATGCGGCTGTGAAATCAGTATATATATTATCGCTGATATACTTGCCCACGCTCAGTGCAGTTTCACCACTGTCGGTTGTGGTCACGTCTAAATCATCAAGGCCAAAGCGGTCGCGAAGGTTGCCTACAACACCATTACCGCCGCGCCCCGCAAGGGTTGCCACCGCGTTGGCCAACTGTAGCGCCTGGAACGCTGAGATGTCGGACAGATTGCGCCCGAAAAGGAGCTGCGCCAGCACCTCGTCCTCCGGTCCTGCGGGTGTGCTTTCAAAGGTGATTTCGGGAGCATCAGCAGGGCCTTCAACGATGATACTCGCCGTGCCGTTCTCGGTAGAACTGGTTGTGACAAAACGGATATAGGGGATAAGCCCACCTTGGAAATCCGCCGACCCTTCTGTTAGATCAAACCGTTTACCCAAGATGTCCAAGCGCCCCCGCTCCAGATCGAAGCGGCCCGCCGAGATGATGTTGTTTGTATCGCCAGTGATCCTCAAACGTCCGCCCAGTTCTGCATCCAGACCGCGTCCGCGCACGAATATCCGTCCAGGTGCGTCTACGGTGACGTCAAGACCAAAACCCGCCGAACCGCCGCCACTTTTTACAGGATCGCTTGCAGCCCCTTCCTCCAACATCCCCGCACGGCGGCGGGTTTCCAGATTACCAGATCTAGCGCCCACATGGCTGATCGGCGGGATATCCCCGATGCTGGTAATACCCGTTGAGGGGACCGTCACAGTTGTCTCGCCAATGGTCACATCACCCGCAATCCCTGCGCCGCCAGCCAGCGGTCCTGACAGGCGCAGGTCGCCCGAAATTTGGGTGCGGTAAAGACGCGGATCGGTCAGCACAACTTGGGTCAGGGTAATACCAAGATCGGCAGGGAGATCTCCCTCAAGGCCAACACTCCCCCCAACAGCAAGCGTTCCGCCGCCACTGGCATTTGCAGACAAATCAATCGTGGCACGGGTATTTGCTAATGCGATGTTGGCGTTTATCCCTTCAAGCCCGAGGCGCAGATTGGGCGCAGTGAGCGTGGCATCGGATGTCTGTATGGTGCCGCTGAGTGAGCCAAGTTCGGCAGGACCGTTTAATGCCAGATCAAACTGCGCCTGCCCTTCCAAATTGCGCGGCGCGATGAAGGGCGCAGAGATGCCCAACGCCGCGTTCCCGTTGATGTCTAAGTTGAGATTTCCGTCAGCTCCAACCAGCCCGGCGATCTGCGCCCGTGTTCCCGAGGGTCCGCGCACATCGGTTGACAGATTCCAGCCTTCGGGGGTTTGGTTTGCATTACCTACCACGTTTAGCGGGCCGTTCAGCTTGGGCACGACTGCGGCAAGGTTCGGCATATCGAGGGTAAAGCCAACTGCCGCATCGGGGCCTGTCACAACCCCGCGCACAGTGGCGCTGGTCCGGTAGGGCCCTGTGGCATCGGTATTCACGGCGAGACCGCTTGGCGTCTGGCGCAGGTTGCCGCTTGCCGATAGCGGCCCATCCACGCCGGGCACAAGGGGTGCTACATTGGGCACCGACACATTGAAATCCAACGACATGTCAGGACCGGTGGCCAGCCCTTCGACCATTGCCCGCGCGCCGTATGGCCCGCTTGCCGAGGTCTCGATGACAAAGCCCTGCTCTGTCTGGCGCAGTTGCCCTGTCGCCTGCAACGGACCGTTCACCTGAGGGACCAGTGGCTGAATGTTCGGGACAGATACATCAAAGGTAACGTCAACCGCGGGCGTCAGCGCGCCATTCACCGAGAGGTCAGCGCTGTAGGGACCAGTGGCATTGGTTTCGATCTGAAAACCCTCGTCTGTCTGGCGCAATCGACCAGTGGCGCGCAGTGGACCATTCACTTGTGGAGCAACAACCGACAATTCCGGCAGTGCCACATCGAAGCCGATGTTAAGTGAAGGGCTGATCAGACCATTGATGCGCGCGGTGGCGTCATAAGGTCCTGCGGCAGCCGTTTGCAGGAGCCAGCCTTCAGGGGTTTGGCGGATCATGCCGTCCGCTTGCAGCGGCCCTTGAACCCCTTCAGCAAAAGAGGACAGCTCAGGCACGGTTGCACTAAATTCCAGTTCAGCATCCGGTCCCGTGGCCAGCCCGTCAATACTGATGGAGGCCTCATAGGGGCCGTTACCGTCAACATTCACGTTCCAGCCCGCGCCATTCTCGGTTGCTGTGCCTTTGAGCGTCACGGGCCCCTGATATTGCGGCAGCACCGTTGCGATGTCGCGCAGAACCACATCGGCGTCCACACGGCTGGAGGACGAAGCAATTTCCGCCGAGCCTGTGAACACCATCGCGGCGTTGTTCAGCTCAAGCCCGCGCAAAAATGTTCCGTTCTGGTTGCGGATGGCCGTCATTTGGAGGTCTGTGCGACCAGCAAGCAGCGCGTCAGCCTGTTCAATGCCTGTCTTGATATCGTCAGCTGTGCCCACCGCCTCAAGATCAAATGCACCGCTCAAGGGTGTCACAGCTCCGGTGATTTGCAGCGATGTAGCGCCATCTAATTCGCGCCCCGCCAGCGCGGAAAAACGGCTGAGGTCAGTCGCGGCAAGTGTCGCATCAAGCGTTGTTTCAAGACCGCTGCCCACACCGCTTAGCGCCACATCGCCCTTCAGGCTGTAATCAGTTCCTTGCAAATCAAGATTTGTGATGCGGAAAGGTTGATCCTCGACATAGTTGATCTCGGTTGTGCCGCTGATCTCTTGGCCTAATGCCTCAGCCAGCGCGGCATCCATAAGCGCCACACCGCCTGCTGCGAACTGCAACGTGCCGCTCAACTGGCCAACATTGCCTTGCGCGCCGGTCATAGTTCCGGTTGAGCGCAGCGTGGTTTGTGCCACGGTAGCTGCTTCGGTACTGAGACCTGTGATGTCGAAAACGGCTTCATAGGCATCGCCGTCTTGCAGGTCGAAATCGACCTTCAGCGCAATGCGTTCCACCGTCGTTGCACCACCGCCACCAGGCAGCAGAACGGGGTCGCCATCGCTGTGTGCAACTGTTCCCTCGAGGTCGATAAATTCGGGCCATTTTTCGTCCGACAGTCGTAGGCTTCCTTTGAGATCAACGGCCGCTGCCTGTAGATCAAGGTTGTCCAATGAAATCGCGCCGCCTGCCTCTATCAACGCGTCGGCTTTGAGGCTCACTTGAGGGCCAAAGAAATCATGGTACTCAGGCAGGATGACAGCCGTTATGTCACCACCGATATCTGCCAGAATACGGCGATCGGGGTTGGAGGCGCTTCCTTGGGTGATCAGCCCGATCTCGCCGGCGAGCCGCTCTTCACCGTCGGTGTCGACCTTGAGATCCGTGACCAGATTGTCCAACGGGCCATTCGTCTTTACGGTCAGATCAACAGAAGGGTTTTCGGGAATGTTCATGAGCGTGGCTGCAATACCGCCCTCTTCTTCACTCAATTCAAGCAGGGCATCGAGCATGTCCTGATCGCGCGACAACTTTGCCGTCAGCTGGAAAACGCCGCGCTTGCCATCTGTCCGGTTCGCCTTAAAGGCCATATCCAAGCCATCATCGTCGAGGATGGCCCGCGCGTTCACTTGCAATTCCACCGCCTGCCCCACCACTGGCACACCAAGGATCAACTGTTCGATATTCAGCGCATCAACGTTGATTGACACAGGCAATTCGGGCAACTGTGGAACGGTGAACGGTGTGGCTTCCGCATCAGGAAGCGTGTCTTCTTCGGCCTTAGGCAAACGCGGCAAATCAATGCGCGCAGCACTCAATTCTTGCACAACCAGTCGTCCACGCAGCAGCGCCAAGCGGTTCCAGTCAAGCACCACATCTTCCACGGTCAGCCAGATGCCATCATCATCCGCGATGGTCAGGCGGTCAAATGACGCCGTAGAACTGAGCGCCCCTTTAAAGCCAGTGATATTCACTTCCCGACCTGCTCCACTGAGCAGTTCCTGTATTTTGGTGGTCAGAAACCCTTTATCTTCCTCCTCTTGCGCCATCGCTGGCAGCGCAATGAGCATAGAGAGGAGAACGCAAAAAAGCCGAAACACACGCATTAGAAAGACTGCCCTATGCCGATATATACTTGGAAATTCTCGTCCGTTTCAGGACCTGAGAGCGGGACCGCAACATCAAAACGGATGGGGCCAATCGCGGTATCGTAGCGTAGCCCGAGACCCGCACCGCTATGCCAGATGCCCGAGCCGTCATAGAATTCCTCTTCACCGATATAGCCCGCATCTGCAAAACCAACGATGCCGATGGTGTCAGTCACGCCCACACGCACCTCTGCGGACAAACCGAGAAAACTGCGCCCGCCGGTCGTTTCAGACCCCACGCTCACACCAAGCGATTCATACTCCTGTCCGCGCACGGTGCCACCACCGCCAGAGTAGAACAAATAGTCCGCAGGTGCGCGCGACAAATCAGGCCCGATGACCGAGCCAAGCTGGCCACGCACTGCAAACGTCACAGGGCGGGCGGTGCCGAATGTTTTATAAGCGCGCCCGTCCACAAAACTGCGGACACCGTTGTCCGAGCCTGAAATCGCGAGAAAGGGCAACACATTTGCCTTAAGGTAATAGCCGTCTTTTGCATTCAGACGGTTATCGCGATAATCGAACTCTGCGCTAAGCGGCAGGGTCAACAGAGTATAGGTGTTCTCGCCAAAGACATCGCGAGTTTTCGCAGTGCGCAAACCCACGCCCAGCGTATAGGTCCGTTCCGGAGATGCGATACGCTCGATCCCTGCTTCCAGATCAAACTGACGCGAGAAATATGAAGCTTCATCAAGTTGCTCAAGCAATGCCAGCGCGTAGAAATTCGTATTTTCGTTATAAGTGGCGGGCCGTTCAAACCGCGCACCAAGTTTGTAGTTCGTGCCGCCTAAGTTGCCGCCAATCCCTGTCACTTCGGCATCAAAGCGCAGACTCTCTGCCCCGCCGAGCAGGTTTCGGTGTAGCCAATAGGCGCTAACCGTCAGACCCTCAAGCGTGGCAAGCTCCGCACCGAAACCAAACCGCCGCTTTGCAGCGTCTGTTGTTTGCGCATTGACGGCGAGGGTATCATCAGGCCCGATCTCGTCAGCTTCGGAGAGGGCAACCCCGCTGAAGGCACCTGTCCGGCGCAGGCGCTCCGTCGCAAGGCGAATTTCTTCGGGCGAGAAAACTTCCCCCTCAGGCAGACCAGCAATATCAAGAATACGCTCACGGCGCACATCACTTTCACTCAGCAACACGAGCGGGCCGAACCGCAGGCGCTGCCCCGGATCAAGGGTGAGGTCGGCACGGATGCGGCGGGCGGGATGATCCGCGACCAGCTCCTGCCGCGACAGGGTTGCTTTTGCATGGCCCAGCGCACGCCAGCCGTCCACACCTGCAGAAACTGTATTTTTGAGCACACCCAAGCTTGCGGTTTTGCCCTCGGCAAACTCTTCGGGCAGTTCAGTGCCTTCGGCAACGGGTGCGATGCGGGCGCGCCCAAATTTAAACTTCGGGCCGGTCTCGACGCTGATTTGCACGCGTGAAATCGAACGAGGTGCCTCAACGGGCGGGATTGAACTGGCCTCACGACCATCAACGCTGATATTAACTACAGCTCCGAAATAGCCGTTGTCATAGAGCACAGCCAGCAGGCGTTTGTAATCTGCCTGAGCCGCCCCAAGAATTTCAGCCGCAGAGGGTTTATTCTCTTCGACGAGCGTCTGCTCGACGAGCAACGAGCCGCCACGCAGCGTATCTCCAAACTCTTCGTCGGCAACACCGGTGAGCGTAACCTCCGCCGCGTAACCCGTAAACGACACCATGCACAGCATCGCACTACCAACGGCAACACGCCGCATTCTTACCAGAGCAGTTGAATTCACGCTCAGTTCCTCAACTTTTGCCGCAGCGATCCGGTCCGCTTTGATGCGCACTCTTGATCCCACAGCTTTGACACACGCTTTTTTCTTACTACTTAACCGTTTTTGTTCCCGAGGCGCAAACTTCTTCCTCGCTACACCCGTTTAAATGTACGCAGCTTCGCAAGGCACCTCAATCACCGGCGCCATATTACTGACGTAGGGCATGATTTTCGGCAATTTAGGCCAAAACTGGTGAGTGATTTCTGGACCAGTGCGCACAGCCACGTCGATACGTGCTAGTCCGCCGCGTTCAGCGGACAGCATTCGGACAACACATCGCTGCCCTGCGGGGGGTGCGACCGCATCAGAGCAGCTTAAAGTGCTCGCATGCAGCCCGGAGGTGAGGCCAACGCATCAAACATTGATAATGTCGGCCCCCAGAAATCCAAACTACTCAGCAGGTTTTAGGTCACCACCACTCCGTTGCCTGTTACGTTCTCCCAGCATCAGCATCGCAGGCGTGACAATCAATGTCAGAACCGTAGCGATCACCAACCCCCCGGCAATTGCCGAAGACAGTTCTGTCCACCACTGTGTGGATGGCGCGCCGTATACGATCTCGCGGGTGAAGAAATTCAGGTTCACTCCGATCACCATTGGCATAAGCCCCAGTGCGGTTGTAACGGAAGTCAGGATCACGGGGCGCAAACGTTGGGCGCCTGTGCGCAGTGCGGCCTCAAGTGGCGCCTGACCGGACCTTTTCAGATCGTTGTAGGTATCGATCAGAACGATATTATTGTTCACCACGATACCTGCCAACGCAATCACCCCGATGCCCCCCATGACAATGCCGAAAGGGCGACCTGTAATGACAAGACCCAGCAATACCCCTGCGATGGAGAAGATAATTGCGCTCATCACCACGAAGGCTTGAAAGAAACTATTGAACTGGATCAAGAGGATGACGAACATCATAAAGATCGCCGCGACAAAGGCACTGGCAAGGAATGTCAAACTTTCCGCCTGATCTTCGGCCTCACCAGCAAAGCTGAAGTTCACACCCTCGGGCAGCTCAGCCTCGTTAAGGGCAGCCGTGAGAGCGACAACCTGATCGTTGACCAACACACCCGGGGCGACGTTGGCCTCAACCGTCGTTACCCGCTTTTCATCAATGCGGCGAATGACGCCGGTGCGCTCGGAGGGTGCGAAAGTCACGAAGTTGGAGATCGGGACAAGGCCGGAAGATGTGGGCACACGCAGCCCCGCCAATTCCGACAAAGTACGCTCTTCACGCGGGAAACGCACACGGATATCCAGCGACCCGTCCACATCGTCAGGACGGTAATCGGCCACTGTGATGCCTTGGGTCAGAAGTTGAACAGCCTGACCCAACAGGCTTACGTCTGCACCGAACCGCGCCGCCTCAGCACGGTTCACAAGGATTGACACCTCCACGCCCGGGACCGGCCGCGTGTCGGTGACATCGGTGAAACCGCCGAT
>RCND010001166.1_pt1 | contig 14869 bp, 14 predicted proteins | sample 2041351 | NCBI WGS metagenome assembly RCND01 (sample SAMN09708230, study PRJNA481090) | Marine sediment metagenome, whole genome shotgun sequencing project. | biome: marine sediment; feature: ocean; material: sediment; isolation source: Sewage treatment plant 12B marine sediment (STP12B) ...
ATGACTGTGCCATTTTTGACCCAAACAAAGGCATTCCGCATGCTCTTGCAAGATCCAGATAGATAGAACTTTCATCTCGTTGTTCTGCTATAGGTTTAACTACAGCCTTTGTGGCCTGCATATAAGGTTTTTGTTGCAAACCAAGCATAAGAGGAAAAATAAAAGGCAGATCAGGGCGTTGCAATGGATCTGTACATGGCAAAACATAATGTGCCTCTGAGCTTGTCTCGTTTTGGTATATATCTAGCGTTACCAAAAGCTCCAATTTTTGCAAGGCCGTTTTTAATTTCTCCGAATTAGGCATCGTAATCAATGGATTTCCACCAGTCACAAATAGGGCTTTTAATTGCCCTTTACCAGGAGTAAGAATTTCATCCGCCATTAAGCCCCCTGGAAAAGCATCATTTACAGAAGTCATTCCTCCAATCCTACTTTTATCATTTCGCATTAGGATACCATTTTTGACACCAAATTTTATGAAATCCATCACCCCTTTACCTACGAGTGTACCTCCTTTTTTATCCAAATTTCCAGAAACAGCATTGATCACTTCTTGCAGCCAATAAGCCAATGATCCGTTTCCGCCCATATTAACTCCTGTTGAACAGTATAATGCGGCGCCATCTGCCCGAATATAATCACTGACCATTTGTTTCAAATCTGAAGCTGATATTTTGGTCACTTCAGCTGTCCTTTCAGAAGACCAATCTTTTACCAACTCCTTAATAGCTTCAATTCCGGTAGTATGCTTCTCAACAAATTGAGCATCCAACCCATTTTGATGGATGAGTTCATGGAGAAAAGAAAGGTAAAAAAACACATCGGTCGAGGGACGAATAAATAAGTGTGCTCCGGCAACCCTTGCGGTTTCGGTTTTTCTTGGGTCTACGATATACAACTTACCCCCTCTTCTTTCCAAGTCTTTTAATTTTTTACTTGGATTTGGCACTTGTAAAAAGGACCATTTTGATATAATTGGATTTGCTCCAACGATGATCAAACAATTGGTATGGTTCAAATCCGGAAAAGGTAGTGTAAAGGGAAATCCATAAACCAATTTTGAAACTGCAAATTTATTGGAACAATCTTGTGTAGAGGAACTATACATGCTTTTAGAACCCAATCCTGTCATAAAACCCTGAGCAAAAACAGGATGTAAAACACTAAACCCGGCTGCAGTACCCACATACATACCAATAGCATCTGCGCCATCATCTTTATGCAACTGCTTTACCTTATCTCCTATCTCCTGAATGGCCTGGGACCATGAAACTCGACTATATGAACCATCTTGCTGTCGTTTTAAAGGATATTTCAAGCGATCAGGTGATTGATACATTTCGTGTTGATATAAGCCCTTTACACAGGAAAAACCATCCGTGGCAACATGATGTTCATTGGGCTTGATGGAAATGACCTTATTGTTTTGCGTATCTATTTCGAGACCACATAGAGACTCACAAATTCGGCAAAAAGTATGATGGGTTTTAATTACTTCTTGTTCTGGGTGCATGCTTGATTCAATAATTATGTATTCTTTTAAAATCTAAAATACACATAAAACACGTCATTCACAAAATGGGGTTATATTCATAGTATATCAACAGAAGATTCAAGATCTATGTTAGGAATGCTGCAATGATATAATAATTCATTGTTTCATTAATTCATTATCTCATTGATTGACAATCTTCAAATTCTCAAATCAAATTGAATCACTATTTCGATTCCTTTGCTGCACAAGTTCTGATACCAAATGGCATATAAAGCGGACAAACACTTATAAAACTTGTTGCCAAAAAGACCACTGCTAAAACCAATAGTATTATCCCTAAGGTTCCTGTTATCACATTGGTATAATAAAGATAGGCAATAACTGCTGCTATGATTACCCTGATCATTCGATCTGCACTTCCCATGTTTTTTTTCATGTCTTGATTTTTATGATTTATGTATTCTTACAAATACAAAATTTCAATAAATTTAATTAAATTTCTGAATAATAGTGAGAAATGGGATACGAATTCCATCCATACCGAAGCCAATGTCTTGCGCTACTTTCTTGGTACAAATCTACATTCACTTCTTACGTAAGGGTATTGAAGGCTAAAAGCCTATTTTTTCCCTACCGGCATGGTGTACGAAATATTCAATCTAAATGAATTTTTTACGGCAGGGCCTTCCCAAGATTCATAAATAGCACTGGTTTTATATTCACCATAAAAATTCCATGAAGCTTTTTCCATCACCCATACTTTTCCAAAACGCAAACCCAAAGGAAGATAAAATCCACTTGTATTCCAATCATAAAGAGCTACTATATCTGCAGTTTGCAGATATATGCCCGAAGTGCCAAATCGATAGGCAACAAAAGGCGCTATTCCCAAAGGATTCGCATCTGATTGTCCTGCTGGCAGGGTATTAGGATCAATACTTCTCCAGGTTTGCGTAAACAGCAAACCATAGAACCACTGACCACTATTGTTCACAATGGCTGCTGCAAAACCATAACCCCATTCATCTTTTGAAACACCTTCGCTTCCAGGTGCAGTTACCAAAGGACCAATTCCGGCTCTACCTGTTCCCCAATCTGTTGCCTTGGGAATAATCAAAGCGAAAAGTTCGGTGTTACCAAATCCTGTTTTCCCAGTATTCACATCTTCATAATGCCTTATCGTCAATCTTGGTAAAATAGTCATTGATTTGAGCGGAACGGGAGCTACAACCCTTAACTGAAGATAATTATTAAGGCCTGCCGGACGTTCACTTCCATTGACGATATCGTCGAAATAGTCTGGCATTAATTGGTAAGCCATTTGGAAGCTCCACTGGGTAGCCGTGGCATCCATAGCTTGAGAATCACGACTCTGACCTCCTTCTTCAGTTTGCTCCTCAACCTCTTCATTTTCTATTATTTGTTCTTCCTGTGCTTGTAAACCCAATCCAAGAAAGAAAATTACTATTACAAAAAAGTTCTTCATATTCATTTTAATTATTTAATTGTATACGCCAACATCAAAAGTTTCAGCTAAAGAAAATATAGAAATAGACATTTCAGTAATCTGAAATTTTAGATGAGTGAAATTTTATTGACACTTTTTCTAAGTATAACAGGAAGATCTCTTCCGCAATCAACTTAGGTTTGTTCAATTGTTAGTGCTGATCAAAATTAAGATTTCCTTCTGTAAAACAATCGTATGTTAGGTAAACAATAGGTGAACAACCACCAGATCCGAAGTGATAGCAAAAGATATAATTAGAAGTCTTGAAGAAACTCAACCAAATTGGTCTCTTTCTCCAACTTAAATTTCTTACGAAGTCTGTATCTCAATACTTTAACTGAATCAGGAGATATATTTTTTATGTTAGCAATCTCTTTGGTGTTTAATTTTAAGCGAAGAAGCGAAGACAGGTGCAACTCATTTTCTGTCAAATTTGGATACAATTCTTTTAACTTGGAAGTGAATTGGTGGTTAACATCTTCTATTCTTTCATGAAAATAATCAAGATTCTGACCGATCTGCAACTGTGCTTTTGTGAATTTTATGATCTCTTCAATATCTGATGATTCAATAGGAGATTTCTTTTTAATACCTATAAGCTTCTCCATGACCTCTTTGATATAATTTTTTTTCCTTGTAATCTCAATACCGAAGTCGGTTAAGTCCCTTTTTTTATAATTGATCTCGTCTATTAGCCTCAAGCGCTCTAATTCCAAAACCCTTAACTCTTTCTCATTGAGGTCATTTTTTATCGCCTCTAACTCCATCCTCCTTCTGTTGACAAAATCCTTGGACATTCTGAATCCCATCACTATTGTGAATAGTAAGGGATAAACATCTAAAGGCGGCATGACTGACCTAAATGCATTAGGAAGACCATATCCCGAATAATTTCTGATCATTTCCTCTAAAGCCAGAATAACAAACAGGCTACTGATAAAAATGAACTGAACACTTCCGGTCCTTTGTGTTTTTTTGAAATATACACTTGCCAAGACAACACAAATAATTAAGCCAACAAGGCCCAGATGGGCAATGATTTGCCAATATGCGAAAGGACCTTCCTCTGGAACTAAAATAAAAACAAGGAAGGCAATTAAAAACAACAGCGATAAAAACCAGAGGAGTTTGTTAAACTTCTTCTGAATAAATTCAACTATGAACCATGGAAAAATACCATAATACGTCGCGGCTGAAAAAATGATGGCCGACCTTAGATCTAACTCAAGAGCTTCAGAAATACTTTCAAATAAAAAATACAGCCCTGAAAAAAAACTAAAAATGCCAAAATATAAATACATTCTTTGCGATCTGTTCTTAGAATAAATAAAGAAACTCAGAATAGCAAAGGCAATGTTAATTCCCGAAAATAAAGAAAACAATACAAGGTTCATATCATTCTTTTAAAAGCCTCAAAATAATGATTTTTAAAACGATCAAGTTTAATTTTACCAAAAAATTAAATAGCTGAAGTTTTAAATAATTTTATGATGAACCTCCTAACCAATAATAGCTCCCTTTATCCCCTATAATCATCTGGTTCCGATGACTATAGAGCATTATAAATCCCTTTTAATAAAAAGAATAGAAAGCGCTTGAATACAGTCTCAAATGGTTAATGCCATTTACATGATGGTTTAACAATTTTGATTCGATAAATAAATAGTAGGTTTCGGACATTAATTTGACCTCTTCATCCTTTTCTGGAAATAATTTAATCATCTTTCGTTTACATTAGATTTCACAAATCTTAAACCAACATAACAATGAAAAAATTAATTACATGTTTATTACTGTTTACAGTCTTTGCAATCAGCGCACAAGAATCTTATTGGACCAATTACACTTTTATCGTAGAACCTGAGAATGAGGCTACCGTCTTTAAATTGATTGACGATTATTTTAAAGAGCATAAAACGGAGGGAGTTGCGGTATCCTTATATGCTAATCACTTCCATGATGAGGGAAATAGCGCAACCCATATGATCGTTTTTTCAGGCTCTTTAGACGCACTTGGAGGTATGTATGCAGCAGATAGCGGGGATGCCTGGGATTTGCTAGGAGCACGATTGGACCACCATATTAAAGATGGATCAGGGGCAAGAATGGGGACCATGAAAAAATCTTATGGGGATGCAGCTGGCGATTACCCGATACAACGCTATTATTTGGTGGATACAGAAGATGCATCGGCTTTTGAAGCGGCGTATACCAAATTTAATACCGATCATAAACCTGTGGGAAGCATAGTAATGATGGGGAACTTTACTTCCGGGAGATCTCCTGACGGCGAGGACCATTGGGTCATTTCAGGCTACAAAGATTTTAAAGCAGCCATTGGGGGTGATAATGCAGGCTTATCAGACTCACAACGTGATGCACGTGATGCCAGCTGGAAAATCTTCGGAGAGAACAATGGAGGCGTAAAACTGGTTCGTTCAGGCTTAAGAGTTCGCTTGGGACAGTGGTAAACGATCTGAATAATAAAACAGAAAACCCTTTCATTTTGGAAGGGTTTTTTTATGTCTGAATGTGATATTACTGTAGCCCTTTTTTTAAAAGAACATAACAGGCCTTCAATTTTACTTTTAACGAATGAATCTTAGGAGTTTTTAATGGTTACTAAACCCATCTAAACAATATATTCATAAAGGCCATTTTAAGTATTAAAGTTCAAAGAGACCCTTAGGTATTGTGTGAAAACCTGTTGTTGCAACCACATCTTCAATATCCTTTATTTTAACCAATGCTGTTGTGTGAATTGTAAACTCCCTTGGAAATATTTCCGCATTAATAATAACATCTTTTACTCCTTTTATTGATAAAACTTTGTTTTTAATTCTTTCCAAATCTTTACCATCCTTTGCGTTTGTCCCAAATACTTTTCCGTAATTTCCCGGAATGACAGTTTCTGATAAAAAACTCATGCTTCTTGTGTTTTATTATTAAATCTGTATGTTCTTCGTTTCATATTGGACACAATTAAATTCCAACTTAAATTTACAAGCGCATACTTATAACTTTCATAAGATATCCACATAAATTACTCCCTCATTTATGCATCTGTCTGAGGCATTTTTAAAGCAATTTATTCTATACTAAAGCTACGAAATTAAAAGCTAAACTGAAAACCTAAATAACATTTTAAATAGTTCTAAATAAAAGGAGCTATCTTTTTACGAAGGTATTTTTTAAACTTTTCTAGCGAACGCATACAAACCGTTTAAAAAGCGCTAAATTCCTGCCTCGCCGGTAGGCGGGTCTTCCAAGCCTTCAGAAATTCATTAAAGGCTTTTCAAACTAAACTGACTTAAAAGATTCAAATCAAAAATCCCTTGTTCGACCCACTTGACGGCGAGGCGGACTTAATACTTAACACTTAAAACTCAATCCTTATATTTAACCATCAACAACCAAACCCCTGATCCTCTTCTTTAAAAAAGTCCGAAAAAAACCCACTGGTAACAATCCCTTAAAAGGCTAGATAAAACACTATAAAAAAGATACCACACTGATGATAAAATGTCAAAAAAAGCGATAAATATTTTTTTTAATTTTATCTTTACTGAAGAATATTTTATTCGATGTATCATGAATCTTTCCCATGCTTTTTTGGATTAATTTGTATATATGCCGTGAATAAAATCAAAACTATACGATGATGGACATTTGTTATTATTGTAACACCAAATCAAAGGCTACTGAAAAACTAGACCAGAAAGAATTAGAAAAATTGGGTCATAATTGTAATCAGGCTCTTTTTAAAAAAGGCGAGACAATTATTGTTCAGAATTCAATGTCTGAAAACATCGTTTTTGTTAAAGAAGGGCTTGTAAAGGTTCATACGATGGGTCCTAATAAAGAACAAATCTTAAAAATTGTAAAAGGTCCCTCCTATCTTGGAATTCCTACAACATTCGGGGCAAAAATCAATGAATATTCAGCGACCACAATTGCTGAAACCAAGATTTGTTTTATAGAATTTAACATTTTTAAAAGTTTAATAAAACAAAATGGAGAATTCGCTCTTGAGATCATTACTCATTTATGTGAACATGAAATACAGAGTTATAAGAAGTATGTCAATCAGGTACAAAAACAAGGCCCCGGAAAAATTGCCGAGGCCTTATTGTTTTTTTCAGAAAAAATATTTGAAAGTCAGCAATTTGATTTACCCTTATCAAGAAACGAGTTGGGGGATCTGACCTGTACCTCAAGAGAAACCATATCAAGAATACTTTCTGATTTTTCTAAAAACAACATTATTGATATCAACAGAAGCAAAGTAACTATATTAAATAAGAAACTTTTGGAGAATATTTCAAAAACTGGTTAAAGGGAAAAGTTTTTCATTTCCAACAAGATTTCCATTGACAATAAACAATAAACAATATTATAATCGTAAACAAACTCACGCCTAACTTACAATATACATCACAATAAAATCCTGAAAAAACACCCAAAGCGTTTGACGTAATTCCAAGTAACATCATAAACATAAAAACACTCCAAAGTGCTAATGGTATCAAAACACCCAATCTTGAAAAAAATTCTTTAGTTCTCATTTCAACAGATTAAAATACAGTTACTAATTGCTTCTATTTGACTATAAAATTACTAGATAGTTATGATTAAACTGAAAAAACAGCCTTGCTATATGACACTCTTTTTTGTGATATACCTCACTGAAAAAAAGGTTGCAGAAATCCCTATTCAACACCCCCTGCCTCGCCGACAGGTGGGTCCAATCTCCAATCAAATGTGCCTTATTCATTGTTTCATTAATTCATTATTTCATTGATTGTTCAACAAATCCTTATATTTATCTACCAACAACAAACCCCATGATTCCTTTCTTTAGAAAAATCCGTAAAAAAATGGCAGATGAAAACAAACCAATAAAGTATTTAAGATATGCCATTGGAGAGATTGTATTGGTAGTAATTGGAATATTGATTGCCCTGCAGATCAATAATTGGAATGAATCACAAGAAACCAATCGGCTGAAAAGTGTTTATCTGAATAGGCTTATCAATGATATAAAAAAAGACACGGCTAATATCAATTTTGTAAGATCCGAAATCGAATTGAATCAAAAGGTTATCAAACAATTGATTGCAAAGGTAAATTCAGGTTCCAGTATTAAAGCTTTAGACAGTCTATTAACTAACTATTTTCAACGAGGATGGATCATTTCAGAATGGGTACCTACCAACAACACCTACACCGATCTTTCTCAAACTGGAAATATGAATATCCTTAAGAACACGGATTTGATAGATGAGATCATTCAATATTATTCTTATACATCTCAAGTAGAAAATTCGAATGGTGTAAACAAAAACTGGATTACTCCCATTGATCAGGAAGTTGCCAAAATAACACCTGCCTTTGAATTTGATCCTACTACCAAGGAATTGTTTTCACACAAGAATAAACTGAAAGCCATGAAAAATATCCAAATAAATCACCAGCTGATCGAAAGAAACGCTGCAGGTCATTACTGGATAAATCAATCTCTATCTGAAAACTTGCTTGCCATAAAAGGGCTCTGTTTGCAGCTTCTAAAAGACCTTCAAGGAGAATATGATAAAACAGTAAAAAATCAATGATCCCCTTCTTTAGAAAAATCTGTAAAAAATCATTCTCTACTCTTTTGTTTTGAAACAAGATAGTCACACCCGCCATGCCATCGAGGCAGGAATTCAAGGCTCATTTTATTTAATAAAACAATTCGCAAAAAAGATATTCCCAATCCTTTTTTTGCTTTTCCTCCCACTCTACGCATGAATATTCTCTAATTTTTTAGCCTAAGAATAGATGCGGCTTGCGGTCAAGAATATCCAGATGATCGCTAATTCAGAATCCAAAGTTTTAAGAGCAGAGCTGTTCAAAGTTGAATTCATTCGAGCTCTTAGATAGTAACTTTTAAAAGCTCAATTTTTATTAAAAGTGGATAATAAATCGTTAATAAATATCTTAATAACTAATAAGTAACCGATAATCAGGTATATAAAAAATTATTAAGTTGTAAGAGTATTAATCCGAATTCAAATTCTGTTTTGATTTCTAAAAAAAAGATCGATGAAAAAATTAATGACCATGATGCTGGTAGTTGTTCCATTCGGAATGATGGCCCAAAGTGCACAAGAAGTTTATGCCGTAACAGATGACATTTTCAACATGTCTTATGCTGATTTAGGAAATACTTTTACAGATGAAGAAAAAAGTATTGACGCTCCAATTTTGAGCGTTTCTTCAGAAGACGCTTCTGATGATGACATGTTCAAAGTGGACGATTTGTTACTTGCTGACCCTGATTTTGACATTCAGGAGAACATGATTTCCTATACGAAAGATCAAACGACCGTTTACTTTAGTGCCAATAGAACAATAAAGGCGAACGAGACAGAGGTAAAGATCAAGAAGTCAGTTCAGCTTCAAATGTTCAAAGCGAACATCACAGAAAATGGTGAATGGGAAAACCTGGAGATGCTTCCTTTTAACAGCAAAAAACATTCTACGGGATATCCTGCCCTTAACCAAGACGAGACAAAACTTTACTTTGTTTCTGACGGACCTGAATCAACAGGGAAAACAGATATTTTTATGGTTGATTTGCTCAAAGAAGGAACCTATGGGAAACCCGAAAATCTAGGCTCAAAAATTAACACTGCGGAACGCGAATTATCTCCATTTGTCGACGATAGTAATGTTCTGTATTTTGCTTCAGACATCGAGACAGCTGGTGATGAACTCAATGTTTTCGCCTCTGAGTTAATTGACAACAAGCCATCTACCCGTATTAAACTCGATGTACAAGCCACAGATTCTAAGGAGGATTATATTGCCGCCTATAAAGCTGTTGATGCAGAAGTTAAGATGTTGGCCGAAAAAGAGGCTAACCTGCGAGATATGGAAATTCTCCAGGAGGCGGAAAGCTTAGCTAATATTGCCCGTATTGAAGAGGACTTTAAAGATGCCTTGAGTGGTGTGGCATATGATTTTAGCAGTGACAATGTAATGTATACGGTTCAAATAGGAGCTTTCCTAAAAAATGTAAAAACCAGCGACTATGCAGATTCATCTGTTTTGTTCAACCACCGCTATGATGACGGGTATAATCGTTTTTATTCGGGTGTTTTTGAATCTCAAGAGAAAGCCCTTGCCCATTTGACTGAAATGAAAAAAGAAGGCTATGACGACGCTTTCGTTCTTGGCCTAACAGGAAAGAAGCGGTTTTTACCAGAATAATTCTTGATTAATCTTTATTTTAAATTTTGATTGAATTAAAACACTCTTCCGTGAGGGGATGGAAGGGTGTTTTTTTATTGGATGATTTTTGTTTTGACAAATTAAATCTATCCTTGTAATTCGGCCATTTTTTTGCCAATATGATCCATTACTTCTTTAAATTCATTCTGAGGACTAAATTCAATAAATTTGATGTCTTCTTCTACAATGCCAGTATGTCCGGCAGGCCAGTAATATACATCCCCTGCTGTGCAAAGTTCTTCTGACTTATCATCATAAAATATACGAATTGCACCTTCAAAAATATAGCCCCAATGTGCGCAATGACAGCTGTTATTGTCTAAGCCATCTAACAATGGCCTGAAGTCAGTTCCCTTGGGCAACTCATTAAAAGCAATCGCCATGCCACCTAAACCACCCATGTTGCTTAGAACTGAATCAGGAGTCTTCATAATAACTGGTAAGTCTTTTTTGTTAATTTTCATAATAATACATTTAGAGGTTAATACTAATTCTTAGGTAGATGAAGGTAAAAATCTTTAAAACCATTGATAACCAAATTTGATTCAAAAACCAGTAATTTTGATTCATGAATGCGATGTAAACATCTGATTTATTACTCCTTGATTTGTAATAATTGAATGTATTATGGATTAAATAGTCGAATTTTTGTGGTCAACCTTTATGAGGGACTCAAAAAATAAGTGTATCGACCATTTGATGATCCATTAAATCACGATCACTCGATAAATTAAAAATTAACTTAGAACATTAATTTGAACTATTCATCCAAACTTTTTTTAAGGTTTGATTCAAGTTTTAATTTTATCATCTTCATAACCTGGCATTTTCAATTTTTTCATAAAAACAGGCCATCTTGGATCATTGCGCATGTCTTTAAACCAAGGCGCATATTTGAGCTCATAATAATATCCCATACTCTTTGTTTCATAGCCTCTTTCCAGCCATTCGAAACCACGGTCATTATCACCATATAAAGCTAATGCACAAGCAATTGGAAAAATTCCAAAGTTGTACCTTCTTTCAGTATACTGTTGTAGTTTTTTTTCAAATTCCAAGTTTTCCTTCCTTACAGCAGCCAAAAACAGCTCTGTTGTGATGACCATAACTTCTTTATCGTTCTTCGTAGCGTGAGGTAAAGGATTTGATAAATATTCGGTCAATGCAATTTCAGCTTCTTCATAATAGCCTCCGTAAATGTTTGCGAATATGATCTCCCAGGGGAAATTCGAATCTGTCATGATCATCTTCTCATAAAGAAGATCTATGCTCTTTTTGTATTCACCTTTCAACAAATATAAATGAGCCAAATTAGAGTAATTGTTAAAATATAAAGGATCTTTTTTCATACTGAAAAGTAGGGATTCCATACCTTTTTCCATATCAAAACGGCCCAATCTGCATGCAGCGTCAGACAGAATTCTTGTATCTGAAGGCTTTTTATCAAGCGTTTTTTTATAATATAAATAGGCCTTTTGAAAATCTAATTTGACATAAAAAAAATAATTTCCTTTTACAAAATAGGTATACGCATTTGTAGAATCCAATGCCTCTAATCTTTTAACATATGAAAGAAGGTCTTCCGGCCCATTGGAATATTTTGCTCTGTTTGCCAGACATGGAATATAGGTTGAATCTAAAGAAAGACATTCATCCCAAATACCAATGACTTCAGCTCGTGATGCGCCCTTGCTTATTCTGTAATATGCCCTCTGTTCGATGGCCAAAAGTCTTGCATCATTTCTGTTTGAGGATAAAAGCACATCTTCATTGACTTTTATTTTTAATTCATAAGCTACCTGTTTGGCAATTTCGCTTTTAATTTTCGAAACCTCTTCCTTGGGCCTTTTATAACTTTGTGAGCTCAGGGTTTGCCCGGTGACCCCATCTATCAGTAAAGCTATGACCTCTATCTCCTCCTCACTCTCAGAGATGGTTCCTTCGAGTATATAATTTACATTTAGAAGTCTGGCGATCGAATCAATAGCGACTTTTTTATCCAGAAAAGAAAATGCGGAAGTTTTTCCAATCAACTTTAAACCTTCCACATCATCCAGGATATTGATTACTTCCACTGCCAGTCCCATCCCAAGGTATTTTTGGCTTTGGTCTTCAGACAGATCCTCAAAGGCTAATATGGCAATGGTCTTTTCTTTGTCCTCTGATAAAGCAACGGGCAATATTTTCTCAATTGCTTGATCATTGCCTCCTTGATAGCCCCAATATCCAATCAGCCCAATAAGTAAGACTCCAGTCGCTATCCATAAAGGCAATTTAGATTTTTTGCGTACTGGTTTTACCACATCTTTTTGGTACTTCGCTTCTCCTGGAGAATAGCCATAAAATTTACTAAAGGCAGTGCTAAAATAAGAAGGACTTGCAAAGCCCACCCTATAGGCAATCTCTGATGCAGTAGCTACATCATTTCTGAGCATTTCATGCGCCTTTTTAAGCCTGTATTCTCTAATATATGAACTGGTTGACTTTCCCGAAATTGATTTTAACTTTCGATGTAATTGAGTCCTGCTCGCACCCAAAGATATGACCAGTTCCGCTACTCCATAATTTTCATCTTCAAGATTTTCATCAAGAAATTGATTGATTTTGGATAAGAAAGATTCATCTTGTGAGGGGTTCACTGGCATTAAAAGTAGTTTAGAATAAGGATATCTTATCCTTAAATATAGTAATTAAAAACCGATATGACAGGAATTTATCTACAACTCAATTCTCAAATCATATAATTCACTTCTATTCTCAAAAATAATTCAAGTTTAGGAGCTTAGAGCTCTAGGGCATTTTCAGTCGCTACTCTTAAAATGGAACATGATTTAAAGAAAATCGCCATTTTTCAAAAGCATTTTGAAAAAAAATGAAATCTATTGCACCAGAACCGTTTAGTATGACACGTCTTTTTGTCCAATCTTTGGATTATTAATTCTAACAAACATTTTTAATTCATTTTAACCCCATATTATTTCACTTATGAAAATAATATTTTCAATACTAATGGTATCAACTCTATTGGTTGCAGTAGCAGTTGCCTTTCAATCAGAAGGCGATGATGTTTATCTCGAGCAATCACTTAAAGAGCTTCCAGCGATGAAACCTACTTTTATTGATTTAGATATGAATAAGGAATACTTCTTGAAATCAAAAGAAAAGATGCAAGCAATTGTTTATATGGCCGAGTACATGTCAGCCGAGAATAGCGGAGAGGCAGGTAATACTGTTTTTTTTAGTAATAGAGGGAATGAGCAACTTGGAGCAGATTTTGTTCCTGACAATACCTATCTTGAGTTTATAGACGGAACCAATGATATTACATACTATGTAGATGACAATAGACCATCTAATGATATGCCTGTCTCAGATTCAAATGCAGCCATTAACAGAGCTATGACCACTTGGAATGAAGTTACTTGTTCTGAATTAGGTATTACTGAAAGGCCTTATAACAGCCAAATAAATACAGGAGTCGTTGCGGGGCTATTAGGATTTGGAGACCCTGTAGATCCAATAACTGGCTGGGTTGCCGATGTAGTTCACGCAGGGTGGTTACCACCACAATTTTTTGATTTTCTTGCTCCTGGAGGATCTAAGTTTATTCTTGGTGTTACATTTACTTTTATCATAGTTATTGATGGTGAAGTAATTGATGAAGATAATAATGGCAAAGCTGATGTTTGGTTTAGAGAGATCTATTATAATGATAATTTCGCATGGAATAATAATGGTAGCAGTTATGACACGGAAACGATAGCCTTGCATGAGACAGGACATGGTTTAAGCCAAGGCCATTTTGGTAAGGTATTTGGCACAGACGCTAATCTTAAAATTCATTTTACACCAAGAGCTGTGATGAATGCAGGTTATTCCGGAATTCAAACAAATATTAGAAAAACAGACAACGGCGAACATTGCAGTAATTGGGGATCATGGCCTAGTAATTAATTGTAAACAATATTTAAAATATAACCCGAGTGTTCATTCATTCGGTTTTTTTTATAGCCCCAACCAGACTACAATTTAAGGTAAAGAGTTTGGATATCGAATTTCGAACAGGGAAGTTCAAAGTGTTAAGTGTTAAGTGTTAAGTGTCAAGTGTTAAGTGTCAAGTGTTAAGTGTTAAGTGTTAAGTGTTAAGTGTTAAGTGAAAAATAATTGAATTTTTGTATCAACCTAGATCAGGAACATGCAGAAATCTCAATTCAACATTCCCTGCCTCGCCAGAAGGCGGGTCAAATCTCAAATCAAATGCTCCTTATTCCATTTTCAAATCCTCAAATCCTCAAATCCTCAAATCAAAAATACCTTTATAGCTATACTGAACTATAAAGGTATTTTTTAATTAATGTATTCTTTAGCGTTAAGGGATATTATTTATCTCCAGCGCCTCTTGTAATCGCTTCCATTACCTTGTCTAAACTAAAACTTCCAGGTTCTTGTCGTGGTGGAAATTCCTTAAAACTTTGAAGCCACTGACCAACATAAGCGGCAGATGGAGCAATCATAAACATATGATCTACCCACCATTGCTCATACCCTATCGACTCTTCATGTGCTTTTTCAAATGGATCCATTCTTAAATT
>RCND010001168.1_pt1 | contig 14861 bp, 8 predicted proteins | sample 2041351 | NCBI WGS metagenome assembly RCND01 (sample SAMN09708230, study PRJNA481090) | Marine sediment metagenome, whole genome shotgun sequencing project. | biome: marine sediment; feature: ocean; material: sediment; isolation source: Sewage treatment plant 12B marine sediment (STP12B) ...
CTTCCTATTTTCGCTTCAACAATTCTTAAATCATCGTATTTCACAATATAAACCGCTTCGTTGACGTAACCGCCAAAAAAAGATTTAGTGTACCTGAATTTATTTTCAATATATTCAGTTTCGACAGCCTCACCAGACGCGTCGTATAAGTTATCTTCTGAAGCTAACCGCATTAATAGATCTAAAGTAATATCAAAACCACGAACGGCATACTTACTTGGAGACACCCCATATTCCTTTCGGTAGGCACTGACAAAACCATTAGATTGTGTTTCATCAAAATCTCTATTTACCGAAGGATAATGAAACTTAAGATGAGATAAATTATTGTTGTCGATATCTTTACCTTCAAAGGCTTTGTTCTTATCTAAAGTCATCAAAACGATTTCTTTACGATCTACTGATAAGCTATTGAGCATACTAATAACACTCGAAGCAAATGAATTGCTTTTCGTTTGTAAGAAGACAATCGTTTTACCATTAACAAATACATTTTCGAGATCCTTTAAATAAATGAAAAACGCATCTTTAGTTTTGATCTTTTTATCCATCCTTGAAAAGATGAGCTTCGCCCCTGGAAACTCATTTCGCAGTGCTTCACTAGAAGCGCGATGCCCTTGATCTGAAATAATAACCATTTTAGATTTTACACTATCGGCTTTTACAAAATCTAGCATAGCCTTGCGCAATAATTTCTCTTCTGGTATGGTTTGAAACACATTTCTATAAACCTCTTTCGGTTTAGTCATTGCCGCTATAACAGGAATATTATCGCCTTTAAGCGCTAAAGCTACGCGATCGAAATTCTTTTTCGCCATTGGACCAATGACCGCATCGTAATCCGAAAAATCATTATCCTCTAGTAGTTTACCCGTGGTTGATATTTGATAACGCGTATCTAAAACCTTTAAATCACTTGAAATACCCAGCTGTTTTGCCGAATCTAAAGCCATAACAACCCCAATATGAAAATCTAAAACGATAGATAACCGTTTATTGTTTTTAATCATTCCCTTTACCTCTTCTATTGAATCCATATCAATTCTATTTAATTGATATGGCATCATTAAGGCCAACTTTTTTGTTTTAAAGTTCTTAAGGTTCGCTTTTAAATTGGTCACATCTACTGCTCCTAAATCACCAGAAACAGCAGTATTTGAAGGTACTTTTAAAACCATCCCTACTTTTAATCCAGTGTCCTTTAGCTCCGGATTTAGTAATTCTAACTGCGCTTGTGTTAATCCTAATTTTATGTTTAATCTGTAAAAGCCTTCTTTTGGTAATACTTCATAATAATCGGAAGTTGATTCAGTTAATTTTTCGTCTTTATCCTTAATATTCGGAACGTTGAGTTCATCACCTGGTTGAATGACGGCGTTCATATTAGGATTTAAAGCGTCGAGTTCTGCTACTGTAATTCCGAATTTATAAGCGATTCCCCATTTCCCTTCTGACGGCTGAACTTTATACTTTTTTACCGTATTACTCAAGGTTTGTTTTGAGATTATCGTTCGGTACTTTGGGATTTTAATTTTATCTCCTTTTTTAAGGTTTTTTGCATACAAAGAGCGATTTGCTTTTTTTATTTCTTCCTCAGAAACATTGTATTTTTTTGACAAACCATATAAGGTTTCCTTGCGTCTTACTCTATGCGTCTTATAACCTATGATTTCCTTACTTTCAGCTTCTATAGGCTCATTTTTAATCTTAGAGGTTGGAATGATTAAAACCGTATTAGTGCGAAACGTAGTTCTCGCATCTGGATTTAAAGCGTAAATATCAAAAGGGGTTACCAAATATTGTTTCGCAATACTTTCTATAGTTTCACCTGCTTTTACTTTGTGCTCTTTGTAGTTTTGAGCACTTAAACAAAGAGTAAAAGCAATTAATAAGACGCTTAAAATATTTTTCATGTATTCTGTTTTTCAACTTAATTTTTTCCTCTTATTTATAAAAAACTTCGACGCTTCGGCTGCGCTCAGCACAGGCATGCTTGGTCTTACAAACTAGAGGAAAAGAGAGTCTTGCTTTCGCAATAATTTTATTCCCATTCTATAGTCGCCGGTGGTTTTGAGCTGATATCGTACACCACTCTATTGACCCCTTTTACTTTATTAATGATTTCGTTTGAGGTCTTTTGCAAAAACTCATAAGGTAAATTTACCCAATCGGCAGTCATACCATCCGTACTTTCTACAGCTCTTAAGGCCACCACTTTTTCGTAAGTACGTTCATCTCCCATAACACCTACACTATTCACAGGCAACAACATAGCACCGGCTTGCCAAACTTTATCATATAAATTCCAAGACCTTAGGTTATTGATAAAAATAGCATCGACCTCTTGTAATATACGTACTTTCTCAGCTGTTAGATCTCCAAGAATACGAATTGCTAATCCAGGTCCTGGAAATGGGTGACGCCCCAACAATTGACTATCCATATTCATCGAAGCACCGACACGTCTCACTTCATCTTTAAATAATGCCCTTAGTGGCTCTACAACTTTTAATTTCATATAGTCGGGCAATCCACCCACATTATGATGACTTTTTATCGTTGCACTTGGTCCACCTGTTGCCGAAACACTTTCAATCACATCCGGATAAATAGTGCCTTGCGCTAACCACTTTACATCTTGTATCAGATGTGCTTCATCATCAAAAACAGCTATAAACTCTTTTCCTATTGCCTTTCTTTTAAGCTCTGGATCACTCAGTCCTTTTAAGGCATCCAAAAAGCGTGCCGAAGCATCAACCCCTTTTACATTAAAGCCCATACCTTCGTATTGGTGCAATACATCTGCGAATTCGTTTTTCCGTAACAAACCATTATTCACAAAGATGCAGTACAAATTCTTACCTATAGCTCTATGCAACAACATGGCTGCTACAGAAGAATCCACACCACCTGATAAACCCAAAACAACTTTATCATTACCAAGCTTTTCCTTTAAACCATCAACGGTTTCTTCCACAAAAGATTGTGGAGTCCAATCTTGTTCTACTTTTGCTATTTTAATTAGAAAATTATGAAGCAACTGATGACCGTCCGTTGTATGATAAACTTCAGGATGAAATTGAATCGCATAGGTTTCTTCACCTTCGATCCTATAGGCTGCATTTTTAACATCACTTGTACTTGCTAAAAGCACACCACCGGTAGGTAATTTTTTAATGGTGTCACTATGACTCATCCAAACTTGGCTGGCTTCATGAATATTTTCAAAGAAATCCTCATCCGGTTTTATAAAATCCAAATTAGCCCTTCCGTATTCTCTTGTATTCGACTCGGATACTTCACCTCCAGAGAAATGAGACAAATACTGTGCACCATAGCATACCGCTAACATTGGTTTTTTTCCTCGGATGCCTGAAAGATCTGGATGTAAAACATTTTCTCCTCTTACAGAGTTCGGACTACCAGATAAAACAACCGCTTTAAAGCTGTCGGAGTCGTTTGGAATTTTATTGAAAGGGTGAATTTCGCAGTAGATGTTTAATTCTCTAACGCGACGCGCAATAAGCTGTGTGTATTGCGAGCCGAAATCTAAAATAAGGACTTTGTTATGTTGCATGTGCAAAAATAACAATTGATTTCAGATTGAAGATTTACACTCTACGATTTTTTAATTATTTTTTCAACAAAATGGCGCATCAGTATATTCTGCCCTTGTTCTAATTACATCACTTTACGGATAAAAACACAATTAAAAATAACATCAAAATATAAAGACTAAATTTTGATGTTATTTCTTTTTTTAAACCTGTTCGTTATTGAAAATGCGGACTCAAAGGTGCGTTATTTACTCCATTGTCTCTAAAATCATCTCAATATCACGCTCTGAAGTATCTGGATTGATAAAGCAAAAACGCGAAACCGTTTCAAACGTATCTCCATTTTTCCATTTTGTAGGTGTGACTAAAGCGAATCCTTTGCGATGATTTTCGTAGGTCCAATTTGTATAATCTTGGGGTTCCCATCCTTTTCTTCTGTACAAAACACAAGAGAGACTTGGTGCTCTTACCAGTTCTAAATCTGGATGCTTCTCAATCATTTGCCCTGCAATTTCCGCCAGTTCTATGCCGCGTTCTACCGCTTCTTTATAACGATCTGTACCATGTGTCGCTAATGAAAACCACAATGGTAAACCTCTCACACGTCGTGTTAACTGAATCTGATAATCTGACGGGTTAAACCCATGTGCACCTTCATCCTTAAAAATTTCGAGATAAGAACCTTGTTGCGAATGCGCCTTTTTAGCGAGTTCTGGTTCCTTGTAAATAACAGCACCACAATCGTAAGGAGAAAACATCCATTTATGTGGATCTATAGTAATACTATCTGCTTTTTCAATCCCATTAAACAAATGGCGCACAGAATCGGCAACCAAGGCTCCTCCACCGTAGGCTCCATCAACATGAAACCAAAGTTTCTCGGCTTCACATACGTTTGCAACAGCATCTAAATCATCAATAATACCTGCATTAGTTGTCCCTGCAGTTGCTACAACCGCAAATAAACGCTTGCGCTGACTCTCGGTTAGTGTGTCTATTGTATTTTGAAGTGCTTTTCCCGTCAATTTTTCTTCAGAATCAACCAAAACAATATCGACATCTGCTACTTTAGCCATGGCCTTTACTGAAGAGTGTGCTCCGATCGATGTAATGATCAGGCCTTTCTTGTGTTTATATTCTGGGGTTTCTCGCCAATTCTCGCGCGCCGTTACAATAGCCGATAAGTTAGCCGCCGTTCCACCACTTGTAAAAACTCCAAAAGCGCCTTCTGGTAACCCTGTTAAGGACACCATCCATTTCATCGCTTCATTTTCACAAAAAATACCACCAGCACCTTCCATCCAATAGGCTCCATGAATGCTTGACGCTGACGTAATTAAATCGAACATAATTGCCGCTCTCGTAGGAGACGCAGGCACAAAAGCTAAATTACGAGGATGATCAACCGGGACATTAGCACCTGCCAAATGTTCTTTCCATAAATTAAAAGCATATTCACCACCAACTCCATCTGGAGTTATCGTCTCGCCAACTGCTTTTTTTAAATCTTCTGCTTTTTTAGGTTTCCCAATTGGATGTTCGGTAGCAGAGACTCTACCGATCACGTATTTCATGACATCTAAGGTCATTTCTATAAGCTCAATATCAATTTTATGCATGAATTATTCTAAGTTTAGAATTAAAAATTCACCTTTTAAAGGTTCTAAGTGTTTCATCAATTCAGGAATTAATTGGTCGCCATATTCCAAATAAAATTCTGAAAAATTCGTATTGCGCTCTTGTAAACTTTGACCCGGAAATAATTGATCTTGTAATTCTGTACAACGACTAATTTGATCCGCTAGTTTCCGTTTTTGAGCCTGAAGTAATCGGTTTTCTAAAGCTTGTAATCCTTTTATTTGTTTCACCTCTTGGGCTTTTACGGCCCCTAAAAAAGATGGATCGGTTTGTTCTGCTAGGGTATATAAATTCTCGAATTGTTGTTCTAAATGCTGTATTTGCTCTGAAAAGTCAATATCTATATTTGATATTTTCCGGACTTTTTTGTTGATAAATGAATTCCGCTTTAAGAATAAATCGTGATCCGTAATCTCTAACTTTTCAAGCTTTTCTATTTGTTTTTTTGTTTTTATCAATGCCGAATTTCTTAACAACAACATTGGAAAGGCAACATTTTGCGACTCGAAATTAGATTTTAATTGTAACCAATAAATCATTTCACCTCCACCACCGATATAACAGAGATTTGGTAAAATCACTTCTTGATATAAAGGACGCATAATAACATTTGGCGAAAAACGTTCTGGCTCCTCTTCGAGGTGTTTTAGCAACTCATTTTTGCTCCAAGTGATGTTTCTATCGACAACCGAATACACACCATCAATTTCAACAAGTCGCTCGCGCAAACCATCTTTAATATAAAATAAGTTAATTTCTCTTGGGTTGACTTGAATGGTTAATCCTAATCCTTCGAGTGTTTTGTTAGTTTCTGAAACCTCCTTAAAAGCGGTTTGCTCAACTAATTCCTTCTTCATATTTGGAATAAACAGACGCTTTAAATCCCTATGATCCGAATCTAAGATGACTAAACCCTGTTCACCAAACAATTCATTCGCGAGATAACGTGTTGCATCTGCTAAATTATTGTGATTTATATAGGCGTCCTCAAACCATATCTTTAATTGCTCAGCATTTTTCCCGGCTCCGAGTTCTGCAGAAATCACTTCAAAAACAGCATCTAAACCTTCGGTGTTAAAATGACCAACGGCTCCGGTTTGGTTAGAATTCCATTGAATCTTTTTTCCCTTAAAATTGAAATAATTAATTTCCTCAAAATCATGATCCTCTGAAGCCATCCAATAAATAGGCACAAAGTTGTAGTCGGGATGTGCCGCTTTCAATTCTTTGGTAAGATTAATAGTCGAGATAATCTTATAGAGAAAATACAAAGGCCCTGTGAATAAATTCAACTGGTGCCCTGTCGTAATGGTAAATGTTTTGTTGGAGTGTAAACTTTCAATATGGTTTCCGGTTGCTTCAGAAGTCTTTAATTTATGGTATTGTTCTTTTAAAACCTCTACAAGTACGGCTCTTCCATTATGATTAAACGTCTTTGACTTTTCTGCAATCTGAGCTTCAAAATTCTCTAGTACTGGAAACCTGTGATATAGAGACCTCAACTCTGGTTTTTGGTCTAAATAATTACAAATAAAATCTGAGAAATAATTGGTTTCTCTAAACGGAATAGAATCGGTTGGCATACGCTTCTCTTAATTATGGCATAAATATAATGCACTTCTATTTTTTAACTGCTAATTTTTAGTTAATTCAATTCCTCGACTTATCTTTACTTGCTTTCAAACATAATAATTTATTACATGCAAAAATTAGTATTAGTTCTATTGGTCGTTTTTGGCGGATTCACCTTAACCTCTGCGCAAAGCATTCAATCTCCAAGTGATTTTTTAGGCTATGAAATTGGCACTCAATTTAGTCGCCATCATCAAGTCGTAGATTACTTTAAATCGATTGCAGACACAAGTCCTAATCAAGTAAAACTTGAAGAATACGGAAAAACGAATGAGCGTAGACCTTTATATTTGGCCTATGTTTCGAGTAAAGCCAATATTAAAAACCTCGAGACGATTCGTGAGAACAACCTTAAAAATGCGGGGTTAATCGCGGGCACACCAAGTGCTACAAATATTGCCATTGTTTGGTTGAGTTATAATGTTCATGGCAATGAAGCATCAAGTAGCGAAGCCGCTATGTTGACGCTATATAAATTACTAACGGAACAAAAAGATTTGTTAGAAAATACCGTCGTTATCATTGACCCGTGTATTAATCCAGATGGAAGAGATCGCTATGTCAATTGGTATAACGAAACTAAAAGTGCACCTTACGATATTGACAGACAAGCCAGTGAGCACAATGAGCCGTGGCCAGGAGGACGACCAAATCATTATTTATTTGATTTGAACAGAGATTGGGCTTGGGCAACGCAAGTTGAAACGCAACAAAGAATCGAAGTTTATAAAAAATGGATGCCACATATCCATGTCGATTTTCATGAGCAAGGAATCAATGAACCGTATTATTTTGCTCCTGCTTCCGAACCTTTCCACGAAATTATCAGTGATTGGCAGCGCGATTTTCAAACACAAATAGGAAAAAACCACGCTAAGTATTTTGATGCTGAAGGCTGGTTATTCTTTACCAGAGAGCGCTTCGATTTATTTTATCCGAGTTACGGTGATACCTACCCAATGTATATGGGAGCGATTGGGATGACCTACGAGCAAGGCGGACACGGTATGGCTGGTTTAGGAATTTTAAATGATGAAGGCCACGTATTAACTTTAGTTGAACGTTTAACACATCATACCACAACAGGAATTTCAACGGTTGAAATCGCCTCTAAAAACGCTGAAAAACTAAGTACTGAGTTTGCTAAGTTCTTTGATAATTCTAATCTAAAATATAAGAGTTACGTTGTCTCTGGTAATGCTGACAAACTGAATAATTTAAAGGAATTATTAGATAAACATGACATAAAACACGAAAATCCGAACGGCACAAAAGTTTCAGGCTATAATTACAATTCTGGAGAACAAGGCAGCATGACTGTTACTAGTGCTGCTATGGTTGTGCACACTAATCAGCCTAAAGGAAAAATGGTCAAAGTCTTATTTGAACCAAATGCGAAGCTTACAGATTCGTTAACTTATGATATTACAGCTTGGTCTGTACCTTATGCTTATGGTTTAGACGCTATTGCTAGCACAACGAAAGTCGCGAGTAGTAAATTAATGAAACGCGAAACACTACAAGTGATTTATGAAGCCTATGGCTATGTGAGCAAATGGAATTCTATTGAAGATGCTCAATTTTTGGCGGAACTTTTAAAGCAAGATTTCAGAGTTCGTTTTACCGAAAAATCGTTCACCTCTGGTGGTAATGAATTTGAACGTGGCTCTTTAATTATTACTAAAGGTGATAATACGCATATCGAAAATTTTGTAGCGAAATTAAACACCATTGCTCAAAATCAGGCTCAACCTTTAACACAGATAAATACAGGCTTTTCGCAAAACAAACCAGATATCGGTTCACCAGACATTAAGTTAGTGAACAAACAAAAAATTGCGGTACTTTCAGGAGAAGGCACATCATCATTGAGTTATGGTGAAATATGGCATTTCTTTGAGCAGCAATTACAGTATCCTATAACGTCTATAAATACGGATAATTTAAGTAAAACTAACTTAGACAAGTTCAATGTGTTGATCATTCCGAATGGTTATTACGGAAGTGTTTTTAATAACGACAACATGAAAAAACTAAAGGACTGGGTAAGCGCTGGAGGAAAAGTCATCGCTATTGATGGAGCTTTACAAAGCTTTGCAGGTAAAGATGGTTTTAGCTTAACTTATAAAAAATCTAAAAATGATGAAAAGCAAGATAATCTTACAGCTTACGCAGATCGCGAACGTGAGACTAGCAATAGTCTTATAACAGGCGCTATTTTTAAAACTAAGGTAGATCAAACACATCCTATGGCTTTTGGTTATAGCGACCATTATTTCACCTTAAAGCGTGGCACTTCAGTTTATAGTTTATTAGATGATGGTTACAACGTTGCACATTTAGGTGATCCTAAAGTTTTTTCTGGCTTTGCAGGAAAAGAAGCGCTAAGTAACCTCGACCAAACCTTAGTCTTTGGTGAAGAACCTATGGGAAGCGGAAGTTTTATTTACATGGTCGATAACACGTTATTTAGAAGCTTTTGGGAAAACGGAAAACTGTTTTTAGTGAACTCTATTTTCTTTGTGAATTCTAATGCTTTTGAATTATAAATCGCTTTCAGATCCTAATCTAAAGCCACATCTAAAATAATTATGGAGCATGCTAAAACTAGGGTCTCGACTCTATCGATGCTGAGTTTGACAAAAGCATTCAACCAGATTATACCAAGGTAACCATGTTAATTAAATCCTTACATAATAACACATTTCAATCTCTAATATTTGGCAAAGGCGGCATAGATTAAACCGCATCTTAAAACATGAATTTTAATTCAATCAGACCTTTACAAACGCAGTGCCCCCTAAAAGCGTAACAAAAAAATACAATTAAATTGTAGCATAAAAAAAGATTAAATTTATCTTTAGACTGTCAAAAACCGAATATGGCCTATAAATTATCAGGGTAATCCCGATTGTTATCGGGGCAATTTCAACCTGTAGCCGTATTTCTGGAAAAGACACAAATAAAAAAATAAATTTATTTAGGATGGACTTTGAATTAGACAATGAAATACTCGTAAATATTGGTTTAGTAATAGGCGCCATCGCGATTTTACTTGTTTTAATTTATGGTATAAATCGACTTTTTAAATGGATCAATAAAAAAATTCACAGCTTAGCTGGAGATAAAATAAAAGGATTAAAATTTAAAAATTATCAGTTTTTAACACCAAGGTATACCGCATCTTTAATTGTTGGTGGGTTTAAAATATTACGCCTAATCATTTTACTGATTATCTTTTACTTTTGGTTACCGCTTATTTTTAGCATTTTCCATTGGACTAAAAATATTTCTGACACCTTATTAGGACATACTGTTGATTCACTGAAATCACTAGGAATGTCTTTTATAAATTATTTACCGAGTTTATTCTTTATTGGTATCGTCTTTTTCATCGTTAGATATATCAATAAAATAGTCAATTTCTTCACGAAGGAAATTACCAACGAACGTTTAAAAATTGATGGTTTTTATAAAGAATGGGCAAAACCAACATCCGTAATCGTTAAACTAATCATTTATATTTTTGCTTTAGTTTTTGTCTTTCCATATTTACCAGGCTCAGACTCCCCTGCTTTTCAAGGGGTGTCCATCTTTGTCGGGGTGTTGTTATCGATAGGTTCAACTGGCTTTGTTGCGAATGCTGTTAGTGGCTTAATGATTATTTACATGCGTCCTTTTACGATTGGTGATGTCGTTAAAATTGGCGATAATACAGGAACGATTGTTTCTAAAGGCATGTTAGTGACCCGATTAAATACGCCGAAAAATGAAGAAATTAGTGTTCCGAATAAAATGATTGTTGAAGGCCAAATTGTAAACTATAGCTCTGAAGAAAAAGGAGTCGGGATTTTTATACACACCACGGTGACTTTAGGCTATGATGTTTCTTGGCGAAAAGTACACGACGTAATGATCGAAGCTGCAAAAAGAACATCCGAAATAATAGATGATCCAAAACCTTTTGTTTTACAAACGGCTCTTAATGATTTTAGCGTGGCTTACGAATTAAATGCCTACACTAAAAACCCGTCTAAAATGGCAAGGACCTATTCAGAATTGCATCAAAACTTACAAGATTGTTTAAACGAAAACGGGATTGAGATTCTTTCTCCACATTACCGCGTCGAGCGATCAAGTAACGAAACGACGATTCCAAAAGAGTATAGAAAATAATTTTTGTGTCATTTATAAAAAAATTCATCCGTTATTCAAAAGTTAGTTGCAATATTTGTAGGGATAATTTGATCCGTATAAAACGTAATCTTTAACTTTTGTAAATCATATAGTTGGACGTCCAGAGTCTTCTGAAGCGTTTTAACTAATTAATGCATGACTGTAACCGAAATCATAACTAAAGGGTTTTTACCATTATCTCTAGCTATTATTATGCTAGGCATGGGAATGACTTTAATTCCTGCTGATTTTACCAGAATATTAAAATTCCCCAAAGCCATTTTAATTGGCCTTACCAATCAATTTATCTTTTTGCCTCTTATTGGTTTTTTATTAGCTATCGCTTTTAATTTAAGTCCAGAAATGGCCGTTGGCTTAATGATTTTGGCGACGTGCCCTGGTAGTCCGACCAGCAATTTAATAACACAAATTTGCAAAGGAAATATTGCATTATCAGTGACATTAACGGCTATTGCTAGTATGATAAGCATATTCACAATACCTTTTATCTTGTCTTATGCCTTAGAGTATTTTGGTAGTGGTACAAAGGTGACCATTAAGTTACCCATCATAGATACAATCATACAAATAATGGGAATTACAGTGCTTCCTATTTCAATTGGGATGCTCATTCGAAAATTCAAAACAAACTTTGCGACACGCATGGAAAAACCAATGCGCATGGCGTCTACCATAATTTTTGTTTTAGTCTTTATAGCTGTATTGGCTGCAAATCTCAACATCATAAGTCAAGCTATGAAAGAAGTCGGATTGGTGACCCTGTTATTAAATATTATAACGCTAGGCTTGGGTTATTTAACCGCTAGATTGTTTAAATTAAATTTAAAGAGTGCCATTTCAATTACGGTGGAGAGTGGCATACAAAACGGGGCACTCGCCTTTGTAATTGCGACATCGATATTAAATAATATAGAAATGGGCATTCCAACGGCAGCTTATGCCATATGGATGTATGTCACTGGAGGTATTTTAATGTGGCAACTTGGAAAAAGATCTACCGTAGCATCTCACTAAGCCCAACAAAATTTAAAGTGAACGGCTAAATCTTTACACACGCTTACACGAGCATAGCGAATTGGCAGAACAAAATCATAATCTCGATAGCTATCGGGATTCCTCTGGTACGTTTTCTTTTACAATGTTAGTGCTTGCCAACACAGCTGACCATGGACAAACACATTACTATTAATTACAAAAAAACCAACAGCACTTTATTAGAGCGGTATTGGTTTTTTTGTTTTTAAATTGTTAAATAATCAAACACTTTATTAAGTGCTCAGTGCAAGTCTTTAAAAAGCTCGAACGGCCCGCACGTTGAAAGTGCCGGTCTTACCAGGAGCGACTTGAATACCAACGGCGAAATTCCGAATCCACGCGGATAAGTTATTGGTCTCCGAAGAACTCCAATAGACACCGGTAACTGGCGTATCGGCAAACGGCGTAAAACCCGGTGCGGATTCTAAAATTGCTCTATTAAAATATATTTGGTCTAACTCATCTTTACTTGGTAAAAACCAATCGGCATAACCACCACCTCTATAAGCTCGTGCTAATCCTGCTGCATAATTTATTTCGACTGAGCCTTGCACAGCAATTATAGCATCTGTATTGGCTGCCCCTGCTCCTATAGTCGTACCTGTTGCACCTGTGTCAACAGAAGAACCATTAGACCATCGTATACCAGCACTTTGATCCTCAACCGCACATACCAAGCCGGTATCTAAAACTCCATCGCCATCTAAATCTGTAGGTACAGGTGCGACATAAAAAATAACACCTCCATCTCTCACTTGTCCTATATTTACTTCATCAGTTTGCCCATCACAATTATCATCAATTCCATTTCCCAAAACCTCAATAACATTTGGATTTCTTAACGCATTGGCATCATCACAATCTGTTTCGGGCAGTACAGATAGCGTATAACCTGTTCCCGGTGAATTACATTGTGCTATTGTTGCTACTGCATAACCATCACCATCTGCATCTAAATACCAAATGGTATCAGGATTAATGGTCACATCATTATCATTGCAATCGGTATTATTACTTACATAACCATTAGGTGCACTATTTGCCAAAATGGTACTATTAATGTCACCAAAACCGTCACCATCTGTATCTTCATAAAATAGAGTACCTGCGATAATTGTTGTCCATTCTGGAACACCACTACTATTGATGGTTAAGACCTGCCCTTCTGTACCCCCTAATGGTATACCATTGTCTTCTCCGTCTGCACCGGTATCGCCTTTTAAAGAAAGTAACCAATCTGCTTCACTTAAATCTGGATCTACATTATTTGCCGCATACACGTCATAAGCACTTGCGCCAGGTAAGCCTTGCGCTCCGTCAGGTCCAATTGGTCCAGGAGTTGAACTTCCTGAGGTTTTAGCATACAAGGCGTACGGCATACTCAATAACTGGCTGGTGCCTGTAATAGTGTAATCACTACCGCCTGTTGGGTCCGTTTCTGTTTTAATAAAATAAGGACCTAATGCCCAATCCAAGTCTGAAAATATGCCTATGGTTGCGGCACCTAGACCTATTTCTAAAGTTACCAATCCGTTTACATTGGTACTTTCTGTATGGTTTTCTACATAAACGGCTGTGCCAGCTGCAGATTCTTGTAAGATGCTTATTTGCATGCCTACTGGCAGATTGCTTACTAAATTACCTCCACTGTCTCTAACAACAGCTTGGTAACTCATACTTTCTGGCGCTTGGGCAAAAGTGGTTGCACTAATTAATAATGCGATAATGAAGGTGTCTATTTTTTTACCCATGGCTTTTCTATTAGTTATGAAATTCTTGAATACGACGTGTTTCATAGTTTCTATTTTTTAATGATTTTAAAGGCTTTCAATTCTTGGTTGTCTTGGTTAACTTTTAAGAGGTAAACAGCACCTTCTAAATGCTGCATGCGTATTTGTGTGGCGTCTTGGTCTACTTTACCCTTGGCCACGGCGCGCCCCTGTAAATCGTATAAGACATAACTTAAATCGGTAAGTTTAGAATTCGTTAGCGCTAAGATCACATAGTCCGTAGTTGGGTTAGGGTACGTTACCGCGTTTAAAGTCAGGCTTGTTAGTTCAGGATTACTCAAGGTAAATAATTCGATACTTTGTTGTACCCCTTGGGTAATCGTACCATTACTACTTGTATTGCTTGTGTACACCAATTGCCCAACCGAATAACTAACGGTGCCACTACCGTTGGCCTCTCCGCCAGAGGCAGGTATCGTTTCTTGCGAAGACATGGTATGCGCCGCAAATAACAGACAAATTACTACCGTCGTTTTTCTCAATATTTTCATAATAGTTTTAGATCCTCGTTTATATTCTGTAAAAATATATCGCAATACACTAATAAACAATACGTAGGAGGTGCAAATATTACGTAGGGCTACGTAGAGAAACTCGCTTGGATTTATGATATACGGTTATAATTATAGTACATTTCTTACTTTTGTATTAAAAAATCAAACTAGTGCTTTGCATCGTTAATTGCTTATGTAATATTTAATCGGACACAATCGTGGGGAACTCGCGAAGCAAAAGCCTAAGGATTTTGCTCTATTTCGTTTTCTTTTACTAATTTAGTTGTAGCTAAAAGTTTAGCGGCAGGCAGGCGCCACAAACGAGCGCAGTTAAACCATGCACACGGCCGTTAGATGGCATTAAAAATAGTATATAGCAACAATGGAATTATCAAATTCAGAAATAAAAGATTTATTAATAAAATTCTTTCCCAATTTAAAAGAAAAAGAAATTGATGGTATCTTATCTATTTCAGAATATCACATTGCAAAGAATAAAGAAAGAATCTTAAGCAGTG
>RCND010001169.1_pt1 | contig 14861 bp, 15 predicted proteins | sample 2041351 | NCBI WGS metagenome assembly RCND01 (sample SAMN09708230, study PRJNA481090) | Marine sediment metagenome, whole genome shotgun sequencing project. | biome: marine sediment; feature: ocean; material: sediment; isolation source: Sewage treatment plant 12B marine sediment (STP12B) ...
CTAAAAGCGAATCTTACGGTTCTACATATATTTAGCCTTCCTCCTATTGGGGTTTCGACCATACGGCCCAAGAAATATCTAAGTAAACATGTTCATGACGAACAATTCCTTGTTTTAAAGCGTTATTGTTACAACCACTTGAAAGATATCCAGACAGGTTTAGTCATTAAATATGAAGTAAAAGAAGATGAATCGGTCGCCAATGGAATTCTGTCGGAAACAGCAGCCCTATCTCCGGATTTATTAATCGTAGGAATGAAGGACGAACACACTGCACGCGGATCGTTTACAGGAAGTATCGCCAAAGCACTTATTGAAAAAATAGCTACTCCCCTTCTTATAGTGCCTAGTACAAAGCCGTTCCAAAAAATAAAGACACTGGTTTATGCTACTGACTTTGAAGAGGCCGATGTTTTAGCGATTAAAAACTTAGTGAAAATTGCCGAGCCTTTTGATACCATCATCAAAATTGTACATATTACCACCATAGACGAATATGAGGTAAACGATAAGATGGAGTGGTTCAAGGAGATGATATTTAAAAAAACAAGTTACAGGAACATGACCTTTGACATAATTTTTAATGATATCGTATATGAAGGGTTACGAACCTATATTGATACTACGAGTGCCGATATGATTGCCCTATTGGAACGCGAAGACAATGGTTTTCTAAAAAAACTGTTCCATAAAGATTTGATTAAGAAAATGGAATCAAAAATCGCTATTCCAATGTTGAGTATTAACGAGGGGGCACTTTAGGAGTTATCGTCCTAGCTTTTCTAAGGAAAGGGCCAGAGTGAAATCCAGACGTGTATTAGGATATTTGGTAACAACACGAACTTTGAGGATTAGGCAATAATCCGCCCATCTTCCATCTGAATGATTCGATTGGTTCGCTTGGCGATGTCTCAGTGGAGGAAATTGTAAACTATATAGCCAATACAACTAAAGTCGGCACTGAGTTGGTCAATTTTCTAAAAAATCGCCTATAACAAAGACCCGACTCATTTTCATCCAAGCACAGGAATCAAATTCAAAAATTAAGCAAGAACTCGTAAACAGTATTTTAAATGGCTTTGGAATTATATTTGTTATCGTTGGTATTCCTATACTAATCCTAAATCTTTATTTCGTTTTCTATATAGCGGTATTATTAATTGGCATCAACAAATGCTAAAGCTTCTTCTAATTGAGAAATATCAAAATATCTCTCTTGTCTCCCTTTGCTTGCCCTGGCAAAAAACAAATTATCTATGGGAACCAAAGCTTTTAAAACATTAGAATGTGCTACAATTGCAAGATGCCCCATTTTCTTGTAATTTCTAAGTAACCAAATTATGTCTTCAAAAAATGCTTTTGCATTAGTACGAGAAATTTTAATTTCATCAATTTTTACAAGGACATTAATAGATTCAAAACCTTGATTCAATTTTGTTTCGAAAAATTTCTGACAAAGTTTTTCATCTGTTTCAGTGAAACCATCAATTACCTCAATAGCTAATACGTTTGTGTCGAAAGTTTTAATTTGTTCTATCATAATTATTTATTTTAAAATTAGGCAATGGTTTGGCTATGAATAGTTACTTAGGTTAGCACTTGGCTGTGCAAGTGCTTATAGGAGCCATTCTTGTGTTGTTCATTATTCGACATTTACATTAAACAGACATCCAACTAAAGCCGTCAATCCTATTGCAACAGTTCCCCAAAAAGTAATTCTTAAAATTGCTTTTCCAATACTTGAAGCACCGGTCTTAGCAGATAAGCCGCCTAAAATAGTTAGGAATACAATTGTAAAACCATATAAATAATATTCCATATGTAGAAGAGGCAGAAATAAAACTACGATAAGCGGAAGTATACCGCCCACTGTAAACGAAGCCCCTGAAGCTAATGTTGCTTGAATTGTTTTCGCTTGAATGTAGTTTTCAGTTTAAGTGTCAAAGCTATAACCCAAACAGCAGGAAAAATATGACCTAGGTCATGCAGCTATTTTTTCCCATCATGACTTAGGTCATGATTTCTGTGTAAGCACCTCAATACCTTTATGACTTGCAAATAGCATGAATAAATTACAACATGAACCATTTTAGAAACAGGCCCAAGAGCTATTATATTCACAAAGTCGATTGGCAACAACGCCGTGCATTAACGGAATATTAGAAATCAGACCTTAAATTTTACAACAACGATTTCCAGTTTTTGCATCATCTTATCGATAAGTATTTTACGTGGATCTCAAAAAAACAGAATATAGATATGGTTCGGGAGATTGAAGTGGGATTTCTTGAGATGGTAAATAGGTGTGGATCTTTATTGAACCGAGCAAATAAACAGGTACATCATTTAGCCGAGTTGTTAGATAATCCCTTTGCATATGATTACTACAAGTTTAGAACGGAACATGAACAGCTCGAAGATGAACTCGCGAAGTTTGTAAAAGGTTTTAGAAAGAACCGAAAAGAAGTGTTTGCCATTACCGAACACGTAATGAACGGCGAAGAAATGGTACGCCGGTTAAACTTGGTATCAAAATAGGAAGTAAATCGTATGATATCTGAGTACCTCAGGTATCAAAAAATTAATGAACAGCAACACATGAAAAAAATTATATTACCCACCGATTTTTCCGAAAACGCACAAAAGGCCATCGATTATGCCCTTCGTCTTTTCGAAAATGAAATATGCACGTTTTATATACTACATGCGTATCACGACGCGCCTTCTTCTGCGATAACTAGAATGAGTGCCGAAGAAGACCTGAACCAAGTCGTAAAAAGACTTGAATCTCAAAATGATACTGAAAAACATCATTTTGAAGGAGTTTTCGAAATCGATTCCGTCCTAAATTTGACCAACCGGACCCAAATCGACATAAGTGCGGATTATATCTTTATGGGAACAAATGGCTCATCGACCCTGCGTGAAATTTTTATTGGAAGTAACACCCTAGATCTCATCAAGTATATTGCCAATTGCCCAGTAGTCGTAGTCCCCGCAGCATATGAATACAATGGACTTAGGGAAATCGTTTTCGCGACCGACTTTAAGCATGCCTTCTTGACTATAGAACTTACGCCACTTATTAATATGGCTTCGCTTTGGGGTACTACTTTGAACGTGGCTCATATCAAAACGGAACAAGTTTTGAGCGATACGCAAAAATCAAACAAAGAATTATTGAGAAACGCTCTGAAAGAAACCAAACATCAATTTTTTGAAATTGAACTGCGAGATACTGTGGCCAATACCCTATATCAAATAGAAAAAGCAAACAAGAACATCGGCATGATAGCCACTCTAAAAACAAAACATGGGTTCTTTCAGAAACTAACACACGAAAATATAGTAAAGAATATAACCTTTAAGAGTGAAATACCCTTGTTGGTGTTGCCTCTAATTGAATAAGTGGAATATTGGTTTGACGAGTTGTTCTAAATCAGTTAAACAACGATTCGTTCACTATAATTCTCTCTTTGGCGTATAAAGTCTTTATCATATTCTATGGCATTCACACTAATTCTAGTTTACAATCTTCAATTTTTAAAGTATATAAAATGAAAGAACTTCATAAAATTCTAAACGAAATCACCCAAGTTACTACCAACATCGAAACCAATTACCCTGAACTCTATCGTTCATTGGATGAAAACCCCATGACCTTGCCCGTCAAACAGCATCCGCACATGGACAAAATAGTTATGCAAGAATATCTAGAAAGTTTAAAGGAATTATTAGAGCATCATTTGGAGACGCATAAGAGCAATTTCCAAGGGTAGCTGAATAAAGAAAGTATAAAAATATGGTTAGAACCTAATTTAATATAAAGCCTCTATACAAAAAGTAAAGAAAAATAGATAACCCGTATGATGAAATAGAAAACGAATAATTAAAATACTTTAAAACAATACTCTGGGAGAAATAGCCACATCGGACAGACAAATAACTTTGTTTTACAGCTCTAATTCAACAAGGGCAAAACAGACATTGGCATATGCTAAAGCAGAAGGACTGCCGATGCAAGAAATTGACATATTAAAAACAAAATTAACTGGAACTCAAATCGTAGAACTTGCAGACCGACTGCATATGGAAGTGGCTGACTTGGTAAATCAAGAACACCCATCTTACAAAAAATATTTCGAGCATCACGATTTTTCTACGGACGATTGGATAAAGATGATTCGGCACAATCCTGAAATTATGAAACAACCCATAGCCTTACGTGGTGATATCACTATTTTGGTTGATACCCCTACAGATATCATTAAGATATGAGGGTGTACTAACATAACTTATTTAGAATTTAGTTTACGTAATAGGCAGTATCCCCCACTACTTGATCAAATTCTTTAATTTTTTCACTCTCCTGATATATATCATGATAAATACTTATGATTTCAAATAACTTTGAATTCCTCTTTAGGAAAGAAGAAAAATCACATCATAACAAGTTCAAATTTTTAAAAGCTCAGATATGATCAAAGACCATTCAAAGCACTACAATAATCTCACAAGGTTAATGGGAGAACTTAGGATAAAAATATCCGCTACAATAGCGGGGTTCAATAGCCTTTCATGTGCACGATGCTTAAATCAGGAGCTAGTTCAGAAGAAGTTATAGAGACCATCGAAGTAGCCATACTTATGGGTGGCGGCCCCGAACTGATTTACGGTTGTGAGGCATTAGAGGCTTTGAATCAATTTGTAGTATTGGAGAAAAATGGATAATAGAATTAAAAAATAAAACATCATGAAAGAAGTAATTTACGATTCGACCCTACATTTTGAGCACGAACTTTGGAAGTCTGAACTTGACTTTTGGAAAGATGAGTTAAAATCATTCAAGAATAGGTTAAGTGAACTGGAAACCCGCTGGACGGACAAAGAAGTACTTGCTAAATTGGAACATTACCAGAACGAATTTACCCTGCACGGTGGCGTAATCGCTGATATGCAGGAAACCATCGAGAAACACGAGGCAAATATTGCAGGGCATAGCCAAGCAGGCAACGAATCGATGGATGTTGCTATGGTTAAAAAGCACTTGGAATTCAGGCATAAAATGGAAACCCAACGGGAAACATATGCAACTCTTAAAAAGGAATTCTTCCGATTTCTTTCAAAATATATGTAAGAATACCTATCGGTTATGGCTGTTATAAAACTTCCAAAGCAAAAAGAACTCAAAAGGTATTCTACCTTGTTCAACGTCCTCGCCAAATATGGTTTTGAGGACGTTTTGGCGAACAGCGGTATCAAAAAAGTGATTCCCAAGAGCTACCTAAAAACCCATCCTGATACCGAAAAAAGATTCTCCTTTTCAAAGTACGAGCGCATTCGTATGGTTTTGGAAGAACTGGGGCCAAGCTATGTAAAACTCGGTCAAATCTTTAGTAATCGGGAAGATATGCTTCCCCCTGAATTAATCAAAGAATTAGAGAAATTACAAGATCATGTTCCCCAATTGAAAAACTTCGATGTGCAAAAAATTATTGAAGAAGAATTAGATATCACTTTGGCTGATCACTTTCAATCTCTTGATTTAGAACCATTGGCGGCGGCATCACTTGCACAAGTTCACAAAGCACAGTTACTGAATGGCGATGAAGTGGTTCTAAAGATCCAACGTCCCAACATAGAAGAGGTTATCGAATCTGATTTACTTGTGATGAAGCAAGTTGCCCGTAGTCTTGAAAAGCACAGTAGCCAGGCCAAGGCCTTTCAACCGATGCGTATTGTGGCTTCGTTTGAACGAAGTATAAGGGAAGAACTTCAATTCTTAAGAGAGATGGATAATGCAGAGCGATTTGCCAAAAACTTTGAAGGCAATGAAGTTATCCATGTACCAATTGTATACAGAGAACTATCTACGGATCTGCTTATTTGCATGGAATTTGAAGATGGGATAAAAGTATCTGAAATTGCGACGCTCAAAGCTTCAAACATTGACTCTGCGGCCGTAGCGAAAGTTGGGGTAGATTTATATATTGAACAAATTTTGGAACATGGCTTTTTTCATGCCGACCCCCATCCCGGAAATATTTTCGTGCTACCCGAAACCGGACAGATTTGTTTTTTAGATTTTGGAATGATGGGCACTATTATGCCAAACGACAAAGAAGCTCTAGGAGACCTTTTGCTGTGTTTTTTACGAAAGGATGTCAAGAAAATTGTCCCGCTACTAGAAAAGATTGCCATAAAAACCGACATTCCAGATCATAAAAAACTGGAACAAGATTTATACGAATTGGTAGAGGGAGTTAGTAATACAGCCATTCAAAACATCAAATTGGGGGTCGCGCTAACCCAGTTTAAAACTGTTTTATACGAGAACAAAGTCATCTTACCACACTATCTCTATATGTTGATTCGCGGCCTGATCATAATAGAAGGCGTGGGCCTTAAACTAGATCCCAACTTTAATATTACGGACAACCTACAGCCCTATACCGCCAAAATCACGCGAAGACGATTTAGTTTAAAACGACTTTTTAAAAAGAACCTGAACCGCTTTCAGGATATCAATGATCTTGTGGATACTCTCCCGGATGATATCAATACTATCCTTAAAAAAATAAAAGAAGGTAAATTGGTGGTGGTACACGAACATAAGGGACTCAAAGAATTTCAGACCGCAACGAGCAAGGCCGTCAACCGTTTAGTCTTTGCCGTCATTATAGCAGCCTTGTCCATCGGGTCAGCCCTTTTGGTCATGGCTAAAATGCCCCCTTTGGTCAATGGGGTTCCACTTTTGGGTGCCATCGGATTCGCGCTATCTGCCATACTGGGATTTTATATTGTCATATCTATCTTCAGAAATGATCAATTTTAAAAATTCCTTCATATTAAACTAAAAGAAATACATGGGCGAATATCAAGGGATGAACGAATTAATGGGTTCCTATATTTTAGGTGTACTAATCAGTATGGGCATTGGCCTAATTTTGGGGCTTGAAAGGGAATACGACAAACTCAAGGACGAAAAAGGGTTTGCGGGCATCCGTACGTTTCCTATTGTTGCCATCTTGGGCTTTTCCTTGGGAAACCTTACGGAAATATTTACTCCTTGGTTGTTAATTATAAGTTTGGGTGCCTTCATTTTGTTTTTGGCATTTAACCACTTTTTTCAGAAGCAGGAAGAATATGGAAAAGATCTAACCACAAATTTGGCTTTGATTGCCACTTTCGTTTTGGGCGTAATGGTTTCGGCCGAATATTATCGAGATGCCGTCGCAACAGCGGTCATTATCGTTACCCTACTTTCTCTAAAGACCAGGTTTCGTTCAGTTATCAGCAACATCACTTCCGAAGAACTCTTTGCATTCATTAAGTTCTCGATCATCGCACTTTTAATATTGCCTTTTTTACCCAACAAAACTTATGGCCCCAATGATTTATTGAATCCGTTTGAAATCGGTTCCATTATCGTAATCGTGTCCTTTTTAAACTTTATAGGCTATTTTTTGGTCAAATATGTAGGTTCGAAAAAAGGGATTTTGTTGACCGCAATACTAGGAGGTTTAATCTCAAGTACGGCAGTGACTTGGAGCTATGCCTCTAGGAGTGTGGAATCTCCAGAACTCTCCAGAAAATATGCTGCGGGAATCATTATCGCCTCGGCCATCATGTTTCCAAGACTTGCCCTCTTGGCCTATATCTTCAACAATGCCCTTTTGACCTATTTGGCAATACCCTTCGGTGTGCTGACATTGGTTTGCTTGGTCGTCTCTTTAACCTTGATAAAAAGGGATACCAATAAACCAGATACGAATATTAAATTAGGGAACCCCATGAACCTGCTTAACGCCTTTGGGTTTGGGGTCATTTACGTAGTGATTCTCTTTGCCGTTTTTTATAGCAATGAATTTTTTGGGGAGAGCGGATTGTATTTTTCCGCTTTGATCGCAGGCTTGGCAGATACCGATGCCATTACCATAAGCATGGCCAAATTTTCTTTGGATGGGGAAAAACTAAAACTCGCCTCCGCGGTCATTATAGCCGCAATCATGAGCAATATGCTAGTGAAATTGGGCATTACCGTATTTAAGGGGTCTAAAACTACTGGAAAATTTGTGGGTTATACTTTTGGGAGTATCATCCTAATCGGAATCATATATATACTTATCAGTAGAGGGTAGTTTATTTGAATCCAATATCCATAGTTCATCTAGCAGAACTACATTTAACTTACCAGTATGACCTTTGTCATTTATCTCAGTATGCAAGTCGTTTATATTTGTCTTTTAACGTAAAAAAAAACGGCTATGACTGATTTCAGAAATAGGCCCAAAGGCAACTACATTCATGAAACTGACTGGCAACAACTATATTCACTGACTGAACATTGGAAATCCGATCTTCAATTTTACAATGATGACTTAAAAATTTTGCACCATCTTATCGAAAAGTATTTTATGTGGATTTCAAAAAAAGAGAACATCGATATGGTACGGGAAATCGAAGTAGGATTACTTGAAATAGACAATAAATGTGGCAAACTACTGAATCGAGTAAATAAACATTTACATCATCTAACAGAGCTTATAGATAGTCCCTTTACATACGATTCGAATGAGTTCAGAATGGAACATGAACAACTTGAGGACGACCTGACGCATTTTGTCAAGCGCTTCAGAGAGAAAAGAAATCTTTAAGATTACTGAGTATGTAATAGAAACTGAAAAGCTGACCCAATTGTTGAAATCCTAACTGGAATACAAACCAAGTTTATGGCCATGAGCGATTTAATGACCAAACTGACGAAGATTACGGAACTGATCACTATCAAAGAAACTGATTATCCGGAACTGTACCAATTTGTGGATGAAGACCCCCATGACCATTCCTGCAACGCAGGATCCTGAAATAGATAAGGACGTCATGCAAAAATAGCGGGATGAATTGAAACAAATGCTAAGACAATATTCTAAAACGCACGGGGAAACTACTAAATAGAATACACCTTTGCGCTCCATATTAAATATTTATATTATGAAGACAAATTTTCTAAAAATAGCCTTAGTTAGCCTAATGATGGGAATGGCATTAACGAACTGCGGAGAGGCTTCCAAAAAAGATGCAAGTGAAGAGGCGCGAACCACCGAGAAAGCCAACTGGGAAATATTCAAGGCCGAATCGGAAATAGCACTAAAAAACACAGAAATTAAAATTAAGGAATTGCGGGATAAAATTGCCATTAGCAGCCAAAATGAGCAAGAAAGCCTTACAAAAGAGTTGGATTCGGTCGAGCAAAAGCATAAAAAACTTAAAGAGAAACTGGCAGAAAGAAGAAAGAAGTTTGAAGAACATTTGATAGAATTCAATGAAACCACTAATGAAAAGGAGCATAAATTCCGAAAAGAATTCAAACGTGACCTCAAGGAAATTGAGAATGCACTTTTGAAGATAGTTACACCCCCTGATAATGTAGAGGATGAATTTTAGCTACTTTTCAAAAATTGAATGACAACTCAAAAGAACATGGAATGATTGTAAGGTCTTTTATGCTGGATGAAAACCCATTGGGAGGCGTGGAACATTTAATTAATCAGTCTATTATTAAAATCTTTTCGAGGGTATAAGAGACAAGTGTCATTAATACAAACAAAATTCAACTTGATTTTTAGGGTACTGTAAACATTGACACCGCCGCCGCCAGCATCGTAAGTAGGTGTGGGACAGTGTAGTTTGCTATTGGGACTTATGCCCGGCCACGCTAACGCTCTTGTCGATTACGGGGTTTACGTTTAGTGTGATTATTCTCTGGAGCATTTGATAGGTTTTATATTGCCCTATTTTAGTTGATAGTCCTCTTTTAAATTCAAGTTATCCTCAAAATCATAGATATAGGGAACACCTGTGGGTAACTCAATTTTAGAAATTGAAACTAGATCAAAATCTTTTATCTGTGCTATCAAAGCTCTTAGGGAATTGCCATGTGCTGAGACCAGTACATTCTGCCCATCTACCAACTGAGGGGCTATACATTCAAAAAAATAATGCACCGCCCTTTTTCTGGTGTCTTTGAGAGATTCGGTCAATGGTAAAAGGGTAATATCGACGTTTTTGTATTTTGAATCGAATCTAGGATGTCGTTCATCATTAAAGGAAAGGCTTGGAGGCGGAGTGTCATAGCCCCTGCGTATTTTCCAAAAGGTATAATCGCCCACTTCCTTCTTCACTTCATCCTTACTCTTTCCCTGCCATGCGCCGTAATGCCGTTCATTCATTTGCCAATTATAATGGCAATCTATATGCATCATATCCATCGTATCCAAGATGAACCAGTTGGTAAGTATCGCCCTTTTTAAAAAAGAGGAAAAACAAATATCGACCGCTATGTTGTTTTTCTTCAGCAGTTCCCCAGCCTTTTTGGCTTCTTCGATTCCCTCGGGAGCAAGGTCAACATCCGTCCATTCCGTAAAGATGTTCTGTACGTTCCAAATGCTTTTACCGTGTCGTACCAATAGCAACTTTCCCATAGTATTTTATTTTAATCCAACTTCGTTTTTACAGGGAAGCCCTTTTTCCAGACACTCCAAATTTCCTATAGTGGTCTTTGCGATTTTCTTTAGGGTCGTATCCGTCAAAAAAGCTTGATGACTGGTAATCATGACATTCCGAAGGGTCATCAAACGGGCGATCGTATCATCTTGCAGAATATCTTCGGAGTGGTCCTCAAAAAACAATCCCTTTTCCTCTTCGTAGACATCCATTCCAAAATATCCGATGTGCCCTGACTTTAGCCCATCTATTACTTCCTGCGTATTTACCAAACCACCACGCCCCGTATTGATTAACATGACCCCATGCTTCATACGAACGATTCTTCTTTCGTTGATCATATGCTTTGTTTCTTTGGTCAGGGGCGCGTGCAATGTGATAATATCCGATTTATTGCATAGCGCGTCCAAATCAGTATAAACAACACCGAACTGGTCGATCAAAGTTTGGTCTTGGTTTATATCATAGGCCAATATGCTGCAGCCAAAGCCATGAAGAATTTTGGCGACTATGCGACCGATTTTTCCTGTGCCGATTATGCCCACCGTTTTTCCGTTCATATCGAAACCGACTAGACCGTCCAACGAAAAATCCATTTCCATTATACGGTAGTGGCTTCGTATCAATTTACGGTTTAGAGCCAATATAATTGCCACCGTAAACTCTGCAATAGTGTTCGGGGAATAGTCCGGTACCCGCACTACGTGCATACCCAATTTTTTGGCGTGGGCAACATCTACATTATTAAATCCTGAAGAGCGCAGCGCAATAAACTTTACCCCAAGGGCATGAAGCTTGTCCAAAACCGGTCCAGAAGCCAAATCCTCGGTAAAATTAGATATGGCATTATAACCTTTGGCCAATGATGGGGTATCTAAAGTGAGGTAAGTGTCTAACAACCGCAAATTATTTTTACCGTTATTGGCTTTAATCAGATAATCCTTTTCGAATTTATGGGTATTGTAAACAGCTACTTACATATCTTCAGTTCTTAAGTACGGGATAGTGTTACCAATTACCTCCACAAAGGAAGTTCGTGCCCAAGACAGGAACAATGATTTAAATCATCCATCAGTTGACTTTCGAAATGCTAGCATAAAGCTTTTTGATTTTTGATGAATCCGGGAGGATGTAAATGTTTTTAATCACTTAGGTTTGGAAGTAGATTGTGGTATTCCTTTTCCCCGTCGATAGCTATTTACAAGGGTTTCCAATTCCAAAATAAAGGGCATTTGCCCCGGAACAATTTTCATTTTGGCTCTATTATGCCAAACCAAGCCGCTATGTCGATTTCCGGAAACATCTTTTTGTTACCGGATTTTGGGGGCCATTCCATTTCAAAAGTATTGCTTTTGATTTTTGAAGCATCAAAATTTCCTTGTAACGCCCAAGTATGGATGATTTTTCCACTTTTTTGTTTTAAAGACGTTAATGGCACAAATTTCCCCTTCGCTATTAGTCCGATTTCTTCTTCCGATTCGCGAATGGCGGCATCAAAGAAATCCTCATTGGGTTCAATCTCCCCTTTGGGAATTGACCAGGCACCAACCTCCTTTTTTGCCCAATAAGGCCCACCGGTATGCACAAGCAATACTTCCAAATTTTTATTGTTGAAACGATATAATAGGATACCTGCACTGTTTCTGGGCATGGGGTTTAAAATGCTGTTCTGCTTATAATTTTCAATTACTACTTTCCGCCATTCCAAAGCCTACCTTGCTTTCTTCAGCCTTATTAATGTTCTTGATGCCTGAAATCAATGCATCTGGACTAAAGGAAATGGAGTTGATTCCGTTTTCGACCAAGAATTGGGCGAATTCTGGATAATCGCTCGGGGCCTGGCCACATAATCCGATTTTCGTATGGGTCTTGTGCGCCGAAGCAATGACCGATGCAATCATTTTTTTCACCCCTGAATCATTGATGTCGAAGATATCACTCAACAGTTCGGAATCCCTATCGACACCTAGAGTTAATTGGGTAAGGTCATTGGAACCAATGGAAAAACCATCAAAGAACGTTGCAAACTCTTCTGCTAAGATTACATTGTTCGGTATCTCGGTCATCATATAAAGTTGAAGGCCATTTTCGCCTCGTTTCAATCCGTTTTTCGCCATGAGATTTACCACCTTTTCGGCTTCCTTGAGTGTGCGACAAAAGGGAATCATAATCTTCACATTATCAAAACCCATATCTTCCCGAACCATTTTCATGGCCCTGCACTCCAGTTCAAAAGCTTCTTGGTACTTGGGATGATAGTAACGGGAGGCCCCCCTAAATCCTATCATTGGATTGGATTCCACAGGCTCAAATTCCTTACCGCCAATCAGATTAGCATATTCGTTGGATTTAAAATCGCTGGTACGCACGATGACGTCCTTGGGATAAAATGCTGCTGCTATCGTACTTACGCCTTCTGCCAATTTATGTACAAAATAATCGGCCTTATTTGGATAGTGGTGGGTCAGTTTTTCAATTTCCTTTCTCACCGAAACATCCTTTAGGGTAACAAAACGCTTTAGAGCCATGGGGTGAATCTGAATCGAGTTGTTTATTACGAATTCCAACCGCATAAGTCCAACTCCTTCGGTAGGATAGAAGGATAATTTGAAGGCTTGATTGGGATCGGCCAAAATCAACATGGGCTGCGTTTCAGGTTTTTTGAGTGCTTTGGTATCCACCTCCTTTTCGTCCCATTTTAGTTTTCCCTCATATACAATGCCTGTATCGCCACCTGCACACGAAATGGTAATTTCTTGCCCGTCTTTAATGACCTTTGTCGCATTCATACTGCCAACGATGGCCGCCACACCCACTTCACGGGCTACAATGGCCGCATGGCTGGTTCGCCCGCCCTGATCGGTGATGATTCCTGCTGCTCTTTTCATAATGGGATCCCAGTCGGGATCTGTACGTTCCGTGATTAGAATTTCGCCCGATTGCAATTTGTCCGATTCTTTTGGACTATGCAGCACCCGTGCCTTTCCGAAGGATATTTTGTTGCCCAGGCCCATTCCTCGGGTTAGTTCTTTACCTTTTTCCAAAAGGGTAAAGGTGGTAATTTTTAGTTTGTTCTTATTGGCACTCTGCACCGTTTCGGGTCGTGCCTGTACGATAAAAATTTCATTGGTCTGGCCATCCTTGGCCCATTCAATATCCATTGGCCGCTTGTAGTGATCCTCGATGATCAAAGACCATTGGGCAAGCTTGATTACTTCGGCATCTGTCAGTACAAATTGCTCCTGTTTCTCAATTTTGGTATCGAGGTTTATCGTACCACTACCGGAAGTATCATAGACCATGGTCTTTTCCTTACTTCCCAATTTTCTCGAAATAATCGGTTGGGAAAGACCTTTTTTTAAGCTCGGCTTGAATACGAAGTACTCATCGGGATTAATAGTGCCTTGAACAATATTTTCCCCAAGACCCCATATACTTGACACTAATACTACCTTGTCAAAACCGGTATCGGGGTCTAATGTAAAGTTTACGCCAGAACTTGCGAGATCAGATCGGACCATCAACTGTATTCCAATGGACAAGGCTACTTTGGTATGGTCAAAATGATTGTCTTCGCGATATTTAATGGCGCGATCCGTAAATAAGGAGGCATAGCATTTTTGGCAGGCTTTTATCAATTCTACTTTTCCTCTTATATTCAGGTAGGTTTCTTGTTGCCCTGCAAAACTGGCATTTGGTAGATCCTCTGCGGTTGCACTACTACGAACAGCTAGAGACAACTCCCCTCTATATTTTTTTGATAAGGCATCAAAACCTTCTTCTACTGATATTTTAATGGCTGCAGGAAACCCTGCTGTAAGTATTAAGTTACGAGCCTTGGCGCCGACTTCCCGTAGATTGGAAAAATCATTTGTGTTCAATTTTCCAAGTTCTTGAAATAAGTTGTCCTTGATATCTGCCTCTTCCAAAAAGTGCCAATAGGCAGAGGAGGTAGTTGCAAATCCGTCTGGTACTTGTACGCCTTTTGAAGTCAATTTTTGGAACATTTCCCCCAACGAAGCATTTTTGCCGCCTACGATAGGTACATCGTGAATTTCTATTTCGTTAAAATGTTTGATATATTTTTCCATTGCTGTTTTATTAAGGAACATTTCTATTAAGTAGCGAATGTCTTTCAATCCAATAGCATTTGAAATGACATATATCATTTCGGAGGTATTCTTATAACATTAGTTTTACTAAGTATTTTAAAAACGGTTTATAGATGCACACGATTCAAACAGATAAGAACGAAATTTCCATACTGGGAAAGGTAGTCGCTGTACGAGGTAGTGTAGTTGATATTTGGTTCAAAAGTAATTTGCCATCTATTAATACTTTGATTCATACTGGTG
>RCND010001170.1_pt1 | contig 14861 bp, 13 predicted proteins | sample 2041351 | NCBI WGS metagenome assembly RCND01 (sample SAMN09708230, study PRJNA481090) | Marine sediment metagenome, whole genome shotgun sequencing project. | biome: marine sediment; feature: ocean; material: sediment; isolation source: Sewage treatment plant 12B marine sediment (STP12B) ...
CAAGTTTAGTTGAGGATGAAGAAATTGCGTTTAATGCCGGAAGCCACACTGAATTGATCAGACTGAATTACAGTGATTACGAAAAATTGGTGAAACCCAAAATTTTAAGATTTTCGGCAAAATATAAGACATAAACTTATTAAGAATAATTTTTGAATTACCTTTATATAATAAGGTTTAGGATTATTCTGAGTGTGTGATGTTGTAAATCTTAGTATTATAAAATATAGATATCGTTTATTAAATTAATCCTAAAGGTATTCTATGAGCATTAGTCAAATTGCACGTTCAATCAATGCTTCTCCGACTTTGGCGTTAAATGAGAAAGCTGCAATCCTTAGAGAGAAAGGAGATCCTGTAATTCACCTTGGAGGTGGTGAACCTAAAAGTAAAGCCCCAATTGATGCAATAATTGCAACATCTGCACATCTTAATTCAGGTGAAATCCGCTATGCTCCAGCAGATGGAATTCCCGCACTTAAAAAAGCAATAATACGTTACACAGAAGAAAACTATAATCGTAAAGTTGAACCGGAAAATGTAATGGCCTCGGGTGGAGCGAAGCAGGCTATAATGGTTGCACTTCAATCAATATTAAATCCGCAAGAGGAAGTAATATTTCCCGCCCCGTATTGGGTAAGCTATCCCGAAATGGTAAAACTTTGTCAAGGCGTTCCTGTTCCAGTTCTGCCGGAAGATGGAACTTTCTATCCTCGTCTTCAAGATATTGAAGAGAGAGTTAGCTCATATACTAAGGCAGTAATTATTAATAGCCCGAACAATCCAAGCGGAGCCAGATACTCAGAAGATTTTATTTCTGATATTGTTGATTTTTGTGAGAAGAGAGATATTTATTTAATTATTGATGATATTTATCACCGTCTAATATTTGATAATAAACAACCGTTGAATTGTTATGATTACACAAAAGATTTTTCTGAAAATTCTAAGCTTATTTTGGTAAATGGAGTATCAAAACTTTATGCAATGTCGGGATTTAGAATTGGCTGGGCAGTTGCAAATAAAAAGTTGATAGAAGTAATGACAAATATTCAAGGGCATCAAACTTCGGGCCCTTCAGTTTTACTGCAAAAAGCAGCAGTTGGCGCACTCAATGGTATTCAATCATGTGTTAATAACCTAAGAACCACTTTAGAGAATAACAGAAATATAATGATTGATCATCTAAATTCGTTTGAAGGGGTGCATGTTGATAAACCGGATGGAACATTTTATTGTTTTGCCGATTTCAGTAATTACTCAAAAGACTCAACAAAACTTTCCAATTTTTTAATTGATAAGGTACAAGTGTTAACAGTTCCTGGAGTTGAGTTTGGAGTTGAAGGATATTTAAGATTGAGCTATTGCGGTTCTGTAAAAGATATTACAGAAGGAATTGAAAGAATGAAATGGGCGTTAGATCTCAATTCACCAAATGAACTTTATATTGGCGACAGAAAACTAGTGAGGGATTGGGTATGAAATATTTAGAATTTGAAACTCCGGCAACAAAAGAAGCAACTGAGTTAGCTTCCGATTACAGATTAAAAAATCATGGATTGGTTCATTTAGATAGAGTTTTTTGGAACCTTGCCGACCCGGCATTATATGAAGAGATTGTATTTAGAAAAGAAGGGCGGATTGCCCATCAAGGCCCAATTTTAGTTGATACTGGCGTACATACAGCAAGGGCTGCGGCAGATAAGTTTATTGTTAAAGAAGAAAGTACAGAGAATAAAATTTGGTGGGGAGAGTATAATAGACCAATTACTACAGAAAAGTTTAACCAAATATTGACCCGTGTTCAAGCTTACTGCCAAGATGAAGAACTATTTGTTCAAGATTGTTATGCCGGAGCTGATCCGGAATATAAAATGCCCGTTAGAATAATTACAGAAAAAGCATGGCATAGTTTATTTGCTAGAAATATGTTTATCACTACAGAAGATAAAAAGATTCTAAAAAGTTTTGTCCCCGATTTTACTCTTATTTGTGTAAGCGGTTTTAAGGTCGATCCCAGAATTGACGGCACAAGAACAGAAACCGCAATTGCCATAAATTTTGCAGAACGATTAGCAATTGTAGCAAATTCGGAATATGGTGGTGAGATTAAGAAGGGAATTTTTACCGTCTTAAATTTCTTACTTACTTTTCAAGATGTTCTTCCAATGCACTGTTCGGCTAATATTGGGGACAAAGATGATGTTGCTCTATTTTTCGGATTAAGCGGAACCGGTAAAACTACTTTATCCGCGGATCCTCAAAGACGTTTAATAGGTGATGATGAACATGGATGGAGCTCCGAAGGAGTATTTAATTTTGAAGGCGGCTGTTATGCAAAAGTTATAAGACTATCAGCTGAACATGAACCGCAGATTTATGCTACAACAAGAAGATTTGGAACAATCCTTGAGAATGTTGTTTTCGATCCCATATCAAGAAAAATTGATCTTGATGATGATATGATTACTGAAAATACAAGGGCATCATATCCCACTGAATTTATACCAAATGTAATTAGAGAAGGCTACGTTCATGCCCATCCTAAGAATATTATATTTCTTACTTGTGATGCAACAGGAGTTATGCCACCAATTGCCCTGTTGGATCCAGAACAGGCGCAATATCATTTTATCAGCGGTTATACATCGAAAATTGCCGGAACAGAAATTGGTTTAGGTATTGAACCACAGATTACCTTCAGTGCTTGCTTTGGTGCACCATTTATGGTAAGGCATCCGTTTGAATATGCCTTGATGCTGAAAGAAAGAATTCTTAAACATAATGCTAAATGCTGGCTGGTTAATACGGGATGGGTTGGCGGTCGTTTTGGTGTTGGTAAAAGAATTAGTATCAGACACACAAGAAATCTGCTCAATGCTGCTTTAGATGGAAAACTTGAAAATACTGAATTCAGAAAAGATGAGTTGTTTGGATTTAATGTTCCGAATTCATGTCCCGATGTACCCGAAAACGTTTTAGATCCATCAAGTTCATGGGGAAATAAAGATGAGTATTGGGGTAAGTACGATGCTCTTGCAGCAAGATTTATTGAAAACTTCAAACTTTTTGAAAAAGGATGTACTCAATCAGTTCGAGATGCTGGTCCCAAAAGAATAATGATTAAATAAACATATAGTGCCGGTAAAGTTATTTATCGGCACGTTCAATTCTTGTTCAATAAAACTTTTACCTTAACATTCCAAATATTATATTGCCAATCAAAAAATCATAATAAGAAAACCACAATGATATCAAAAAGAGTAAATGATATTGCATTTTCCGGAACAATGAATATTGCCGGTAAAACAATTGAGATGCTAAGCAAAGGAATTGACGTAATTAATCTATGTGTAGGCGAACCTGATCTTCCAACTCCCGAACATATTAAACAGGCCGGTATTGATGCTATCAATTCTAATAAAACTAAATATACTCTCAACACTGGTATTAAAGAATTACGGGAAGCAATATCTCAAAAGTTTAAATCTGAATACAATGCAGAATATTCTATTGATGAAATAATCGTTTCTAACGGAGCAAAGCAATCTTGCTATAACGCAATTCAGACAATTGTTGGAGAAGGGGATGAAGTATTAATTCCTAAACCCTATTATGTTTCATATCCACATATGGTAAAGCTTGCCGGCGGAATTCCGGTTTTTGTGGAGACTAAGAAAAAAAATAGTTTTAATCTGATTTCTGACGAAATAATAACGAATATAAGTAAAAGAACTAAATTATTAATATTGTGTAATCCCAGTAATCCAACCGGAGCAGTACTTAACAGAGATGAGTTAAAATCATTAGTGCAAACAGCTGTCGATAAAAATCTAATGATTCTTTGCGATGAGATATATGAAAAACTTATCTATGATTCATTTCCCTTTACCGGTGTAGCTAAATTGGGTAAAGCATTTAAAGAAAATTTAATAATTGTAAACGGAGTATCCAAAACACACTCAATGACTGGATGGCGGATTGGGTATGCACTCTCAACAAGAAAAATAGTTCAGGGGATGAGTAAGGTTCAGAGCCATAGCACATCGGCCGCAAGCTCTATTTCTCAGTATGCTGCACTTGCTGCATTATCAGGTTCCCAAAATTCAGTTGAAGAACAAAGAAAAATATTTGAAGAGAGAAAAATATTTATTGAAAATCAATTATCAGAGATTGAAGATTTAAGTTATATAAAACCTAAAGGGGCTTTTTACTTTTTTATCGACATTAAAGAGGTTTTAGAAAAATCCTCAACAATTAAGAACTCTACAGATTTTTGCAATGAATTATTAGATAAAGGTAAAGTAGCAACTGTACCGGGAATAGTATTTGGAGTAGAGGGATTTATCAGAATTTCTTATGCTAAATCGATGGAAGATTTAAAGATAGCAATGGTAAGGATTAAAGAATTTATTTCTGATCTGAAATAATATATTTTTTAAGCTCGTTGTAGGTTTCTTCTGCATCTATTGAAGTTCCGGTCCAAAGTTCAAAAGATTTTGCACCTTGCACAGCAAACATTTTTAGTCCATCAATAATTGTAGCGCCTTGGTTTTCTGCTAGTTCTAGAAATTTGGTCTTCAAAGGATTATAAACTAAATCAAAAACTATTTGAGATGAATTAAAAGATTTAGGCAAATCAGTTGGTGTATCATCAACATTTGGAGCCATTCCCAACGAAGTTGTATTAATAATTATGTTTGATGATTGATAAATTTCAAGATTCTCTTTAGGCATAAGTTCATAAACACTAATGTTATCAAAGTGCATCTTCTCGTCAAAATAAGCTTTAATTGTATCCAATCTTTCTTCGGTCCGATTAATTATATTGATCTTGGAAACCTTAAAATTTCTGATAAGTGCGTAGAGTACTGCTCTGGCAGCACCACCGGCACCAATAACAGTTGCAGTATTTTTTGCAATTTCTTTTTTATAAGGATTCAGTGATTCAACAATTCCGTTAACATCAGTATTATAACCAAAAAATTGGTTTCCTTCGTTCACTACCGTATTTACTGCTCCAACTGTTGAAGCTTCCTCAGATACATGATCCATAAATTGGATAATTCTTTCTTTGTGTGGAATTGTTACATTCAGACCTCTAATTCTTAAAAGTCCCATTGCTTTTAATGTTTCTTTTAAGTTGCTCGGAGGCACATCGAAAGGAAGATAAATGTAATTTAATCCAAGCTTATTAAAGGTTGAGTTATGCAGCTTGGGAGAAAAAGACTGTTTAATCGGGTGACCAATAATCCCTACAATTTTTGTTGAGTGATCTATGTTCTCTACAAAATTCATAATTTATATCGATCCGGTTAAACTTACATAAAGATAAGTTGATTCAAAATATGGGAACTCTTCTAAAAACCTGTCTTCGCTTCTGGGATTTAGCTCAAAAGATTCAAGTAAATAGTCTAAAGCTTTTTCGTTTTCATTCAGCATAAATAAACTAAGTGACATTTCGTAATAACTATCTGATTTATCAGAATTCAATTGTAATGTTTTGAAATAAGTCTTATAAGCATCGTTCCATCTGCCGACTTCAAAATAGGCATCAGCCAAAGTAAATAATTCATCTGAAGAATTGCTTGTTATTTCAAGGTCATCAATCTTTTTAGAAATAGTATTGACGTAATTTATAGATCTATTTGCAAATTCTGAATCAAAATGTTTACGCAATGAATATTTAATTATCATCGAAAAACTTTTTAGCATTTTCTGATAATCATTTATTCTGGCATAGCAATTTCCTAAACCAACGTATGCATCAATACTGCTTCTGCTTATTTTTAACGTCTCTAAAAAATATTTAATTGCAGATGCATAATCTCCAGTTGCTTCGTAGGATTGAGCTATGTTCAAAGGAATTAAGTAATCAAATGGATCTAATTGTAGCGCCTTAAGAAATGCTTTTCGTGATTCAGAATACTTATTCAATTTTGAATATGCAAGTCCCGTATTGTACCATGCGTTTGCAAAATCATCATTCACTGCGGTAGCCAGTTCAAAACAATTAATCGCTTTTAGATAATTATCTTGTCTTAAATACACAATACCAATGTTGTACCATCCGCTGGCACTGTAAGGTTCTATATCAAGAAATTTTTGATATGCTGTTAACGCTTTTTCCAATTGATTATTGCTTTCATAACAAAAACCGAGTTCGTACCAAGCATCGCCATATTCACTATCTACAGTTACAGTTCTGGTAAAATACTCAATTGCTTTCTCGAAATAATCATTTCTTTCATAGAAGATACCAAGATTAAAAAGTACCTCTTCATTATTTGGTTCGAGTTCACTGGCTTTCTCTAAGGTAGTAATTGCCTCCTTCCACATACCCAAATTATCTTCTGCAATTGATTTGTTTATCATTGCTTCAACATCACTTGGGTTTAATGAAAGGGCTTTTTCAAAACATAAATAGGCTTTTTCAAATTCAAACATATTATTGTAAAAAATCCCTTTGGAATGCCATAATTCGGAACTGTAAGGAGAGATTTCTAAAGCAGCATTGGTTAAAAATATCCCATCTTCGGTAAAATCGTATTCAAGACAAAGCTGGATGGTATCTTCAATATTTCCTAAGAAAGTAATGGTCTGACCATTTGAAACATACTCTTTACATTCTTCAACTTTAGATTTTAACCTTTCGTCATCAAAATAAGAATTTGATTCTGGATCAAAAAAGTCATCAGAAAAATTCATTCACTCTCCGGAAACAGATAATTTCCAATTAGAATTAATAAAAACGTTAATTAAATCAATATATTTAGAATTCAATGATGATATATGAATAATAAATTATTTGCCTGATAAAATAACAAAAAATTTAAAAGAAAAAGAAGAAAATTAAGAATTGTTAATACTCATTTGAAAATATTTGATTTATTGCTTTGTGTTATTGTGAAATGATGGATAAAAATATTTTAGTTTCAAAAGTTTGTATATGCTGAAATTACTAAATTATAATATTTCCGGTACGTTTTGACCGGGGGAATTGACTTTTTAGCTGATTTTCAATTGAAACGCCGGTTCCAAGGAAATATTCATTATACTTTACTATTTTTTGTCCCTTCCCCAAATCTAAGCGATAAATGATTCCGCCGGAAAAGTAAGATTTTAATTCTTCCTCATTTTCAAGAATAATTACATTTTTTGCGGCAAATTTACCCAAAATTTGTGCTGCATGACTGTTTAACTTCAATTTATCGTTTTTGTCTATTAAACCAAATTTGGTACCGACGCGTAAAAAATAACCTGGTTCGTAGTCCAATGAATTAGCATTTGTAAAATTTATATCATTTCCTTTGATTATATATTTATAATTATTGAACACTTTTAAATCAATACCGAAATATTCAGAAGTTTCATCGAGGTATTTTTTTATTCTTTTATTATTTGCTTCAACTGTAAATTTTTTATTTCTATTTCTAGAGTAACTTTGTTTTGGATCTTCTGTTTGGGCAGTTTTTCTCAACTTAGCCACAAAGAATCCTTCGGATTTCAATTCCCAAGGAATTATCCTTTTTGTCAAACTCATTGATTCATCAAAATTATAATCCCCAACGTTTACAAATCCATTTTTATGAGGTAAATCTAAATCGAACGGTTCTAATCTTACTGGATACTTACTTAAGACTTTATCAATTATGAATTCATTTTCCTCAATAGTCAATGTGCAAGTTGAGTAAACTATATCTGCACCTACCTTTGCCATTTTAATTGCACTAATTAAAAGTCTTAACTGAAGTGAAGAAATTATTTCAACTTGTTTTGGGTTCCACCAATTACTTACTTCCTGCTTCTTCTGTACAACACCAAGAGCACTGCATGGCGCATCAACTAAAATTTTATCAAAATAATTTGGAAAAGTTTTACTTAACACTTCACCTTTTTCTTTTATCACGCTCATGTTCACTGTGTTCATTTTATCCAAATTGTGAACAAGTGCTTTCACTCTCGATAAATTAGGTTCATTTGAGTAAAGTGTCCCTTTGTATTCCATCAGCTCAGCAAGCTGTGTAGATTTTGAGCCGGGTGCCGCGCAAAGATCCAAAACAACATCATCTTTTGTTGGATTTAAGATTAGAGGAGGAATCATGGATGATAAACTTTGGATGTAGTATTTACCTATAGTATGTTCAATGGTTTTACCAATATTTTCTTCTCCGGCAATAACCTTATAAGTATTTGGAATAACAGAAATTTTATTAAGCTCAATTCCTTGTTTTTCTAAACTCTCAATTATATGATTATGGTTTCCCAAAGTATCGGAAAGTCTTATAATTGTGGGATATCTGTCTTCTACAAATTCCTCGTACTTACTAAGAAAATCATTGCCAAAAATAGATTGGATGTATTTTGAAATGTCGGAGCTGAGTTCTATCACTTTAAATCCATTTAATATCGATGAAGATTTAACAATTGAAATATTTTGCTTGAAACAGAAATTTGTTTATCAGAAGTTGGAAACTCTGTTTTGAAATCATTGATAATCATTCGTACAATTTCATCAAGATGTTTTTCATATTTTTTTACTGAACTTTTAATTTCTGAATTATCTAAAGGGATTTTAATTCTTTCTGGTTTGTCAAAATTAGAGTACAAAATAAATTTTAATTTATTCGAATTGTCAACACTAATAAATGGGTTTCCATCGGCGTCGATGATCTCGAGAGAGCCGAAAAGTTCAGAACCTTTTATTAATGATTTGCCGGGCAAATTAAGAATTTCACAATTTTCCGTTTCGATAAAATCATTTGGGAATGATTTAAGTAACTTATCCTTAATTTTTTGTACCCATTTATTTTCAAATTCTAAAATTGTCATAAAAATAGAGTTTAAATTTGATATCAATGATTTCTGAGTTATTAAAAGAAATAATGCAAAGTCACTCTGAACACGTCAATCGATGGATAAGGAATCTCTATTTAGCTCAAATTCGAGATATTTCGATTTGCTCAAAATTACAATGTGGCTTTTAAAAATCAAGAACAATTTCTTTCTTTATTCCCCAAACTTTAAATCAGCTTCTTTAGGTTTATCAATCCAATCAGCAACAAAAACATTGGTAGCCCTCGTTGGTTTTCCATCTGCTTGTCGGTTAGAAGCAAAAGCTATTTTTTTCCCATCAGGAGAAAACATAGGGAATGCATCAAATGTTCCGCTATGCGTAATTTGTTCAATCTCTTTGCTGTTCAGATCAATCATAAATATATCGAACAATCTTCCGCCTTCTTTTTGAGAGTGTTGATTTGAGCAGAATAAAACTTTTTTATCGGAAGGATGGAAAAACGGCGCCCAATTTGCACCTGGTAAATCAGTTATCTGCTGAACATTTTTGCCGTCAATATCGGCAATAAAAATATTAAGTGCAGTTGGCTCAACAAGGTTTTGTGCTAACAATTCCTTATACTGAGCTTCAGCTTCACCAATTGGTCTGCTTGCACGCCATACAATTTTCTTTGAATCGTGTGAGAAAAATGCACCGCCATCATACCCAAGTTTGTCGGTTAGTTGTAATAATTCAGCAGTTTTAAATTGATATCGCCAAAGTTCTAAATCACCGCTTCTAGTCGAGGTAAAGATCATATATCTGCCATCGGGAGACATGGTTGCTTCTGCATCATAACTATCACTTGAAATTAGTCTTTCTAGATTTGATCCGTCAACATCTGCAATATAAATATTGTAACTATTATAAATTGGCCATACATACTTGCCATCTAAGAACATTTGAGATTTGGGACAGTTTTCATCAGCTTCATGTGTAGAGGCATAAACAATTTTATTAATCTCTTTAAGAAAGTAAGAACATGTAGTTCTACCTTTTCCGGTAGATACTAATTGATATTGATTGCCGTTTGATAATTTAGAACCGTCGGCATTCATTATAAAAATCTGATCGCAACCTTGAGGATTAATTTCTTCCCAATCACTCTGAAATACTAATTGCCTATTGTCAAAACTCCAGTAAGCTTCTGCGTTATTTCCGCCGAATGTTAGCTGTTTAATATTTCGAAGGTGAACTTCACCGGCAAATCTTAGTGAATCATTTTCGGAATTATATTCCGGTTGATTCTCACTTTCGCAACTGATTAAAGCAGAAGTGAGAATCCCTAAAATAAATGAGAAAAATAATTTATATGTAAAATGCATCAAACTTCCTTTTAGTTTAGCGTTTATTTTTAGCGGAGATTGAATTTTTGTTAATGAATAAAAGATAAAATCCCCATAAAATAAGAGGTATGCTTAAAAGTTGTCCCATATTAAAAGCCATCCCTTGTTCAAATGCCGATTGATTTTCTTTAAAGAATTCAATCACAAACCTTGCAGAAAAAACCAGCACTAAAAATAAACCGACTAAAAAACCCTCTTTTATTTTTTTATACGATTTTTGATAGATAACGAAAAGAAGTACAAAAATTGCTAAATATGCTAGAGCCTCGTATAATTGAGCAGGATGTCTTGGTGTCAGAGGATCGGCGACATAAGAATTAACAAACTTAAATGCCCAAGGCACATCTGTAGCTTTCCCTATAATTTCAGAATTCATCAGATTACCGGTTCTAATGAAAAAACCTGCTAATGCAACAGTGACTACAACTCTATCCATTGTCCATAAAAAAGATTGACCAACTTTCTTTTTTGAATAAAGATAAATTGCAGTAACAATACCAATTGCTGCACCATGACTAGCTAAACCGCCTTTCCAAACCTTTATTATTTCCAAAGGGTTGCCTAAGTAGTAATCGGGATTATAAAATAAACAGTGACCTAAACGGGCTCCCACAATCGTTCCTATAATCATATATAGAAACAAGTCATTTAAATCTTTTTCACTTTTATTCTCTTTTGCAAAAATTTTAGTCATTATTTGAAAGCCGACTAAAAATGAAGCAGCAAATAGAAGGCCATACCATCTGACATGAATTGGTCCCAATGAAAATATTTCCGGGCTTATATCCCAAGTAATCATATTTTTCTTTTGATTTTATCTTAAAAAGTTTTTAAAACTGTAGGCAACAAAATAGCCTAAAACTGAAAGTACAATTATTACCGAACCGGAAGGCAAATTTAGGTAATATGATAATAATAAACCAACCAGAGTAAATAACAGCCCAAAGGCAATTGAGTAGATCATCATCGATTTTAATGATTTAGAGAAGAGCTTACTTATAGCAGCGGGAATTGTTAAAAGGGCAACGACTAAAATAATTCCCACGAGTTTTATTAGCAGAACAATGGTTATAGCGATTAATATGAATAAAATGAGATAATAAAGATCAACATTTAATCCGGTTGTTTGTGCATATTCTTCATCAAAAGTAATTGATTGGAACTCTTTGAAAAATAATGCCACTACAGCAATTACAATTAGATCAACAGAAATCATTAACCAAATTTCTGTTTTAGATACGGTAAGAATATTACCGAATAAATAGCTCATTAAGTCAGGAGCATAACCGGGTGCAAGTCCAATAAACAGTACTCCTAAAGCCATTCCAAATGCCCAAATAATACCAATCAGTGTATCTTCGTTTTCCGACTTGTTTTTTCTCATTCTAGAGACAAAAATGGCTCCAAGAATGGAAGATCCAACTGCTCCAAAAATGGGATTAAAAGAGAGAAGATAGCCAAGTCCAATTCCACCATAAGCAGAGTGGGCAATTCCGCCGCTTAAGAAAACCAATCTTTTAATAACTATGTATGATCCAATAATTCCGCATGCGATACTTGCCAATATGCTGGCAATAATTGCATTTATCATAAAGTCATAATTAAATATCTCAAACATATTTTCTCTAAATTTTAATGATGATGTTCTAAAACTCTATGAGGGACTCCGTGTGCAATTAAATCCACCGGACACTGATAAGTTTCTTCGAGCATCTCTTTTGTAATTTCTTTTGTATTATGATAAACTAATTTTTTATTCAGGCAAGCAATTTTCTTTACTGATCTAGAAATTGCAGCAACATCATGCGAAACCATAATTATTGTTTTTTCTTTATTGAGATTTGCAAGCAATTCATAAATGCTAACACCGGTTTGTGCGTCTACGCTCGCAGTTGGTTCATCCAAGATAAGAATATTAGGATCTGTTGCAAGAGCTCTTGCAATTAAAACTCTCTGTTGCTCACCACCGGAAAGGTGACCAATTTGAACATTTATTTTCTTCAGTAAATTCACTTCCTTCAAAGCATCCATTACTTTTTTATTTTCGGATTCCGTCTGATTTTTACGGAATATCTTTTTGGAGATAAGCCCCATTGATACAACATCTTTCACAGAAATAGGAAACGTTTTATCGAAGTTAGAATATTGCGGGACGTAACCAATTTTATAATCTTTAAAGCTAACTGGTTCATTATGAATTAAAACTTTACCTTTGCTGGGATGAATTAATCCTAAAATTACTTTTAAAAGCGTTGTCTTTCCGCCACCGTTCGGACCAATAATCCCTAGAAATTCTTTTTCTTGAACAGTTAAGTTAATGTCTTGAATAATATTATCACCCGGTTCGTATCCGGCAGAAACATTTATTAATTCTACGGCAGTTTTCATTTTAAATACTCATCTAATTTTTTACTGATATCAAATAAATTCTGAACATAATTTTCCGGAAGCGGATTTATTGAATCTATTTTTAGTCCCAGCGAAGATGCGACTGCTGATACTGAACTATCATCAAAATGCGGATCAAAGAAAATACAATTAGTTCCTTTTGATTTTGCAATTTCTAAAAAGTTCTTAAGATCATTAGCTTTTGGATGCTTTCCATCTTGCTCAATTGCAATTTCTTCTAATCCATATTGTTCTGCAAAATATCTCCAAGCTGGGTGATAAACGAACAATGATTTTTCTGTTTTATTTTTTAGAACATCTTTAATTATCTGATCAGCAGAATCAATTTGTTCTAAATATTTTAATCTGTTATTTGAAAAGTAGTTCCTATGCTGCGGATACAAGTAACTTAATGTATCAACAATAGTTTTTGTAATAATCTTAACATTGTCCGGAGAAAGCCAGTAATGTGGATTTCGGTCAATAATTATAATACTACTGCTACAGTCAACAATTTTTTCAACATTTGCTTTGAGCTTTTCAAGCAGAATATTTTCCAACTTAAATTCTTCTCCAACCTTAAAATAAATATTAGCATCTAGGATATTTTTCAACTGTTTAGGTGTTGGTTCAAATGAGTGTGCATTAGTTCCGGGTGGAATTAAAGTATTTACATTTGCTCTGTTTCCAACAATTTGTTTTACAAAATCGGCATAAGGAGGTATTGAAACTGAAATATTTATTTCATTAATATTTTTCTTTGGTTCATCGTTGCAAGAGATAAAAGCAATAAGAATTATTATTGCAGCTAAAATTTTTAATTTTGACATTTTGGACATAGCCCCATAAACTCAAAAGTGTGTTTTGTAATCTTGTATTCAGTTAATTTTTTAATTTCAGAGATGATGCAAATTGGTAGTTCTTTTATTTCACCACAACTGGAGCATATTATATGATGATGATGATGGAGTTTTGAAACTAATTCGTACCTAATTTTTTTATCGGCAAAATTAATTTCATCTACCAAACCTAATTCTTGAAATAGTTGAATTGATCTATAAACACTTGAGAAATCAATATTTCCGCAACGTTTATGTATTTCTTTCAGCGTTAGTGGTTTGTTCGCTTTATTCAGTTTGGTTAATACAATCTTCCGTGGAGCAGTTAATTTTGAACCGGAATCTCTAAGAATTTTTAAATAATTATCCATAATTAAAAATAAACAAAATATTCCTAATTGCAAACGATTTGCAATAAGAAATAAATTAATTTGCTGCAGCTATTTGATACAATTTTATTTTACGGGAAAAAACGATTCGGGAGAATCGCTTTAAAGATCTTATCTAATTCTTTTCATTACAACACGGCGATTCTTTAATCTGCCTTGAATTGTCGAGTTTGGCGCAAGTGGATATTCATCACTTAATCCAATTACTTGAAATGATTTTGATGAAACTCCTCTCGAAACTAAATAGTTCATAACTGATGAAGCCATAGCTGTAGATAAAGCCTTCCGCTCAGCCGTGGAGCCGGAATTATCCAAGTGACCTTCAATTCTCCATTTAAAGCTTGGATTGCTTTTCATCATTTCCGCTATTTCATTCAATTCTTTGTAATAACCCCTTTGAATGTTAGAAGTATTTGATGAAAATACATTTTCGCCATCAAGTAAAAATTCATTTGGGATCGAAACTCTTACTTTATTCTCGGGCTCAACTGAATTATTTTGTTCCTTTTCTTCGGGTTTAATTTCTTCAATTTGATTTGTTTCGGGTATCTCGTCAGGACAGCCATCTGAGTCTTCATAATTATTAAAATTCTCTGCAACATTAGGGCACTGATCATTTGCATCAACAATTCCATCCTTATCATTGTCTAACTCAGGACAACCATCTTCATCTTCAAAGCCATCAAAATCTTCTGCCATTTCCGGACATTCATCTTTCTCATCAGAAATGTTATCGCCATCGTTATCGAAATCGGGGCAACCGTCTTGATCTTCAAATCCGTCAAAATCTTCAGCTTCGTTTACACAATCATCTTTGGAGTCAATAATTCCGTCACGATCGTTATCAAATTCCGGACAGCCGTCGTCATCCTCAAAATTATCAAAATCTTCTGCCTGTTCAGGACAAGAATCGACTTGATTATTAATTCCATCACCGTCTAAATCATCTGCAACAGTAAGATCAACGGCATAAGAAAAGCCAACTGAGAAAGTTGAGATGAAATCATTGTTTGAGCCGCTGATTGTTAATTGATCTACATTATCTTCTGTGATAAAATTAAGG
>RCND010001171.1_pt1 | contig 14858 bp, 9 predicted proteins | sample 2041351 | NCBI WGS metagenome assembly RCND01 (sample SAMN09708230, study PRJNA481090) | Marine sediment metagenome, whole genome shotgun sequencing project. | biome: marine sediment; feature: ocean; material: sediment; isolation source: Sewage treatment plant 12B marine sediment (STP12B) ...
ATAGCTCATAATACCTCAGCAAACGATATAATTTCCATTGAGGATGCCACCACGAGCCCAATTATAAGAATCACTAGTAGCCCAGCTAACGTGAGTTCCCTTATACTTATGGATAGCAAAAAGGAATCCCACAAACAAATAGAAGATTTGAATCAGGATAAAATTACCTCTACACGTGTACTAAAGGGACAAGCAGCTATCAAAGAATATGGCGAAGAATAAGAAAATGGCGTTATTCTTATAACCGTAAAGCAGAACTCATTCAATGCTAAATACGCACAAAGTCTTCAGAAAACCTATCCAATAAATGGATAGGTTTTTTGTTTTCAAAAAAATGAAAAGGACTTTAATTACCCGTTGTAGAATGAAAATGCCCTAGTAAACTAAAAATCGCATCAAAAACCCTCTACAAAAATTACATATTCAAATACTTAAAGACACTTATGATTACAAAATAAAACTTTCTTGTAGCAATTATAAAAAATACTGAAACAGACTTGATTATTTAACTTACAGTACTGTATGCAATTGTATCAATTTTACTAGTTTCCCTTGCAACTATGCTTTTCTTTCCTATATCTTATTTGAATAATTGATTATAAAAGCTATTAACATTACTAAAAACTATAGAAATGATGAACCTTATAAAACTATTACTGTATTTAATACTAACGATTGTATTGTCCAATTTTTAGAACTAAAATAATATACAAGTAAAGAGGTAATAACTGGTAGTATGACAATGGAGGAAGTTTACGGATGGTTAAAAATATAGCAATTAAAAATACGACAAAAGCCGCATTTTTAATTTTGTATTTTTGAGCGACAAACCAAAACTAACCAAGATGTACACCTTCCTAGCCAAATTAAACAAGGTCCTGCTTCCCTCCTACTCAAAACAGCGTTTAGACCTTTCAAAGGCCTCAAAATTACAAATGATCATTATCGGATGGCGCTACTTCGTAACTACCAAAGCGTTAGATCAGTAAGATATCAAGGAACGGGTTGGCCAAGTTGCAATCTTTCCACGGCCTTTTAAAAATTCCAGTTCCAGTAAAAAATTAAACTGTACTATTTCCCCACCGGCGCGTTCCACCAATTTTGCAACGGCACTAGCAGTTCCTCCAGTAGCCAGTACATCATCATGAATCAGCACCTTCTCACCTTCTTTAATGGCATCAATATGCATTTCTAGGACATCACTACCATACTCTAGCGCAAAGCTTTCACTAAGCTTCGTGTAAGGCAACTTACCAGGTTTTCTGACGGGTACAAAACCTGCTTGTAATTTTTGAGCCAATATAGGTCCAAAAATAAAACCCCTGCTCTCCATTCCCACTACCTTATCAATTTTGACATCTCCAACAAGCAACGCCAGTTGCTCAGCCGCTTTAGTGAACGCAACGCTATCCTGCAATAACGGCGTTATGTCCTTGAATAAGACACCTTCTTTTGGAAAATCTTTTATATCCCTTATGTACCTCTTAAAATTCATTTCGTTTATTACTTGTGCTAAGTTAAGCCAAAACCGATGCATAATCCTATACACCTTTATAGGACATAGCGTTGTTAAAATATAATTCTTTAGCTAAGCCTATACACCAATTTCTTGCTTGCGCTCGTCCTAAGTTCTGCCATTGCCATAATAGGAATTTAGGCACTAACTAAACACTGGTTTATTTTGTGTTAAAAGTAAAAAGAAATATATTTGCAGCCCATTACGGGGGAAATAAATGGCCCTGTGGCGCAACTGGATAGCGCATCTGACTACGAATCAGAAGGTTACAGGTTCGAATCTTGTCAGGGTCACATAAAGCTAAAAGTCCGCATACCAGTGCGGACTTTTTTGTTGTTGAGAACGTCATAAGTCACAGATTTCCATAATTAATAAAATACAAAATAGGTGTAACTTCCTTTATCCTATGTATTTCTTAATTTCCTACTCTGAACTTATTCCGCATAAGAAATACTATCGCATTCAATACTACCGCGTATCTAGTATCTCGAAGGCCTTCAAAATTTATGAATAGGTGGCTTCAACAAAACTACTTTCTTTCCTATATTCGCTGCAGACATAAGCGCAAAAGGATGACAGAATTATGTCTAACCCTATTCCAGGAGGCAAGGTATACGATAAACATTCACTAAAAATTATCTATAAATGAAAAACATACTCGTAATTATTAGTGTTTTCGTTATGCTTCAAGTCGAAGCCCAGACACCAAAATTCCAAGGACAACCCCCAATCAAAATAATAAATACCGAATCAAAACCAATACAAACACAATGGAAAGGGAAATCTACTTTTAAGGATTCAGATGTTATTTTTTCAAATGACTTTGTGGGTGCCAGGCTAAACGGAATAGTTAAAAGTAACGACAGCACTTATACTGCTTTAATTACTTCAGAAAATACACCAATAAATATAAGTCCATGGTATGCTTTTAAGGTATGGGCTGCTGAAAAGCAATCAATAGATTTGGTATTAACCTATCAAGAAACGGTAAAGCACCGCTATTACCCTAAGTTGAGTAGTGACGGCATACATTGGTCATCACTCGATTCCATTAACTACATCGAATATGAAAAAGGGGATGCCGATTTTGGACCTGGCGCACTTCCATTATTTGTAAAGATGAGAATAGAGATTGGACCCGACACTCTTTGGGTTTCCGGTCAAGAATTGGAGACCTCTAGCCGCGTTTTTAGTTGGGCAGATAGTTTGTCCCAAAAACCTTTTGTGCAAACAAAAAGTATTGGAAAAAGTGAACAAGGCAGAGATTTGAATATGCTAACGGTAGGCGACCCAGAGTCCAAGAATATGCTCATTGTTATTTCAAGGCAACATCCGCCAGAGGTTACTGGATATCTTGCAATGAAGGCTTTTATTGAGAACCTCAGCTCCGACTCCAAATTAGCTCGTAAATTCAGAAAAAAATTCACGACTTATGTGATTCCCCTCATGAACCCTGATGGAGTGGATAATGGCCATTGGCGTCATAATGCGGGTGGCATAGACCTGAACAGGGATTGGGCAAATTTTAACCAACCTGAGACACAGGCAGTAAAAGCATTCATGCAAAATAAAATTAATGAAACACAAGGTAAATTCTATTTTGGTATTGATTTTCATTCTACTTGGGACGACATTTATTATACAGTAGATCCAAAGTTAAAAGGGAATATGCCAAACCTTGTTTATGATTGGCTTGATGCTGTTAAAAATCAAATCGACGGCTATGACCCTAATGTAAAACCAAACGATAAAATTGAACCTACCACCGTTTCCCGAAACTATTTTTTTGCGGCTTACGGCGCAGAAGCTTTAGTTTTTGAAATTGGGGATAATACTCCTCGTCCGTTTATAAAGGAAAAAGGGCGTATTAGCGCCAATGCATTAATGGAGCTGATGTTAAAACGTCTTAAAAAATAGCAGCTCCAGGGTACAATAGATTGAGGGTATTTTTCAATTTACTATTCCCCTTTTAACCCACTATTTTCCATCACGGTTTCAAAGGTTGCCCAATCGGTTTTCATAAAATCCGTTACCGCTGTGGAAAAATCCGAAATGAGCACGGTAGCTTGTTCTAGGGTTTGCCTATGTTGTTGAGAAGGCACCTTAGTTTGTGCTGCTGCTATACGTAAGGCTTCTTGAATTTTGGAAAAGGGTGATGTTTCAAAAGACTGCCACGCTCCTAATTGCCTTTCGGGTTTTGGAGTCTGCCCTTTAGAACGAAGCAAATTCAAGGCTACCTTGAAGTCATTAATTTTTAAAACCAAGGCCTCCTTTGATTCTCCCTTATGTTCTTTTACTTGCTCTGAATATTTTTCCAGCACTTTCATTTTCACATCTAGCTCTACTAAATACTTGGACAACAGAAAAACCTGACTATCCACCTCTTTTCTGAAGTTGTACAAGGCTTCGTCTACATTGGGTTCCAGGTCAAATCTTGGATCCGGAATCACCTTTACGCTAGTCATGTCGGTAAACGATTCATATTTTAATATAATAGTATAATCGCCTGGAACTACTGGAATATCCCTTGAAAAATCATCTTGCCATGCACCTGGCAAAGAAGCCGAAGTCTCGTCAAGTTTCCAAATGATATAATTCAGTCCTTTGCTTAGTTCCTTGGTTTCTAAACTATTAACCAACCTATTGTAAGCATCATATACCTCAGCTTTGACTCCAGTCCCTGCAACTGGTTCTTCTGATATATAAAAAGGAATCTTAGTTTTTTGAAAGACTTTATTTTCACCTTCAAAGGTAGTATGAAAGCCTGTCCATATATTTCCGGGCGGATTAATGAACAATCCTTTTACTTGTACAGCATCGTTCATGGGCAAGGCCGTTATCCTAGCTTTCAATCGGTTTCCTGCAATTTCCCGTAAGGATAATAAATCATCCATCACCCAAATAGCCCTACCAAACGTCCCTACAACGAGGGCAGATTCCGGCTCCTGAATTTTTAAATCCATGGTAGAAACAGAAGGAAAACCATTTTTAAACTGGGTCCATGAGTTTCCTGTATCCATACTAACCCATAGTCCATTTTCGGTTCCTAAAAACACCAAATTGGGTTCCACCGGGTCCTGTATTACGCTTAACGCATATCCCTTTACCGTATCCCCTTGGGCCAATCGCATCCAACTTGCACCAAAATCATCGGTTTTAAAAAGGTAGGTTTCATAATCACCCTTCCTGTAATTGTTGACCACCATCCAGGCAGTTCCTACAATATATCTTGAAGCTTCAATTTGGGCTATCCAAGCTTCTTTGGGCATGCCTTTAACGTTTCTAGTACGGTTTTTCCAAGTCGCACCACCATCTATAGTTACCTGTACTTGACCATCATCGGTGCCCGCCCAAATCACGTTTTTATCGATAGGACTTGGGGCAATAGTTAAAATAGAATTATAACGCTCTGCGCCAGAAACGTCTAGGGTAAGTCCCCCATAATCGGCCTTTTGATGTTCCGGATTGTTGGTGGTCAAATCGGGAGAAATAATCTTCCAAGCCGCCCCTTTATCTCCAGTCAAATGCACAAATTGCGAACCATAATAGGCCGAATTCGTATCAAAGGGATTTCTAGCAAAACCTGCATTCCAGTTAAAGCGTAAGGCCGTTTTTACATCGGGAGCCGGTGGAATAATATTCACATAATATCCTGTTACTTTGTCATACCTATATAAATTACCATTTTGGGAAGATCCATACCCAAAGCGGGAATTATCTAAATCCGGAGAAATATCAAATCCATCACCACCCACCAAATACTGCCAATACAAGGTGCGTATACCACCCCTTTTCCAAGTATATGCAGGACCAGACCAGTTACCATTATCCTGCATACCGCCATACACATTGTAAGGCTTATCATTATCTACACCTACATGGTAAAACTGCGCCACAGGTATGGTCTCCGGAAAATACCAACTTTTACCGTGATCATAGGTAATGCCCAAGCCGCCATCGCCCCCTATGATAAAATGTTGTGCATCTTTGGGGTTTACCCAAAACGCATGAAAATCGGCATGAATTCCCTTTGTTTCATCAGCAGGAATCATTGGAATAGTATCAAACGTAGTGCCACCGTCATAACTGACGGACAAGGGCTGATAAATATTATAAACCCTATCTGCATCTTCTGAATCTACGGCGAGGTCTTGAAAATAGAAAGGCCTGTTATTTGCAAATTTGGGATTATCGTTTATTAATTTCCAATTAGCACCCCCATCGTCACTGCGGTATATGGCGTTCTTCTTTGCTTCTATCTTTGCATAGATTCTACTAGGTTCGGAAGGCGCTATGGCAAAACCTATTCTGCCCAAATTACCGGACGGAAGACCTTCCTTAACCCCCAATTTTTTCCAATTCTCTCCCGCATCATTTGATACATAGAGTCCTGAACCTTCGCCTCCCGATGTAAAATAATAGGGTGTGCGCTCATGCTCATAAAGTGCAGCAAAAAGCTTCTTTGGATTGCTTGGGTGCATCACCAAATCTGCAATTCCTGATTGATCATTGGAAAACAGGATTTTTTTCCAATGTAATCCTCCATCTATTGACTTATAAAGACCTCTATGCTCATTTGCAGTAAACGGGTCTCCCATGGCACCCACATAAATAGTATCTGGATTTAATGGATCTATACTAATTCTATGGATGGTTTTGGTAGCTTCCAATCCCATATGTTCCCAAGTGCGGCCGCCATTCACACTTTTAAAAATACCCATACCCAAATTCATTGAGTTCCTTGGGTTTCCTTCACCCGTCCCCACCCAAACGACGTTTGGATTGCTTTGCTGAATAGCCAAGGCACCAATATTCTGTGTAGGCTGTTCATCAAATACGGGTGTCCATGCGGAACCTCCATTTTCGGATTTCCAAACCCCACCGGATGCGGCCCCCACGAACATCATTTTTGGATTGGCCGTAACCACATCGATTGTTGTAATACGGCCACTCATATTGGCGGGACCAACGTTTCTAATCTTTAAGTTTTTTAAAGTTGAAAAATCCATCTGTTGGGCAACAAGAAAATCAGATGAACATACTAGTAGGGCAATGAATATAATTTTTAAACGCATAAGTGAATTCGTTTTCTTCAAAAATAAGAATCGTTTTTCTAAAGTAAAGCAGAACCACACGTATTAACTAAAAACTCATTTTATGAATTTTATTAGGACTATACTTTTTAGTTTCAACTAAAATCGAAATTAAATGAAACTGTAAAATTCACGAATAGAATAGGAGATATTAGTATTCCAGAAAAAATAATGAACAGGAATACACTTTCCTTTTACGAGGATATAGAACAATTAAAATATGCAAATCAACCAGATTTTCATCCTGTTTTACACCAAACTTAGCTGCTCGAGTTAAGTTTTAAGCCGATACTAATTCCACTAAGCAAAGGGTTTCTCTAAACTAGACCTCTGTAGTCTTCTTTTCATATATTTTCAACTTCGAAAATAAAATCTGACGTGTTTGTTCTGAGAACGCAAATATTAAGTTGGTAGCAATGAACTAGTATGAAGGGAACCTAAGAGATAGCAAATCATACAAAACTAAAATTGAAAAAAAGTTTTAAGACTTGGAGATTTCAAACCGGGGATTCTTACTATCTTATCAAAATATGATATCATTTCTAAGTGCTCAGAAACAGACAAATACTTTAAACTTCACAACAATCCTAATTCCACTAAAACAACTATAAACGTTCAACATTCAAAACTAGAATACTGTTTGTGCCCCTCATACATCTCATTTTACATATTTACCCCGCCTAAACCCAAGTAAAGCGTTAAATTTTTCACAAATCTAGTAATCTAATTATACCATAACAATATACAATTGACAAAGAATTGCGTAATTTGATTTTTATGTTAACTTTGAAAAAAAGACGTAATGGATTTACTTGAACACGCAGACGAGTTCGTAGGACGAAAAATGAGCAACATGTCAACTAGTGATAGGGTTGAGGCTTCTAGAGAAGCTAAAAAATTAATTTTAAGTATCAACGAAATTTATAAAGAAACAAAAGATTCTAATTTAATGGACGTGATGAAACGCGTGACAGAAAAGAAGAAGAAAATTGAAAAACGATTGAACGGAGTACCATTGGTATAATTACATAATGGATTCACAATTACCAAAATAGTTTTATTACCATTTTGTAATGGACCTAATAAGATAAAAACCCTTCCTTGAGAGGGGTTTTATTTTTGTTGGTAATCCTATTAGTAGCAGTTTTGCACAGCTCAAATAATGATACTATTATAATTTAAAACATTTTAAAATATTTCTGAATGGATTTTCTTTTAAAGCCTTGGCCGTGGTTTGTTTCCGGACCTCTTCTTGCAACCGTATTAATACTGCTGCTTTATTTTGGAAAAACCTTTGGTATGTCTTCCAATCTTAGAACACTCTGTACGATTTCAGGTGCTGGAAAATATTCAGATTTTTTTAAATTTGATTGGAAATCACAACGCTGGAATCTCATTGTAGTTATAGGTGCCATCCTCGGAGGTTTTATAGCAACACACCTCCTATCCGATGGTAGCACAATTCAATTAAATCCAGAAACAGTTTCCGATTTGGCTAAAATGAACTTCACACATGTAGGTGAAACACTATTACCAAACGAGATTTTTGGGTGGGATGCAGTTTTGAGCCTAAAAGGTATCAGTATATTGTTGTTGGGAGGTTTTCTAGTAGGCTTTGGCACGAGGTATGCCGGCGGATGCACATCTGGCCATGCTATTTCTGGCCTTAGCAACTTGCAACTTCCTTCGTTAATAGCTGTTATTGGATTTTTTATTGGTGGCCTGATAATGACCCATTTTATTCTTCCCTTGATATTTTAGATATGAAATTTATAAAGTTCCTTTTTGTTGGTATATTTTTTGGAATCGTACTTGTAAAATCAGAAGCGGTATCATGGTACCGAATTTATGAGATGTTCAAGTTCCAATCTTTTCACATGTATGGTATTATTGGGTCCGCCGTATTCATGGGTATTTGCGGTATCTTTTTAATTAAAAAATTCAAACTTAAAAGTATAGATGGTAGCGCAATTATAGTACCACCTAAAGAAAAAAGTTTTATTAGGTACATTTTAGGAGGTACTATTTTTGGACTAGGTTGGGCATTAGCCGGTGCTTGTCCAGGGCCCATGTATATACTGCTTGGAACGGGTATTTACTCCATGCTCATTGTTATTTTAGCAGCCATGGCGGGAACTTTTGTTTATGGTTTATTACGAGATAAATTACCGCATTAAAATAATGGGAATGCAAACCAAATAATAAGATTACTTAAAATTTCAATTTCTCATCTTTATCCCATAAGCCCCAGTAAGCGCCAACATCTCCTTCATCACCAGTTTTCCAAGATTCATCGAAAGATGAAAAATAGAACAATTCAACATTTGCCTTTTCTGCCCATACTTGAGCATTAATAAAGTACTTCATGGTATTTTCTGCAGATGAATGCGCTCCTTTTAAACTTCCACCCTCGCTAGGCCAACCTGTCTCTGTAATAATAACTTTTTTACCTTTCGCAGCAGCAGTGGCTTGTCCAAACATTTGTTGCATGTGACCCAAAGAACCATCAATGTCGCAACCTTCCCAGTAAGGATAGCAATTGCTTAAGATAACATCACTTGCATCTACTAATTCCGGGTGTCTAGAAAACTCATAATAGGCGTCAACATACCCTACTGGAATATTTGGAATTGCTTCCTTAACACGTTTTATATACCCTAGTAATTCCTCTAAGGTTAATTCATTTCTATATAGTACTTCGTTACCAACAGCAGCAATATCTACACAGCCTTCTTTGGCTAAGCCTATTAAACCCTCTATTTCCTTTTCGTTATCTTCTTTATTATCACTTAACCAAGCTCCAACTAACGTTTTCATACCGTGTTTACAGGCTATTCGAGGTACGTGCTCATTCCCTTCAATACAAGAAAAGGAACGCACCCATTTAGAATGGGGCTTCAATATTTTTATTCGACGCTCAACTTGTTCCTTGGTAATAATATCTCCAGGCTCTTGTCCATCTTCGTACATACTAAAGCAGATACCATGCATTCCCTTATTAAGCGTAGCTTTCCAAAGTTTTTTTAATTTCGCTATTGAATATCCACTAAAATCAATTCCCGAATGTTGTGTAAACTTAACACCAGTATATAAGCGATAATCTTCGTTTCTGTATGACATCTTAGTTGTATTTTAAATTTTCATTTTTATCCCAAATTCCCCAACTTGCTCCTACATCTCCTTCATGGTGAATTTTCCAAGACTCATCAAAAGATGAGAAATAAAACATAGGTATTTCTTTATTAGCTGCCCAATTAGCACTATTTATAAAATACTTCATGGCATTACTTTCTGATGGCTCTGCTCCTTTTGTATTATCCCCTTTATTAGGCCAACCAGTTTCCGTTATAATAATCGGTTTACCCTTAGCTACTTGTTCTACACCAGCGTACATTTGTTTTAAGTATATAGATGACTTTTCTATGCTACATCCTTCCCAGAAAGGATAACAATTAGCTAAAATCATATCGCAGGCTTCCACCAAATTAGGGTGCTCTATAAATTGATAATAGGCGTCTACATAGCCTACCGGTATGTTGGGCATGGCTTCTTTCACCTTTCTAATATAACTAATGATTTCTTTTTCAGATAAATCGTTTCTTAGAAGGACTTCATTACCTACTACGGCAATATCTACAAATCCATTTTTTGCAAGTTCAATTAATCCATCAACCTCAATATCATTTTTAACTTTATCGCTACCAATCCAAGCACCCACCATAGTTTTTAAACCTTTTTGCCGTGCTAATTTTGGAATAAATTCATTTCCTTGTGTACAAGAGAAAGAACGTGTCCATTTAGTATAAGGCAAAATAATTTCCATACGTTGACGTATTTGTGCTTCGGAGAGCTCATCGCCAATATTCTGCCCTTCTAAATAAGGACTAAAACACATACCATGAAGTCCTTTATTTAGTGTATCAGCGAACAACAGCTTAATTTCGGCATCAGTTTTTGAATTGAAATTAATATCAGTAGAAGTATCTACATTAAGGTCAGCTATTGCTAGTTGATTTAACTTATCAGTCTGATACACGGAAGTTAGTTTTTGATTTTTGTCACTAGCCCGTTTATCCAATGCATCCCTAATTTCACCTGCGCGCTCTTCAGTAACATCATAATCACGCATTACATACATTGCAATGAGTGTTCCCAGTATAGGAATTCCTGAAAAAGCCAATCGCAAACCATCAATAGCCCCTTCAGGCTGAAGGGTTTCACCTGAATCAAAACCAACAAAACTCATGATAACTCCACTCAAACCGCCTGCAATTGCAAAACCAAATTTTACCATCAACCAATAAATAGCCCCAAAGGTCCCTTCTCTTCTTAGACCTGAATTAAGCTCATCTAAATCAATAACATCAGCCGTCATAGACATCATCAATAAAAATAGACTTCCTATACCAAAGGAGAAGAAAGGAAGTGCAAAAATGAACATATAGGGTTTGCCTGGAACAAATAAGAACCAAAGCATCAAATATCCAAAAATAGAGATTGCCTGTGAAATCAAAAAGGCTTTCTTTTTTCCCATGTTTTTAGACATCTTAGCCACAATAGGAATTACAAAAAAGGTAGTTCCAAGCGCTCCTAAACAACCGAAAAGTGTTGGCCATATTCCTGCTGCACCTGCATCACCATTAAAAAGGTGGTATACAATGATAAAAAATGAAAAAGATGCAATCGTCATAAATGCATTATACACTAAGAAGGTAGCGATACATAGTTTTCTGAATGATTTCATTTTAAAAGCACTTACAAAACCTGATAATATTTCTTTCAGGCTATTTCCTATGTTTTTAAAATTAAGGGGGGAATAGTCTTCGTTTAATGTTGATTTACTTTTAATAAATATGCCTGGTACTATAGCACAAATTGCAAAAATGACCCCAACCCAAACGGCGAGTGTTCGGGTAGCTACTTCTGCAGATTCAAACCATTCAGCATCATACATAATTACCCAAAACCAAGGAGCTATTACCCATGCCCATTGCCCAATCCACTGGGCAGTTGCCATAATATTTGTACGTTCATGAAAATCATTACTCATCTCGTACCCCATAGCAACGTAAGGAACACTAAAAATAGTAATCCCTAAGTAAAAGATGAATGACCAGATCATAAAGTAGATGAAATTATAATCAACACCAGCATCCTCATAAAGTTGCCACATAGCAATAAATGAAATGCACAGTACAATACCACCAAGAATCACATAAGGTCGTCTTCTTCCCCATTTAGATTTGGTATTATCCGAAATATAACCCATGATAGGATCCGTAAACGAATCGAAGAGTCTTGGGAAAAAATAAATTACGCCCCACATCCAACCTGGAAAACCAAGATCTTGAACTAACACAACCATAAAAATACCCAAGGAAGCAGGGAACATTTGATTGGCGAGCATTCCTATACCGAAGGCCACTTTTTGCCCAAAGGGAACTTTCTGGCTTACTGCTAATTGTTGATTTGACATATATTTTTGGTTGTTTAGGTTTTTACTTAATTCGAATTCGGTATGATTATAGTTTGAATTGCTTGCCCATTAATTTGAATAGTCACATTACGTTCTCCTAAAGACAGGTTAATATCTTTTGCTTGTTTTTCTTCATTAAAGATAACTACCGCAATAGAACCATCTTGGTTTTTGGCTGCTGTAACCAGTAGTTTTTCGTCTGAATGTGCAAAACCTATTCGCACAGCTCCCGGCCTAATAAATTTACTAAAATGCGACAATGTGTAATAGAGGGGTGTCATATAGACCTCGTCATTTTCAGCATCTACAATAATTGGTGCCACACACCAGTTTTTAAACCAATTTGGCCCACCTTGTTTATCCAATACCATATTCCAATCTATCCAACCATCTACCCAGTTGTTCATACATCCAATAATGTCTCGCGCATACCGATTGACAGGAGCATATTTCGGATGCAGATATTTATCCTTTTCAGGCGCCCAGTCCCATCCCCAGTCGGTTGCTTCTTTTCTCCAATACCAAGCATCATCTTGCCATTTTGGGATTTCAGCATCTACACAGGCCTCCGTTTGTATCAAATGTTTTCTAGGTGCCTTGCTATGCGCATATTGTAACGCCTCAGGGAAAACCTCATATGTGCTGGCGTACCAATGTATCGCAGCACCATCATAATATTTTGAAGTAGCTTCGCTTTTGTACATTACGTCCACCCAATCGGTTAAATGTTCACGATTTTGATCGTAACCCAATATTTTAACATCATGTCCATCAGCTTCCAATTTGGGACCAAGATGGTTTTGAACAAAACTGGTCATTTCTTCCGCTGTAAAATGCATGCTTTCCCAGTTATTGTCATTTCCTAAAGGTTCATTCTCAACTGTAAATCCCCAAATATTAATTCCCTCGGCTTTGTAGGCGTTAATATATTTTGAAAAGAACAAGGCCCAAGTATCATTGTATTCAGGCAAAAGTTTTCCGCCCCTCCAATCCTTATTGTCTTTCATCCATGGTGGTGCAGTCCAAGGTGAGGCAATTATCTTAAACCCATCTTTTGATACTACCATAGCCTCCTTAATCATAGGGATAATATCATTACGGTCTTCATCAATAGAGAAATGCTCTAAATTAAGGTCTCGCGCTACGGGCGCATAGGAATAGTTACTTAGAGAAAAATCACAGGAATTCATATGGGTTCGTGTTAAAGAATATTTCGCTCCACTTTCACCAAAGTAGGCTTCCATAATTTTATCACGATTATCTTTACTCATTTTATTTAATAATGATGCTGACGCTTCCGTAAACGAACCTCCAAATCCAGTGATAGTTTGGTATTTTTCGTCAGGCAATAGTTTTATGCTAACAATAGAATCCCCAGAAGTAAATTCAGTTAGTCTTGTAAGTTGATGTCCACTAGCCGACGTTTCATAAACCTCTACATTTAATTGTTCTTGTTTTTCAGTACAACTCATGATTACAAATGCTAAAAAAAGAAGTAAAACATACTTGTCGGTTTTCATCAGTTAAAATATTTATTCTACTTCTGTGTGCTTATTTCATCTTCTGATGGTGGCACTAATACATCTTTCATTAATGCATCCTTATTACCACCATAGGTTTTAGTTATAGGGTTTCCGTTCCTAGACAACCCTTTAAAAGAGCCTTTATCTACTTCACCCCAAAGGGCGTATTTAGCTTTACCATCTACTGTCATTAAGCCAAAATGTTTTTCTGAATTCCCTGCATTATCACCACCTTTCCAGGGCTCGTCAAATCCTTCGAAATAAAAACAGGACATCCCTACCTCATTGGTCCATCTACGCATATGCTGATAATAGCGCGCCTCTTTATACTCATCACATGCCTTAGATCCATCTGGTCCATACTGACCCGTTGAGAAACTTGCCCATCCAGTTTCACCAATATGAATTGGCTTGTCTACGCCAAGACTCTTCATATACTTCTGTACATTTTCAAATTGCATCTGAGCATACTTCTGTGCTCTTAACATTGCAACATCTGTTTTTTCTATATCCGTCATGTCTTCCTGGTCATCTGATTTTAACCAAAATTCAGGTTGATAGTGTGTATCATGCATTGGATAGGTGTGCATAGAAATGAAGTCAACTGCATGAATCAATTTATTCAAATCTTCGACATGGTATTCTTCTCCACCGCCTCCCCAAGAGGCAAAATTATCTGAACTAGTTATCCATAAATCTTTAGAAAGTTTTCCTTCTTGTTTTAAGTACTGCAGGTAGTTTACCCATTTTAAGATTATCCATGGCTCTACATAATACGTTTCAGCCCATTTTACCATAGCCTCGTTACCAACAGCAATTACCTTTACGATATCTGGATACTGATTTGCTAACGTAACTGCTTTTTCCATCTGTGGAATGTTAGCTTCACTTTCTACATTATGATCTCTTTCCTGATCGGTAAATGCATTTTTACAGTCTATCCATGCTCCCAACATGACATACATCTCAAAATTAGGATCTTCTTTCTTTAGTTCAGTGATTACTTTTAAAGCATTTTCAGCCTGTGGTTTGTGAACTTTATATGTTCTAATAATTTTCACACCCATAGCGGCAAGAAGCTTCATATCCTCCTTAAGCTCGGCTAAAGTTGGCTCAATATTATGATCAGCATGTCTGTAACCTCCATAAGACATTGCTAAATATTCAGAGTTGCCTAAAATCTCTTTTGCTGTAATTTGCTTTTCTTCCTGCATTCCTTTTTTAGCATTTGAGTTTTGATTACACGACAC
>RCND010001172.1_pt1 | contig 14842 bp, 14 predicted proteins | sample 2041351 | NCBI WGS metagenome assembly RCND01 (sample SAMN09708230, study PRJNA481090) | Marine sediment metagenome, whole genome shotgun sequencing project. | biome: marine sediment; feature: ocean; material: sediment; isolation source: Sewage treatment plant 12B marine sediment (STP12B) ...
TTCTTCGTCATAAGACACCTCCACACGCATTATCGCGCACATTTAAAGGTGTCCACCAAACCAGGGCAAGACAAAGAAGCGGCCGGTTGATTCGAGAATGTTAAGAATGTTTACACCGGCACCACGGGCTGCATTGGTCGGGGTTGTTACTCGCGCGTCTCAGACCGAAGCGTGAAATCGGCGACCAGTGGCAGGTGGTCGTAGTAGCCTGCCTCTTGGTCATAGACGACATCGGATTTCTGCAGTCCAAGCTTGGCAAGCTCATCCGTTGACATTTCCATCGTATTCAATACGAAACGCTGACTGACCGACAACACGCTATCAGTGAATAAAATGCGGTCCAAGGCGCTAGGTGCGAAAGACAGTTTGTCATTGCGCCAAGTGTAATAGTTTTGTTCCTTCGCATTGTGACTGGGCCTGGCATCAGCCATGTCGGTGCCGTCCCAGTCGATCGCGAAATCGGGTCCGAATGTCTCTTCATCAGCGATATCGCCAGTAATCAGTGTCTCAAAAGGTTGCATCGGAGCGCCAGGCACCACATTCATATCGCCCACTATGACAATGGGTGTATTGCCCGCTAAAGCGTTAGCGTGGCTCGACTTTCGCAGGTTGCGCATCCGTCGAACAATAGCGTCTGATTGCATCTGACGGAGGGCCACGTTCTTTTCGCCAACTCCGCTCTTATTGTGCATTGCAATCATATAGATGTTTGAGCCGCCAGATTTCTTGGATACATCTATAAGGGCCGATGCGTATCCGAACTTGAAGTCCGGTAGCCCCCACTGGGGAAGTGGGTATGGTGCAGCCAGTTCGCCACCTTTCTGTCGCATCGGGTAGCGGCTGATTATTGCGTTGTCGGCGACTGTATGAACTTGCCAGGACTTTCCGTTTGCCAGCGGGACGTAGCTATTCATTAGCTGTTTGAGCTGTTTTGCCAGGTCCGGCCGCATCATTTCCTGGAGACAAATAACATCCGGATTGATGGTTCGAACGATACGTGCAAAAGCCTCATGGCGAGCGCCGTCAGGTGGAATGATCGAGTTCCGTTTCACGTTCCATGACATCACTCGGACTGCAGAAGAATGCTGCCGTTGAAGGGCGTCCGGGTGTGGCACGGGTCCATCGTTGTTTGCTGTGCAGCCGGCGAGAAAAATAGAGAAAGTGGACAGTAGCAACAGCTTTCGGAACTGGAGAGAAACGTCAGTCGGTTTGATTCGTCCCCTAATAATGTTCTCCATGACGCCCGCACGAGCACGTTGAACGAATTCTTTCTCGGATCGAACGCTAGTCCTCGACCGTCCGCTTTGGGTTGCCGTCATTTGCGGACCTTTTCGGTCATTCTAGCCTAATGTCTGCTTTCGACTAAATGCTGCTGTAACGAGTCTGGGTGATCTGCGCAAGTATGGAGATCGCGATCTCAGCCGGTGATCGCCCGCCAAGTGGCAAGCCGATCGGGCCGGCAATACGATGCAGTGTTTCACGACCGAAACCATGTTCAGCCAGGCGCTCCAGTCTTCTCGCATGATTTTTTTTGCTGCCCAGGGCGCCTATGTAAAAAGCATCGGATTCAAGCGCGGCCTGCAACGCGGGGTCATCGATTTTGGCATCGTGGCTGAGCGTTATTATGGCGGTTCGGGAGTTGAGCGATAGTTTCTGTAAAGCTTCCGTTGGCCATTCGTGACTGATTTCGGTCTCCGGAAAACGATCTGAAGAAGCGAACGCCGTTCGCGGATCGATCAACTGTACTTTGTAGCCGGCGATACGTGCCATAGGGATCAGTGCCTGTGCGATGTGTACGGCACCGACGATAATTAAGCTTGGTGCACAGGAGAATGTCTGCAGCAAATATTGTTCCTGCGCAACCTCCATGGTCGTGGCACCATCACGACGTAAAAGCTCCCGGCCGCGTTCTATGAGTTCATTGGGCATCTGGTCGACATCGCCATGAACACCGGTGTCATCGATCAGTACCTGGAGGTCATTGGCAAGTCCGCGCAGCATTACTGCGGATTGATCCCTGTGACTTGCAGCAACCAATCGCTCTAGCAAGACACGTTTCATTCCACCGGCTCCAGTAGAATCCGGATCTGCCCGCCACAGGCCAGGCCAACTTGCCACGCTTCATCATCGGTGACACCAAATTCCAGTATCTGTTGCTTGCCACTCTGGATGACTGCCTTCGCGGCACGGATAACTTCGCCCTCGACACACCCACCCGAGACCGAACCCTCGAAGGAGCCGTCTTCGGCAATGACGAGGTTGCTACCCGGGGGCCGCGGTGAAGATCCCCAGGTTTGAATAACGGTAGCCAGCGCAACGGCTTTTCCCGACTGGCGCCACGCCAGCGCCTGTTGGATTACATCCTGCGGATCGTATTCAGTGATACGTGTTTGTTTCATGATGAGTGGCTTTTCCGTGCTGGCGTTGCGGCTATTAGTCTACTTTGCAAATTACCGTATCAAGTCACTGCTCTAGCGGCCGGCCTTATCACGCTGAGCAAAAGTCCCGCCATTTTCTGCCAGTTCCTGTAGCAACTTCGCCGGCTCCCAAAATTCCGCTCCGAACTGTTCGCGGAATTCACAAATCCTTTTATAGACTTTCTCAAGGCCGACTGAATCGGCATAGTGCATCGGTCCGCCACGATGACGAGGAAAGCCGTAACCATTGGTCCAGATCACGTCGATGTCGCTGGCCCGCAATGCGATGCCCTCGCCGAGAATTCGTGCGCCTTCATTGATCAGGCCGTAAATGCAACGTTCGATAATTTCTTCTGCATCGATGGCACGCCTTTCTATGCCGAGCGCTGCAGACTCCTTATCGATCATGAGCTGGACTTCGGGATCCGGCGTCGGTTGGCGCGAACCATCCTCGTATAAATACATTCCCTTGCCGGTTTTCTGACCATAACGGCCCTGTTGCGCGAGCAGGTCCGCGACACGATAGAAACGCGGGTCATCGGGTAAATTGGATCGTTCCTGCCTGGCTTTGTAACCGACGTCGAGGCCGGCAAGATCACCTACCGCATTCGGTCCCATGGCCATTCCCCAATCGTACAAAACCTGATCGATTTGTTCCGGTGGCGCGCCTTCCAGCAGCATGAACTGATTTTCACGACCGTAGCTGTACAGCATCCTGTTACCGACGAAGCCGACGCAATTACCGACAACAACGCCGATTTTTTCGAGCGTCTTCGTCAGACGCAACGACGTGGCAATTACTTCAGCCGAAGTTTCTTTGCCGCGAATAATTTCAAGCAAACGCATAATGTGAGCCGGACTAAAAAAGTGTAATCCGATTACGTCTTGCGGCCGTTTCGTAGCGGCGGCAATTTCATCTACGTCAAGTGTTGATGTATTCGATGCGAGAATTGCACCTTGTTTACAAACCTGGTCCAGCTTTTCAAAAACTTCCTTCTTGATCGCCATGTTTTCGAACACAGCTTCAATGACCAGGTCAGCATCACTCAGGTCATCGTAATTCGCACTTAGAGATAGTCGATCAATGGACTCCAGCATTTTTTCTTTGGAAATTTTGCCACGAGCGATTCCACCTTCAAATAGTTTTTGGATGGTCGTATGACCGCGTTCGAGTCCGGCTTCATTGTTGTCCAGCAAATGCACACTGTAGCCGGCATTGAGACAGCTGTAAGCGATGCCGGCGCCCATCGTGCCTGCGCCCAGGACGGCTACTTTGTTAATAGTCGCGACGGGCGTTTCCTTGCCAATACCAGGTACTTTGTTGACGGCGCGCTCAGCGAAAAAGGCGTGCCGCAGCCCGGCCGATTGCGGCGAGTCTTTACATTCCGTGAATAGTTCACGTTCAGCTTTGCAGCCTTCTTCATACGTCAATCGGGTCGCCAATTCGACGCAGCGAATAATTCTTTCCGGTGAAAACAGGCCGCGGGCTTTCTTCGCGATATTTACCCTGCTTTTTTCAAACAGATCTTCTGCGACGTCTGCGACCGGCAAGTCGCGCACATGTCGTGGCCCCTTATCGATAGCACCCGCAGCGAATTCGAGCGCGGCTCCCGACAAATCATTCATGGTAACGACCTTGTCTACCAGGCCCGCGTCAAACGCAGCCTGTGCACCGATCGGGTTACCCGAGAGCATCATGTTGAGTGCCATTTCGGCGCCCACCAGGCGCGGCAACCGTTGCGTTCCGGAAGCACCCGGCAGCAAGCCAAGTTTTACTTCGGGAAGGCCAACCTTCGCTGAATCCAGGGCGACGCGATAATGGCAACCCATTGCGACCTCCAGACCGCCACCTAGTGCGGTGCCATGAATGGCGGCAATGACCGGTGTTTCACAAGCATCGATGCGCTCGACAATATCCGGCAAATACGGGGCCTGTGGTGGCATATCAAACTCGCGTATGTCCGCTCCGGCAATGAAAGTCCGACCATCACAAATAATCACGATCGCCTGCGCCTCCCGGTCGGCATCGGCCTGTTCGAGACAGTTCATGAGCCCGTCACGGACTGCGTGGGACAGTGCATTGACGGGAGGACTATCGATGGATATCAGTGCTACGTTGTCGCGAAGTTCAAGGCGGACGGGCTTCATTGTTGTTCCTTATTAGTAATCTGGTGTTTTAGGTCCCCAGCTTGCCATTGTCGCCAAAACCGCGCGTAAATTCGACTAAAGAGGCGTTAACCGTGATCCTTCAACGCGCGTAGATACGTGCTGAGCTTTTCGCATCTCCACTGTCGTTCTTTTCGGAAGCCGGCACTTAATGAATTATTCGGCTTAGGCTTGATCCGAAACTGGACTTCGAATAGCGTTAGCTGCCCATTTTTGAATTGGAAGCAGGCCCGTGACTTTTGTAGTTGTCGAAAGCTGTATCAAATGCAAACTGACGGACTGCGTTGAGGTGTGCCCGGTCGATTGTTTTCATGAAGGTCCGAATATGCTGGTTATCGACCCGGATGAGTGCATTGACTGCACCTTGTGTGAGCCGGAATGCCCGGTTGAGGCTATCTTCTCTGAGGACGAACTACCTGCCGGCCAGGAAAAATTCCTTGAGCTGAATACCGAGTTGTCGCAGATATGGCCGGTGATTACGGAGATGAAAGATCCACCGGAAGATGCCGACGAATGGCGTGAGGTCAGCGACAAACTGCAGCATCTTGAGCGGTAAGTAACTGATTCTATTGCGTTATGCGGCAGGCGTCGCTCTGATCAGATCGATCACGACCTGGGCGAATTCCGGCCCTTTGTCTTCCTGTAAAAAATGCCCGGCATTCCTGATCTTTGTATGTGATTGACTCGCGGCGCCCGGCACCTCGCTTTGCCATGGTTTTTCCCCGCCACGCGTAATCGGATCGCGATTGCTGAACGACGTCAGAAACGGTTTGTTCCAATTGCGAAAGACCTCCCAGGCGGCACGATTAGCGGGGGTCGCCGGATCGTCAGGTGTTGCTGGTACCAATTTTGGAAATGCCCTCGCCCCGGCTTTGTAGTCCGCAGACGGAAATGGCGCATCGTAGGCAGCAACAACTTCCGCTGAGAGTTGCGTGACCGTGGCTGACTGAATGATCCGGCCGATCGGGAACCAGGGGCTGTATTGTGCGAATGCTCGCCAGATCAGGAATGCTCTTGGCATTGCCTGATCGCCTGTAGGCATGCCGCCATTGCCAAGTACAATGCGCGCAAAGCGTTGTTCGTTTTCTGCGGCAACCCGCAAACCGATCAATGAGCCCCAGTCCTGGCAAACCAGTGTTATTCCATCGAGGTCCAGCTGCTCGATGAACTGGCGCATCCATGCAACGTGGCCTGCATAGCTGTAGTCGCCCTGACGGCTTGGTTTGTCGGATTTGCCAAAGCCAATCAGGTCGGGTGCAATCACGCGATAACCGGCGGCGGTTATCGGCGGAATCATGTGCCGGTACAGGTAACTCCAGCTTGGTTCACCGTGCAGTAACAGCACCGGCTCGGCGTCTTTCGGCCCCTCGTCGACGTAGTGCATGCGCAGACCGTCGATGTCGACGTAGTTAGGAGCGAAGTTGTAGTTGGGCAGGTTTTCGAAACGGTTCTCTGGTGTGCGCAAAGATTTCATCTGATGGTTCCTGTAAAGATATAGCTACGTCCCGCAGCAAACTGTGGGAGCGGCTTTAGCCGCGAATGGGTGCCGAGCATTCGCGGCTAAAGCCGCTCCCACAGAAATTCCTGGTGCAAAGCAAGTCGCGCTGTCGTCAGGCAAATGTTCGGCCTACAAACCAGAATATACCAATTCCGCACAGACCTGCTGCCAACAGCGGTGCCGCCGATTCAGGTAAACGACTTCGCAGCAGGCTGGCAACTGTCAAAGCTGCAGCAACCAGGACCAGCTGGCCGATCTCTACTCCAAGGTTGAAGCCGAGCAACGGAATAAACAGCGACGTGCCGAGAATTCCTGTTTCCATCAGGAAACCGGCAAAGCCGAAGCCATGCACCAGGCCGAAGCAGGTCGTTGCAACGAACAACAGAGCGCTAACGCGCGTGTCACCGCGTTGCGCAAGTTCGCGGGCAGCAAGCAAATAGCAAAGGGCAAAAATGCCGATGCCCAGGTAGGCGAGGAGGGCGCGATTGGTGAGTAAATCAAGGGCCAGAGCAGTGGCGCCGATCAACCATGCCAGACCCATACTGGCAAACGCATAACGCGCCACCTTTTGCCGCTGCGCCAGGAAATACTCGACAGCAACGAGTGCCACAGTGAAGCCGATAAACGCCTCGACGAGTTGGCCATCGGCGTGTACATAACCAAGCACCGCCGCCGCGAGGCTGATGCTGTGACCGAGCGTGAAACCGGTGACCGCGATAATGCTGCGCCGGATCGAGCCTGAAATTAACAATAGCCCGAGCAGGAATGCGATGTGGTCCAGGCCGCCTGTAATGTGCTTGCTGCCGATCGCGAGGAACGAGGTGAAGGAATAGGAACCGGCTTTAGTGTCAACACTGCTGATGTCCCAGGTATCTGCTGTATCTGTTATCAGCTGTTCGGCCAGCAGGTTGCCGTCACGATGTAGTTTTGCGTAGTGCACATGCCCGGGAGCGGTATCGAACAGTGCGCGATATCGTATGGCAGATGGAGTGCCCGCGCCGCAGTCGAATTGCATCTCAACACGCACGAAACCACTTGCTGCTTGCAGGATATTAATCGACTGCCTGGCGCAGGCGGTGTTTTCTGCCGTTACGATCGTTTGCTCAGTCAGAACGTCACGAAATAACTCCCGCGGCGGAATATCGCTGTCCATATTCTGATACAGGAGCATTACTTCTCGTAGCGGAATCGTAACCGTGCCGGTAATTAGTGAATCGGACAGGTGCCAGTGCGAGTAACTTTCGCTTCTTGTATGTGCATTAGCAATTGTCGCGACACATGTGAGCGCGACCAATGTGGCGATAATGTTGCTGATGCGACTCACGGCAACACGACGTCGACTTTCGCTTTATCCCGCAGGCCATCGAGGTATTCCTGCAGTGTTTCGTCTGCAAGGCTGCGCCGGTAGTCGATAATAACCTGGTTGCGGATCGAGCTTAAGTCCGTTACGACTGCCGATTCTTTCTTCAGTACACGCACGACGATCCACTGCCCGCGCCGTGCGAATACCGCGCTGCTGCCAACAGGCATGTCTATGGTTGTGGCCGCAATGCCAGGACCAAGATAGTCACCCAGGTTTTCGATCGGCATAAGCACTGTCGGAAGATCCGGAATTTTTCGAATTGCGTCAGTGATTACAGGTTCGCCGCTGTCACGAAGTGTCGTTGCAAAACCCTGCGCAACCGACTCGTCATCGGATTGCCAGCCGTCAACCGCGACTTTGTCAATAAAGCTGAATCGATCTGCGTTATCCGCCAGATGTTTTTCGAGTTCCTCATCCGACGGGCTTGCCGCATCGGCTTGTGCAGTAACGGATGCGATCAGGGAATTAACAATCGCATTGCGTACCGTGCCGTCGGACTGTGCCATGCCGAGTTCCAGTCCGCGTTGCACCAGCAGCTCTTCATCGATCAAACGCTCTAACATCCAGCCCCGGTTTTCCGCCAATGAAGCGTTCGTGGATTCCTCGGCGAGCCTGGCCAGCGCCCGTTCATAGTTGTCACGGCTGATGAGCACATCATTGACACGTGCGACGGCGGAAACCGGCAAGTCGGTGTCCATCTCTGCCTGCCGCAAGAAGCCATAGCCCGCCAATATCAACCCTGACAGGGCGCCAAGGGCCAGCCAGCGTATGTCTGGTGTATTTTGTCGGCCGCGCGGAATCTCGCTTTTCGAGTGCATAAATTGGGTCTCTGTTCCTACCTGAGACTGCTATGCTACCGCGAAGTGTTTTCGAGTTCAGTGCCAGTAACTATGACCAATCTCAATCGTGCAGTGGTGCTCATTACCGGCGCCACGGGCGGCTTCGGCCGACAAATGACCAGGCAGTTCATGGCGGCGGGCAGCCGTGTGATCCTGACCGACCTGGATGCCGGTGGGCTCGCAACCCTGAAGGCAGAGTTCGATACATCCTCCAACCAGGTACTCGCGTGCATTACTGCGGATCTGTCGAGCGCAGAGGGTTGCCAGGCGCTGTTCGACGCCGTGCAGTCAGAAGACCTGCAGCCGGATGTTTTAATCAACAATGCCGGTATCGCTGTTTCGGGTCGAATCGGCCACGTGCCAAGAGATCGCTGGGAAGCGCTCATGCAGATTAACCTGCTGGCACCGATGCGGCTGTGCGACTTATTTCTGCCGACTATGATCAAACGCGGTAGCGGCCATATCGTCAATATTTCTTCAGTTGCCGGTTGGATCGGTGCGGCGGGTATCGCGTCTTACTGTGCTTCGAAATTCGGCTTACGCGGTTACAGCGAATCGATTGCGGACGATGTTGCACAATTTAACATCAAGGTATCGGCTGTCTATCCTTATTTCAGCCGTACGCCGATCCTCGATTCGGAACGGTTCGGTTATGCAGTACGCATGGCCATCCCTGATGATATGGTGACGGACCCGGCGGATGTTGTCGCCGCGATTATCAAGGGCGTGAAGCGCAACCGCCTGCATATCTTTCCGGACAAAATGGCGCGCAGAATTCACTACATCAGGCGCTACATCCCCTGGATGATCCCCATTCTTAATCGGCGCCTGCAACAACGCATCGTTCAACCGAATTAGACTCAGTGGACCCCAAATGATCAGTTTAAGAGGCCGCATGATTCGCTTCATGTCGAAACAGTTTTTCAAACGCATCAAACCCGATGCCGATATTGATAAGCTGCGTTCCGAGTTCGAAGCGATTGGCACAAAAATGCGTCCGGCACATGGCGTGCAGGTTCGGCATGCGAATATTGCCGGCATAGAATGTGACTGGCTTGTGCCGGAAGGATGTGATGACGCGCCGGTGCTCTATTACCTGCACGGCGGCGCCTACGTGATGGGTAGCCCGAAAACGCACAGGCGCATGGTCAGCCACATAATCAGCAGGGCAGGGATGCGCGCATTGTTGCCAGACTATCGTCTTGCACCGGAGAATCCGTTTCCGGCATCGCTTGAAGATTCAACCGGTGTCTATCGTGCGCTGATTGAAGGGGGCGTCGACCCGACAAACATCGCAATCGGTGGCGACTCTGCCGGCGGCAACCTGGCGATGGCGACACTGCTGGCGCTGCGCGATGCGGGCGATTCCTTGCCGGCAACCTGTTTCCTGTTGTCACCATGGCTCGATCTTGCAGCAAAGGGCGAGTCTCACGAGACGCGGGCCAAGCATGACCCCTGGTTTCGGCCAGAGGACATGCCCGAGGTCGTCAGGAAATATTGCTCTGAATACGATCTGAAGAACCCTTTGGTATCACCTGTTTATGCCGATGCCTCTGATTTGCCGCCGACCCTGATCCAGGTTGGTGACCACGAAATTCTGCTCAGTGATTCAACCAGGCTGGCAGACAATATCGAGAAGGCCGGTGGCGAGGTTACGTTACAGATCTGGCCTGAAATGTGGCATGTATTTCAGTTCTTTATCGGCCAGATGCCGGAGAGCAAAAAGGCAATCAAAGGTATCGCGGAATATTTGCGGCAACAGTTTGGGGAGCAGGCGGCAACGCTGAACAGGCAAGAGGACCGGGCTGCCTGATTTGAAATCCGCGCCACTTTCGTGGGAGCGGCATCTTGCCGCGATCAATGTTCGGTTTCACGCCCAGGCAATCAGGACCGTGCGTTGCTCGGCTGATTCACGCGCCATAACTTGAGCTTTATCGCCAAACCTGGCCTCGACTTCGTCCCGGCGAATTTTCAACGTCGGCGTCAGCACCCCGTTTTCGATCGTCCAGGGTTCGCTGGTAACGATAATAGCGCCTATTTTTTCGTGCTTGCTCACGGCCGTATTTACTTCAATGAGTTGATCGAGAATGGTTTGTTCAACCGATTTCTTGTCTTGCGGAGCCGCCACGACGCAGACCATTACCGTTTTGGAGTAACCACGCCCCAGCAGGCACAATTGCTCAACAACAGCGCATGCGGCGAAAATATTTTCTATTGGTGCTGGCGCGACAAATTTTCCGTGGATGGTTTTGAAATAGTCTTTGACACGGCCGAAAAGATAAACATAACCGTCCGCATCGACCCTGGCTTTGTCACCCGTGTGTAACCAGCCATCCTGCCACAGCTCTGCAGTCTTCTCCGGCATGTTGTAATAGCCGGGGCTCAAGCCATCTGCCCGAACGAGCAATTCATCATTCTCACCGATCTTGATTGCTACACCTTCAATCGGCTTGCCGATTGAACCAATGCGATTGTCTTCTCCGGAATTTCCGAGCAAGCCCATCGCTTCGGTCTGGCCGAAGCCTTCACACAGGTCCATGCCAAGTCGTGCATACCACTCAAGCATCGATGTCGCTGCCGGCGCGGCACCACTAAGAAGAAAATTGGCGTGTTGCACGCCAAGCATCTCACGGACTTTTCGCGACGTCCCATCGTAATCCGTTGTCAGCGATTGCTCCAATTCCTGAGTCGAGCCGAAACTTGCAATAACTGCCTGCTGCAATAGCTCCCAAACACGCGGCGCGCCAAAGAGAAAATTCGGCTGTGCTTCTGCGAGGTCACGAATCAGGGTTTCGAGTGATTCATTGAAAGTAACCTGGCTGCCCAGCATGACAGAGAAAAACTCGACCACATGCCGTTCGGCAATATGGGCGAGTGGTAGATAAGAGAACGCCCTGGCGTCGTCAGGAAAGTCGGCTTTTGCCCGCATCCGATCTACCGGGACAATGGACGACCGGTGGGTCTGCAATGAACCTTTGGGTACGCCCGTCGTTCCTGAGGTGAAAACAATAGAAATCAGATCTTCGAAATCGGCCTGATATTGTGGCTCTTGTCCTTCGCACTCTGCCACGATGTCATCCCATTTCCGGCATGGCAGATCACAATCGACGCCGGGCAGCGTAATAATTTCGATGCCCTCCGGCAATACCGGGCGGATCACATCCCAATTGGCTGTCTCGCCGAGAAACAGAATGCTGACCTCGGCAAATTCAAGAATATATTTTGCGTTGTCTGCATTGAGCGTCGTGAACAATGGCACGGTGACATTGCCCGAACCAATAATTGCGAGGTCGGCAAAAAACCAATGGGCCCGGTTGCGTGAGAGCAGGGCGATGTTCGTTTTCGCAGAGCCATATCTTTGCTCCAGCCAGGCAGCGACTGCTGATATTTGTTCGTACCCCTGCTGCCAGGTCCATTCGGTGAATGCATCCCCAAGCCGATCTCGCAGCCAGACTTTGTCCGGGTGTTGCGATGTGTTGGCTTGCACATGCTCGTACAGCGTCTTGTCAGACATCGTTTTCTCCGCGTCAGGTTCAGTGGAGCTTTTGCTTTTTTTTATTGTTGTCAGAATCCTGAGTTTCTTTGCGAATCATCGTACATCCGGATCAGGAATGTGCGAATAGCCGGCTCAGCTTCTTCTTTTGTCATGAGCTTTTGTTGCTCAAGTATTTTTGCCATGTCCGGGATGGTTCGCTTGCCATCAATCAGGGACATTATATAAGAATAAATCTGGGTTGAAAGCGCCTGGCTGCGGAATGACTGTAACAGTGGCACCGGTTCTTTGCCGGTGACTATCCAGTCAGGTAATGCCTTGTGCCTCGCCGGGGCAGCAACATCGTCGGTTTTTGTTGCCGAAAACGTGAAAACGGTTTCCTGGCGGCCATGGCGACTGGCGGGTGAGCACATATAAGGAATGGTTTCTTCGCTCGTGAACGGCGCTGTGAATCCTGCTTGTTCAACAATCGCGACAGTTTCCTCTGCGCTGTAGCGGCGCGATCGATCGGGATGTTCGAACGCGAGCGAGCCGAAATTGATCCAGCGACCGCCCGGTTTGAGCAGGTTGTTGATTCTTGCAGCCTGGATCGGCAAATCCTCATTAACGATATCAATAATCCATGGTGTAACGACCGTATCGAAGCTTTTTGCCGCGCAGGGTGGTCGCATCGCATCACCAAAAACCAGGTGAAAATCTTCGCGAACCAACTCTGGTGCTGCCAGATTTCTAAGGACGGCGAAATCGTCAATCGATTTCGGAGCGATCGGAAATTCGTACAGTTGTGTCTGGTCTCCCTGCATGACACTTTTTGCTATTAGCAGTAACAGCGGGTTGAAGTCGACTGCAACGGTTCGTTTGGTACCAAGCCACATATGAATGTCGTAGGCGAGTCGGCAGGCACCAGCGCCGAGAACTAATGTGTCGCCCAGGTTTGAATCATCTCCGTCGCCACCTTTGATCACGGTTTTGACCTGCTTCAGTGACGCCGTGTTTTCGGCCGCACCCCAGGCCCAGTCACGATGAATGTTCGTGTAATAGGTGTGGATGCCCTGATCAACCGGCAGGCGCGTGCGCAGCGCCAGGTACGATTCATAACTCGCCTGCATCGACTGGATATCGACAGGCGATAAAATCTGCCGCAGCATGTTGCGGTGTTCATCTGCTGCATTCATTTGCAGATCGAGGCGTCGCCGCGTCAGTGGACCTAGATCATCGGCGATCAGCTCAGCTTTTATGCGTTGCGCATCATTGGATAATTGCTGCAGGGCGAAATGCAAACGGTTACGCCACTCACCAAGGCTTGCATCTGGTTCGGCAAAGAGCCACGGGATGTCGTTGAGCGATGGAAAATCGATCTTGCATGCGTCGCAGCGGTAGTTGCCGTCCTTCGATGAAAGTGGTGTCTTGTCACAGCGTGGACAGGCGAGCAGTTCGGACAGGTTGTTCTCGGCCAGCATAGGTTCTCTTTACATTGTCACTGAGATTGAGCGCATTCTATAAGAAACGCTGGTTTAGTTGTGGAACGATACCGACGGACTACGCCAATGAAGAACGGCCGCTCGGGATATCCCGACCGGCCGTCATTTCCTGCGCGGAGATGAAGCGTAACAATTAGGTCGGTGTAAGCGGCCCGATGGTGCCATTCACGATCGGCTGGAACGCTGTCAGGCTATCGCGCAAGGCGACATCGCCAAGGCCATGATTCATGAAGATATTGGCAAAACTGCCTTCCTCGCCATGCAGGGCCATGTAATTCAGAATTACCGTGTTGACCAGCAGGTTCACATTATTCGCCGCTGGTGTCGCTGCACGCTGCACTTGACCATCCCGACGCCGTCCAGCGCCTGGTGCTGATCGGCGCCACGGCCGGCATCGACGATCCCGACGAACGCGCAGCTCGACGCCGCGCCGACGGTCGCCTCGCCGATCACATCGAAGAGGTTGGCGTTCCCACATTCATCGACGAGTGGCTGGCCAACCCGTTGTTCGATGGGCTCACCGAGGCAACCGCCAGGCGAGCCGACCGCCTCCGCAACACCGCAGCCGGTTTGGCCGCCAGCCTCCGGGCGACGGGAACGGGCACCCAGAGATCGCTCTGGCACCGCCTCGGTGAGATCGACTGCCCGGTGCTCGTCCTCGTCGGCGAACACGACGCGAAGTTCACCGAACTCGGTCAGCGTCTCGTCGCTGGCATCACCAACGCCGAGCTCGCGGTCATTCCAGCGGCGGGCCACAGCGTTCATCTCGAGCAACCCGAGGCCACCGCTGACGCCGTCACCAGATGGAGCACCTCCACAGAGCCAAGTGCAGCACGGCGATGAGCCAAAAGCCCACATTCGGGCGGTTCGCTCATCGCTTGGACGAAGTGCAGCACGGCGATGAGCCAAAAGCCCACATTCGGGCGGTTCGCTCATCGCTGGATGGGGCTACAGGGCGAGGCCGATCGTGACGAGTAGGCCCCAGGCGAGCTGAAGCTTGCCCGTCTCGCCGAGGACCGGGATCAGTGCGCCACCCGTGGCGCCGCCGAGCACCGACCGGATCGGTTGGATCGCCAGCGGCGCAGCGAGCACGCCAAGCAACACTGGTGCTCGCCAGATCGCGCCGACACCGCACAAGACGAATGCTGCACCGATCAGCGCGACATACAGCCACCGGGTGCGCTGGTCGCCGAGTCGAACCGCGAGCGTCTTCTTGCCCACCTCCCGATCGGTCGGGATGTCGCGCAGGTTGTTGATCACGAGCAACGCACACGCCAGCGAGCCCACGGCGCACCCCATCACCAGCGACAGTGCGGTGATCGATTCGATCGCGGCGTAGGTGGTGCCGGCTGTGGCGACGAGGCCGAAGAACACGAACACGAACACCTCGCCCAATCCGAGGTAGCCGTAGGGCTTGGGGCCGCCGGTGTAGAACCATCCGGCAGCGATGGCCGCCGCGCCGACGACCAAGAGCACCAGCGACGTCGACAGGGCGATTGCCAAACCGGCCACGGCGGCGGCGGCGAACGAGAGCAGCGCCGCGCGCTTCACCGCGGACGCGCCGGCAAGGCCACTTGCCACCAAT
>RCND010001174.1_pt1 | contig 14837 bp, 13 predicted proteins | sample 2041351 | NCBI WGS metagenome assembly RCND01 (sample SAMN09708230, study PRJNA481090) | Marine sediment metagenome, whole genome shotgun sequencing project. | biome: marine sediment; feature: ocean; material: sediment; isolation source: Sewage treatment plant 12B marine sediment (STP12B) ...
TGGCAAAATCTACGTCAAATCCAACAAGTTCATTGTCTGTATTTCTGAATTCCATTGGTGGGTATGAATCATCAACACCAATTGTAAGAACTGTTACACCTGATCCTGCTTCTTCGTCTGCACCGCAGGCTGTCATTGACAGCACAAGTAACATTGCAACTAACATCATTAATAATTTTTTCATTGTGTTTCCCCTTTTCTTATAGGTTCATTGTATTTTATCTATAGGGGATATTTTACTATGTATAAAGACAAATTGCAAGTAAATGATATTATTCTTGCAATTTTATGTATTATTATGTACAAATAAGCAACTTTATACATGCAAATTATTTTAATGTTGTAGTTATTTGAATAGATTTCGTTAAATTTTATTGATTCAGCTTATCAAAAATAGAATCTCTAATTTTGCTTTTTGTATAAATAATGTTCGAATCTTCATTAATCAGCGCCTTGCGAATGTGTTCTATCTCTTCCTCTGTTAAGGCTACAGTTCTTCCAACTCTTGCTGGCTTTAAATTGCGACGCAATTCATTGATTGCTTCTGCCGCATAACCATACTTGAGAAAGTAATATACATTTCTGTCTGCATCATAGATCCCCTCATTCTTTTCATAGACATGCCGAATTGCATTTTCCGTGATGCCCGTGCAAGAAGATATCCCAGATATTTCATATTCACCATTAAAATCCACATAATAGTGCTCTTGTTTCATGGCACTCTCTCTAATCATAAATGTTTTCATGCTCTTTTCTCCTCTATTGATTTACTTTATGAAAGCATAAGTCAATTCTCTTTAAATGTCAATATGTGAAGCGTAGGTGGCAGATCGTCTCGTTGGCATAACAAAGGCGTCGTATCTCTGCTTTTGAGATACGACGCCTAAAAATTGCTTTTACTTCATGGTAAATCTTTTGTCTTTACAAACTACGGCCTACTACCTAGGATTCATATTGCCTATTATTTTTTATGTTTGATGCTTGCATCAACAAAATCTCTAAACAATGGATGTACACGGTTCGGTCTAGATTTGAATTCTGGGTGGAACTGAACCCCTACAAACCAAGGATGGTCTTCAATCTCTACCATCTCAACCAACCGTTCATCCGGAGACACGCCTGAAATCTTAAGGCCTGCGTTCAACAGGTCATCTCTGAACTCATTATTGTATTCATAACGATGACGATGGCGTTCATAGATCAGTTCATCACCATAAGCTCTACGAGCATTGCTTCCAGATGCAACTTTACATGGGTAAGCACCAAGACGCATTGTACCACCCATTTCATCAATATCTCTCTGCTCAGGCATTAAGTCAATGACTGCATAAGGTGTCTCTGGTGCTAATTCTGAACTATGAGCACCTTCAAGGTTTAGGACGTTTCTAGCATACTCAATCACCGCAACCTGCATACCAAGACAAACCCCGAAGTAAGGCACATTATTCTCACGGGCATATTGTACCGCCGAAATCTTACCTTCAATACCACGGTCACCAAAACCACCTGGTACTAAAATACCATCAACACTCTTTAACATTTCTTCTTTATTCTCATCGTTGACTTCTTCTGAATTAATCCACTCAATCTCTACTTCAGTACCATGGTGAATACCTGCATGATAAAGTGCTTCAACAATTGAGATATAGGCATCATGTAGCTCTACATATTTACCAACAAGTCCTATCTTAACAGAACCTTCGCGTCCTTTTTCTCGGGCAACCATATCTTTCCACTCTGTCAAATCAGGCGTTACATTCTCTATGCCAAGATGTCTGCAGGTAATGTCGGCAAGACCTTCTTCTTCAAGCATTAATGGCACTTCATACAATGTATCTGCATCTAAGTTCTGAATGATACAATCTTTTGGTACATTACAAAAAAGTGCCATTTTAGCAATCATATCTTCCGTTAACTCATGTTCCGTACGGCACACAAGCACATCAGGTTGAATACCTATTGACATTAATTCTTTTACCGAGTGTTGTGTTGGCTTTGTTTTCATTTCTCCCGACACACGTAGGTATGGAATCAGGGTAACATGGATATAAAGCACATTCTCACGACCTACGTCACGAGATACCTGTCTGATTGCTTCAAGGAATGGATGACTTTCAATGTCACCTACTGTACCACCAATTTCTGTAATAACAATGTCCGACTGAACATTCTTGGCAACACGGTAAACCCTGTTTTTGATGGCATTGGTGATATGTGGAATCACTTGAACCGTTGCCCCAAGGAACTCACCTTTACGCTCTTTATTAAGCACTGACCAATAAATTTTACCGGTTGTTACATTACTATATTTACTAAGGTTTTCATCAATGAAACGTTCGTAATGTCCAAGGTCAAGGTCTGTTTCTGCACCATCCTCTGTCACAAACACTTCACCATGCTGATAAGGACTCATGGTTCCAGGATCAATATTGATGTATGGGTCGAATTTCTGAATAGTAACGCGTTTCCCTCTGGCTTTAAGCAGTCTTCCTAGTGAAGCCGCTGTAATACCTTTCCCCAATCCTGATACAACACCACCTGTAACAAAAATATACTTCGTATCCATGATTACTCCTTCATATGCTCCGCAAATCTATTTCTATGTATCATATCTATGATTCTAAACAATATCACGTCGTTAATCAACTTAAACCACACTTATCAACACAACTCCTATATTTTAAAGGTTGACCTTATCAAAGTCAAGTGGAAAAGTCCTTAATTTCCTACCATTTGAACAATGGTCTCAACGGCTTTGTTCAACTGTACATCATTTTCTCTTACTGCTTCTATTAAAGCTCTATTCAAAGCATCTTGAGTACCAAAGTCACAGACACCATATGGGTAAAGCTCTTGATCTGCCTGGAACTGTTCAACCGCTTCATAAGTTGCCCAGTCATATGTCTCATCCGGTTCACCTACAGCATAACCAAGATATGTGAGAATCTCTTCCACTTGAACAACCTCTGGGTACTGCTCACCGTAATGATATTTTGCCACTTTAGTTAAATAATCCGGTAATGCCACAGCAATATCAGGCGCTACGCCAATCCCGTGTATGGCCACATTGTTGCCTGAATAAAAGGCTTCCTGAGTCAGTTTTACAAGGGCGCCATCGGCTTGATTATGCAAGTATTGAGCCACACCTTTCCCAAAGGTGTTTTCTCCAACAAGAATCCCCGTGCCTGTTTCTTGCAATGAAGCCGCCACAAATTCTGTTGCGGATGCACTGTTGTCATTAATCAAGGCAACGATTTCAAAATCAACCGACTGATTGTTGCTATAATAAACGATTTCTCTGCCTTCATTATTTATGAATCTAAGCACTGGTCCCTCAGGTACTAACATGTCCAACACATTCACTGCGGAATCCACATAACCACCACCATTATCTCTTAAGTCTAAAAGTAAGTGGGTTTTACCTTCTGATTTGAATTGATTAAGGATTGGCTCTAACTCTTCATCAACACCATTGGTGAAGCTCTCAATTTTTAAATAACCTATTTTTGATGCCACTGCCTCATCAAGTTCCGGCGCCACTTCTATTAAGTCTAACAGATCAATAGCATTAATAACAACTGTGCCTCTAACAATAACAACATCAAATATGTAACCTGATCGATCAATGGTTAAGGTCACCTCGGTACCTTCATCTCCAAGGATTAAATTAGCAGCTTCTTGAGGTGTAAACCCAACAATAGAATCACCGTTAACTCCCGTTATTCTATCATGAACAATTAATCCTGCACCTTCTGCAGGACCATCAAAGAAAACTCGGGTAACAGTGACGTAATCCCCCTCTTGAATCATCTGGACACCAATACCAACATAAGTGTTATTTAAACCATTTGTATAACTGGTACTATCATCTGCAGGAATATAGGTAGAATACTTATCAAGAGAATTAAACATCCCCTCCATCGCTGCTTCATAAAGACTCTGCTCCGACACGTCATCGCTGTCTAGATACTTATCAAGAATGGTGCGCATTATGGCTTCCATCTGATCGCCATAAGTCAACTCTTCCTGTTCTCCCTGAATGATCACCGACACGCCATTCGCATATACAGGCATCACCGTTAACACCAAACTTAACATTAAAACCAAAGATATTCTTGCCCATATTTTCATAGTAGTTCTCTCTTTCTTATGATTAATCATGTAAAAACTTTATAATAATGGTCGAACAAAACGCCAAAATCACAAAATAGATTCTTAAACAACCAAACTCATTGATGGATACTCACGCATCACCCCATAAGCTTAATTTACAGCATAGTATTTAAGGTTTTTTCGTTTTTTGCAGCCACGAATCAATGTTTATTCCCAGCATTTTCTCTTACCTATTATAACAGTTGGTACCACATAATAAAAGTAGCGCTTAACTTGAAACGCTACTTTTCACAAAGTTCTGAGGATTTGAAACGACTTAAATTCGTTGGCATTATCAGAAGTTATTTGAATTATTGCATTGACAGTGGATATGGCCGTATTGTGGGAATAGACAAAAAATTAACTATCTTCTCTGAACGGCAGCACATCTCATGACAAAGTTTTTGTACAAAAGCACTAGTTATTGAAAACAATTCTTAGTTACAATATACTATTGAAAGATAGTCTATATTTGCTATAATAGATATATAGGTAAAACTAAAACACTACAAATAGAAACGAGGAGGAAATAACAATGGCAGGTAAATTCGAAGTATACGAAGACAAAGGTGGCAAATTTCGTTTCAGACTTAAAGCAGGCAATGGTCAAGTAATCGCAACTGGTCAAGGTTACGCTTCTAAAGAATCATGTCTTAACGGTATTGAGTCCATCCGCAAAAATTCACCAGACGCACCCGTCGTAGATGTAGAAGATTAGGAGATTTTTATGAATCCATTGGTACAAAAATTAATCGATCAAGCAGATATCGATGAAGCAACTGCAGGCAAAGTTATTGATGTTATTGCTAAATTCCTTGATGAGAAACTCCCCAGCCCCATTGATGAAGCAGTTTCTAAAGCGCTTAGTGGCTTAGATGCTGAAGATGTTGATGGCGCATTAGACAAAGCCAAAGGTCTCTTTGGTGGTTTTGGTAAATAAGTAGCAAATTAAAGTAAAGCCATCAAACCTAGGTTTGATGGCTTTTTTGTCGTTTATTGGATGTTATTATTGTCCTTCGACCGGTTCATCTTCATACATGAGATTTTGCAAGCTTTCATTGTACATAAACGATCGAATGTTGCCATAAGCTTCACCTGAAGCAATCAGATCAGGGTATTCTTCACGGAAGTCTTGGCGAAAACCAACCCTCGTGTTACCTTGTCGTTCTTGGTAATCTTTAAAACTATCGCCTGTATAAAAATCTCTTGGGTACTCTTTCCTCACATTATAATAAGTCTCGTAGGCTTCTACAGCCACCTTAATCTCTTCAAAGAAATAAGCCATCTCATCGGTCCTTACCCCTTTCGATTCATATGACAATAGGGGCAAATACTCAAGGTAAAAATCTCTAAACCCTAGAAGTACCCCAAAAGATAATTCATAAACATGGTAAGTTTTGGTTAAACTTAATACCCAGGGATAGTCTGGGTGCACGTGTAAGCCTGTATAGTCCTGGGTAGGCGCTATAAAGGAAGCTGTCATTAGATAGGTGTATAAATACCGCATACGGTTTTTTTCTTTCAAAGAATCAAGGGCTGTCTGTTCCTGCCCACCCTGCCTATAATTAGCCAGATAGTCACTCAGAAGAATTTCATTGCTTACATAAGACAACATGGCGTTGTTCATGTCAACCAGATACCTATACACAGTCCGGTACAAAGTGTTTTTGTTGGGTAATAATGAGTTCATGACTTCTGTACTCAATAAGTTGTTGGTCCTGCTGCGCATATCTTTCAACGCATATTCGACTTTGGATTGGTAGGTTTGTACCATTGGATCCTTGGTCCGATGCCCCAACTGATCAAGCTCATAAAGAACATCGTCCAATACAATCAAAAAATGCTTTATATAAGTGACTTGATTTTTGTGCGCATAAGTACTGTTAAACCCTTGATCAACAAAGTAACCTCTTAAATTGTTATAGACTTCTTTATCCATCACTTGCTCTAGTTTGACCATAATATTATCATAGGCGATGACATAAAGATCATTGTCCAAATAGCGGTTGCTACAGCCCCCAAAAGACATGGCAAGAACCGTCACCACCAACATAAGGCTTATAAATTTTCTCATGTTTGATCTCCTTAAGGCTTAGTTGATGTGTTTGAGCAAAACATTCGGTTCAAGTTTGCTTGCTTTTCTACCCGGCAATAAACCGAACATGGTTACCAGTACAAAGGCGGACACTGCTGCCAGCACAAGCCCCAAAACATTGTAGGCCATGGGGTTCGACCCCAAATAAAAACTTATTCTATACTGGTTTTCTAACAACCGTTGCAAAATCTTTATAACCGGTAAGGCAATGATGATACCAAGGGTTGTCCCGGTAGCTGCAACGATGCCTGCTTCAATGGTAAAGATATAAAGGACATCTTTGTTCCTTGCACCAACCGACTTAAGTATCCCAATCTCTTTTATCCTTAAAAGAATACTGATATACAAAATGACACAGACCAGAAGAGACGGGATTAAAATAATTAACAGGGCAAAAGCAGACGCGCCCCAAATGGTATACCTTATATACCTATCGGTTGTCTCTGCAGAACTTAAAGTCATTTCATCATATGCCGATGTATAGACCTCACCATAAGTTGCCAACTGGGCTTTGCTGTTTTCATCAAAATCTTCATCTGTGATGACAAGTCTCTTAATACCATAATTGTTACTCGGCATCATGTAGGAATATTCTCTGAAAGAAAAAAGGTTATAACTGTCTTGAAGCATGGTCTTTTCTCTTAAAGGTTTTAACAAATCCATGACAAATAAGGGGCCAATAACAATCGGTTCTGTCTCCCCTGATAAAGGATCAGGTGGTATTGTAGCAACCATGGTTAGATCCGACGACTCAAAGGACTCATAAATCTTTAACCCCATATCATAAGGAACAAAGATGTAGCCGCCATAATAGTTCTCAATCAGGGTCGTCTTAGCCTTTACGTCTATCACGTCTAGTACTTGAAAACTCAGGTTTTGGCGCTGTTCCTGATATGTAAACCTTGATAGACCAAACCCATTAATCCCCAACAATGTAACTTCAAGGTTCTCACCTTCAATGGCTGTTAGATTATCGCTGTACTTGCCTTTAAGCCTTTTAGCCGCTTCAAGTGATAAAATCATGCCAATCTCATCATCTTCAGGGTAATTCTGCTCATCCACGGCGTACTGATACCCTTGATACGCTTCAGGTGGCAGTGTGACCATAATAAAGTCATTGTTATCTATGTTCACATTAAACATCATGGAATCTAGGACTGTTTCAACCCCCTTAATTTCAGCTATTTCTTTTAACTGCTCCTTGGTATAAGGTTGAACCAGTTTTTCAATAAAAGCGTTGACCTTATCATAGTCGAATTGTTTATCTGTTATATATTTGAACATATTTTTTACATCCACGTCTAGCCGCCCGTCTGTAAACGGTGTGATGTAATAGACGTTCTCACTGTTTAAAACCGCATTTGTAACGGGTTCAAAATCTTTTCTATAACCAGAAAGGTTAAATATTAAGTTCACCAAAGCAAAAATCAAGACAATGCTCGGTACAAGACTCACCAAAGAAAACATGGTGCTTTTTTTACGTAACTTAAGGTTGTTAAAAGCAATCTTAAACGCTGCCGTAAGCTCCAAAGAACTACGTTTCACTGGAATATGGTCTTCCGTATACTCAACATGGGATTCCAAAATCTCTTCTTTAATGACTTTGCCACCTGACAGTTCGACAATCCGCGTTGAATAATCTCTTGCAAGGTACTTATTATGTGTCACCATAATCACAAGATGACCTTCTTTAGATAGTTTCTTCAGTATAGTCATAATCTGCACAGAAGTATCAGGGTCTAAGGCACCTGTTGGTTCATCCGCAAGAATAATCTCTGGGCGATTGGCTAAAGCTCTCGCAATTGCCACTCTCTGCTTTTCACCACCACTTAATTGGGTTGGTAGCTGGTTGTAGCAATAGCTAAGACCCATCATTGCTAAAAGCTCATCTGCTCTGTCTGATTTTTCTTTCATAGTATAACCACTAAGTGAAAGAGCAATCTCAATGTTCTCTTTTGCCGTTAAGTGACTCATTAGATTAAAATCCTGAAACACAAAACCAATATTGTTCAGACGGTAATTAGCCCAATCTTGCTGGCTATAATCACCAGTATCCACTCCGTTAATGTTTAATGTCCCTTCACTAGGGCTATCGAGACCACCAATTTGGCTAACAAGGGTTGTTTTACCTGAGCCGCTCAAGCCTAAGATTGAAACAAACTCACCTTTTTCAAATTCCAAATCAATGGAATCAATGGCACGCACAACCCGGCCTTTGGTTTTATATAGCTTTGATAATTGCTCTAGTTTTAACATATTACCCACCCTTTATATCAGAATACTGTGTACATTAAAATAAGTTTAACATATGCAATGCACATGTTAAACTTATTTATGAGGAAATGTTGGTTAATCAGAATTTACCTTGGCAAGAATCGATACAATCTGGTGTTAGGTGGTAAATCATATCTTTACGTTCCACAATAATTTTTGCTTTCTTGCGTGTTGCTGCGTGGGAAGAAATCTTCTCTATAAGTTCTTTTGTTGGGTTAATGGCGTAGGGATTGCCTACAAGACTCAACATCTGATAATCCCCAGCTGTATCCCCGTAGGCATAAGACGCTTCCAAATCAATATCGTATTGGACCACCAGATTAGCCACTGCCTTGCTTTTATTGTCACTGTCCCACATTGGATAAACTTTCCCTGTGTACCGATCATCTTCCCCCACTTCATAAATAGAGCCTATATAGGCATCAAATCCATATTTACGACTGATCGCACTAACCAGTTCGTAAGGTGATCCAGACACTGTAATCACTTTATGCCCCTGGTCTTTATGCCACTTAATTCTGTCACGAGTAAAGGTATAAACACGGTCACCACTTTGTTCAATAACCTTCTCTGCAATGAATTCAATTTGAGTCTTATGTAAGCCTGTAGTGGCTTCGCTGTAGATTTCCGCCATACGAATCAAGTAGTCATCATAATTCCCCTGCCGTTGATCCCACCTATCATACCGTTCTTTTAATTCTTTGTACCAAACTTCATTGCTAATAATGTCTGACTTAATCAATTTCTTAAAAATTGCGGTAATCATACCTTCTCGGTATAAAGTACCGTCAATATCAAAAAAAGCCGCTATTGTACTCATAGTCTACCTCTAAACGTAAAGGCATTTACACACCTATACTTCTTCCTGTGTTATTTGTAGATTTTCGCTATCCCTTACCTCATCAGCATTCTCAGAAAGATAAAGCCCTGCCAATATTGCAACGGTTCCAAGAACTGTCAGCAATGTGATCTTCTCTTCAAGAATAAAATAAGCAAAGATTGTTGTTATGACCGGTATCAGATAGATATAAAGATTAGTCCTAATAGGTCCTAGCTGCTTAATGGCATTGTTCCACATAATGAAGGCCAATGATGACGCTACTAGACCAAGATACACCAAACTAGCACCAAGAGGCAAGGATAATTTAAATCCTTCAAAAGACTGTCCGCTAAAAAGAGCCATCAACAATAGGATGATAAACCCATACATAAAGACTTTTCGTGTTTTCTGAATCAAGTGATATTCCTCTTCCAACTTCTCCATAATAACCGAATACACTGCAAACATAACAGCAGCACCAAAGGCTAAAAAGTCCCCTGCAGGCTCAACACCTTCCAGCTTGCTGCCATTTATAATGATTAGTGCCACACCACCATAGGCAATAATGAACCCAAGGATATTCCGCACAGTAAAAAACTTGGTCTTAAAAATAACCATGGATAAAACACCGGTCATCAATGGAATTGTTGCTACAATCAGACTAACATTAGAAGAATAGGTCATCTGCAATGCAGAATTTTCAAAAACAAAGTACCCAACCAATGCTCCCGCAATACCAATAAATATTAACTCTTCCTTTATCGATGTGGGCTTCTTGAATTTCGGGTACATGATGGATAGAAAAAAAACTGCTAAACCATAACGGATCACCAACACCTGTAAAGGGGTTAGTGTTTCGAGAATAATTTTACTCAGTATAAATGTAGAGCTCCAAATAGTGATGGTCAACACTGCGAATATATGACCTTTAAGTTGATGATTCATAAAATACCTCGCCTTTATTCAATGGCTATAGTTTAGCACACTAAACCAAGAAAGTGAACATCAAATATGCCAATTGTCCTACTCGCTCTTCTTGCTCACTTTTAAAACACCACACGTCTAAACCCAATCACTGGTTTATACAAAAAGCCTCTCATTTCTGTTACTTTAACACCATAGGAAGTGGTTGCGTGGATAATCTCTCCAGCACCAATATATAAGGCAACATGAGATATGCTACCGCTGTAGCCGTAGACAACTAAGTCACCTGCCTTCAATTCACCCTCACCAATTGCGATACCATCATTCCCTTGACCTCTAGATGATCGATCCAACACATAACCAAAGGGACGCACAACTTGCTTTGTAAAAGCTGAGCAGTCAATACCACCTGTGAGGCTGTTACCTGCATACAAATAGGGTGTGCCTATGAATTGTTTTGCATAGGCAATAATCTGCATCCTTATATCTCCTAAATCTTCATCGGGGTTGTATTCATGAATATAATCACCATGAACATAACCAATCACGTCACCACTGGCTGCAATCTTATGCCACTCACCTTCATCTGACAACAGTACAACCTCTTCATATGCTTGAAGCCTTCTAATAACATTGTCTTCATCACCTGTATCCGGAGCTGTTCTCATATTCAATACATCCGCTATTACAAACGCTTTTCTATCTGATTCGATGTAGTCGTCTAGATCACGTTCTGCGACAACACGAACTTCGTCTTCATAATCCAATAAATTCAATCGCCACTTAATACTAACTCTACCTGTGTCAACAATCTTCATAAGTAATCTATAGTTGATGACCAAAGCTTGTTCACAAGTACTGTCATCTTTACCATTGAACGTGTGATTACCATCCCCGGCAATAATACCGTTCCCAAGAGCTTTATAGACCGACGGCTTTGCCCACGCTGCAATAAGCTCATCATCAGCAAACACCTCTGATGCTAATTCTGAATTGAATATCTCTAGTCCTCTTTTTAGTTCTACCGCTTCTACCATTCGAACCAACATAACAACCATTTGCTCCCTTGTCACCTTTGCATCTGGTGAAAAAGTGGTTGAAGTAGTACCTTTTGCAATGCCCGCAGCATAGGCTTTGATCACATACAATTGTTCCGTATCCGTAAAAGGATTTTTTACAGATGACACATCCATCACCTCATCGGTGACGGACTCATAAGTTTTCACTAATAACTCTATGAAAGCATCCCTGGTCAATGTGCCCAGATAATCACTCATAAGACCTTCTGTTGTTGCTTCTAATTCAACTGCTTTCTCAATTTCTTCTATAGCCCACACGGAAGGTTCCGATGCCACAACCCTACTACCCATAACAGCCAAAAGCACTAAGCCAAAAATCAAAAGTATTTTATAACGTTTTACAACCAAACCTATACCCATTATTTATTGCCTCCATAGTGGTAAAACACCCTCGGTTCATTGTGCAGAACCCATCCCACCAAACTTAAACACACATTATAATAATGTAACATAATTCCATTATATGAAAATTAGTACTTTAGGTCAATAAAAATTCATAAAAATACGCCATAGGACCTACGCGCCAGCGAGTAGGTCCTATGGCGATTTTATTCTTTTTTATATAATTCTCCGAATTTATTAAATCTGCATCTCACTTAAATTCTTTTTAATCATTACATCTGCCAGTTTAATCAGATCAATAAGACGATCATCTTTCACTTTATAATACACATTAAGACCATCTTTACGCTGAACAACCAGCTCTGCATCTTTAAGTATTCTTAGATGTTGCGAGATGTTAGACTGTGAGAAGCTCTCGTCTTCATTAAGTTCACAGACACATAATTCATTGGTACATAATTTCTTCAGAATCTTCAACCGCAGGGGGTGTGCCAGAGCTTTGAAAATGTTCACTTCATACTGAGCCAACTGCATGGTTATTACCTCCATAATTATATTAGAACTTTCTAATGTAATTATATCCACAGGCACTGAGTCTGTCAAGGATTAATATCGCATTTTACAAATATAGTTGATTAAGGTGTCAAAACTAAATAGTTGAACTTCCAACCACTATGTTAATAATCGATTCATTTGATCACTCAAAAAACCAAAGGCGTAAAAGATGAATCCGTTCAATGAACATTTCATCCTTTACGCCTTACTTTTATAGTTAGTCATCTTAGCAGTAATCATTTACCACTACCACCCTTGCCACAGGCGTCTGTCTTGACCCACGCTACTTATCAAAGAGCCTATACAACAATGCAGCACCAATGATACCTGCATCATTGCCTAATTGAGCCACTTCTATCTTTGTTTTAAACATATCTTCCCCACCATAGATTTCTTCAATCATTCGTTCTTTCAAAGGAACAATTAAATGATCTTTTTGAGCAGATACCCCACCACCAAGAACGATGATCTCTGGTTGGAATATGTTGATGACATTCACAAGGCCAACAGCCAAATCTTCAATATACTGATCAATAACAGATTTAGCAATAACATCACCTACTTGAGCAGCATCAAAAGGAATCTTTGCATTCATTTTATCTAAATCACCTTCAACCAACTTATTTAGTTGTGAATCAGGGTTTGACAATGCTGCAAGTTTGGCTTCTCTAATAAGACCTGTTGCCGAAGAATATCTTTCCCAACAACCCTTACGTCCACAAGTACATTGAACACCACCGGATTTAATCACGATATGGCCAAGTTCTGCACCACCATGCCAGCTTCCTCCAATAATTTTGTGATCAATGATCACACCACCACCAACGCCTGTGCCAAGGGTGATTGCGATAATATCTTTGTACTGCTTTCCTGTGCCCGCTTCATATTCACCAAAAGCAGCCGCATTGGCATCATTCTCAATATACACTGGTAAATCCATGTGTTTCTGAAATTCTTCTCTAATAGGGGCGTCTCTAAAATTCAAATTATTGGCATATACAATGAGTCCTTTAACAGGATCAGGCGTTCCTGGGCTGCCTATACCAACCGAATGAATATCTTCAAGTTTAAGACCGGCTTCAGCAATCAATTCTTTACAGAGTTTTGCCATGTCGGCAACAATCGGCTCATAACTACGATCATTAAACGTAGGGGTTGAGCCCTTCACCAAAATCTCACCACTGTCCTTGACAATGGCTGCTGCTATATTTGTTCCACCTAAATCCACACCAATGTTATACATTTTTCCGCTCCTTATCACGCTCTTCGCTTCTTCTTTTCAGATTTCCTGTTACACGGTTCTCTAACTCTACTGCGGCATTGTAACCCATATTCTTCTGTCTATGGTTAATTGCCGCACTTTCAACAATAATTGCAAGGTTACGTCCGGGACGAATTGGAATAGTATGACTAACCACTGAGTTCCCAAGAATCTCAGTAAATTGCTGATGCAGCCCCAATCGATCATATTCCTGGTCTCTGTTCCACTCAGTCAAGTTAATAACCAAGTCTATGCTTTGACTCTCTTTGACGGATTCAACACCAAAAAGTGTTTTACAGTCCACAATACCAATACCGCGCACTTCAATAAAATGTCGGATAATATCAGGTGACGTTCCAAGCAACATGTCATCAGACACTTTTTTAATCTCTACCACGTCATCAGCCACCAGACGGTGACCTCTTTTAATCAGTTCCAAGGCTGTTTCAGATTTACCGATACCACTTTCACCTTTAATAAGAACACCTTCGCCATAAACGTCAACCAGCACACCATGAATCGAAATACTTGGTGCCAATTCCACTTTCAAGTACCTAGTCAACTCTGACATAAAATATGAGGTAGATAGAGCTGTTGAAAACAAAGGCACATCATACTTTGCCGCAAATTCTCTCATATCTCCACATGGCTGGATTGATCTGGAAAGAATTAAACATGGAATCTTATGCCCGAACAATTTATCAAAAATTGCTCTTTTTGCACTAACTGGCAATCCCTCCAAGTAGGCATCCTCAACTTTACCCATTAACTGCACACGTTCAGAATCAAAATAATCAAAGAAACCTGCTAGCTGAAGGGCCGGTCTGTTCAAATCCGTTTGAAAAATCTCACGTTCTGACAGGTCCACTTCAGGGGTTAAGTTCTCCAGTTTCATTCTTTTAATCATATCTTCAAGTTTCACACTATACACATTGGCCTCCTTGTAAGCCTTTACTTATTCATAGATTACCACAATTATAGGCACTCTACTAGGAATAATCCCATCTATTTCTTCATATTTTTATCTTCTTCTGATTTATGGAAAAAATCATAGACTGTTTGTGCTAATTTTTTATTCATGGTCGGGGCTTCTGTCAGCTCTTCAACGGTTTTCTGACGAATGTTGTTCACAGATCCAAAATGGAGCACCAACGCTTTACGTCGCGCTGGACCAATACCGTTGATCTCATCCAAGATAGACTGGACTTGTTTCTTATTTCTCAGTTTCTTATGGTAATCAATGGCAAAACGGTGGGCCTCATCTTGAATTCTTGTCACCAATTTGAAGCCTTCCGATGTTTTCTTCATAGGTAGTTCCACATTGTTGTAGAGCAA
>RCND010001175.1_pt1 | contig 14817 bp, 14 predicted proteins | sample 2041351 | NCBI WGS metagenome assembly RCND01 (sample SAMN09708230, study PRJNA481090) | Marine sediment metagenome, whole genome shotgun sequencing project. | biome: marine sediment; feature: ocean; material: sediment; isolation source: Sewage treatment plant 12B marine sediment (STP12B) ...
TGGTCGTGGCCGCATTATTGGCGTGGCTGCTGGCCCGCCATCTGAGCAGACCGATCAACGAGGTGGCCGGAGGGATTCGTGCTCTTGCGTCAGGCAATTTTCAAAACCAGTTGACGACCAGGGGTAGTGACGAAATCGCGAAGCTTGGTGATGATGTCAACCGGCTTTCTACTACACTCAGCGAGCACGAATCCGCGCGCAAACGCTGGATGTCAGACATGGCGCACGAGTTACGTACACCGCTGGCGATCATCTCCGGTGAGCTTGAAGCCATGAGCGATGGTGTACGTCCCTTGAATAAAGAGCAGTTGGCCTCGGTACGCGAAGAGGTAAAGCATATGGCCTCTTTGGTCGATGACCTGCACAGTCTGACCATGACCGATTCGGGTGCACTGGCCTACAAGATGCAGAAAGTTGACCTGAATGAACTGGTCCAACTTACAGTCGATTCATTCGAAGGCCGTGCGGCTAAAAAGGATCTGAAACTCAACTACACAAATCCGGAACATGCCATCGGCTTACTGGGCGATGAACAACGTTTAGGACAATTATTACGCAACCTGCTGGACAACGCCGTGCGTTACACCGATGCTGGTGGCAGGATTTCAATCGATCTCAATAAAGACCGGCAACAGGCAACACTCACCATCAGTGATACTGCACCTGGCGCCAGTTTGGAAGAATGCGAACGTATGTTTGAACGTCTGTATCGTCTGGAAAGTAGCCGCAACCGTAACTCCGGTGGCAGTGGTCTGGGCCTCGCCATTTGTCGCAACATCGTGGAAGCCCATGGTGGACAGATCAACGCAAAACCCGGTCTGGATGGTGGCCTGATGATCACCACCATTTTGCCATTGAATATATGAACCAGCCTGCTACCATCCTGATTGTCGAAGACGAGGCAAAAATCGCCAGTCTGCTGAGTGATTACCTGGAAAAAATCGGCGGTTACCAAACCCACTGGGTAGCTCGTGGTGATGAGGCGGTGGCTGCGTTTGAAGAATTTTCACCCGATTTGGTTCTGCTGGATCTGATGTTGCCCGGTATGGATGGTCTGGAGGTGTGTAAGGCGATTCGTTTAAGAAGCCAGGTGCCGGTGATCATGGTGACAGCGCTGGTGGAGGAAATCGACCGCTTACTGGGCCTGGAACTGGGCGCGGATGACTATATCTGCAAACCTTTTAGTCCAAGAGAGGTTGTGGCGAGGGTTAAAGCCGTATTGCGCAGGGCCGGTGCGATTGAAGGTGAGACACAGTCATCCCCCCTGCAGATCGATCAGGAACGTCACATAGCCAGTGTCAACAACAGGCAGCTGAAGCTTTCACCAGTGGAGTTTGCACTACTAAACTGTCTGGCTGCACAACCCGGGCGGGTATTTTCCCGTGACCAGTTGATGAGTTCTATCTACTCTGACTATCGTATCGTCAGCGACAGAACGGTAGATACGCATGTCAAAAATCTGCGCCGTAAACTGACGGAATCCAGCCCGGGCACCGAATTGATTGAATCGGTCTATGGTGTTGGCTATCGTTTTGTTACTTTCTGATCTGCAATGTTGTGAAGCTTGTCTGGGTCACGTTTTACTGAATTGAATGTCCCGGACATAGTTCACAAATCGTTCAACCCATGGATTCGCAGTTGTATTGCGATGGTGTGCAAAACCTGCCATCAGGTGATTTACAACCAGACCGTCACGGGTCCCGTCGATACCCGTACCACGCAGGACGCGATGAGCAAAGACCGGGTTTTCACCGAGGTTCTCCAGGCGTGCGTAATGAAACTCGTGCACGGGTGTACCGTTCTTGTCTGGTTGGGCCGGTTGAGGCCATAGACTTCTGCCTGACTCTTCAACCAGCATGTAACCCTTGCCTTGCGGGCGCCGGCTCACCACTACGTCTGCTGGCACTATGCCAACCATTTCGCCATGCTGATCATGCCATTGAATGCGACGTGACAGGTACATCAGGCCACCACATTCAGCATAGGCGGGCATTCCTGCCGTAAGTAGCCGCCGGATGTCTTCACGCAGGCTTTGATTGGCAGTCAGGGCCTGCAAATGAGTTTCAGGAAAACCTCCACCGATGAACAAGCCATCTACCTTGGGCAGATGTGCGTCATTGAGCGTGTTAAAGGGTATGAGTTCAGCACCCGCCCGTTCAAACGCTTCCAGATCGTCCGGGTAGTAAAAGCCGAAAGCAGCATCACGAGCAATGGCAATTTTTATATCGGGTTTGATCATTCCAGAAGGAAATTTTGACCGGGACAGCGTTGCTTCTACACTCGTTTGCAATCTGTCTGCAGTTGCAATTTCGATGATGCGATCGAGGTTTACACCCTTTGATACGGCATCACCCAGACGTGCAATCATGGTATCGGCCGCCGTGGGTCCGCTGGCTTCGTTTGCAGGTACCAGGCCAAGGTGTCGCTCGGGTATTTCCAGAGCCCGGTCACGTCCGATTGCACCCAGTACTTCTGCATCGGTATAGCGTTCCAGGGCCGCGCGCAACTTGGACTCATGACGTGCGCCACCCACCTTATTGAGAATAACGCCACAGATATTAACCGTCGGATCAAAGTCCAGGTAACCGCGTATCAGTGGTGCAATACCCCGGGTGATTCCACCGGTATCGATTACAAGTACCACCGGCGACCCAAGCATTGTCGCGAGAGCGGCATTGCTGTCTGAGCCCTCGACATCGACGCCGTCGAACAAGCCCTTATTACCTTCAATCAGACCAATACTCGTTTCATGCAGATAACAGGAAACAGTGTTGGTGATTTCTTCGTGTGTCTGGGTGAAAAAATCGAGGTTGTAACAGGGCCTTCCAGAGGCCCGTGCCAGCCACAGGGGATCGATATAGTCGGGGCCTTTTTTAAATGTCTGTACTGCATGGCCGCGTTTAACCAGAGTCGCCGTCAAGCCCAACGAAACAGATGTTTTTCCTGAGGACTTGTGTGCGGCAGCGATGTACAGGGGAGCCATTTCTTATCGTAGCACCTGAAGGTGCGGATGCTATGACTCTTTAGCAGCTAACTGATGGTGAGGATCGACGGCTGAGCCTGCCAGGGAAACCGGCAGGAAGCGCAGTAATTTGATACCGAATAAAACAATCAAACCAGCAAAGGCGACACCACCCAAACCCAGTCCGAACTCGGGAAGGCTCGGTGCGTAACTGGAAATAGCACCGTCGTTGAAACTCGAGGAGACTTCCATTCCTGGGAAGAGGTTCAAAGGAAAGGCCTGACCACCAATGACAATCACGTAAACCTGGGCGAAACCGCCGATAATCACAAGTATTGAGGCGAGGGTCACCGCGCGATTCAGACCATGTGAATCCCCGAATTTGCGGAACACAAGGGTCAGTGGCAACAGACCGCCGATGATGACCTGTCCAAGCCAGAACAACAACGTGTAGATACCACCGTCCATCAGAATAAACCGTTCCACTGCGGTGTGTTCAGATGCATACAGGTTGGCCAGGTGTTGTACCGCGGTGAAGTACAGTACTGCTGCAACGAAGATACCTAAAAGCCGGCCGAGTTTGCGGATAACAACATCTCCGATTTCCCTGCCGGTTCCGTGATAGGTGGCAAGCAGGACGAGGATATAAACCGCGAGTCCAAATGAGAAGGACATTGCCACAAACAGGGGTGCCATGATGGCCGAGTCATAGGCTTCACGGGATACAAGAAAACCAAAGATGGAACCGGTACCAGTCGTCAGTATCAGACGCCAGAGAAAGGCCACCATACCAGCGGTCTTTGTAAAGCGATTCATCCGTCTTTCCATCTGTACCCACAGATACGCGGCTACAATGACCATGAAGCCGACATAGAGGAAAATGTTCCACGCGAATATCGACTTGAAGTTGTAATGGGTCATTGCGACGATCAGACGGTCTGGTCGACCCAGGTCAAGTACCAGTACTACAAGCCCACCCACCAATAGTGCGATGGCCAGCAGTCCCGAAAGCCGCCCTAAGGGTTTATATATCGATTTACCGAAAACCGTGCCGATCGAGGCCACATTCAGAGCGCCGGATGCGGCAACAATCAGGAATATGGCAAACACATGTGGCATACCCCAGACGATCTGATTGGTCATTCCGGTGACAACATGACCATTATGTTCCATGTAATAGGCGCAGGCCGTTGCTGCCAGAACAAATACCGCCAGCAGTGTAACGAGCGTGTAAAACTGTGTGCTGTTACCTTTGATTTCGCTGTATGTGATTGTCTTCACGTCATCATTCCAGTTGCTGGCTGCGGTTAGAGGTTTCTGTACCGGATCCCGGGGTTGAGTCCGAGGTCTGCACGAATTTGTTGTGATGCATATTTGGCAACACGTTGTGATATTTCGCTGTCAGGGTCGTTCAGGTCACCGAAAAGCATAGCGCCGCCACCTGTGTCAGAGCAGGCCTCTACGCAGGCAGGTTGCTGATCGGTATCAATGCGGTGAACACACAGAGTACAGCTTTCTACCGTGCCTTTGCCCCTGGGTGCATGGGGTTTTTGATCCTCAAGCACCTCATGTACAAACGACCGGGCCTTGTAAGGGCAGGCCATCATGCAATAACGGCAACCGATACAGGTATGTTTGTCGACCAGGACGATGCCGTCGGCCCGTTTGAATGATGCGCCGGTTGGGCAGACATCCACACAAGGCGGTTCTTCACAATGCTGACACATCACCGGCAAGGATTTGCTGTTACCTGTTTCCGGGTTGCTGATCTCGACTTTTCTGATCCACTGCGCATCCGTTTCCGGTCGGTCAAAACCACGCAAACCGTTTTCTTTTGCACAGGCGGATACACAATCATCACAGCCATCATCACAGCGACCAAGGTCGATTAACATGCCCCAGCGGACTTCACTGGAGGCAGCGGCATCAAGTGTTCGTGCTTTTGCGGAGGATGATTTGGTAATTCCGTATAAAACCACACCGGGAGCAAGTGTCACACCTGCAGCGGTGGCCATCGCGCCCAGGAAACTGCGACGTGCAGGATCAAAGCCGGGTGTTTCAGTGAGATTCCTGGTTTTTGTTTTCCTGCTCATGCTTATTGAGATCCATGCACGGTTGTTGTGGTTGGAAATGTACTGCCCAGCTGATGGGCCTCAGGCTCGGGACGCGATGCATGGCATTGAAAACAATCAATGCTGACAGCCGCATAGTCATGACACGAACGACAAAAGTGCTGAGGGCTGGCAACTGTAACCGGTGTGGAATCCGGTCCGTTGACCGCGTGACAGCTGATACACTCCTTAAGACTGTATTGCTCAACGCGTACGCCTTTCAGCATCGTTTCATCACGCTGGTGTTTGAGCATATCCATGTGGTTCCGGCGCATGAAATCGGTATCTTTAACACAGCTATCACCATTACCCATGGGGATCACGGGCATAGGCACTCCGCTGCTGGCATTAGCTTCTTCCGCCGCATGAGCGACAACCGCCAGGCTGGTCATCAAAACCAGCACGACCGCCAGCATCCCGATGAAGGCGCGGCGCAAGTTCATGGTTTACTCTCCCATCCCCATCTGAATGTAACCTGACGGGCAAACGTCTTCACAAATATGACAACCGATACATTTCGTGTAGTCGGTGTCCACGTAACGGCCCATGGTAGATTCGGTTTTCTTGACCCTGAATATGGCATCCTGCGGACAAAAAATGACACAGTTGTCACATTCGAAACACATACCGCAACTCATACAACGGTTTGCTTCCAGTTTCGCTTCTTCCTCAGTCAGACCCTCGATACGTTCGCCAAAGGAGCCCAGTACAGAATCTGCTGTAATGGTGCTTTCCTGACGTTTGTGCCGTGCCTCAAAGCCGAAATGAGCAAGAAACAACTCATCTGACGGTACGATTTCGACAAAAGAACGATCTTCATAGTTATGAATTGCAAAGTCTGAAGAGTCGGTGCCACTGTCCTGCATGTGTGAATACGTACTCGGCTCTAGATCAGCTTCTCTTAATTTATCAAGCAGGTGGAAGTGATGCACGTCTACTTTGGGCCGCTTGGCCGGATCTTTACCTGACAGGAATTTATCAACACCTTCAGCCGCAATTGAGCCCTGGCCAATGGCCGTGGTTAACAGGTGTGGTCTGATGATATCGCCGCCGACAAACAGGTCAGGGTGTCCCTTGACGCGATAAAAACCATCGGCGTCGATCAATCCCCGGCCACTGTCGAGTTCTTCGAAACCTGCAAGGTCACCACGTTGCCCGATTGCAGAAACCAGCAGATCGCATTCGAGTTCTGTTTCAGAGCCTTCCACAGTGGTCATCTGGCCACCGCTCCAGTCCGTCTTAATGACACGCACACCGGTAGCGCGGCCATCTTCACCAACAATGACTTCAACGGGTAGCAATCCTGGTCTGATCTTTACGCCTTCCTGGGTGACATGTTCGACTTCCATCTTGGTCGCCGGCATGATTTCAGCGGATTCGCGTGAAATGAGTGTCACATCCGCACCCTGGCGTTGGGCAACTCCTGCCACATCATGCGCCATGTAACCCATGATGATATTCTCAGGTCTGTCGTGCTCACGTTTGTGCTTGATATGACCTAAACGACGGGCAACTGCAGCAACGTCCATCGAGGTATCGCCACCGCCGACAACCAGCACTTTGCCGGAGGTATGCTGCAGACGACCATCATTAAATGCCTGCAGGAAGGCCACACCGCTGATCACATTAGGTGCATCGCCACCCGGAACGGGCAGGGCCATACCTGACTGTGCGCCAAGCGCAATGAAAACCGCGTCAAATTCTGAGCGCAGGGCGTCAAAGGAAATGTCCACACCGACCTTGGTGTTATTTCTGACTTCAACGCCAAGATCCAGTATGCGTTTAATCTCGCCATCGAGAACCTCGTCTGGTACCCGGTAGCCGGGAATGCCATAACGCATCATTCCGCCAAGCTTTTCCTGCCTTTCGAAAACCGTGCAGGCATGTCCCATACGGCGTAGGTGGTAGGCACAGGCAAGACCGGCAACACCACTACCGATGATTGCAACACTTTTACCGGTATCTTTACCGGCAGCGTGCAGTTTCAATTCGTGCTCAAGGCCATAATCGCCAATAAACTGTTCAACCGAATTGATGCCAACGTGATCTTCGACCTCGTTACGGTTACAACCGTCTTCACATGGCGCCGGGCAGACTCTGCCCATAATGGCCGGGAAAGGATTGGCATCGGTCACACGACTGAATGCATATTCCTGCCAGGGTGTACCGGTTGGTGGTTTTTCAATACCACGCACAATATTTAACCAGCCACGGATATCCTCACCCGATGGACAACTTCCCTGGCACGGTGGCGCACGGTGAACATAGGTCGGGCATTTGTGAGACGCATCGGCGGTGAAAATTTCGTCCACCCAGGGCCGAGGTGTATTGTCTCCGTCTTTATAACGGCGTTTGGTAAGAAGTTTTTCTGTCATCGTGTCGTTTTCCTGCGCATATCACCGCGCTTGGTATTGGTCATAATCATTAATGGCATATCAAGCAGTAGCCACATCTTCAGTTGTATCATCTTCATTTGTCACATCTTCATTTGTTCCAGTCTCAGCATCAGCTTCATATCCATCCTGTCCATCCAGGATGATGGCGTTTGATACCAGTTGATGGAGGCTGACAATTCTGTCCATGCCAATCCCGTAGGTCGGCATGACCTTGGCAAATTGTGTTTTGCAGATGGCGCAGATCGCTGCCATATGTGTAACACCATGTTCTTCAACGACTTCCTGCAAGGCTGTCATACGTGGGGATGAGCCTTTTACCCTGATTTCCATCAGGTCATCAGTCAGTAGTCCGCCGCCGCCGCCACAGCAAAAAGTACTTTCGTGAATTGTATCGGCAGCCATATCTACGAAGTTATTGCATACGGCCTTAATGATTGCCCGTGGAATTTCAAACTGCCCACCCGGGCTATCACCCATACGCGACCCTCGTGCAACATTGCAGGAGTCATGGAAGGTCAGGGTCATATGGTCATTGGCAGACTTATCCAGTCTCAATTTGCCTTTCTGGATCAGATCCCAGGTGAATTCACAAATATGTTGTGGAACCGGGTAGGCAGGATCGAGGAAATCAAAAGGTCCTGACAAGGTATTCATAAAGCTGTAGGCAACCCGCCATGCATGTCCGCATTCGCCGAATATGATGCGTTTTACACCAAGATCTTCGGCCGCTTTCCTGATTCGGTCGGTCAGTAGTTTCATTTGTTCATAGGAACCAATGAACATGGCGAAATTGGCCGCTTCGGAGGCATATGAGCTGACTGTCCAGCTCACTCCTGCCTGGTGGAACACCTTGGCATAACCGATTAGACCATCGATGTGAGGCTCTGCAAAAAAATCAGCGCTGGGGGTAACCAGCAGGATATCGGCACCTTTCTCGTTGACCGGGATTCTTACGGCTACGCCGGTTTCATCTTCGATATCTTCTTCCAGGTCTTCCAGTGTATTGATCAACGCTTTTTCGGGCAGACCGAGATTGTTGCCAATCTTGTGAACCTTAGCGAGTATTTCGTTACAGTATTTCTGACCCTTGCCAATGTGATCCATGATCTCGCGTGCGGCCATTGAGATTTCGGCAGTATCGATACCATATGGGCAATAAACCGAGCAACGACGGCACTGGGAGCACTGGTGAAAATAGCTATACCATTCATCCAGTACTTCCTTGGTTAGATCCTCGGCACCTACCAATTTCGGGAAGTATTTGCCTGCGAAAGTAAAATAACGACGATAGATCTTGCGCAGCAAATCCTGACGGGCGACCGGCATATTCAATGGGTCACCGGTACCGAGGAAGTAGTGGCATTTATCGGTGCACGCACCGCATTTCACACAACCATCCATATACACACGCAATGCGCGTGACCTTTCAAGCAACTCACCGAACTTCTCGATGGCTTTTTCCTGCCAGTTGTCGACCAGTTCACCGGGAAACCCGAGTGCTTCATTGTGTGCTGGCGCTGCAACAAACGGTGATGACTCTTTCATCACACCCTTGTTCAGGGCAGGAATCTCATACAACGTATTGATTGGGATGATGTCGTAATCAGCCATCAGCTATTGGTCTCCGGCTTTTGTCGATCTGTATCCAACGCTGCCGCCCAGGGGGCAAGATGTCTTTGCTCGCGTGCGTTATCAACCTGGTTACGACTGGGGCTAAAGAACACACCGGGTGCATGCAATAGTTTCGAAACCGGGAAAATGAACATCAATACCAGCACCAGGCTCAAATGAACTAAAAGCACAGGGTCGGCTGACAATGGTTGCCAGTTAAAATAAATCAGACCCAGTGCGAATGCCTTTAATGAGACGATGTCGGTATGTGCCACGTACTTCATCATCAGTCCGCTTGCGGCAATACCGATCAGCAGAATCAGCATCAGATGATCGGATGGCCCGCTGATATAACGAACACGTTCAACCAGGAACCGCCGTCCCCACAGGGCCAATAGGCCAACGAGCATCGCAAAGCCGGCATACTTGCCGAAGGGCTGGATCAGGTTCACCCAAAACCAGACGGGCTCGGTGAAATACCTGAGGTGTCTCAAGACCACCAGTAACATGGCAACGTGAAATACCCAGCCAAACAGCCAGGTCCATTTGTTGGATTTGAACAGGCTGTGGAAGAATGCTACTTCCTTGAACATACGCAAAACCACACCCGACTGCGTAACCGGAGCCGGGGTGGTTGGGATTTTCAGGGGGGCGGGGGTTTTTGCGTAAAGTCGGATTCTATACGCCAATCCGACGACAAAAACTGCCGTCGCCAGGTAGAACAATACAGCAAAGATCGTGCTTAACAACAAGCCCTTTACTCCCCATTCAGGCGGGTAAGCGGTCTTACGCTAACCCGCTGTTTTATTTAGATACAACCCGTTGGTTTTGGCAAACCGGCGATTTTACAAGCCTGTTTGGCCGGTCCGTATGGGAATAATTCGTAGAGATACTTGCTATTGCCTTTTTCCGCTCCAAGTCTTTTCTTGACTGCTTTGGTCAGAACACGGACAGCAGGAGCAATCTGATATTCTTCGTAATAACTACGCAGGAAATTAACAACTTCCCAGGCGTCATCATTCATCTCAATTTTTTCATCCGCGGCAATCAGTAATGCCAGGTCAGGATTCCATGCACTGAGATCTACAAGATAACCTTCTTCATCAGACTCAAATGTTTGGCCGTTCAATTCATATGCCATGATCTACTCTTTCCTTATTAATTAAAAAATCTACTTACAACCAGGATTGCGCAACTTCGTGCTCAACCACCAAATCGACGAAACCACCGTAGTCGACGACATTTATCGCATCGATCAGAGGTTTATCATCCAGGCCCCGTGCAGAAACATCGGGGCCGAGTACGTAAAATTTCAGTTCACCCAAACGGCTATTTACCGCTTCAGCCGAAGAGGCCTTGCTTAAAGCTGCGTAGACACCGTCTTCTATCAGCAGAACCGAGCTTCCGGCTTCGGCTAGTCGTAAGCAGCTATCGAGTGAGTTTCTATCCAATGGGGATTTATTGATTATGTGCAGCATCGTACTCATGAGCTTATCACCACGTCCTGTTGCGCCATGATTTCACGCAAATTGTCGGCTGCGACCACTTCGACCGGAATGATTAAATCCTCGGCACTGAGGCCTCGTGCATCGAGCGATTCCTGTTCGACGTAAATTTTCTCCACATCGTAGTCATCAAGTGCCCGGTAGGTTTTAGAGAAATTTTTCATGCCGATAGCGACTGTGTCCTGGTTCTTTTTCAACTGGTACACACCGTCGTCGACAAATACAACACTGACATCCTGATCGAATGCAGCGGCAACTAAAACAACTTCAAGACACTCCAGTGCGTAAATCGTGCCGTAAGGCGCTTTGCGATTGACGTACATGAAGCGTTTAACGACTTCCGGCCCTTCTTCTTCCCATGGTTCCATTCTTTTGCTCCTTTCAATCGCCAAATACGACCAGGCGATCGTTTTCAATGCCTGCTTCTACCAACTGGCCGAGACCGGAAATACGAAATCCATCCTGGAGGATCTCTTCCTTGATGCCACGACGTAAGGCCGCAGCAATGCAGACCACCAGATCAATACCGTGTGCTTTACCCAGTTTTGCCCATAAGGCAACCAGGTTCCGGTCGTCGGTTTGTGGCTCTGACAATTTGTTGGCGTTGTAAACACCATCGTTGTAAAAGAACACGCGGGATACGTCATGCCCTTTGGCAATCGCAGCCTCGGCAAACCGGTAGGCACTGTCCGAGGCCTGATGGGTAAACGGGCCTTCGTTGACTAAGATTCCTAATTTCATAATGTTGGCTTCAAAGTAAGTGTTTTCAGAAATGCAGGTGAGTTGAAGCGTTCAAGCTGCTACGGGCACCGCGCCAGTCGTCAATCTGGTGCTTGGTAAAGGCCAGATCGGTCATTTCGAAAAAGCGTGGCCAGCCGATACGTTCGATCCATTCACCCAAACGTTCCCAGGCGCGACCATCTTCCTTGTAGGCATAGAGAATCCGCTTGACGATATCTGCGACTTCGGGCCAGCGTGGTGGGTTATTCGGCAGGTTGGCAGCGACCAGTTTGTGGAAGGTCGGCTTGGAACGTGCATTTGAATGTTTGCCACCAACCCAGATCGCGAGCTTGGTCGAATCCGGGCCATTAATCTGCATCGGTGGGCATGGCGGGTAACAGGCACCACAGCATATGCACTTTTTCTCATCGACTTCGAGTGAGGGTTTGCCATTGACCATGGCGGGACGAATAGCCGCCACCGGACAACGCGCCACAACGGATGGACGCTCACAGACGTTGGCAACCAGGTCATGATTGATCTTTGGTGGTTTGACGTATTGAACGTTAATCGCGATATCACCCTGGCCACCGCAATTGATCTGGCAGCATGAAGTTGTCATGCGGACACGATTGGGCATTTCTTCATGGGTGAATTCGTGATGCAATTCATCCATCAGCGATTTAACCACTCCGGATGCATCGGTGCCGGGGATGTCGCAATGTAGCCAACCCTGGGTATGCGAAATCATTGACAATGAATTACCGGTGCCACCGACGGGGAAGCCCGCTTCATTCAGCTTTTCGATCAATGGTGCGGTCTTGTCTGCAGATGTAACCATAAACTCTGCGTTGCTTCGGGTTGTGAAGCGCATATGGCCATCAGCAAATTCGTCAGCCAGTTCACATAACTTGCGGATCGTGCCCACGTCCATCTGACGTTGTGTGCCGGCACGGACGGTCCAGATTTCATCACCGCCTTTGGCGACGTGATGCAGGACACCCGGTCTTGGTCTTTCATGCCAATCCCAGTTGCCATAATTCGCTTTCAGGGTTGGGTGCATATATGGAAATGGATCCGGAACTCCATGTTCGTCGGGTCTGCGTGGCATTGCATCATTCATCGTTTATTCCTCATACTCGCTGTGTTTTGCTCGTATTATTTACTACGTTTTGTGTTGTCTATTCGGCTTCTGCTGCGGCTTTGGCTTCGGCCTTGGCTTTCTTGTGATCGAACCATTTTGCGGCTTCAATATCCCAATCATCGGTACGCACATAAGAACTGGTACGTGGATGATTGACCATGTTCGGATCTACTGGAACATCCATTGCTTCCAGGAAGTTGGCCAGGCCGATGCGATCAATGGTTTCGCCGATACGTTCGTGCTCCAGTGCATTATCTGCAAAGAAGTCAATGCACTCTTCAGTGAACTCAACCAGTGTTTCGTAATCCTCGTCGGTCTCAAGTTTCAGGAACGGGTGGATAACGGTACCCATCTGGTCACCAATCTTGAGTGAGCGTTTGCCACCCATGAGGATGGTCACACCGCGGTCTTTACCCGGTGACAGTGCTTTGGGTATGACATTGATGCAGTGCATACAACGCACACAACTTTGGTTGTCAATGTCCAGTGTATCGTCATCGTTGAGGCTGAGAGCACGGGTCGGGCACATGGCGATTACCGTATCGATCATCTGCTTACGACCAACTTGTTTAACGTGTTCTACAATTCTTTCCTGATTGACCTGCATATCATCACGCCAGGTGCCGATAACAGCCATATCCGCGCGATGGATCGCATTGACGCAATCATTCGGGCAACCGGAGAATTTGAACTTGAACTTGTAGGGCAGTGCAGGCCGATGCATTTCATCCAGGAGACCATTGATGATCGTGCGGTGTGCACGTACCTCGTCATAACATGACTGCTCGCAACGGGCGTGACCAACACAACTCATCGATGTGCGCAGAGCAGGGCCTGCGCCACCCATATCAAGGCCGATCTTGTTCAGATCATCAAATGCGGGTTGCACCTTGTCGGTGGTACAGCCCTGGAACATGATGTCACCGGATTGACCATGCAGTGCTATTAACCCTGAGCCGTGCTCTTCCCAGATGTCACACATGTCACGCAATAATTTTGTTGAGTAATGCAAACCGGCGGGTGGCTGAATACGTAGTGTGTGAAATTCCGAAGAGTCTGGATATTCCTCAGCGACTTCCGAAAATCGGGGGATAACGCCACCACCGTAACCAAATACACTGACGGTGCCGCCTTTCCAGTAACCCTTGCGGGTTTCGTAGGAATGTTCAAGCTGGCCCAACAAGTCCTTCATCATGTCGGCACCAGGCTTTTCGTCATCCTTTGCCAGTCTCTCAAGCCCCTCGACAAAACTCGGCCATGGACCGCCTTTTAGTTCATCCAGTAAGGGGGTAGGGTGTGATTTTTTCGTCATGACGGCTCCACTAAATCTGATTGATCAAATGCACAATCCGTTTACAATAATCAAAGAGATGATTAATAAACAGACGCATCATTAAGTATAGCCAAGGAAACATAAAAAGACTGCAAAAACACACCGGAAATACGATGAATTTACAGCCTTAAGTTTTTAGGTGTTTGGCTATATTACGTTTTCATGATATAAGAAATTCAATATTAATTCCAGTAGGATAATTTTGCAGTGAAAAACGAACGTAAAGATAATGCTTTTTTGGAATGTGAAGATAACTATCTGGAATGGAAGAAAACCAGGCTCAAGTCTTACCCAGGCTGTGCAGATGAAATCCTTATAGAAATTGGCAGTCTGGTCAATTTGAGTGACGCGGAGAGAGCCGAAATTGTCAGGGCTTGCGGACGTTCCAATATGGCCATTTACCGATGTCGTGATCATTTTGTTGATCGGGCGGCAGTTCGCGGGTTTGCGTCAAACTTTGGTTTAAACAGTATCGATCATCACCTGTGTGCAAACGCCGATGGCGTTTCAGAATTGTCGGTAGCATCTGAAGGTACCCGCACAGCCTATGTTCCATATTCCAATCGCAGTCTAAGCTGGCATACGGACGGGTATTACAATGACAAATCACGGCAGGTAAACGCAGTCGTGTTGCATTGTGCTCACAATGCTGCCGCTGGTGGGGAAAATGAATTGCTTGACCCAGAAATCGCGTATATCCGCTTACGGGATGAGGATCCTCGTTTCATCAGGGCATTAGAGCACCCTGAATGTATGACGATCCCGGCGAACGAGGGGGTTGAAGGTGAAATACGGCCTGCGGTTTCAGGACCGGTGTTCTCCTATGGTGCCCATGGTGAAATACACATGCGTTACAGTGCCCGTAAGAGAAACATCCGATGGCGTGATGACGAATTGACCAGGGCCGCACTCGATTTTCTGACAGAGATGCTCGCCGAAGACAATGGCGCGGTTTTCCGCTATCGATTACAACCGGGTGAGGGACTGATTTCTAATAACGTCTTACATAACCGGACAGCCTTCAAGAATAGCTCC
>RCND010001386.1_pt1 | contig 14807 bp, 14 predicted proteins | sample 2041351 | NCBI WGS metagenome assembly RCND01 (sample SAMN09708230, study PRJNA481090) | Marine sediment metagenome, whole genome shotgun sequencing project. | biome: marine sediment; feature: ocean; material: sediment; isolation source: Sewage treatment plant 12B marine sediment (STP12B) ...
TACAAATTGTTTTTTTTCGAGGCGGTCAACGATCCCGGTAATGTTGGATGGTGTTACAAATAATGAGCGACTCAGATCGGCTGACGACACGGGGCCGTTTTTGAAGAGATTGCGCATTACAGCACTCTGAGGTTCGGTCAAGCCATAGCGCTTGCTCATCTTCTGGGAATCAAGATATACCGCACGCACAAGGCGGCGGACCGACCACACCAAGTCCTTGATAACAGATTCATTTTGTGGATTCATATGCCCCTCCCTATAATAATGATCTTTTATGTATGTTTAGCATTAAATAGTCAATACTTTAATAATATAAGACGAGACTATGTCTGTATGAATATTTGGTATAACTGTTATTTATCAGATGAGAGAAGTCAGATGGCATAGGATAGGGGAATTCGGAATTGCAAACGATGCCGGAGAACTATTTGCCATGCAAGTCACAGAAGTGATAAAGAAGAGCGGAATTCATCGCGTTGTCGAAAGAGAGCAGATCGTCGCGACCCTTGAAGAGTTGAACATCGGCACAATATCTCTGGTAGACGAAAACACGAGGCTGAGGTTATGGATGGCTATAAGTCATCATGGCTTCACAATGAGGAGATATCCAATTTTAGATGAATGAAAAAAATATTCGAATAAGCAAGATGCGGTTTTTCGGTGCGCGTCAAGTCAATGCGACTACGGGTGAATATCGGGATGGGGTCGTGATGTACCCCGCAACTTCCACCGCTGGCAAGAGGTGCCGAAAAAAGCACGGGTGGTTTCCTACTCCCCGGATCCCGAGGGGAAGCCAGCCGCCCCAACAAATCACGATTGAGACTTGTGTTATCTGCATATTAAGTCGAAATGTAAATGGTTAACCCTCACCGGGTGCTTCAAGCAAGACTGGGATTCCGCTACGTTCGGTCCTCACGCCACTTCATGCAAACCTATTAAGCACGATGTTAGACATAGCCATTTCAAATCAAACAGGCACTCCACTTTCATGTTTCTGCTATCTATTTGTAGCCAACGAGTGCCTCGAAGCGGGAAGGCCAACAGCCATATCTTGGGGTTATCCTTTTTTACAGATAAGCTGAGAAAAAGTTAGGGTATCTGCAACTGATTATGACGAACCAGACCACCGATAGCTCCAACATATCTGACAAATTCAGCTCTCACGATGATCTGTGATGTCAAATTTTGTGCCCAGAGACAGTTAATGATTATGATCCTAGTCTAGAGAATTGTGTGAAACTCAACCATATTTCATGTGTGACAGCGACATTGATGGAAAGCAGTAACCATGTGGCGGCAAAATGGCTTGAAAACGTCATTTATTTTCGGCACGCGGTCACAAAATGATCACTGAAAGTAAACAGAGGGCTACGGCTAAAACCGTAACAAATTGATAATTTTGATAGACGTGGTAGATTTGAACTATCGAATTCTACCCAGTTAGGGTATGAGTCCGGTACAAGTAGATCATTAATTTACAAAATACTCGATTTTTGTAAAGATAGGTTTGTCATTTATTTTGACGACTGGCATTTTTAAATAAGCGGATTGTAACATGTACGAGCCATTTTATGGGTTCAAGGAAAAACCGTTTAAGCTGACTCCGGATCCGGCGTTTCTCTTTTTATCAACCGGTCATGAGGATGCCTGGGCTCATCTGAAATACGCGATTTCCCAAAATGAAGGGTTTATGGTGATCACCGGTGAGGTGGGCACTGGGAAAACCACGCTCTGCCGCTCGTTTTTAGATCAATTGGACGATACGACCCATGTGGCCTATATCTTCAATCCTAAAATGGATGCCCGGCAATTACTGCAGGCGGTCAATGATGAACTGGGATTGACCTCCCAGGAGTCGGATACGGTTAAAGTTCTGATGGACAGACTGAACCGGTTCTTGCTGGACAGAAAAGCTGCCGATGAAAATGTACTTCTGCTGATTGATGAAGCTCAAAATCTTTCGGTGGATGTTTTGGAACAGCTCAGACTTCTCTCTAATCTGGAAACAGCCAAAGATAAGTTGCTGCTGATTGTATTGGTGGGTCAACCCGAGTTGAATACGATTTTGGAAACCCATGAATTACGACAGTTGACCCAGCGAATTTCACTCTACTGCCGCTTGTCTGCCTTGAATTTAGATGAAACGAGTGCTTACATCGCCAGCCGTTGTAGCGTGGCCGCCCAAAAGTCGATCATGCCGTTTACAGGGACCGCTGTTCGCATGATCCATCGATTTTCCGGCGGAATTCCACGTCTCATCAACCTTGCTTGTGACCGGGCCCTGTTAATTGGGTTTAACCAAGAAGAATCCCGGATCACAAAGGGCATTGTGAAGAAGGCATTGGGTGAAGTTTCAGGTAACGCAATGGCCAAATTGACCCCATCAGAACGAAAAAATCGTTGGTACTGGGGTATGGTTGCAGTGCTATTGCTCTTGCTGGCATTGGGCCTGATGGGATGGCAAAAGCAGACGCTGATGGATATATTTTTAAGAAAGCCACAGGCGAATGTCCCACCTGTGGCTTTAATTGTGGAGCCACCGATAGAGATATTGCCAAAAGTGGAGCCGGATTATGGTGACTTGACCACACTGCTGACATTGCCGGAAAACCAGTTCACCCAAAATGATGCCTTGCTACCCTTGTTAGTCGCATGGGAAATACTACCCCAGTCATTTCCTCAAACAGAAACCGACGACCGATTGGATGAACACTATTTTCAGATGGCGGCCAGTATGCATGGTCTGCGATTATTACCGATCCAAGGACCGTTGGAAGTTTTTATCCGGCTGAATCATCCTGGGGTGTTGGTATTTCAAAGGGGGCGTGACAACCAAAATGCTTATCTAACCTGTGTGGAACTGGATCTGCAGGGGGCAACAGCCGTATTAGTTAGTGGCAACCAACGCTACCGGGTGCCCCTTGAGCAGGTTAACTCGCTCGGATCTGGCATGGCGTATATTTTTTGGAAAGATTATCTGGCGGTAGATGGAACGGTGAATCAATTCTCATCTGACAAATCGGTTCTGGCTTTACAGAGGGCGCTCAATAATGTCGGGCAGGAAAAAGTGTCGCTCACAGGCGATTATGACGCGGAAACCCGCCATGCCGTATGGTCGTTACAGTGGCGGTTCAGTTTGCCGGCCGATGGGATTGCCGGTCCGGAAACACAGATGCTGATCAATCAGTTGTATTCTAAGGGAACGTCCCCCAAACTTTATAACCTCTTCACCTCTTCGGTATTGTTGGAACGCACTCAAATAAAAGCAACGCCATGAGTACGATTTTAAAAGCGTTAAAAAAGGTCGAAGGAAAAAGAGAGGCTACCGCCGCCAAAACGGTGATACCCAGAGCCCTTAAATCCCCGATATCAAAAAAATCACGAAGCTGGTTAAAAAGGTTTTTTGCGATCACGCTTTTCCTGATGGTGGCTGTGGGGGCAGCGACAGGTTACCATTTTTGGCAATCTGGGAAAGAAATGCGGGTAGCACAAACGCCTGCTGATGGAGTTATAACTCCTGAAAAAAAAATAAATAAAATTGAATTGAACGATAATGCCGGGGAGCAAGAATCTTTGAGCATAGATTCGGCGATGAAGCGGCCTTCAGCAGTACGCCAATTAACACCGAAAATGCCGGAATGGTTAAAGAAACGCGTATCGTCAAACCAAACGGCCGAACCAACGATTCAATCAACGCCGGTAGTGGTTGCTTCGCCACCTGAAGAACCGGAGGTTCAACAAAGAAGCCGTCCGGCGGAAAAAAAACAACTCCCCCAAAACCTGATTGAAAAATCTCAAAAAAGAGGAACACCCGAACCACAGATGAGATCTAAAGCATCTGTGCAACCAAAGCCGTCAACCCAGGCCATATCCCCTATTGAGAACTCACCAAAAATAGATATTCCTCTGCTTGAAGACCGCAGTTTGGTGATTCAAGCTCTTGTCTATTCCAAGGATACCACGAAAAGGATGATCGTCTTGAACGGTGAGATTTTGCGCCAGGGTCATGAGTATAAGGGCTACATCATTGAGACCATTGAATCTCAACGGGTTCTGGTTAAGAAAAACGGTAAGGTCTCCGCGCTGCCATTTGGTAGATAACTACCGGTTCTTAAGTGTTATTTCCACTTAAGCAAAAATACTATTTAATACTCCGTTCTTTGGAGATCGCTTCGTAGGCTTCCTGAATAGCTCTGAATTTTTCCGTTGCCACTTGACCGAACTCTTCGGGCAACCCATTGGCGGCAAGGCGATCGGGGTGATATTTTCGGGCCAGTTGGCGGTAGTTCTTTTTAATCACCTCTATGGAGTCATCAGGCGAACAACCTAGGGTGGTGTAGTGCTTGTTGGTGTCGTCGATATAGCGGGATCGGATCGCTTCAAATTGCGATGGAGAGCAGCGGAAAATTTGCGCGGCAATGTGGATAAGCCGCTCTTCAGCACCGGCCATGGCGCCATCGGCGACGGCTACCCGGAATAGAATGTCGAGCATCAACTCGATCAGCTCCGGTCTATATCGAAATTGATGGTAAAATTGGGTGGCAAAGCCTTCAAAGGTCTCCTGTGATTGCAGCGCCGCCTCAAAAATAGCGTAAACATCACGACGTTTTTCCGGCCCCATACCCAAATCACGGATCATAAACCGCTCGATGGCACCAATTTCCGCATCGGAAACACGGCCGTCGGACCGCACCAGCTTTGCCAGCATGGAAAAGGCCGCCAAAAAAAAGACCGCCTGGTCCTGATCGCCGGCGGATATCGATTCACGTCGTCGATTCGGCCGATCCAGTAATTTGCTTTCATCATAGCTATGGCCAAACACCGCCCCGGCAACAGCCCCTAAAGGACCGCCTAAGGCAAAACCGATGGCACCGCCCACAATTTTTCCAATAATTCCCATTGCAAAACCTTGTTATATTTTTGGTTGGTGCTTATCAGGAAACGAAAAAAGGGTAAAGCGGAGAAAAGAGCGCGAAGGGTCGAAAAGGGGTTTACATCCACTTTTTTGAACGCAATGATGATGGCGTCGTAAAAAGTCCCATCTACGGCGTTGTTGCGGTTTTTCAGACTCTCAACATACGACTTGTATAGTTTCGATCCTGAAAAACCACAACGCCTTGTATATGGGCCTTTTTCCATAGCCATCCTGATAACTTTTTACAAGTTCATCAATGATAGCCCCTTGGAATTTTAAAGATAACCGTGCGATATGTCGCACTTTAATGAGCCCTGTTTGGGATTTGGCACAATACTATGAATCGTTCTCCGGCCATCTATTTGCGAGTTTTCGCTCCTTTTGCCGCCGGATATTTTTTGTCGTATCTCTATCGGACGATTAATGCGGTCATTGCATCGGATTTGACGACGGATTTGGGGGTGGGACCCTCTTCGTTGGGGCTTTTAACGGCCACCTATTTTATTGCCTTTGCCTCTTCTCAATTGCCTTTGGGCATCTTGCTAGATCGTTACGGTGCCCGCAAAGTGGAGGCGATCCTACTACTTTTTGCTGGATCAGGCGCCTTTCTGTTTGGTACGGCCCAAAGCTTCACCGGATTGTTGGTTGGCCGCGCTTTAATCGGCCTGGGTGTCTCCGCTTGCTTAATGGCTGCTTTCAAGGCCTACACCACCTGGTTTTCCCCAAAAGTCTGGCCGATGATCAACGGATTTCAGTTGGCATCCGGTGGGTTGGGCGCCATTTTTGCCACGGTTCCCGTGGAAAGAGCGGTTCAATGGGTGGGGTGGCGGGGCGTTTTTCTGGTGCTCTCCGCATTGACTTTTATGGCGGCGGCCGCCATTTTTTGGGGTGTTCCTGAGAACCAGGCTCAGAAACGTGAGCTGCAACCGGAAAATGCAAATCAAGGGTTTAAGGATGTCTTTACCAGCTTTACATTTTGGCGCGTTGTTCCTTTAACCACCTTCTCCCAGGCGGCCTTTTTATCGATTCAAGGATTGTGGGCCGGCCCGTGGCTGCGGGATATCGGCGGCCTGGAACGCACGGCCATCGCCAATCTTCTGTTCTGGGTGGCAACGGCCATGGCCATGGGGTTTATGAGCTTGGGGTCCATTGGAAGCTGGCTCAGCCGACGGGGTGTTAGCCTTTTTACAACAGCGGTAACGGGTATCATCATATCGATGCTGATTCAGGGGTTACTCATCGCCGCGCCTGTTCAATGGATGCGGCCACTTTGGATTTTGTTTGGTTTTTGGGGAACATCGGGGATTTTGAATTATGCCGCCTTGTCTCAACATTTTCCCCAAAACCTGTCTGGGCGGGTGACAACTGCGGTGAACATGCTGGTATTTGTGGTCGCTTTTTTCAATCAATGGCTTATCGGTGCGATCATCGGGTTTTGGCCCATAAGTACCGATGGGGGATATGCCTTAAAAGGGTATCAAGCCGGATTCGCGACGGTACTGATTCCGCAAGTGGTTGCATTGGTGTGGTACCTTATTGCCACGCGCATGAGCGTTCAAAAACCAGCAACCCATCAATTGAGCGAAAAGGTCTGAAAATCGAAACGAGGTTTTATGAAAATCTATACCGGAACTGGAGATCGCGGGAAAACCAGTCTGTTTAGTGGTGAAAGGGTTTCAAAAAACAGCTTGCGTATAGAAGCCTATGGCAGCTTGGATGAACTTAGTTCCGCCATTGGTGCGGTTTTAGCGGCTATGAACAGTGCTCCGGGTGAATTGAAAGTGGAGATTCAAGTGTTTCAAAAAGAGTTGTTGAACGCCGGGGCGTGGCTTGCAACAACACCCGATACAGAATCAATTCAGCGGTTGGTACCCTTTACAAAAAAGCCGGTTGAAGTGCTAGAGGCTGCCATTGACCGGATCAACGCGGCGTTACCGGAGCTGCGTAGCTTTATTTTACCCGGAGGGCATCTGTCGGCCGCTATGGCGCACATGGCCCGCACCATCTGTCGACGTGCGGAACGGCGGGTGATTGATCTGGTATCCAATGAATCTGATGATGTTGATACCGCCGATTCCATGCAAAATGTTCTCGTATTTTTAAACCGGCTTTCCGATTACCTTTTTGTGCTGGCCCGCTATTGCAATTATCTTCAAGATATCGAGGATGTCCAATGGAGGTAGTACCATGCCGATAATAAATAAGAATCTTCCGGATACGCTGACCCAGCAAATTGGTGTGTTGGTTCGTCGTGAAGTGGAAGCGCGTATTTTAGCGCCCATCATTGAAGCGCTGGCAAATGAGTTTGGCCGCGAGCCGGTCATCGCGATTATCCGCGACACCATCGTCGATATTGCCCGTGAACAAGGCGCCGAGTTGGCCGACACCATGGGTGGCTGTTCCAGTCATCACTTTAAAGAGTCATTGCAATACTGGACCAAAGATGACGCCCTTGAAATAGATATGCATGTTGAGGATGGCGAGCAGTTGACCTATCATGTGACCCGCTGCCGCTACGCGGAGATGTATCAGGCGCTTGGCATTCCGGAGCTGGGTGCGATTTTCTCCTGCAATCGTGACGCCGCGCTGATTGAGGGATTCAATCCCAAGGCGAAACTGATCCGCAACCAAACCTTGATGGAGGGTGCACCTCATTGCGATTTTGCCTATACGTTCCCACCGGAAGCTGACAAGGGCGATGCCTAAATGAGGGAAATGACACTATGCCGGAATTTAGTCATCGACAAAAAACTCGGTTTTGGCCGTCACCGTTGCTTTAATTTCATTGAGGGTATCGCTTAGTACAGAAATCACATTCTCACGGATATCTCCGGCCACAACCAAATACATGACGTCGTCGCCCACGACCAGCGAACCATCCGGTACAATTTCCGCTAAAATCTCAATGATTCCTGGGCGTTTCTTTTTAACGGCAACAATATCAGCTAACTTTTGTCGATCCACTTTTATTGAAAGACCGGTCACCTTGCGGCCATCGCGGGAAAACCCACGCACAACGCCGTTGTGGGCCAACACCATCCCGGCGTCAGCGTAATGAGGATGGCTTTTGATCTGATCGAGCAGGGCGGTTAAGTTCATCAAACACCTCTTTTTATGTGCGATCGGTTCATTTGTAAGAATCTGATTCTGATAGCCGGATTTGGCCCGCTTGTAAAGCCTGGTCAGGGACTAAAAAAATGATTTGACACCCTTTGCAGGTGTCTGTATGAAGCGCTCTTTTTTAGTAAAACAGGTTGTTCCAACAATATTAAACAATAAACAGATCGAGTCTGTTTCCGGATGGTCTCCTTTGAGCACCATTCAATTTTAGCGGAGTCAAAATGAAAACACACAAATTTGCCTATTCCATTGCCTGGAACCTCTTCTTAATAACCCTGGGTTCTTTTTTGTGGGCGCTGGGGGCCAAAGGGGCGGTACTGCCGCACAACCTTATCACCGGCGGCATGTTTGGCGTGAGTTTGCTGGTTTACTACTATACCCATTGGTTGTCACCGGCAATTTGGTTTTTTCTGTTCAATCTCCCACTTTTTCTATTGGGATGGTTGATGATCAGTCGCCGGTTTGTACTCTACAGCCTCTATGGCGTCGTGGTTGCAACGGTGTTATTCGAACTGATTCAGATTGATTTGCAGATTACCGAGCAGATATACGCAGCGGTGGCCGGCGGGGTGTTGTGCGGGTTTGGCGGTGGTATCATTTTACGCTCCTTGGGATCGTCCGGTGGATTGGACATTGTTGCGATTGTACTGAACCGGAAATATAGTATGAGCGTGGGTCGTTTTTATTTAATTTTTAATTCCGGTTTATTCCTATTTTCGCTGTCTCAGTTAAAAATAGACCTCGTAATTGCCTCGATTATTATGCTTTTTATTACCTCCAGCATCGTGGATTATGTGTTAGGAATGTTCAGTCAGCGCAAACTGGTGCTCATTATCAGCGAAAAAAGACAAGCCATTGCCGATGCAATTATGAACACGCTCAATCGGGGTGCAACAGTGTTAAAGGCAGAAGGGGCCTACTCCAAACAGCCGAAGGATATTTTGATGACGATCACCAATAATGTGCAACTCAAACGGTTGGAAGAGGTGGTGTTTACCATTGATCCGGAGGCACTGTTTATTGTGGAGAACACCTTTAGTGTGATCGGGTCTGGTTTGGGGCGGCGAAAAGTCTATTAACCATGATGGCGTCGTAAAAAGACCCATCTACGGCGTTGTTGTGGTTTTCCAGACTCTCAACATACTACCTGTATCGTTTTGATCCTGAAAAACCACAACGCCTTGAATATGGCCCTTTTTCCATAGCCATCCAGATAATATTTTCAAGTTCATCAACCATAAGGAGTGGATATTCAAGGTGACTATCTTATTGGGAATCATTGTCGGAATAGTTGTTTTTGATCTGATCATGCTCCTTTGGTCTTTTTTTGAATGGTGGCGCAGCCGCTCGATCAAAGATCCCTGGTTGACGTCGGAACAGGTGTTGATGCCTGAATCCAGCGTGGCACGGGCCACAGTGATTCTAATCCACGGATTTATCGACTCGCCTTTGGGTGTCAAGCCACTGGCGTTGAAATTACAAGAAGAAGGTTTTCGGGTGGTTGTACCCGTTATGCCGTTTCAGGCATCCCAATATTGGGCCTTTACACGCGGGAGTTTTACTGCGGCTGATTATATGGCGTGGCTGGAAAAGGTGATCCAAAAAGAGTCTGGCTCCGGCGAACAAAAGCCTTTTTTGGTGGGTTTTTCCATGGGTGGGACTCTGGCGACCATCGCCACGTCACAACAGAATGTGGTTGGAACCGTTTTGTTGGCGCCCTATTACGGTCTTATTTTCGGCACCCGATTGTTTGGGGAATTGGCACGATGGCTGCGCTGGATAATTCCGGTGGTACCATCCATTTTGGGACGGCCCATCAACGATCCCAAGGGCAGGCGGCGCTACCGTCCTGGGTCTGTTCTGATTAACGTCGGAGCATTTTATCAACTGGAACTGCTTCGGCGCCGGGCAGTGGCTTCTGTCTCTCATATTCGAACACCTGTGGCCGTTTTTGCCGCAACCAAAGATCGGGTGGCCGCCTATAAAATGACAGAAACATTGTGGAAAGATCATCCCGGGGTGGCTTGGCACATACAACCACAAGCCAATCATGTACTCTGTTTTGATTATGATGCCGAATGGCTGTTAAAAGAAGCTATTCGGTTTTTGAACTAAATCGGTAATGAGTAAGACTGAAGGATCGGGAAGTCCATGGCAGCTAAAAAGTTAAAGGAGTGGATTGATAGAGATCTGGCTCAGTTGTTGGCGGCAAAGATTAAAACCCAATATTCATCGTTTAAAACCCAACAGTTTGTCGATCAGGTTAATCAAGGTGTTCAACCTCTGGAATTAAAGGGCCGGGTTGAACTGATCGCTGATCTATTACATGCGTATCTACCCGATAACTACCCGAATACGAACCAAATTCTTACCGCTATTTTAGGGCCTGAAAACGAAGGCGAAACCGGTATGTTCACCCAAGGGTACTGGCTGATGCCGGTTGCCAAATATGTTGAAAAATATGGTCTTGATCACTTTTCTGAATCCATCGCCACCATCGAGGAGATCACCAAGCGGCATACCGGTGAGTATTGCATTCGTCCGTTTCTGGAGCAATACCCCGAAAAGACATTGACTGTTGTGAAAAAATGGTCTCAGGACCCAAATTTTCATGTGCGAAGATTGTCTTCTGAGGGAGTACGGCCTCGTTTACCGTGGGCGAAGAAGCTCGATCAATTTGTTGCCGATCCAAAGCCGATATTACCCATTTTGGAAAATCTCAAGGACGATCCGTCCCGATTTGTTCAAAAATCGGTGGCCAACAACCTGAATGATATTTTAAAAGACAACTACACCATTGGGATGGGTACGCTGCGGCGTTGGGCAAAAGATCCTACTAAAAATCGCCGCTGGATTATCAAACACGCTCTTCGCAATGAACGTAAAAAGAAAAATCCCGAGGCATTTGAGATCATTGAGGAGGCGGCGAAAAAAGAGGGGGAGTAAATTGATGGTCGGGACGGCAGGATTTGAACCTGCGACCCCAGCGTCCCGAACGCTGTGCTCTACCAGACTGAGCCACGTCCCGACATAGAGACTTTGAATAGGTGTTGCATCAAAAGAACAAACCGCTTTTTAAACGGCTGCCCGGCTATTGTCAACCCTAAATGGTTACCGTTGAAACGGGTTGGTGACAATCATTGTCTCACTGCGTCCCGGACCAACGGAGATGATATCAATGGGTGTTTCAGCCAACGCTTCAATTTCCGCAAGATAGTCCAGGGCATTTTGGGGGAGATCTTCTTTGCGGCGAATCCCTGATATATCTTCTTCCCAGCCGGGCATGGTTTTGTAAATCGGCTCGCATTTTTCTAAAATTGTCAAATCGGCAGGAAAGTCGGTGCGCACTTCTCCCTGATATTTGTAGCCGGTGCAGATTTTCAACTCCTCAAGCCCACCCAGTACGTCCAGTTTGGTGACAACCAGTCCTGTGAGGCCGTTTAATCGGACGGCATTCTTCAACACCACCATATCGAGCCAGCCGCAACGACGTCTGCGGCCGGTGGTGGCACCAAATTCAGCCCCGATTTTTTGGATTCGGTCTCCCACTTCGTCAAAAAGCTCGGTGGGAAACGGTCCCGCACCGACGCGGGTGGTGTAGGCCTTGGTAATGCCCACCACGCCGTCGATGGCAGTGGGCCCAATACCTGCGCCGGAACAGGCGTTAGAAGCGACCGTGTTGGACGAAGTGACAAAGGGGAAGGTGCCGTGATCAATATCAAGGTGAGTTCCCTGGGCCCCTTCAAACAGAATCGGTCGGTCCGCTTTAATGGCCGCTTCCAATTCAATGGTAATATTGGCAATGTAGGGCTTCAGACGCCGGGCCAGTTCGATGTAACCTTCCAAAACAGATTCCGCGTCGATCGGTTCGGCGTTTAGGAATTGTAACAACACATTTTTTTCCACCAGCGCTTCACGGACCTTTGCCTCTAATATTTCAGGGTTTAAAAGGTCCACCGCGCGGATGCCGCACCGGGCCGCTTTATCTTCGTAGCACGGGCCGATACCGCGGCCGGTGGTGCCGATTTTGGCGTCGCCTTTGGCGGCTTCTCGGGCATGGTCAAGGGCTTTGTGGTAGGGCATGATCAGATGTGCCCGCTCGCTGAGGCGAATCTTATCGGGGCCGGTGGCAATGCCGCGTTCGGCCAGATAATCGATCTCCTTTAGCACGACTTCCGGATCCACCACCATGCCGTTGCCCATCAGGCAGGTCTTTCCCTGCAGGATGCCCGAGGGAACCAGGTGGCTGATAAACTGTTCGCCCGCCACTACCATGGTGTGTCCGGCGTTGTTGCCGCCTTGAAACCGGGCGACGATATCGGCCTGGTCGGCCAACAGATCGACAATTTTACCCTTGCCTTCGTCCCCCCATTGGGTTCCGATGATGATAATATTTGCCACTACCTGCTCCTCCGTTCCTTAAAAAAAGTCTGCATCAATGTTCGGCATGATGTTTCCAAAATGCCGCTGGTCACTTCAATTTGATGGTTGAAGCGGCTGTCTTGGCTAAAATCATACAACGAGCCGGCCGCGCCCCACTTGGGGTCTTTAGCGCCAAAAACCACCCGTTTTATCCGGGCGTGAATCAGCGCACCCATGCACATGACACAAGGTTCAACCGTAACATAGAGGGTGCTGTTCAACAACCGATAGTTCGCCATTATTTGACCGGCCTTACGTAAGGCCATGATTTCCGCATGGGCCGTGGCATCTTGTTGGGTGATCACCTCATTGCAGGCGGCGGTGTTCCACGTCTCGTCCGCATCTACCAGCACTGCGCCAATGGGAACTTCATCCATCTCAAACGCTTTTTGGGCCTGTTTAAGGGCGATGTGCATCCATTTTTCGTCGTTTGTCGTCATAGCCATCTTATAGGCTGAAGAGGGGGTATTTTTCAAGTCGGGATGGTTGCTTTCGGTACGTAATTGAGGCATTATTACAAACTAATCAAAAATCTTCAAAAGGAGGTCGCATGGCTGTCATTGTTTTGGATCATCCCCTGATTAAGCACAAACTGGGTTTAATGCGTGAGAAAGATGTCAGTGTCAAAGATTTTAGGGATCTGTCGTCTGAAGTGGCCACATTGCTTACCTATGAAGCGACCAAAGGCCTTGCGACTGAGATGCGGACCATCGAAGGCTGGGCCGGTGAAGTAGAGGTCGAACGCATCAAAGGGAAAAAAATCACCATTGTTCCGATTTTACGGGCGGGCTTGGGGATGATGAACGGAGTGCTGGATCTGATTCCATCGGCAAAGGTGAGTGTTGTGGGACTATACCGCAATGAAGAGACCCTGGAGCCGGTGCGCTACTATGTCAAACTGACAAGCCAGATTAAAGAACGTACCGTCTTGATTTTAGATCCCATGTTAGCCACCGGTGGAACATTGATGGCCACCATCGATCTGTTGAAAGAGGCGGGGTGCACAAATATCATGGGTATTTTTATTGTGGCCGCACCCGAAGGGATCAAACGGGTGACCGAGGGTCATCCCGATGTGGATCTTTATTTGGCTGCGGTGGATGAAAAACTGAATGATATCGGCTATATTCTGCCGGGCCTGGGGGATGCGGGTGATAAGATCTTCGGGACGAAATAGCCGTTTCTTTCAACGCATAAATTTGAACTTCGCAAAATGAAAAAGGAAGCCGTTGACTTTAGAGAACGATTTTTGAAAGAGTTACCATGATTACCTTGTTGGACTATGGCGCAGGCAATGTGCGCAGTGTTGTCAACGCTATTGAACGGTTGGGCGAAACCGTTAAAACCGCGACATCGGCCGAGGATATTATTACGGCCGAGCGGCTGGTTTTTCCAGGTGTCGGCGCCTTTGGCAATATGATGGAACAGCTGCGTCAGAAGGGTTTTGCCGAGCCGTTAAAAGCCTATCTTGAATCCGGTGGGCCATTTTTCGGTATCTGCCTGGGAATGCATGCTCTTTTTGAGGGCAGTGAAGAGGCGCCGGAGCAACCGGGTTTGGGAATTATCCCAGGAAAAGCGGTGCGCTTCAAAACCGATCTTTCGGTTCCCCACATTGGTTGGAACGGAATTTGTGCAGAGCAACCGTCCCCCATCTTCAATAATATAAATGGAAACGAACGCTTTTACTTTGTCCACTCATACCATGTGGTGTGTGACGACCCCGATGCTGTTTTAACCACCACCCGCTACGACGGCTCGTTTGTCAGTGCGGTTCAAAAAGGGTCCATTGTGGCCACCCAGTTCCATCCGGAAAAGAGTGGTGCAGCAGGGTTGAAACTGTTGGAGAATTTTATCAAGGGTGAAGAGGTTGCTGTTTTGCCTCCGGCTGATGCAACTGTTGATCTCTCCCGACGAATCTTGGCCTGTCTGGATGTACGCACCAATGACGCCGGAGACCTGGTGGTGACCAAAGGGGACCAGTACGATGTGCGCGAATCAGGCGAGGTGCGCAATCTGGGTAAACCGGTGGCACTGGCTCAGCGCTATTTTGAAGAAGGGGCTGATGAGATCACTTTTCTCAACATCACCGGGTTCCGTGACTTTCCGCTGGGTGATCTGCCTATGTTGCAGGTACTTGAAGAGACTTCCCGGAATGTGTTTGTGCCGCTAACCATCGGTGGCGGGATTCGCGATTTTATCGATCGCCATGGGAATCACTCTTCAGCTTTGGATGTGGCTACCGCCTATTTCCGGGCCGGGGCTGATAAGATATCCATCGGCAGTGATGCGGTTGATATTGTCTTGGAATATTTGAAAACCGGCCAAAAAAGTGGCAAAAGTACCATCGAGA
>RCND010001177.1_pt1 | contig 14804 bp, 14 predicted proteins | sample 2041351 | NCBI WGS metagenome assembly RCND01 (sample SAMN09708230, study PRJNA481090) | Marine sediment metagenome, whole genome shotgun sequencing project. | biome: marine sediment; feature: ocean; material: sediment; isolation source: Sewage treatment plant 12B marine sediment (STP12B) ...
AGTAGCATATGGCTGTATCAAACGACTTTATTGAGTTCGTACTTGATCAATTATCGGTGTGGGCTGGAGTCACTGCACGAAGGATGTTTGGCAGAGCCGGACTCTATCGTGGAGGCAGGAGAATCACTGTCCATTCAGAAGAAACGGAAATGACCTTTCGAATATTGTGTAATGCGGCTCATAATCCATATATTGAGCCCTCGCGCAATTTGACCACTTCCATGGCTTCGGCATATTGTAACAGCAATCAAGTTCTCATATACGCGAACTTCAGATTATTGTGTAAAGAATAGGAATATATTACTATGTACAACAAGAAAGTAACCTCAATTCCACAAATTAGAAACCAAACCTCTAAAAATGATGCGATTGAATGGAAAATTGCTCAACAGGTTTCAGTAGCATTCATGTTGATCGAAAAATTTGGATATACGTTCAGTGCCAAAGTAAGAGTGGAAAAGAAACACTGGTGGAGCCGATCATGGAAAACCTTTATAACACATGCCCCTACTCCAGCTGAAGCTATCAGGATAGGACTGGAATTTCTGGAGAGCTTCGGCTACACAATAGAATTTGATACCGACCAATTAGAAGAGAGGGTTAGCAATCCAGACCATTATTAAGATAAGGAATATGGTAGCAGCGATGTGAGCATCCTGAAATTTTCGCATGAGCTGACTTTTTCCTGAAATCTTCATTGAAGTGATCGAGTTCGACCTCGAATTGGAGAATCAGAGCGGGAACGATATGTGGCTCTACGTAGCGGAATGGGAGTGAAGTCATGAGATCTGTTCTTTTCGCGCTTGTCTTCGTGGCTGCACTGGGGAGTTCGACCCAGATTGTCTTCATGGATCTCGATGAGGTCCTTCCAATGGCAGGAAGCGTTCTGATTGGCAGAGTAGTCTCCCTGCAAACCGAAGAGGGTGATGACTGGTGTTCTGCAGATTTCTCCCTGATCATAATGGACATGATCCGCGGGAGCGCGGACACAGATGCTGAGATCAGCTGCTCCTACCACCTGAACCTGCCCCGGTCTATCGAAAGTGCCATGGGAACGAGAACCTGGGTGTCACCTCTGGAAACCGGTTCGGGGTACGAATTCCTTGTCAGCGAAGGTGATACAGTCATAGTCCTGCTAGATGCAGATTACGCCGATGCAGCTGGCAGTCATACACTGCTGAGAATAGAACCCCCGGATTTGATCGAACAGCTCCTGGAGGAAATGGACATAGCTGCATTGGGCGGAGTGAGGTACTGCCAGACGGATCAGGTGATCCAGGAGGGTGAGGTGTACACACATGATTTCGTGTATTCGGGTGAGAGATGGAGATCACAGGAGTTGATCGAGCTCCCGTCAGGCACGATGTTGATCTGGGACTGGACAAACGCCGATGAATGGCAGGATGTCCTGTCGATGACATCGGATACTCTCCTTATCACGCTCGAAGTAGTCGATATCCACGATATTGAATACCGAAGCTTGTTGCCTGATATGCCCGAAAGATGGAAACGCTTATACGTCACCAGGATAATCGATGCATCAGTTCCCTGAAGTGAAGATCCACATGAAAACCTTCACCTCTGTGCTGCTCTTCACTGCTGCATCCTTCTCCAGCCGGATTACCGGAGTGAATTAGCCAGCAATGACATTGACCGGGATCCGTATAGCGTGGTATTATCAATTTAAGATCATAAAAGCAGCGAGTGAAAATCCATGATGCCTATTGCGGCATCATGCAGGATTGAATCCCTAGATTCAGGAGGAGTACAATGTCTTTATCACGGTCCACATTCGCCTTCCCTCTGAGCAGGATAAGTTCTCTGCTGGTGATATCCATTGTTTTGTTCTTACCGGCATACGCCCACACCACCGAACCGGCAGAAGTTGCTCACAGGGTAGAGGGGCAATTTATATTCAATGACGATGATTATTCATTTCAGTGCCTTCGTGTTCTCGGTCTCGGCGCCACTGGAGCGGCTGACCTGGGAGAGTTTCTCACCACCATCTACCAGATTGAGGAGGGTGATGACGAGAGCTGGTTCAATGCCTGGTATTCCATGGCCGAACATGTTGAAGGGCTGGCCCAGGATTTTCTTGAGAACGGGCATAAGGAGAGCGCTCAGGAAGCCTTTTTCAGAGCCTGGAATTACTACAATATATCAGGCGTCTTTCTTGTGTCGGATTACAACGATCCCAGATTTCATGAATCATGGCAAAAGAGCCGGGACTGTTTTCTGGAGGGTGCCAGTCTTTCCGATGATCTGATTCAGCCCTTGGAAATTCCTTTTGAAAATACGACTCTGCCCGGTTACCTCTGCCTGGTTGACAAAGAGGAGAGGAAACGCCCTCTTCTTATAATCCAAACCGGTCTCGACGGAACCGCCGAGGAATTGTACTTCGTTCTGGCGGTCAACGCTCTGAAGCGAGGTTACAACTGCCTTCTATTTGAAGGACCGGGGCAGGGTAGGGTCATCCATGAGCAAAATATTCCCTTCCGCCCCGACTGGGAAACCGTGGTGACGCCGGTGGTGGATTTCGCCTACACTTTGCCACAGGTGGATCAGGGCAGAATAGCGCTTGCCGGCTTCAGCATGGGTGGCTACATGACGCCTCGTGCCGTGGCATACGATGACCGTATTCAAGCCTGCATCGCTGACGGGGGAGTCTACAGCATCTTTGAGGGCGTGATGAGCCTATTGTCACCCGAGTTGCAGGAGGCCATTGAAGAAGGGCTTCCTATTGAAGTGGTTGAAGAGCTTATAGAACAGGAGTTGGTCGACAATCCTGCTGTTGAACAGTTTTTGGCATTCATGCTGTGGACTTTTCAGGCGGATTCCTATTATGAGGTCTTTGAAATGCTCGAAGCTTACACTCTCAGGGATTGTGTGGATCTAATCCAGTGTGACATGCTGGTGGTCAACTCCAGCCAAGATAATGTCGCCGGCTCCTATGAACAGGCAATTGAACTTTACGAAGCCTTAGAATCGCCTAAAACCTATCTTGAGTTCACCGAGGCCGAGGGAGCAAGCCAGCACTGTCAAATGGGCGCTGTTATGATCTCGAGTGAGCAGATTCTCAACTGGCTCGATGAACGCATGCATCCTTAACCCGGAACGGACAGTGAAAGGGCACGGAATATAGAAATAGTGGCCAGGGTTTAATAGACATTTATTTTTGCATTATTCTCTAGTTCCTTGGATACCTAATCGTATCCTAATTATGGTAGTTAGTTGCTTTAATTCAGGGGGGGGCGGCAGATGAAACATTCAATATTCTTACTTCTATTAATCCTATTTTCAACAGCAGCTTGTCAGGAGCTCTGGCAGACAGACTGGTCTGGAGGACCAGGGCATCAGGGTCCTTATTACTGGTTTGACAATGTGTTCTGGACCAGTGAGTTAATAGACTATTCGTCAACGGGTAGCATTACGCTCTTAGAGGAATCGTCGCAGAATGATTTTCCCGATACAGGTTCTCTTATATCTTCTCTAGTATGGATACCGATGGGCACAGATTGGGAAATAGTATGGGGAAACATTGAATGGGTCTCGAATGAACCCGACAGCACTTCGGTCAGCTTTCAGCTGAGAACGGGGATGGCTCCCGATTCAATGAGTGAATGGACTGATCCGATAACGGAATCCGGAACTTACCTTGGAGCTATTCTACCGGACACAATTCTTCTTCTTCAATATAGAGCCATACTCAGCTCTAGCGATTCCAGTGTTACACCCGAACTTGAAGAAGTTCTGATATGGGGATGGTATCCTGGAGGAATTGAAGAGGGTCAGACCGCTGAACAGTATTCAGGTATCCTGGAGGTAATATCGAATCCAGCATCAGAATTGAATATTAGTATTCATGTATTTGAGTCTGGTCGTTTCAGGCTTCAGCTCTTCGATATATCAGGCAGGCTTCACGAAGAAATTATTGACGGATATCTTGATACAGGGGATTACAATTTCCGATTTGATGACCTTGAAGATGGTATGTACATTGCGAAGCTGGATACACCGGGATACATAGTGATAAAAAAAGCAACAATCCTCGGTTTTCAGTAGTGCTTGAATGTAGGAAAGGTGTGTTCATTTAAATGGAGGGATACACTATGAATCACAAAATACACGCTCTGTTTGCGTTAATCACCATCCTTTGCTTCTCAGCTGCCTCCGCTCTGGCGGAGGACACGACAATCAGTGAGCCGAGTATAATTTCGGCTGTTGAAGAAGAATTAATCCTGTCTCCACCAGTATTGGTTATCGATTTCGATGATACGATTCCAATGCACAATATGGGTATCGCCTCGGATGGCACGTATTACTATACCAGTAATGGCGGGACCGCAAGTGTAGGACAGATCAATACATATGACATCAATGGGGTTTTCGTCTCAAGCGTCTCCTGTACCATTGATATGCGCGCGATCTTCTACAACTCCGCTGATGGAAATCTATATGCTAAGGTTTATGGATACGATCTCTACCAGGTCGACCCGATGACCGGTGGAGCGACATTGGTTCTCGCCGGAATCTTCCAACAGAACCAGACCTCACCAGCTATTACACCCGATGGTCAGTTTCTCCTGGAGCATTATTCAGGCACCGTCTATTTCTACGACTTTTCGACCGGTGTGCTGGTCAACACGCTGACCGGTTTCTCCACTGGTGGCGGCTCTTCTATTAATGCTGTCGGTACCGATGGCGCCAGGATCTTCACCTGGGACGAAAGTACCGTCTATGTTTACGATATGGCCGGCGTGCCTGTTGAGAACTACAGTCTTCCCAGCGGTAATTACGGATTTTCGCTGAAGTATGTCAACGGACTGCTGTTCGCTTCTGTTGACGGCAGCGGCGGAACCGGGCACTGGTACGGGTACGATGTAGGGCAGGTTGCATTATCGCAAAACAGCTGGGGATCGATTAAGGTGTTATTCCAGTAAAAACCGATCAAGTGCCGGGATCTAGAAGATTGACTTGATTCCGGCCCAGGTCGACTGCTCAAGAGCCAATGGTAAACTGGTTACAACCACATTATCCAGTTCCGCATCACTGTCGCTGAAGTCATCTTCGAAGAGTACGACCTGGGCGGTAAGCAAAGGCACCAGGACCAGAAGAACGATGAATAGAATTTTCATCTCTTCCCCCCCCCTTATTGCCTGGCGGCAACTCAATCAGGGAGGACAGGCTGGATGACCGGGTCACCACAGGCGTGGTTAATTACCGGACTTCCGATGATCGAGACTTTCATCGGAACCCACTAATGAGGGAATGCTATCTTCGTCTGGCTCGCATGCAAAATATTCTTCCTCATCTGGATTCATGCTTCTGCATGCAGCCTGCAAAGCTGGACGAGGCCACTATATCTGTTAATAATCCATCTAATGGTCCGAATGACAGCCATGTATTCTGTTACGGCTGCCGATACAACCCAAGGAGGAACATATGAGAATCTTAGTAACTTTGGTTCTTGTAACACTCTGTGTCGGAATTACTTCTGCTAGTAATATCGACTATCTAACAAACAGGAGTGTTAACTACTTCAGAAATTTCGCACGCAATCCTGCTACTGACGGCGCGGACCTGGTAAGTTACAATCCGGCTGGTCTGGTGTTCCTTGACGAGGGTTTCCATATCAGTTTCGGCAACCAGTTCCTGCTGAAGGATTATACCATTGAAGCTGTTCCCTTCTGGGATACAACTTCAGTGGAAACATACGAATCAACGGAACCCACGATGTTCCTGCCTGACCTGTACGCAGTCTACAGAACGGGCGACTGGGCTTTGTTCGGCGCTTTCACGGTTCCCGCAGGCGGAGGATCCCTGGATTACAAGGAGGGTCTTTATGCTTTCTCTCTGCTGGAGTCGGGATACCAGCAGGCGATAAACATGAGCCCCTACTATTTCGCGATTATGAGTGAAGGTAATATTAAGGCAACCTCACAGTATCTCGCTGGTACAGTGGGAGCGTCCTTCGCTGCAAGTGACATGTTCTCCTTTGCCCTTGCCGGCCGCTACACTTCAGCCAAAAAAGTATACGAGGGCCAGGCTGATTTCACGATCTTCTTTCCGGATTCCACGGGAGTCCCCGTACCGATCGGAACATCAAGTCGCGTTCTGGACGTTGAAAAGACCGCAAGTGGTATTGGCGGGATAATAAGCGTTGATGTAGTACCCACCGAGAACCTTAACATCGCGCTGAGATATGAAACCCGCACAACTCTCGAGTTCGAGACAACTGTCACCGAGAATGGATGGTATCCTCCCGTACCGCTTCCCGATTCCAGTTTTGCCATTGAAGGCTTCAAGCAGAGGAGAGATCTTCCCGCCATACTGGCTGGAGGAGTATCCTACCAGTTTTCACCTGCATTCAAGCTGAGTACTACTTTCAACTACTACTTCGTTGAAGATGCAGCTGAAGACTCGCTTAACGGCATCGATGTCAATTACGAGAACGGTCTTGATATCGGAATAGGAATAGACTACCAGATCTCCCCCAGAATACTTGCGGGGATTGCATTCCTTCGCAGTGACCTCGGAGGAAGTGATAGTACTTACAACGACTTTGAGTACAATCTCGATTATAGCGCCATCGGCGGAGGGATACGCTATTCCGTCACTGATAATTTTGCGCTCACTCTGGCTGGAGGGCATAATTTTTACGAAGAGGGACAGGGATCCGGATCGTTCGAGAATTGCACATACAACAAGAGTGTCTCATACTTCGGTCTTGGTGCCGAGGTAAGCTTCAGGTAATTCCAGCTCAGTTTCCTTTCGGCCACGGGGCCGGGCTTTTCATGCCCGGCCCCTTTTCTGTTACAATCTGTTACAGACTGACAATACTGCGTTCGTAATTGTTCCTCAGAATATCATCGGATGAAAGGAGGCACTTTATGAAAAAGCATCTTGGAATCACGAATGAAAGGGGGAACAGAATGAACAAGCTTCTTGGAACAGCAGCAGCGGTGCTGGTACTGGTTCTCACATGTGGGTGCGTTCAGGAACCCTCGGCGGAACTTACCGATTCGGAGAATATCCAGAATCTTCTATCGAATAACGGCTACGTCCGAATGACCCCTCTTGAGGGGCAGGGGGAAAGTGGAGATGGGGGAAAGGATACCACACTGCCGGAACATTGGTGGAGAGAGTTGAGCAATGAAGGTTCAATTGAGTTCTTCCTGGAAAACGATCCCGAAATGGGAATATGTACGGTAACAGTTATCAGAAATCTGTATGCGGACTTCAATATTGATGTGACGCATGACGGCGTACTGAACCCGGCTATCAAGCCTATCAGTGATATCCGTACAAGAAGACTTATTGTGGAAAGAACCGGAGTAAGCTCGGATCCGCATGGAGGCTGGGTTCTCACCCATATAACCCCGGCGGAGTTTTCCCTTAATTCGGGATTAACACAGGAGGTATTCATTCAGTCAATGAATGTATACCAGGGCGATGAAATCACCTGGGAATGCGACTCCCCGGACACGTTCTACAGTATAGAGGACGGGCTCCCCGTACTTGAACCCGGAATCCTTGTCAGGCTTGAGGTCGAGGTTCTCCACACGAATCCCCAGTACGAACCTGCATACTATGTTTTTGCCCACGGTCCGTGCCCGATATGGCCCCGTCACTGGATGAACGATGACGGCCTCTGGGGAGACAGAGTAGCAGACGATGGAATATACAGCTACGAATGGTACATAGAAGGATCATCGGAACATTGGTTCATTGCAGCGGATATTATAGACGCAGACACGATGCTTGATGAAGAAGAAGACGATTACGACTCCGGTGCATGGGGGATTCTTGCACTGAGATCGTAACTGAAAGGAAAGAAAAAATGTCAAGGAAAAACAAAACCATAGGAATTGCTGTTCTGGCAATAATGATACTGGCTGGTACCGCCCTGGCTCAGGGACCGGGAGGATGGAGTCCTCAGGCCGGGGGATATGAAATGGGTTCCGGACAAGAGGGACCTGGAGGTCCTGGACAGCAGGGCGGATTCGGGATGGAAAGACTCGAACAATTCAGAATGATGTTCAGGCATATTGATCTTACGGATGAGCAGATTGAAGAGATACAGTCAATCACTCAGGCCGCAAGGGAAGAGGGTATGGATATCATGGAAGAGGCAGGAAGGCCGGAGGACCATACTCCGTTCATGGATCTTTTCACCAGCCCGACCCTTACCGTCAGCGACCTTGAAGAAGCAATGGGACAGAATTCAGAAATACGGGAAGCAATGCAGGATGTAATCTTCGCAGCCATTGTGGACATACATGATGTTCTTAATCTCGAGCAGCTTGATAAGCTGGCTGAGATGGCCGGGGAGCATGCCGGCGCAATGGGACATGATTCTGGAATGGATCACGGTTCGGGAATGGGACACCCAATGAGATAACTGCCTCCTCAGTTATCTGTAGCTCCATACATACCATCATACCTCCCAACCCGACGGGGGAAGGCGCCGCAAACGTCTTCCCCCTTAGCGTTGCCATCATATCCGGCATCTTATGCAATTACACGCGGTAGCCAAATAAAAAGCCTCCGTCCCTATTTTTCTGTGACTTGCTAAAAAACACTCTTCTGGTAATACTGCAACTTACGAAAGGGTGGATACAACTATGCATACCGATCTGAACTCGGCTCTGAGGGAAGCCTCGGGAAAGGCAGAGCTCCACGGAGAATCCATCTGTGTAGTCTCCGGACTGAAAAACAATGTAAAGATATATAGAACCTATCCATTGAAAGGCTTCGGTCTGCCCCCCGGCGGTACGCTGGAGGAGGTTATAGCGCCAAAGGTGGAAAGGGAAAGACTGGAACCCCCCGAGAAGATCAGTTCAAACGGATTCTGATATTGGAGGAAAATCGTGAGCACATTCCCGTCGGACATTGAAATCGCCAGCCGGGCAGCTCCCCGGCCCATAATTGAGATTGCAGAAAAACTCGGCCTTTCGGCTGAGGATCTGGATCTTTACGGCGTTGATAAGGCTAAAGTGCATCTTGACACTCTTGAGACACGGAAAAAAGGTTCCGCTAAACTGGTGCTTGTCTCCGCTATTACACCCACACCGGCGGGAGCCGGTAAAACCACAACCACAATAGGCCTTACACAGGGGCTGGCAAAGCTTGGGAAGTCCGTGAGCTGCGCAGTAAGGGAACCTTCTCTCGGTCCGATATTCGGTATGAAAGGTGGGGCTGCTGGCGGCGGCTATTCGCAGGTAATACCCATGGAGGATATCAACCTTCACTTCACCGGTGATATGCATGCAATCACAGCAGCGAACAATCTTCTTGCTGCGGCGCTGGACAATCACCTTCACTGGGGAAACCCCTCCCGCCTGGACGCAAGAACTGTCAGTTTCAAGCGTGTAATCGACATGAACGACAGATCACTGCGAGATATCATCATTGGTCTTGGAGGCAGAACCCAGGGGGTGCCGCGTGAATCCGGGTTCGATATATCCGCTGCCAGTGAAATCATGGCCATACTCTCCCTGGCTCTAGATATGGATGATCTTAAAGAGAGGATAGACCGCATATTCATTGGCCTTACTTTCGACCGGGAAGGGGTTACAGCTAAGGAAATGGGAGTTACCGGCGCCATGGCCATGCTGCTGAAGGATGCTATCAAACCGAACCTGGTTCAGACCCTTGAGGGGAATCCTGCTTTCGTACATTGCGGACCTTTCGCAAATATCGCCCACGGCTGTAATTCCATCCTTGCGACAAAGATGGCCGTAGCCTTCTCCGACTGGGCGATAACCGAAGCCGGTTTCGGATTCGATCTGGGAGCCGAGAAATTCTTCGACATCAAGTGTCAGATCGGGAAGTTATGCCCGAGCCTTGTGGTTCTTGTTGTAACCTGCCGGGCTCTTAAGATGCACGGCGGAGTTAAGAAGCGCGACCTTCAAATGCCGAATGAGGAAGCCGTAGTGGCCGGCCTGCCTAACATGGAAAAGCATATAGAGAACATTGGGAAATTCGGTCTCCCGGCGGTTGTCTGTGTTAACAGATTCATGCACGATACTGATGCTGAGCTTGCAATTGTGCTTGAACGCTGCAGGGAACTCGGTGTTCCAGTTGCGATAGGAGACGGGTTTGTAAACGGGGGAAACGGAATGGAAGAACTGGCTTCCCTTGTAACTGAGAATGCCAGAGACTGCAAAGATTCTTTCAAGCCCCTCTACGACTGGGATCAGAGTATGGAAGAAAAAGTTGAAGTGATCGCCAGGCAGATCTACGGAGCAGAACATATCGATTACACACCCCTGGCAAAGAAAGATCTGCGGATGATAAAGAGACTGGGCTACGAGAAACTCCCGGTCTGCATTGCGAAGACGCAGAATTCCCTTTCGGACAACCCGAAGCTTCTTGGAAGACCAAAAGATTTCATTGTTACAGTAAGGGAAATAGAGATATCCGCTGGAGCAGGATACCTTGTGCCTATAACAGGATCTATCATGAGGATGCCCGGGCTGCCAAAGGTTCCTGCGGCGACTAAGATGAACGTTGATGATGAAGGAACGGTGACAGGCCTGTTCTAGCTGAACAGACAGCACTATGAGCGGAAGAAAGCCTCTCTCATCGGTTAGTCCTGTGACTTACCGCACTTCGGTTTTCCTGCGTCGGCAGCTTCGAAGACTCAGATGGTATCTGGGCCGGGAGAAGTACGCCATGCGCATATCTGAGGAAACTCTGCCGGAAACTGTGGTCACGCACAGATCTATACTGATGAGAAAGCTTGCGGGAACTGACGAGACTCTTCAGAGGAACAAAATAACAAGCCTCAGAACTGCCGCCGCTTGCATTGATGGCGTGATTATCAATCCAGGAGAAGTATTCTCTTTCTGGAGGCTTGTAGGAAATCCTGTTGAAAGAAGGGGGTTCCTTCCCGGGCTGCAGCTCTCCTTCGGTGAGCTGGTTTCCATGGTTGGTGGAGGTCTCTGCCAGTTCTCAAACCTCCTGCACTGGATGGTTCTGCAGGCTCCGCTGGACGTCACGGAACGTCACAGACATTCCTTCGATCCATTTCCCGATTACAGAAGAACTGTCCCGTTCGGTACCGGAGCCACGGTATTTTACAACTATCTGGACTTTATGTTTAAGAACAATACCCCCTGGCGGTTCCAGGTAAAAACATGGGTGGATGAGAACAACCTGCAGGGGGAAATTAGGTGCGAGAAGGATCTTCCCTCCATATTTTCCGTGGAAGAGAGAAACCACCGGTTTATCCGGATCGGGGGAACGGTATACAGAGAAAACGAACTCTGGCGGATTGAAACTGATTCGGTAACTTCGGAGATTCTGGCCGAGGGACTTCTGATGAAGAATCATGCTGAAGTCCGGTACGATGTAACGGAAATACCCGGCCTTGTAGTAATCGAATCTGATTAAACTATCCGGCCGGGTATTTCAAGCTATTCTAGCGTGCAATCACCATCATGGTGGAAGCCGTTCCCACAGGACCGTTCAACACAACAGCGTAACATCCCGGAGGCAGAGGATTGCCGCCCGAATCGTTTCCATCGAAAACAACATTTCCTGTTCCGACAGGCAGCGAACCAGAATAAATGCTTCTGACAGCACGTCCGGTAAGATCGTAAACAGTTATCGATGCGATACCGGATTGGGGCATATCGTAGGAAATAGAACAGTTACCTGAAAATGGATTCGGGTATGGCGCGCCGAGCGCAGGCTGGAGAGGATTTTCTACCTGACCGCCCTCGATGCCTGTCTGGCCTGATACGAAGATAAGGGCCGGATCTCCGAGGAGGTTGTTCTCCTGGATGACCCACCCGGTGAGCGGTACACCCGTCATAGTCTGCAGTGCATCTTTGGCAAATGCCTGTGCTACACCTATCTCGTAAACCTGGTTTGTTAAGAGCTGTTCCGTGAAATGTACCTCAAGCCATTCGGACGGTCCCATGGCGGGAGGAGTTCCCCAGCCGTAGCTGGAATTGAACATTACAGCGACAGCTCCGCCTTCATCGGAGAACATGAGCCGCTCTGCAGTGCAGCCGCTTCGCGTAAGTTCACCGGACATGCAGGCCATGGAGTGAAAAATCGAGAGACGGTCAATATTAGTAAGCTCATCGTAGTTGCTGTTTGCTATCATATCCAGGGGTGCGTAATCGTACCAGCTTATGCCTCCGTACCATCCGTGGCCATGTACGGAAACGAAGGAACAACCTGCATTGATGAGTGCGACCTGGTTGTTTGGGTGACCTCCGGAGGTTTCGTATAGTTTCTCGACAGTCCAGTCTAGTGGAATAAAGTCGTATATGGCTTCGCAGACAACACTTCCCCAGTAAGTTGGCGGCCACAGGCCTGCACCCATAAGTATCGCGGTTTTTTGCCAGGATCCCGCAGGCGGGGTTGTAGCATAGAACAGGGTTTTATCAACCATTACTGTAAGATGAGATGTGCTGTTAGAGCTGAATCTGCCTACGTACAGGTCGGTGTAGTAGTTCAAACCATCGTTTGCTTCGCAGTAGTGATGGTCACCGTCATAATCCCATGTTCCATCAAGATCCATGTAGTAATGATCGACAACATTATCGAGCATTTCGCTGCCGGACACCAGCCAGGATATCCTAGTAGTTGGTCCGTAATCTCCAACCATCAGCGCGTAGACAAGAGAGTGGTTGTAGAACTGGTCTTTCAGGTAATTTCTTATCTTCTCCTGAGTATCGTAACCTGAATAATTGGCCTCTATCCATTCTACAGTTACATATTCAGAATCACCCGTGTACTGGTTTCTGTGATCTACAAGAGGCTGCAGAATAGTTTCGAAACTGGCTAGTCCGATTGCTACCCAGACGGGATCACCGTCTGTTGCCGCGCGGACGGCAGGGGAATATTCCGCAATCCTCGAGGGATTATCGACTATCCCGGCAAGTCCAACTGCAGCAGTATTTATCTGCCCTTGAGTAAGTGAAATATCCGCTATTTCATTGTCTGGGGAGCATTCAACCGTTACTGTAGCTGAAGTTATTACGGAAAGCTCACCCGAGAGGGGGTTGTAGCTGAAGGGAACAAGGGTAAAGCTGCCCAGCCGGAAGCCGGTCCTGTTACCCGAGACCGTTTGTTCCACTGGAGATGATGGGAACGGTGTATCACTGAAGTATACGGGTGATCGATCGACCGAAGCGTAAGGTTCGCTGAGTATCAGATAATTGACGGGAGTTATGTCGTATCTTCCATCAAGCGTTACCTGATCGTGAATATCAACAGTTACATCGGTTATGGAAGATCCCTGCGGAAGAAGAAAAGTGTAGGGAATTCCCTGAAGAGAGGGATTTCCCGATTCGAAAGGAGCGACTCCCCCAGGAATGGAGACGACGTCTTCGTTCATCCACTGTGAAACCAGGATATCATCTGTATCCAGGTTAAAATTGAATGTGATATCTTCGCTGTGCGATATAGATATCGCTGCAAGAAGCACGAGTATTCCGATTCTTAGCATTTTACTTCCTTTCAGAAGGGTTTGAATTCACCTGAGTAAGTTCGTAATCAACCATTTCGTCAACCAGTTCCTCAAAGGAGATTTCCGGCTTCCACCCGAGAAGCCTTTCCGCTTTTGATGCATCCCCCATGAGTATGTCCACTTCCGTGGGTCTGAAGTATCGTTCGTCCACGATAACATAATCTTTCCAGTTCAGTTCCAATCTGCCGAACGCTCTGTCAAGAAGATCCCTTATGGAATGGGTTTCACCTGTAGCGATAACGAAGTCATCAGCTTCTTCCTGCTGCAGTATAAGGTACATCGCCCTGACGAAATCCTTCGCATGTCCCCAGTCCCTTTTCGAATCGAGGTTTCCAAGAGCAAGGCTCTTTTGAAGGCCCATTTTTATTCTTGCCGCTGCCATAGCAACTTTTCTGGTCACGAAATTTCTGCCTCGCCTTGGCGATTCATGGTTGAACAGAATCCCGCTGGATGCATGAAGCCCGTACCCTTTCCTGTAATTGACCACCATCCAGTGCGAATAGAGCTTTGCGGCGGCGTAGGGGCTTCTGGGATGGAAAGCGGTTTCCTCACTCTGGGGAGGGAGAGAAGAGCCGAACATCTCGCTGGTGGAAGCCTGGTAGAACCTGCAATCACCTACGAGTCCTACTTCCCTTATTGCGTCCAGGATCCGAGCTACACCCAGGGCATCAACATCGGCCGTATACTCCGGCAGATCGAAAGAGATCCTTACATGACTCTGGGCCGCGAGGTTGTAGATCTCATCCGGTCCTACTCTCTCAAGAATTCTGTTAAGAGCGCTTGAATCGGTCATGTCTCCGTAATGAAGAAAAAGAGATGTGCGGTAAACATCCGGGTCCTGAATAAGATGCTCTATCCGCTCGCGGTTGAAGCTGCTCGAACGTCTGACTATACCATGAACTTCGTACCCCTTATCAAGAAGAAGTTCGGCAAGATACGAACCATCCTGACCCGTGATTCCCGTGATGAGAGCCTTTTTCATGTTTCCCAATCCTCTTGAATATTCAGATGAAAATCTCAATACTGAATGAAATGCTGAAATCAATACTAACTACACCATAACAATACTACTATGAGGAAGTGTTGCAAACCGTTGTAACTTGCCTTGTTTTAAAAACCCCCGTAGTGTAACAAGGAATGGAGATCATAATAGTGCATCCGCCCTTTGAAAATATGCGGGAAGGAGACATTCAATGAACAAGTATCCCTTTGGACTTTTGATACTGCTTATATCCAGCTCACTTTTCGGTGATGAACCACTACAGAACGGCAGTCCGCCCGTACTCAGCGGCACCGTCAGCCGGATCGCAGCCGG
>RCND010001178.1_pt1 | contig 14803 bp, 13 predicted proteins | sample 2041351 | NCBI WGS metagenome assembly RCND01 (sample SAMN09708230, study PRJNA481090) | Marine sediment metagenome, whole genome shotgun sequencing project. | biome: marine sediment; feature: ocean; material: sediment; isolation source: Sewage treatment plant 12B marine sediment (STP12B) ...
CAAAATTATCATATCTACCTATAAGATTCCATTTTTCTGCGAATCTAACTTCCCCATTGAGTGAATAACCCTTACCTGCATAATTTTTAGTTGAACCATCCAAACCATCAGCAGCATCTACTGTTTCTACATATTGCCCAGCTAGAAGGAATGCTGGTTGATTATACACCGCATGTAAACCATACCAGTTCAAGTCTTCATCCCCATGTTTATTGCTCTCTGCATTCCACTGACCCAAAAATGAAACATCTGCATAAGTACTTGTTTTCTTTCTTTTTTCTGTCCCCGTACCAAGAATGTGACCAGTCAATCTCCATTCTGCACTCAGGCCATCACCTTCTTCAATACCGTGATATCCTTCACCGTTGAAAAGTCCTAACTCAGATGAAAAGTAGTCTGTTTTCGTTTTAAAGTTAAACCCAAGGTCAGCAGAGTTTGTTAAATGTGCAGCATTGCTGTTTTCAACAAAAACTTTAGCGACAGAACGGTAGTTCCATCCCCCATGCTCTTCATGATCGATCCAAGGTCTGTGTGCCTGTCCGATCTCAACACCTGTAAAAGGAAGAACATTATCTAAGTATAGGTATGCATACTTAAGTCTCACTTCCCAACTTCCTTTATCATCACCATCTAGCTCATCATCATTATGAAATGTATCAAGCGTAATTCTAAAGTAGTCTTTTGAATGTTCCCCAAAGTATCCTTTAACTTGAAAATAGTTTCTTCTGGTTTCAAATGCATTTTCTCTATCTGCACCATCTTTTTCAGAACTTACAAAACCAAGGTAATGTTTACCAGAGAATTTAAGTACTGGTGCTTTTGATTTCACTGTTGTGTACTTTTTCTTTGGTATATCTGCTACAGCAACGACACCTTTACCAGAACTTTGTTGCTTAGCAACTTGCTTTACTGTTTTTGCCTGTTTTTGCTGTGTTGATTTAAGTTGTGTATTTTCTGCTTCAAGTTTAGCAAGACGCTTACTCATCTCTTGCATCATTGATTTCATCGCTGCGATATCAGAACTTGTATCTGCATATGCACCCGTCATAGCCATTGTTGTGATGGCAACTGTTGATAGTATGATTTTTCTCATATTAAACTTCCTTGTTTGTTTGGTGCCGGAATTATAAAAAAAAAGAGTTACAAAAGGGTTACAGAAAATATCGGGAAGGTTATTCTTCCGGATAACGGTTGAATTTTGCACCTTGTCCAGTAAGAAATTCAAGCATTTTTTTCTGTCCAAGTTTTTTAGCATAATCTTTGGGTGACATGCCGAATTTGTCTTCTCCGTTGACATTTCCACCATTGTCTATCAAAAGTTTCATCATCTCTGTATTTGAAAAACAAGCTGCCAGCATTACAGGTGTGATACCGGATTTACGCTTAGAGATATTAAGGTCAAACCCTTTATCTATACAATACTTTATCACATCCAAACGTTTGAATTTTATAGCCATGTCAAGTGCGGAGATCCCATCAGAATCTGTTTCCATAAGTTCTGCGCCATTCTCTAAAAAGAACTCTATCATCTCTAAGGAAGTATTTTTTCTTATCGCATAGAAGAAAGGAGAGATCTCATCATACTCTTCCAGCTCATACTCTTCTCCTATCAGTATAGGTTTACGGATATCCACACCCTGCTTTATAAGGGATTTTATTTTTGCTATAGAGTCATTTTCTATTGCTTCTGTTACTGGGTTCATATACGATCCTTTTTGTAACCATTATGTTATTGATATACTATACTATTACACTATCTCATTTGAGATAATACTACATGAAAGGAGAACTAATGAAGATAAGCAAAACACTACAAAAAGTAGCCAAACAAGAAGGAAAACACTCACTTGTAAGTAAAACGATCATAAAACTTAAGAATTCTAAAGAATTTAACTACCTTGTCGATGTTTCAAAAGTATAAATTAACTATTTTCCAAACGGGTTCATACCACCCATCATTCCCATTGCTTGTGACTTTTTATTGTCTTCTGCCATTTTGTTGGCATCATTCATCGCTGAGATAAGCAATATCTGTAAATACGCTTTATCATCAAGCAGTGTTTCATCTATGTTAAGATCTACCACTTCACCTGCACCGTCTACCGTAAGTTCAACAAGTCCACCGCCTGCTTTGGCAGTAAACTGCACATTTTTGGCTTGCTCTTGTATCTCTTTAGCTTTTTCTTGCATCTCTCCCATCATCTGGGACATTTTACTCATATCAAAACCTTCAAACATTTAAAAACCTTTTCATACTATTTAAGACCTTCAAATGCCTGTGCGATACTGTTATCATCATCAAGTATGATAACCTTTGGCTCCATCTTATCTGCCTCTTCTCTGCTCATCGTAGCATAGGCAATAATGATGATCTTATCACCTTTATGTACTTTTCTTGCAGCTGCACCGTTAAGACAGATATCGCCTTTTCCGCGTTCACCCGGAATGATATAGGTAGAGAACCTCTCACCATTGTTGACATTCACGATATCGATCTTTTGACCCACAAGCATATCTGCAGCATCCAAAAGGTCTTGGTCTATAGTAATAGAACCTACATAGTTTAGGTTAGCATCTGTTACAGTGGCTCTATGGAGTTTAGAATAAAGCATAGTAATGTTCATAGTAACGATCTCCTTAAAAACAAGTATTTATTCCTCTTTTTGAGAAATTATGTTTGTAAATTTTATGTGGGATTATACCAAAATCCTCATATATCTCTATTATACTAAAAAAATGTGGAAAAATTGAGGTAGCCACCCTAAAAATGGGATAAGGCTACCTAAAATAGTCGAGAGACTACTATTTTGCTATTGATGCTGGATCTATTGGATCGCCCCACATTATATCAGGAATCACAAACTCAGAGACAACATTTCCACCTATGATATGTTCATCAATGATCGTGTTTATCTTCTCTTTTGTTAAGTTTACATACATAACGTGTCCTGGCTCAACCATCATCACTGGGCCATTTGCACAACGATTTAAACATCCCGTTTTTATAGGTGTTACTGTACCAATAATTCCTTTTTGCATCAATCTCATAGCAAGGTGCTGAAAAAGTTCTTGTGATTCTTTATCGTCTGCTTTAACACAAGATGGTTTTGGCATCCCTGGTGGTGCTGACTGCTCACATTTAAAAATGTAAAATGCTGGTTGTGGTATTCCTGGTATCATTTAAATTCCTTCAAAACTTTAATTAGGAGTATTTTACTCTGATTATCTTAATTTCAGTTTAGTAGGCTCTTTGGTTCCCCTTGACACATATCAATCTATTGTTCCTCTTCTTTTAATATAATTCAAAATATTGATGTCACTTGGAGAGCCTATGCAGTACCCACCGTTCTATGAAAAAATACCCCCTATCACACTTTATGACCCACTTAGTGAGTTCCTTGGAGCAGTTGAGAACGGCGAAGTACAGATAAGCTATCTTGACTGCGTGAAATTGGCAGGACATTCTTGCCCTACTGTTGCAGGTGCATATCTTATAGCCAAAGTAGGACTTGACAGTCTCTTTGCGGGAATGCTGCCCAAAAGAGGTTCTGTCAAAGTAGAGATGAAAGAATCCAAGACCCAAGGTGTCACAGGCGTTACCTGTAATGTCATCTCTTTTATCGTAGGAGCAAATGACAGCAGTGGATTTAAAGGCATTCAGGGAAACTTCTCCCGAAATGACCTGGTCACCTATGACGTTCCTATGGATGCAGAAGTCAGGCTTACCCGTCTTGACACGATGGAAAGCATTGAACTCTCTTATGATCCTTCCTCTGTTCCGGCGGATGCGAAGATGATGCCGCTTATGAAAAAGAATCTTCAAGGCATCGCTTCGGATGAAGAGAAAAAACTGTTTCAAACCCTATGGCAACAGAGAGTTGAAAAGATACTTTTAAGTACAGATAAACACCATACATTCATTACCATAAAGGAATAGAGAATGAGCATTTCAAACTACATGAAAGAAGACCACAGAGCGTGTGACACACTTTTTGCCAAAGCGGAAGAAGCTGTGGCATTAGGGGAATGGGACGTTGCAGGAGAAAGATTTTTAGATTTTTCAAATGTGACACTTTTACATTTTGCAAAAGAAGAAGAGGAACTCTTTCCTACCTTTGAAAAACAGACCGGTATGACGGAAGGTCCCACAAAAGTCATGCGTTATGAACATGCCCAGGTAAAGGGTATCATAGACAAGATGGCAAAAGCACTTGAGGACAAAGACAAAGATGCGTACCTCTCTCTTGCAGAAGCTGCCATGATCCTGCTTCAACAGCATAATATGAAAGAAGAGCAGATGTTATATGCCATGTGTGACAGAGTACTCCCTTCTGAAGTTAAAGAAGAGACACTTGAGACTATGAAGAACATGACACCAAAGAACACGTCAATTTAAAAAGGGTTTGTATGCCAGCGTTTACAAAAATATATCTTGATGCCAGGGAGATGGAACATCCAAAACCCATGGAGAAATCCATGAAGATCATACAGACACTGGATGAAAACAGCTATCTATATATGTTACACCGAAAAAATCCTATTCCTCTAATTGATTTGGCAAAAACACATCTTTATCAAGTTTTGACCAAAGAAGATGAAAACAAGCAATGGCACATTCTTATCTGCAAAAACCAGACCATAGACCTAAATGACTTTTTAGATGTTTAACCAAAATGGTCTCTCTTTAGATCAGGCACCGCCACTTTCTGTTGTCTTTCGTTTCTTTTTTGTAGGCGCACTTTTTGGTATCATCTCCGGTATTTCTATTTTATTTTATGGTTTAGATATCTTTGATGTAGCAAGCACTGCAGCTATTACATTGACACATTTATTGACACTGGGGGTAATGCTCTCCTTTATGTTTGCTGCACTGTTTCAAATGTTACCTGTCATAGCGGGTGTATCACTTTCCTCCCCCATACAAAAAGCAAACTTACTACTTTACCCTTTTGTGTTGGGGGTTGTCACTTTGCTGTTTGCTTTTAACATGCCTCATGATTCATGGCTATTTATAGCTGCGTCTATCTTGCTGGGTGTGTCCCTTCTGGCTATTCTCTTTGTACTGTTAAAAAATCTTCTAAGCTTGATTAGTTTGATACTAATTTCATCGGCTATTAATTCTTCGATTTTAGGTTCAACCATTGATAATTTTAATGTTATTGAATTTGGGGCTGTCGGAAATGGTAAAATCTTAGACACAAAAGCAATTCAATCGGCTATAGATAAGTGTTCAAAAAATGGAGGAGGAATAGTATACTTCCCAGCCGGAACATATTTATCAGGAACCATATACATGAAAGATAATGTAAATCTAAATATTAGTATTGGAGCTGTACTGTTAGGTAGTGTTGATGTCAATGATTTTCCACTAAACAAATGTGATTTCCCATCTTATTCAGATAAGTATGTTGGCAGAGCATTAATTTGGGGTGAAGGGCTAAAAAACATTTCGATTTCTGGAATGGGAACAATCGACGGACAAGGTGCTGTTTTTAAGGATAATAAACCTAATGAATCAGAGTTGGAAAAATTAGTTGCTGTTTATGATGACACAACTCGATATAGTCCTGAAGCGAGGTATATAAATCGTCCCTATATTATTCGCTTTATCAGTTGTAGTGATATTCAAATCAATGGAATTACAATGCGTAATTCGCCTATGTGGATGCAGCAATACCTCAATTGTGATTTTCTGAGTGTTAAAAATATTAAGGTATATAACCATGTCAGTGGAAACAATGATATGATTGATGTCGATTGTTGCAGAAATGTTGTTATTAGCGATTGTTTTGGTGACTCTGCAGATGATGCACTCACTCTTAAAAGTACTGGAGCTTTCCCAACTGAGAATGTTACTATAACAAATTGTGTACTTAGTTCCTTTTGTAATGCAATTAAGATGGGTACAGAATCTAGTGGCGGATTTAAGAATATATCAATCACTAATTGTGTTATTCGGCCTTCTAGTGAACCACTATTACTGTATGGACGCAAGGAGGGATTGGCCGGAATAGCATTAGAAATTGTTGATGGTGGTATACTCGATGGAGTGACAATTTCCAATATTACAATAACAGGAACAACAGCTCCAATTTTTATGCGTCTAGGAAATCGTGCAAGGCCATTTCGTCCTTCACTGGTTCAACCACCTGTTGGAATATTTCGCAATGTTGTTATTAGTAATATTGTAGCATCTCAAGCTCAGATGACGGGATGTTCAATAACCGGAATTCCGGGTTATCCGATTGAAAATGTAACTCTTTCTAATATAAAAATTAATTTTATTGGTGGTGGTACAAAACTTCAAACGAAAACTGATGTTCAGGAGAATGAGGACAAGTATCCTGAAAGTACAATGTTTGGTATTCTGCCGGCATCTGGTTTCTACTGTCGTCATGTCGATGGACTTACTTTTAGAGATATTGTCATTCGTTATAATACACCGGAGTTACGGCCAGCATTAATTTGCCATGATGTTAGAAACTTTCAACTATTTAATTTTAACGCCCAGGTATCAGAAAATGCTTCTGCACAGATCATCTTGCGAAATAGCAATGAGGTATTTATTAGCGAATGTCAGCCACCAAAAATGGATGTATTTCTACGCTTAGAAGATAATAGCGATCACATAAAAATTATTGGAAATGATCTTAGTCAAGTAAACAGACCTTTTATTTTAGATGAATCAGTGCAAATGACTTCTCTTAATGTTGGAAATAATTTTTCTGATAAATTAACACTGTTCGCAATGCTAGAACCATTAATCACTATAGATAATTTTGGGAAAGTAACCATTAAATCGTTTACAACGGATTCCGAAATACGTTATACGTTAGATGGATCAGAGGTCACTAAAAAGTCGAAAGAATATTCAACACCATTTACACAGATAGGCGAATGTGTTGTTAAAGCGAAAGTATTTAAAAATGAAATGACAAGCAGTTCTGCTATCTTAGAGATTTCCGATAAGAGTTTTCAAGAATGACATGTTAATTAAAAATCATAAACAAATGAAAAGAATTATTAATAAAATTTTTTTGGAATATGAATTAATACGAAGCTATGAAAACATGATCAAGAAACTATATAATCAATTGGTGGAGGTATTTCGAATGAAAAATTATATCAATTTGTTCTCATGTATTTTGTGTTTTACTGCGTATCTTCTCATCTTATCACCAAGCAAGGTTTATGCACAAAATTTTTCAGATGCTGATGTCTTAGCTGCTCAATCCTTACTTTTGAGAATATTGCCCGACCATTCAGAATCATTCACTTTTGAAATAATACCCAAGGAAAAAGGACTTGATCTTTTTGAAATAGAAAGTAAGGATGAGTATATTATTATTCGTGGAAACAACGGGGTATCAATGGCTGCCGGATTAAATTGGTATTTAAAATATTACTGTTTTTGTGATGTTTCTGTTTTTGGAACTCAACTTAATCTGCCAGATCCTTTGCCAACTTTGCTGACACCTGTTAAGCATGTTAATCAACAAAAGTATAGATACATGCTGAATTATTGTTCTTTTGGGTACACCATGGTTTGGTGGGACTGGCCACAATGGGAGAGATTGATCGACTGGATGGCACTAAATGGTATTAATACTCCACTAGCTATCACTGGGCAGGAAGCTGTTTGGCGCAACGTAGCAAAGAAAATGGGAATTACTAATCTTACAGACTTTCTGGCCGGCCCTCCATATTTACCTTTTGGCTGGATGGGTACACTTGATGGGTGGGGAGGTCCCTTGCCTGAAAACTGGATTGATACACATCTTTTATTGCAAAAAAAAATACTTGCACGTGAAAGGGAGCTGGGAATGAAACCGGTTCTACAGGGGTTTACAGGACATATACCATCTGCTATTGTAGCCAAGTACAACGATAGTCAAACTCAAAAAATAGAATGGCTTGAATGGGAAACATTCTTGCTTGATCCGTTGGACTCTCTATTTCAAAAAATAGCTACCATATTTATGCAGGAGCAAACCAAATTGTTTGGCACTGACCATTATTATGCGGCAGACAGTTTTATCGAGATGACGCCTCCAAGTGGTGAAACCAAATATCTAAAGGATTTATCCCAGGCCATACTTACAGGGATGACTACTTTTGATCCGGAAGCAGTATGGGTGCTTCAGGGATGGGCATTTTACAATAAACATGAATTCTGGACACCTAAGCGACTTGAATCGTTCCTCGAAACAGTTCCCAATGAAAATATTCTTATACTAGATTTGTTTTGCGAACAGGTAGAAGTGTGGAAATTGACAAATGCCTTTTATAACAAACCCTGGTTGTGGTGTAATATTCAGACTTTTGGTGCAAAGACCCAGATGCACGGTTCTTTAAAACAAATCAATCAAAAATTGAATGCAGCCAAAGTCGACCCAAAGCGAGGTCAATTATCAGGGATCGGATTTGTCAATGAAGGATTCGAAGGAAATCCGGTTGTTTATGAATTCCTTACAGAGTTACCATGGCATACTAAAAGCATTGAAGTTGACACTTGGATAAAATCCTATGCTAAATCTCGTTATGGTAAAGATAATGAACATACGCAAAAGGCCTGGGAACTTTTAGTGCAATCTGTTTATAGTGATTCTACGAACTATACCACTTTTATGAGTGCCGTCAGGTATCCGAGAATCAACTTTCCGAATGGATTTCCTTATGAAGTTAATGTACTAGTTCAAGCATGGGGACAGTTGCTTCTTGCTGCTGATGAATTTAAAACGGTAGACACTTATTCTTATGATTTAACAAGTGTCGGAATTCAGGTTTTGGCATGTACAAGTCAAATCCAACATGTAGAATTAGTAAAAGCATTCAAGACCAAAAACATGAAAAAACTGGAACAGGTTGCAAAAAAACTGCTTCAGACCATAAAGAACATGGAGAAACTGGCAGCTACAAGACGCGAATTTCTTTTGGGTTGCTGGTTAGAAGATGCTAAACGGTGGGGAACCACATATGATGAAATAACTCTTTATGAGTGGAACGCCAGAAGAGTTTTAACTCTATGGGGCGAAACGGCAATTCTGAGGGATTACTCACGCCGTATGTGGGCAGGAATGTTATCTGATTTTTATCTGCCTCGATGGGAAATGTTTACTGATGCATTAATCAATTCTTTGGGCAATGACATCCCATTTGATGAAGAGTTAATTAACAAAAAACTTATTGATTGGGAATTGAGTTGGGCAAACCAGAAAAAAAAATATCCAACTACCATTAAAGGAGATTTTCTTAACATCTCAAGAGAAATGTGGAAAAAGTATGGATTGGATTATTAGAAAAAGAAGCTTTCAGTTTAATAAATAGGCAAATGTATTTTTAAAAAATTAGTCCGGCGATTATTATGGTACTAGCAATTATGAAGAATTACAAAAGTTGTATGAGATATTATTACAGAATAGAGCAAATATAATATTTGGATTTAGGTATGATACAGACTCAATATAATAAACTGTTAGGCAATAAAATGCTGCCAGTCGATATAGTTCTTGCCCCTGAATGGTGGAACAAGCATGAGGGAATTTCATTCGACAAAGACTTTTTCTTTCATCCAAAACGTAGGGTTGAAGATGAACAGAAAATGGAAAAAATTTTATATGATAGATGGGGGAAATACGGTTTTGGTTTACTGAAAGATGAACAACGTCCTGAAGCGGGTGCAGTACATTTGGCTTCCGGATTTCTGTTATCTGAGATGCTTGGCTGCGATGTATATTATACTGAAAATCATCCTCCACAAGTAATATCTGCACACAGAGATGGTTTCAATTTAGAGCCAGAAGATGCTTTTAAATCAGTTGCTTTCAAAAAATTCGAGAATATGCTTGAAAAATTAAAAAGTAAATATGGTTATATAGTTGGAGATACTAATTGGAGTGGAATTCTCAATATTGCGTTGGACATTAAAGCAGAGTCTATTTTTATGAATATGCTTATGCAGCCAGAAGATACCAAAGAATATCTATCCAAAATAGCTGGAGTTATTGAGAAATTCACGAAAGGATTGGAATCAGAAACTGGGAGCACTTCTATTTCTGTAAATCGAAATGTACGAAATCTTAAAAACCCATTGTTTCTGCATTCCGAATGTTCACATACAATGATATCTAAAGAAGATTATGAAAAATTTCTGCTTCCATTTGATATTGAATGGAGCAAAAAGAACCGTCCATTTGGAATACACTATTGCGGGGATGATCCGCATCGTCATGCAGAAAGCTTTGCTAAAATTCCCCAACTTGATTTCTTAGATGTTGGCTGGGGTGGGGATGTGAAAATCTTAAGAAAACATCTGCCGAGCACATTTCTAAATATTCGATTAAGTCCCGTTGAATTAATAAACCAATCAACTGATGAGATTAGAGAAATCATTACCCGTCTTGTTAATGACTCAGCCAACCCTTATTTAACTGGAGTTTGCTGCATAAATATGGATGATAAGGTTACCGACGAAAAAATTTCAACCATCTTTGAAACCGTAGAAAATTTGCGTTACAATTATGATGAAAAAGGAGTCACTCAAATTGCAAATTGAACAAAAAGTTTATACCCTTTCAAACAACAAACATAATACTGGACATGATGTCTTCGGAATCAATAATCAACAAGTAACAATTGAAAAAGCATGAGAACACTAAATTTGCTCTACGTTAAGATTAATAAAAAGTTTAAAAGTAAAATATTTGTAATTCTACTTTTGTTTTTTGTCCATATAGTAAGTGGACAACAACCACCTCAATCAAGTGAGAAAGGGAACACTGATAGTATTGAAACTATTCAAATTGTTGGACATACTATATCGCAAAAATCAGTTAACTTTAAATGTTTGTATGGTTTGGAAGATAAGGATGCATCTCTTAGGATTTCATTTCCTTTCCTTGATGTTGTTAGGGTACAGATACACCAAGGGGAAGAACCGTTCGCTGACGAGTTCGGAAAATCATTTGATATTCAGCATGATGATAATTCTTTTCAACTAAAAACTGACAGTTTGCGTGTGTTCATACAAAAGCAGCCATGGCAATTGACAATTTCCCACATCAATGGTGATGTTGTTTTTTCCCAAATTCCAGAACAAAGCGGATATAAAAGCTCTAAAAATGGAATCCAATCCTTACACATTACTACCTCCATGAAGCAAAATGAAGGCTTTTACGGCTTTGGTGAAAAGTTTGATGGAATGAACCAACTTGGCAAAAAAGTAGTCATGGAAATCTCCGATGCATACGCGGAGGAAGGTGCGAAAACTTATAAAGCAATTCCTTTTTTTATTTCATCCGCACGATACGGCCTACTAGTCAATTCTGCCTTGCCAGTTGTATATGATCTTGGTGTGGAAAGAAAGAACTTTTATTCATTTGAAAATCCAGATAGTGAGATTGATTATTTGGTTTTTACAAGCAAAGATCCGCTAACTATTATTGAACAATATACTGATGCTGTCGGGAAATCACGTCTGATTCCGAAGTGGTCGTTAGAGCCGTGGCTCAGTCGACGAAGAATGACTGGCTGGGATAGTACGAGCACAGCTGAGGCGGATATAGATATGCTTTTAAACAATGAATATCCTTTAGGTGTAATTCTGTGGGAAGGTTTTCGTAGTCAACTCAGTAAAAAGCAAATTCCTGATACTCACACACTTTCTGATAGATGGCACTCACAGGGTTTGAAGCAGATATTTTGGTTCTTAGCTGGGCACATTCGCAACAATATGGATGACTTCAAAAATGCCAACCCTGAATACTTTATTCGGAATAGTGACAGCACGTTTAGTATTGGTGGATTTAAAGGAGGTCACGCATATATAGATCCCACTAATCTCGATGCAATGATGTGGTGGATGAAAACGTTTTATGAACCATATATAAGTAGTAAAGATGGACATTCTGTTCCCGAGCATGCTAATCTAGATGGTATTAAGATTGATTTTTGCGAATTATTTCCCGAATATAGGTCGCCATTGTTAATGAAAGAGGAGATCAAAGGTATAGAGAATGTACATTCGGTTCTGTTTTCAGAACAGATTTTTAATTGGTTGCAGCAGATAAAACCGGAAGGTGGCATCACTTGGGTTCGTGGTGGCGGTTTAGGTATCCAGCGGACCGGATTTGTCTGGGGCGGTGATCGAAGACGTACATTTCCGCAATTTAAAGGAACAGTTTCTGCATCGTTGTCACTGGCCGTCTGCGGTGTGGCTCTGGCTGGATATGACCTAGGCGGTTATATTGGAGGCAACTCACCAGATTCAAGAGAAGTTTACATCCGCGGTGCACAATATGCAGCCTTCAGTCCGTCTTTTCACGATCACGGTAGTGCACCGGCACCATGGGAACAAGATAAATTTGGACGTGAAAATTATAAATTCTACGCACGTATTCGATATAATCTAATACCGTATTTGTATCATCTAGTCCAGATTGCAAACGATAAAGGCTTACCATTGATGCGCCCCTTGTTTCTGCATTATCCTGACGATCAAAGCACATATCCGATTGAAGATGAATATATGCTGGGCGATGCACTACTTGTAGCGCCGTTTGTTCATACAGGGACAACAAGAGAGGTCTATTTACCAACAGGCGAATGGATCGATTTCTGGACGGATAAAACATACTTTGGAAGACAAACTATTAAATATACAGCACCGTTAAATCGAATCCCTGTATTTGTAAAGGGTTCAAGTATCATCCCATTGGAATTGAACAATGCTTTGCAAATCGGTGGATCATTCCCACAAAAACAAAAAAATGATCTACTGTTGACCTTTAGCATTTGGGGAGATAGTGATGTTGCTTTGAATTTTTATGAAAATAAAAATAAGATAAGAATTTCTACACAAACCAGCTCAACCGAACAGCATGTCGTAGTCGAAAATATCAACCGTGATTTTGGTCTGTATATGTCATCAAATAAACCAGAGAAGGTTATTGTTAATGACGTTGAGATAGTTTATCGAAATACTGCTGATTTTGAAGAAAACAACAACGGATGGACTTATGATACTGAAAATCTCAATGTTCGAATTAAAATAGCAAAAGATGATTCTAAGAGCAATTATACTATCAGAATTAGTGGATTGGATAGAGAAAAACATACGGTTATTCGAAAGGGACAGTTTGAAATTAGTGGTATACCACCAAAACCACCGAAAATTCTCACGGTAGAAAAGTGGAATGAATCTGTTGATGTTCATTTTGAAGCAGCAGATGATGCATTTTCCTACATTGTAGAATATGGTTCTTCCCCTGAGAAACTTGATCAAAAAATCGTAAATATTGCTGAAAGTCCGGTGATAATTCGCAACGTTCCGAATGGAAAGTCTTTGTTTGTTAGGTTGCGTGCGCAAAATGAATGGGGTACGAGCGAAGAAAAAATGCCAGTCTTAGCTAAACGAATAACAATACAAAAGACAGTTTTCAGTCTTGAAAATGACAGTTCCGCCTTCATACTTGGGAATCATTACAATTCAAAAATAGTTTCTGATAGCGGAAAGAGTAAGCTTGTCTATTCCATTCTCATTCCCGAAAGCGGAACATATCAATTCTGGATTAAAGCGAAGAAAAATATTGGACATCATCTCTATTCTCGCTGGTATCATTGGGGTGGTATTAAATTAAAGAAAGGGATAAATTCTGTTCACTTGATAATTCAAGATCAAAAAACGGAGATTAATAAACTCTTTTTAACATCTTCCCCAAAAGAGCGCCCTATTATGCAAAATGAGATAGAAACAAGATATTCAGAAGAAGAATTTATTAATTTATCTGAAAAAGTAACTATACGATTCTAATATTTTGATTTTTGAAAAATGATTAACAATATGCAAAAACTGCTACTTGTCTAAATTAAAAACAAAGGTAGAATGGATAGGGTACACTTATTCTGCAGAAACTCTTGAGTAGTAAAGGAGTCAATTATTTTCCAGATTGAACAAAAAGTTGATAGCATTTCAGAGAATGAAATTAAAAACTATCTCGATTTACTCGAACAACAAATTGATATTGAACATATTCGTGCTGTGGAACAGAAACAGATGAGGGTGTTCAAATTTGAAAAGGTAGATCGATTGCCAATACTTCTTTCAACACGTGATGATGTTGCTCATAAAACATCAGATACGATTGATTGGCCAAGTTTTTCATTTGGTCAGATGTGGAATGATTATGGCGCTATGCTTTTAAATGAGTTAAGACCAGTTTACGAAAGTATTAAATTAAAAGATGATAAGGTTTTTACTCTACGTCCAAACTTATCACAAATAGTTGTACCATCTTTGTTTGGTGCAGACGCTTCTTATCCCGATAATCAACTCGACTCCATGCCTGCTGTTGAGTCTCAACTTACCGATCAACAATTGAAAGATATTAATACTGATGAATTAGATTTCCAAAAACATTGGATAATTATTATGTACCGTAGTATAATTGAAAAATGGAAAAAACTACTCGTCGGTTTCCCAAAACTTACTGAAGCAATACATTTTTCATTACCCGATCTGCAAGGTCCATATAATCTCTACTTTTTATTAAGAGGAACAGATGCATATACTGATGTTATTTTAGAGCCGGATTTCACTCATGATATTATGAAGAAGATTACAATAACATTAATCAATTTGACGAACTACTTGGCTGATTTTATTGGTTACAATGGAACCGGTTACTATTGGAATTACTGCTACCCAGGAAAAATCAGAAATGTGGATGACAACTCAATCCAAATATCGCCCGACCTATACAAGAAATTTATTTTATCGACAATACTGCTCATCCAAGCCTAAATG
>RCND010001179.1_pt1 | contig 14802 bp, 6 predicted proteins | sample 2041351 | NCBI WGS metagenome assembly RCND01 (sample SAMN09708230, study PRJNA481090) | Marine sediment metagenome, whole genome shotgun sequencing project. | biome: marine sediment; feature: ocean; material: sediment; isolation source: Sewage treatment plant 12B marine sediment (STP12B) ...
TTGAATAAAATGGCAAAGGAGAGACTTTGTACTGGATTATTTGCCCGGCAAACATAGGTCGATCGGTACCCGAAAGAATATGAAAACCCATATGATCCGGAGTAATCACCTTTAGGTTTTTTGGGTCGGATAGAAAGTCCCAAGCTTCCTTTTTTGAAATTGGAAATGATTGTTTGGAATGTAATTGGTATAGTTTCATTCTTTGTATTTGTACAAATATAACCGCTATTTTGTTTAGCTAGAAATCAGATTAGTTAAACAATTATTAAGAACACACTAAAAGCACTCCTATTGAGTACTAATTTCATAAAATGAGGCAGTACCTCAAACCCTACTGATAGTTATCGTAACTCCTAAGAGGAAATGGAGTTTACAAAAGATAAAGCTCACTTTCTTTTAAAGAAGTGAGTTAGGACTATAATGAAAATGGTATTTTGCTAGGGAATAGGTTTTTGAAGAATGGGCTTTCTTTTCGATCATACTATCGAGAAAACATCAGATTCTGAGGCTATATGGCTTGTATTTTGTACATTTCACTTGAAACCGTGATATGAAAAAAGAGTTAATACTCATCTTCTTTCTTTTGATTTCCTTAATTCTTACAGGGCAGCAACCTAGTCAAGAATTGGGTCCGATGCCCGATATTGTTTTCGAAACATCCGGACTGATTTTTTATAATGGGAAGCTGGTGACCCACAACGATTCGGGTAATACGCCACAGTTATTCGAAATCGATACAGTTTCACTTGAAATAACGCGTACAGTTACCTTGAACAATGTTGAAAATGTTGATTGGGAGGATATTGCCCAAGATGATTTATATATTTACATCGGAGATTTTGGTAATAATCTGGGTACACGACAAGATTTGGCAATTTACCGCATTGCAAAATCAGACTACAATGGCTCGGATAGCGTAATGGCCGAAGTAATCAATTTTGAATATGAAGACCAAGTAGATTTCACCAATGTGGGTAATAGCGATTGGGACGCAGAAGCTCTGTTTGTTCTCAATGACCAATTGATAGTTTTGACCAAACAGTGGCAGAGTGAGGGTACCATTGCTTATTCCCTTCCCAAAACGCCAGGTAGCTATATGGCCAAACGACTCGATAGTTATGATACCGATGGTTTAGTTACGGGCGCAACCTATAATCCGACAACAGAAAGTCTGCATATAATTGGCTACAACAGATTCCTTCAACCATTTGTTTTTCGGGTCGAAGGAGTAAATGAGAATGCAATTTTTGAAGGAACGGTAAGCCGTTCAAATTTCGAAATTGGTCAGGCGCAAGTTGAAAGTATTGCTTATGCCGATTCAAATACCTATTTCTTTTCGACTGAATTCTTCGCTAGTGCGAATCCCCCAATCAATTTTGATTCCTTACTGTTTTCTTTTAAACCTAAAGAAACCGTTGAAGAAGAAGAGGAAGAAGAGGAAGAAGGGGAAGAAGGGGAAGAAGAAGAAGGGGAAAACGAAGAAGAAGAAGAAGATGGAGGGGAAGACAATGAATCTAGGCTTACACTCTTTAGACCGTTCGGTTCCATTTTTTTAAATTACCGGCTAAATACCGATAGTGAGGTTTTTGGTATGTCTGTTTTTGATACTTCGGGGCGTCTTATTTCAAACCTTCCGTATGATGAAATCAAGGACAATAGGGTCGATATCTCTAATTTGGAAGGTGCTGTCTATTATCTTACATTTTATACCTCAGAAGGATTGGTTTCAAAACCATTTTCCGGACGCTAAATACCGTTATTTAAGACTTCATTAACAATTGCCGCCTCACTTTATATTTAGCTTTGCAAAAACATAAAATCGATACCAATGAAAAAATTATTCCTTTTAACAATTATTTTTGCCGTTTCCATTTCTGTGGAAGCACAAATCAGCACCCCGGCACCTAGTCCGGCATCGAAGTTGGAACAGAAAATCGGATTGACCGATGTAACCGTCGAGTATTCGAGACCATCTATGCGCGGAAGAACTATTTTCGGCGGTCTTGAAGCTTATGGTGAATTATGGCGTACGGGTGCAAATGCCAGAACCAAAATTACATTTAGCGACGATGTTAAAATAGACGGACAAGAGCTTAAAGCCGGTTCATATGCAATTTTCACAAAGCCCGGAAAGCAAACTTGGGAAGTCTTTTTCTACACGGAAGCTGATGGCGGAGGTAGTCCTAAATGGGACGAAAGTAAGGTGGCGGCAAAAACTACGGTCGAAGTTTATCCGATGACCATGGATGTCGAAACGTTCACCATTACGCTCGATGACCTTAAATCTAATTCGGGCAACTTGGGCCTAATGTGGGAGAAGACCTATATTGCCGTTCCAATTGAAGTTCCTACGGGTGCCAAGGTCGAAAAAAGCATAGAAACCACCATGGGTGGAAGCCCCACAGGCGACGATTATTATGCTGCTGCGGTATACTATCTTAGTGAAGGAAAAGATATTTCAAAAGCAGACAAATGGATGGAGAAGGCCATGTCTATGACCGAAGACCCTGCCTACTGGCAATTGCGTCAGCAGTCACTTATCAAAGCTAAAGCAGGAGATAAGAAAGCGGCAATTGCAACGGCAAAAAAATCTCTGGCTAAAGCCAAGGAAGCCGGTAATGATGATTATGTAAAAATGAACAACGACTCTTTGAAAGAGTGGGGGATCAAGTAATTTTAACCCAAGTGAATTAACAAAGCCCTGACCTTATAAAGTCAGGGCTTTTTTTATCACTGCTTGGTGGCCCAAGAGGCTATTTTCCAGACATCTTTAGGAACAATGTTTCCCGATTCTAGTTCGGTTAATGCTTGGGTATCATTTTCATAAAAGGCCAACGCTAATTGGGTTTTCTTATGATTTTTTGTGGTCGATGATTTTAGTCTTGTAAGCATGGCGTTTAGCTTAGAAGCTTCTGTTGATTTTTTTAAAGTCAACAGACCGTATAGATGGTTTAAGGTATTGTTATCTAAATGGTTTTCGGTATAGGTAATAACGTGTTTTGAAAGCGATTTAGATTTTTCTGTTTCCCCTATAGCTTCGAAAGCTAATGACAGCAAAAAATCTTGTGCTCTCTCGTCAGGGGCATAGGGTTTTCCTACTCCAATATTTTCGGGCCACTCTTTTGATTTTTCCAATATGGCTATTGCTTGCTTATAGTCTTTCTTTTTAAAATGTGATTTTGCAACTGCCATATGTGCCCTTTCATAGATTTCACGGCTTTCACTGGCATGTTCATACGGCAGCACCTGAACACTTTCTAATACTTTTAGCACTTCTTCGAACTGACCCGTGTTCAATAAGGCTTTGGCATGGGCCAATCCTATGTTATAGTTGTCACGGAATTTTTTATACCCTTTTTTCGAGAGCTCAAGGCCTCTCTCGTATTTTTCTTCTCCTAAATAGAACTGTATGGTTTCTTCCCATACCTTCCAATTTTTGTTATTTATCTGAAGCGCTTTTTCATAATCTGAAGATCGATTATCAAAAGATGCGTTACTCAATATTTTGGCGCGGAATCTGTAGAAAATCGCTGAGTCTGGCTCATCCTTTAAATCTGTTAAGATAGATTGGCCTTTTTCTATTTGGCCTACCGCTAAATAGTTTTGCGCTACATAATATTTTAATTTCCAACTATCGTTTTTATTAATTGCCCATTCCAAAACTGGAAGTGTTTCCCGACGATAAGGAAAAACAAAGTCAATCGGGTCTTGCACGAATTCATCTAATAGTACGGCGGTTTTCTCTGGCTCGATATCCTTTAGAAGATATGCCATCCACAGTTTGTTCTTGGCAGCTTTTGTATCCAACTTCAATGTCGCAATAGCTTCTTTGTTCAAACCGAGATTATAATATTCCAAAGCAAGCCCTAAAATAGTTTCAGCGGGAAACTCATTTGTCTGGTTGAGTTCAGGATTTTCCGAGCCCATAAAACTTTCTTCAAGTTTTGCAAAATGAGAAAGAGGGTCAATTTCAAATAAGGATTTGAGTTCCTCTTGAAATGATTCCTTTTCACCTTGTTTTCTGGTAACAACTACCATGACCTTTCTAGCGTTCAGATTATAGGTGTTGAAATCCAATGCCTTTTGTGCATAAGTTTTAGCCTTTGCAAAATTTTGGGATGCCGAATAGATTTCTGCCATTTGTGCATAGGCTACTGTTCGGTACTTAATGTCCCTTGCGGCCCAGCCTAAAGATTCCAATGCATTAGTGATGTCTTTCAATGCACGGTACGTTATCCCGGCTATGTAATTGGCACCAGAATTGTAAGTGTCCATTTTCAAAACAGTATTTGCATGCTGTAAAGCCTTTTTACAATCGGTTTTCCGATATTCTAGTTCGGCCATTTTGATATGAGCGGCCTTATGTGATGGGTCTAATTGAATAAGTTCAGAGAGTTTGTTACGGGCTAATTCGTATTCTCGATATTCAAGGGCTTCCGTACCTTCAAAAAGTAATTGTTCCGGTTGGGAGATTTTTAAATTTTCATCCGAATAGAAAGGCCTTTTTAGCAGATTTGTTTGAGGTTCGTTTGAATAAGACAATTCCGTTCCCACTATTGAAACTTCTATTTTATCGGATGTTTTTATAGGAAAATATTTTGAAAAAATTTCCATGGGCTTTAAATCAAGTTTTTCCCTTACTGTTTCTTTTCCATTTACGACGACCAGAATTTCTTGGTTTAAATTTTGTAATGCGTTCAAACCAATATAAGCTTCACCATTATTGACTTCGAAATTCAGAACACCATGCTCTGAGGCGTCTACCATGCCCCCGATTTCTTTATAGGGAAACCAAATTTCTCCCCAGTGGTCCATAATATTAGGGTCAAAGCCCACCTGACTAATAGGGTTTATGGCACCACCTGAATATTGGTCAAAAAGCCGCCCTGCCTGAAATTCGATATATTGTCCGTCGGAATCGGTCAATAAATCTTCCCAAATTCCTCCGGAACGCGATAAGGCCCAAAGCCAAAGTTTTTGCCCAGGCATTTCTTCGTAAGGCGACCATTGGCCAAAGCCGAATTTGCTGTCATGATAGTAACCACCAAAAAAATCGTTGTACTCCCCGACGACATGATACGACTTAGCGGGGCCAAAATTATTGTTCTTATACATCGCAAGATTTCGCCCCTTGTCATCAATTGGCCATGTATGTGCGTCACCATTATGTTCTACATAGGCATTCCCGGGAATAAAGAATTCAAGATCATTTGTTGCTACTGCTGCGGCAGTCATCCAATTGTAGTACGACTCGGTTAATGGAGAAGCATTGTACCAAGAGGCATTAGTTTCAAAATAGGCCTTGTCTTTTTCTAGACGTATCTCCACCGTCCAACGCGTATTCGAGGGCAAATCTGTATTGCCGACAATACAACTGACACTGCCGTCGGTATTTGTCCTGATGGTGTAGTCTACAGGTGTTGCCGTAGCCGGATGATGCCCAATAATTCCGAAATTGAACTCGATACCGCCAGAGGTCCATGGGCCGCGCATAGAGATATTCCGAAACTTCATTACCTCGTTTTTGTACAAAAATTCTTCGCCTGTACTTTTTTCGATAGCGCCCCAGATTTGACCTCCGATCTCTGGTAAGACCATTACTTTAATATACTCGTTTTCTAGGGTTACGACTTTCCAGTCTTTCTTTTGCGCTTTATGATCATACTCTTCAAACTTATGGTAGGGAGCTATTTTAGGGTCCTCTGATAGGATGGGTACAGGGTTCGGTTTTCCAAAACCATAGGTATCCAGGGAGATGATTTCTTCTTTGATGGTAATAGCATCCTGCGCTAGAGCCTTGGGCATTACGAACAAAATAACCATAAGTACTATTCCAAATATCGAACTATTCATTTTCATACTTGATTTGTCTTTCTGTTTTTAAATTCGAATCCTCATATTGCAGTGTGTGGATAAAGTCAGCTACGACTGTCCTGCGTTTTTACTATTAAAGATTCTTTCGGTGTACGTTTCCTTTTTCGTCTATGGTATATCCTTCTGGGATTTTTTTATTCCAAGTAAGCTGTGGTAACATCTCCAAGAGCACTTTTCTATGGCTTTCAATAATTTTCCCGTTTCCTTTTTTGTACGCAATATTATCCCATTCATGGGAATCCGTCAAATGATCATATAGTTCTTCAAGACCAATATCAGGATAATATATATAGCGATAGCGTTCGCTTCTTACGGCATGGCCGGCAAATGGTTTTTCGGTCCAAGAAAACTGGTAGCTGCTAATTATTGGAGAAGTCTTAGCTTCAGGGTTTTTAATTTGAGGAACAAGACTATGCCCATCTAAATGCGCAGGTTTATCAAATCCGGCCAAATCTACGAGCGTAGGGTAAATATCCATAAGGCTTACGGGTTGAGCACAGCTCGATCCCGCTTGGGTAATACCGGGAGCGGAAATAATTAGCGGTACGCGGGTAGATCGCTCCCAAAGGGTAAATTTCTCAATATTTTCCTTTTCACCCATGTGCATACCATGATCTGACCATAGAACGATAATAGTATTCTTGGCGTATTGGGAGTTTTTAATGGTATCTAACAACCTACCGACCATGGCATCTGAAAAGCTGATTGCCGCGGCATAGGATTGAACCACTTTTTCCCATTGCTGGTTATCTTCTACCCATTTATGAATCCAACGTCTACCATGGTCAAAAGCATCGTCAAGGTCATTCTCCTTATAAACCGGTAGCACAATATCTTCTAATGGGTACATGTCAAAATACTTTTGCGGAACCTCCCACGGGTCATGAGGTTTCCAGACTCCCGCGGCCAAAAAAAATGGTTTCTCATGCTCCAATCCTAATTGATAATTAGCCCAGTCCACCACGTGGTAGTCCGCCATTTTTTCATCTGGTACGGGAATTGGCCCCCATGTCCACCAACTATTTTCCCCGCTGATCTCGCCACCGGGCCTGGTTTTGTTATCCACATCATGTGGATATATAACATCTTTAGGCGCTCGAATTTGGTACGGATGTGAGATATACGAACTCGGGTAATAGAAATCCCAATTATCTGGTTCCACTTGGCTAGTCGGTGCCCAAGGAGGTGCTTGGCTATGGTATATTTTCCCCGCCCCTAAAGTCTTATACTCTTTATTTTTAAAAAATTGCTCTAAGGTCTCAACATTTTCAAGCCCGGGAAAATTTCTCCATTCGGGCCCATCTCCCCAATGTACGTTGTCCACTCCAGATCGCGCATGGTGCACTCCTGAAAGTATAGCTGCTCGGGCAGGGGCACAAGCCGGTGCTGGCGTATGAGCATTGGTGAAGATCATGGAGGCCGCGGCAAGTTTATCAATATTTGGAGTATGGATTTTCATCCCTTCATGACCGCCTAGATATCCTACCCAGTCATTCATATCATCAACAGCTATAAAAAGAACATTTGGCTTTTCTTCGCTGGGCGGCACCTGTGTTTTCCCCTGATTATGAATAAATAAACATGCACTAAGGGAAAGAACAATATATTTATGATTTAATCCGAACATATTTTTCATAAAATTGTAATTGTCAGTTTGATCTTCTTTTTTGACCGAGAAACAAGGGAATTTTCTTGGATTTTTCTTTTAGCATCTCAAGAGTACTCAGCAATTTATTTTTCTTGTTGTTGGTTTAATTTATAAACCTGAAGTGCAGCATTATTTTTTGTGAATACAAGAAGTCGGCTTTTATCACTTTGTTCTATGAGTGCGATGTCTCGAACTTCACCATCTAAGTTGAGGCCGCTTTCCACATTGTTTACAGCGTTAAACCCTCCTCCGCCATCTCCAAGCAAATACGTTCCCTTGTTGGCGTCATATCGTCCGTATTTTACACGCGTCCCAAAGAAATTTCCGCCCATTATGATATCTAAATTACCATCTTGGTTAAAGTCTCCAGCAAGTATTCCATAAATAGGGGAGAACTGGGCTACACTTGGCAGTGGCTTCAGGTCAAATTTACCATCACCCAAGTTTTCGAGATAACTGCTCGAGAAATTTACAGCCTTTAAAACAGTGGCGCCCTCTAGCTCTTCGGATGTAAATACATCTGTTATTTTCTGATCCGCATAATCTGAATAGTTAATATATCTAGATTTAAGCCCGTTCAATTGCCCTAATAGATCATCTTTTGAAAAAACGGGATAGTTTTCTCCCATAATAAACGAACAAAGAATTGGATCGATGGAACCGTTCGAGTCAAAATCTTTTGCATATATGGAGACAGGTTCTTCTACCGAGGCTTTTAGTTGTGAGTTAAGACCAAAATTACCGAGAACGAAATCTATGTCGCCGTCATTATCAAAATCACCTTGCTCTATACTGTTCCACCAACCTTGGGAATTATCTAGGCCTGCTGCGCCTGTTCGTTCTATCAGTTTGTTTTCCACGTTCTCGAAAGTACGGATAGGCATAAATTCTCCGACAAGTATAAGGTCGTCTTTGCCGTCACCACTGAAATCTGCCCAAAGGGCATCCGTAACCATTCCTGGAAACGCTAAAGATTTATTAACGGTTTGGGTAATATCCTTATAATTTCCCTTTCCATCATTTTCAAGAATATAACTTCTCGGACTAGTCGGGTATTTACCTGGTACTGACCTCCCACCAATGAAAAGGTCTAAATCGCCGTCATCATCGAAATCACTTGCTTTAACACAGGAGCCATTGTTGAGCATCTTTGGAAGGGAAGTTTGCAATTTTCTGAAGGCTCCTTGACCATTATTCATGTAGAGTCTATCCTGTAGCTCGGGGGCATCCGTTTCGAACTCATGTCCTCCACTAACAACGTACAAATCGAGATCATTATCATTGTCGGCATCAAAAAATAGAGCGTCGATGTCTTCAGACCCGAGGCTCTCCACAAAACTTGTTTTAGACGTATTGAAATGCCCATCTCTAGCCTGTAGAAAGAGTTCTCCAGCACTTCCTTTTGCACCTCCTATAAATATATCTTCCAAACCGTCTCCGTCTACATCGCCTTTCGCAATTTTTGGCCCTTGCGTAGAGAGTTTATGGGGCAATAATTGTTCACGTTTGAAATCGACATAGTTATTTTCTTTATGTGTATATGTAATCAAACTATCCACTGAAACGTCAGTAAAATAAACAATATCAAGAGGCTTGGCTTCCGTGTCGATTCTTTTTGCGTCGCCACTTCTTAAAACTAAGGTAGTATTAGGCTCGATTTTACTCAGCTTCTGTTCCTTAAAATCTGGCCATATCACTTTAAGACTATCAATCTTCTCCGCCTCTCCCAGACCAAAAATCAGCGTGTAATCTACTGAAGACTGATAACCTCTTGTAGGCATCAGTTCTTGTGTCAAAATTTGATTAGCTACAGTAATGAAGACTTTTGCCCCAACTCCAAATGGGTTTCCAGTACCCCCTTTCAGTTGAATTCTCAGATAGTTATTAGAGGCATTCATTTTCTCGCTGTTGTTTCGGTAAATGAAAGCTTCTTCCATAATATTATTTACAATCAGATCTAAATCTCCGTCATTATCAAGGTCTGCATAGGCGGCTCCGTTGGAAAGGGATTTTTGATTTAATCCCCATTCGGAATTAACTTTGGTGAACGTTAAATCACCATTATTGTGGTACGTATAATTTTCTTCAACTGTGGCAGGAATGTTTTTCAAAAGCTCCATTATGGCCGTTTGCTTTCCGGTCTTATTTTCTTTTAACTTTTCCTGAACTGCATAGTTCATAAAATCCATGTTGGTATAGTCTCTTTTGTAGCCATTGGTGATGAAAACATCTTTAAAGCCATCATTGTCGAAATCGGCAAAGAGCGAAGCCCAGCTCCAATCCGTATTGGAAATACCCGAGAACTGACCGATTTCAGAGAATGACGCTCCTTGATTGTTCAGTTGTAACATATTGCGCATGGTCTGATTGTAGAATCCAGATTTGACCAACAATTGATATTTGTCATAATTATCGGAACCTGACACCATTTTTTGACGTGTATTGCCTTCCGGTAACATATCTAAGGTCATTATATCGGTGAAGCCATCATTATTGATATCGGCAATATCCGAACCCATTGAAAAAAGTGAAGTATGGCCTATAAAGCTTTCAAGGCTTTCTAAAAAAGTTCCGTCCTGTTGATTTATGTACAGATAGTCTTGTTCATTGTAGTCATTAGAGATATAAATATCAGACCAGCCATCTCCATTGATATCGGAAATTGCAAGACCAAGACCAAAACCTAACACATTTGAAGTAAACCCCGCTTCGTCGGTGACATCTTGAAACTTCCCATTATTATTTTTATAGAGCTTATCTGAAAAAGCAGGATTTTTTCTTTTCTTTAAAGAGGCCGTAATTTGACCGAAACCGGCATATTCTTGTGTGGAATGATTTAAGACATAGAGATCTAAATCCCCATCCTTATCGTAGTCGAAAAAAGCACTTTGAGTGGAGTAGCCGTTGTCATCAACACCATATTCAGCGCCCTTTTCTGTAAAAGTCAAGTCTCCGTTGTTTATAAATAATTGATTCTTTCTCTTAGTTGAATTGGGGGCTGCTGACCGACAAACATAAATATCGAGATAACCATCAGCGTTAACGTCGGCCATCGTTGTTCCGGTATTCCAAAGGCCTTCTGCAAAAACGCCCGCTTCTTTGGCTATTTCTTTAAACTCAAAATCACCTTGATTAATATAGAGATGACTACCAACCATATTGCCTGTAAAATAGATGTCTGGAAGGCCGTCATTGTTGACATCACCAACGGAAACACCACCACCATTATAGAGATAGCCGTAGGTCAAGACATTGAACTCTTTGGTTTCTTCGACCAAGTTCTTGAACTTTATCCCTGTTGTTTTAGGAGAAAGTAATGAGAACTGTTTGCTATCATCTTCTTTTTGGCATGAGCATACAATTAGAAAGAACAAGAAATATTTTAATATTGAACGCATGCCCAGAGTGTCGAATTGAATAATTAAATCTAAGAATATAAAACTTGAATTAACAAAAAAGACCGCTTATAAGGCGGTCTTTTCATGTTAAAAATTAGTGCAATTAGTTTTTAGCATCCCACCAGAGTTTGGTGCTGCCTAAATCTGGACCTCCTAATAAATTCGATACTGCCTCCTCTGTAGCAGCGGTATTATTAGTATATTCTGTGTCCGTGTAGGGCATCCTACTTGGAATCTCGTCTGTCGCTATGTCCGGGTTTAGAGTGTTCGCTCGATCATAAAGATTTGGATATCCCGTTCTTCTACGTTCCGCATAAGCTTCTTCGCTATCAGGCCAAAGTGCAATCCATTTTTGGGTGATGATTTGTTCCAATTGTTCTTCCATAGATCCGCCAGCATTATAAGCTATAGGAGCCGTCGAAGCGGGTGGCGTAGTACCGTCAAACGACACTGGCGTTAGTGTACTTGTTACATAATCGTCCCCGGACAAATTGGTTCCATCGTAGCCCAATTGTACATGGCTGGCCACAATACCTTGATTGTATAATTCTTGAGATGCTCCGCCCATGGCCCAACCTCTTAGCGCACCTTCGGCCCTTAAGAAATAAGGCTCAGCTGCCGCCATTACTACCCAAGCAGGACCAGGATCCCCACCTAAGATATAAGGGGCTGACATATCAGATGTTTCCCCGTTAAAGTTAATAGTAGCCTTGGCTTCGGAAGTTTGGCCATTTTGCATCCCTTCGTATGGAAATTCAATACCAGCGGGATCGTCAGATGGATCTGGAACAGCGGCAGGTGAGGCAAAGGAGGCGATACGTGGATCTTGGTATCCTTTTAAGATACTCTCCATATCTGCACTCATGCGAAATTCTCCCCATTGTGTAATGGTGTTATAACTGTTCTGAAAATTAATATCGGTTTGAATCACGGCATTATCTTCGTTAGCTAGCATTACACCATCGCGAACTGCTGCTTCTGCATTACTTTGGGCCAGGGCTGGATTGACATAGGAAACGCGCATTGCCAAACGTAAACGTAATGTATTGGCAAACTTCAACCAAGAGTCTACATCTCCGCCATAAACTACATCATTACCTGCTAAAAACGAGGTTCCACCTGCATTGGCCTTAAGAACTGTCACGGCCTCTTCCAAAGAAATAAAGAAATCGTTATAAATGGCCTCTTGTGAATCGTAAGGAACTGTTTTTTCCCCATTTCCGAAGTTCGAGTAAGGTATCGGGCCCCAGAAGTCGGTAATTCTATGATAGGCATAGACCCGCCAAACTTTCATCATGGCGTTTTCTAAGGTAAAGCCCAATTCTTCTGCCGTATCTTCCGAAAATTTAATAAGCGGTGCTGGTCGCTGATAGTAATAACTATAGGCCCCGTTCAACCAACGGCCAATCAAGTCAAATTGATCACTACCAAAGTTAGGTGCCGTAGTCGCAAAGTAATTGGCGTAGACATCAGAAAACAAGGAATGACTCAATTGAAATGGCCCCCTAGCTTGATCAAAGGGCATGTAATTAGGCGTGTAAAGCGCCCTTTTGACAAACAGCGGATATTCGGCTGCTGTCACCGCATCTTCCGTAAAATTCTTGGGATCGGTGTTCAGTTCCGTGAAATCATCCGTACAACTTGTGACATATGTTATAAGGAGAAGCCCTAAACATAGTTTTGTTATTCTTTTTTTCATGTTTTTTCTTTTAATATATTACAATTTTTTTTAAAATCCAAAGTTAATCGATACACCAACGCTGCGAGATGTTGGTAGTGCAAAAGCTTCACGTCCTTCACTACTATTATTTGTGTTGTTAACGATTTCCGGATCAAAATTTTCAGCTTTGTTGGTGATGAAGAATAAGTTTCTACCTACTAACGAAAAATTAGCCGATTTTATAAACGTGTTCGCTATCATTTTCTGTGGTAGGGTATAGCCAAATACCATTTCCCGTAGTCGAATATTAGATAGCTCTCTGACAAATGCTTCACCAACGGGTGAATTTCTACCCCCTACACGGTTATAGTATTCTTCTGGGCTTACTACAATTGTGTTTGGTGAGCCATCTTGCCTTACCGCTGTTTCACTTCCAAAAATATCTTGTCCAAAAATAATACCTGTATCGCGACCATCAGCAGTATATTCAAGTACCCCATCTCGAGCAAGAATAGCTTCAGTAAAAGTGGTCACGCTACCGCCCTCTCGAATATCGATGAGAAAATTAAAATTCCAGTTCTTATAGCGGAACGAATTTCGTATACCACCTAGCCAATCTGGGTTAAAGTTGGCTACCTTAACGGCATCAATACCAGGAGTAATAATGGGAAGACCTAAATCGTCTACAATAATCCTATTTTGCTCGTCACGTTCGAATCCTTTAGAATAAATATCCCCATATTCTCCACCGACTTCCAATACGTATTGACGAACAAAGTCAGTATTAACGACTAAGCGATCAAAACCGTCTGCGATTGCCAAGACTTCATTTTCGTTTGTGGCCCAATTCACGTCCAAATCCCAAGAGAAATTATCATTTTCGATAATAGTTCCTCCTAGCACTAGCTCAATACCTCTGTTTTGAATATCCCCTCCATTTTGGAAGATACTCGCTATACCTGAGGCCACTGGTGTTGGTGTACTAAAAATCTGATCAAAAGTATTGGTCTTATAGTAGGTAAAGTCAAAACGCAGTCGGTTATCCAAAAACCTTGAATCGAAACCAAGTTCTAAAGACTGCGTACTTTCCGGTCTTAATTGGGGATTAGGTTGTTCGGGGTTGATGTCTAATGTACCAAAGCGTATATCGGCTCTTCTCGATAATAGAAATGATCCGGTATCATTACCCACTTCGGCCCAGTTGGCACGCAACTTTAAAAAGCTGAAGCCACTTCCGAAATCTACTAAATCACTCACCACAGCGGTAAGACCTACCGAAGGGTAGAAATAAGATCGGTTTTCTTCTGGTAAGGTAGAACTCCAATCGTTTCTTGCCGTCGCATTAAGAAAAATTGCGTTTTTATATGAAAATTCTGCTAACCCATATACTGATTGTACTTCAAATCGCTCAAGTTGCTCCGTGGCTAGCGGATTTTGGGTATTGCTTAAAGCAAAGAAATTTTCTATGGTAAAATTAGTTCCATTACCAGTTAGCGTTTTGCTTTCAAAGACTCTTTGGTTGGCGCCCACATTAAGACCTAGTTTAAAATCTTCTGAAATGCTTTTATTCCAGGTTACCAGTACATCGGTGTTCCAGTCGTACGCATTCCTAGCTGTTTGCGAATACTGTCCGAATTGTGCACGAGTATAGGTGTCATTGTACTGTAACGACTCTGATGATCTATTTGAACGATCCATCGCCGATCGCGCCATAATAGAAAGGTCAGCTGTGATATCATATTTAAGCGATAGCATGGCCAATACGCGGTCATTCAATGCAGGTCTTTTCGTATTATTTATGGTCCAGTATGGATTTCCTCCACCATTAAAACGCGGCAAGAAGTAATGTTGCCGATTCTTACCTTCTTCATTGATGAACTGATAATGCGCATAATCCTTAGTACGGATGTTCCTAGGAGTTATATAGAGATAACGCATCGGGTTGCCATAACTTTCGCCAGTATCAAGAACATTTGAGAAGTCGTCACGTATATAATTGAGTTTGGCATCTACCGATAATTTGTCGGTGATTTGCGAATTTATTCTAGTGGAAAGACTATGTCGTTTCAAATTGTTCCCAGGTACAATACCTCCAGCATCAGTGAAGGTATACCCCAAAAACACATTAGATTTTTCAGATTTCATGTTAACTCCCAAATTGGTCGCCAACTCATGACCAAGTCGAAAAAAGTCTTTGATATTGTTGGGTTGTGCCTCATAGG
>RCND010001180.1_pt1 | contig 14791 bp, 8 predicted proteins | sample 2041351 | NCBI WGS metagenome assembly RCND01 (sample SAMN09708230, study PRJNA481090) | Marine sediment metagenome, whole genome shotgun sequencing project. | biome: marine sediment; feature: ocean; material: sediment; isolation source: Sewage treatment plant 12B marine sediment (STP12B) ...
CCGCCTCCCCCTACGCCGCCTAAACCAAAGAAATCCCCTCCCGCGAAAACCCAAAGCGGGTTGAAACCGGACGCCTTTGATAAGGGTGACATTTCTGTCATGAAAGGATGCTGGCAACTGGTCTCTGTTTACAAGACCAGTAACATTCGGACCGGAAGGCTGACGACCTTCAAGGACTGGCGTGTGTGTTTTGATGGCAACGGGAATGGGCGCCAAACGATGCGGGCCACTAATGGCGTAACGTGTGATGGCAAAATGCGCGGAAGAATTGATAAAAGAAAACGACTGGTCATGCGTGAAAGCGGCAACCTGATGTGTTCAAACGGATCTTATATCTATCGACGCAACATAACTTGCAATTTGGATTCCGCCGGGCGGGCCAATTGTGTGTCCCTGCAACCAGAAGTGGGCGGTCGCGGAACTGCAACGCTTCGGCGTTCCAACTAGGAGTCGGCAATGGCAGATCATTTTCTGACAAAGACGCAGGTGTCCCAAGACAATTTTATCTTGGTGGATGGGCTGACTGCACTTGAGCGCCATGCCGAACTGAAGGCTTTCCTACTGGACAGAGCGGGCCCCGAAGTTGCGGCACTATTTGCCGAACCGCTCATCAGCATGGGCAATGACGAAGCGCCCGCGACGGTGTCATGGTATACCGATTTTGAAGGTAGTTCACGCCCGCTGTCGTCGCTGTCACCGACCGAGAGGACCAAAATAGAGGCTTATCTCGCCGACCATCTGCGACCCCTACGAACTATGGCACAAAACGACGGGAATGCTGATCTTGTTCAGGCGGCCCTCAGTGTAGCGGACGAAGATTTTGTGAGAGTGGTCGGCGACACCCCTGTGATTTTCAAGTGGGGGTTGCGTCCCGACCCCGCTGTTTCAGGCGGTGGCAGCATTGCGCAACACTATGACAAGACGATGGGAAAATACCTTGCATTGCCGGGTATTCTTGGCGTCGCCTCGACCAGCCCGATGGCGGCGCAAGCAAGCACCAATGACGTTGCAAAATCGCCGATTACCGCCAATCAATCCGCTGATGGCAGTGGATCTGTACCGCTTTTGGCGGGGACCTTGCCTCCGGACGGCCTGCCGCCGGTAAAGCGCACGACGCTTAGTCCGATTGCGTGGCTTCCTTTGCTAATCCTGTTGATTGTCTCAGGGGCTTTTCTGGCTTGGCTGTGGTTGCCCGGGTCACGTCTTTTCCCGCACCATGCACAGGATGTCGTGGTGACCGACGAATATGCTGAGGCCGCAGTACAGGCCTTAAACCAGAGTCTGAGAACCCGCCGAAACGCCTTGCAAGACGCATTGGATAATGCCCTCTGCCGGGCGGACGGCACTCTGGTGCTGCCTGACGGCAGAACACCTGACGGATTACTTCCGTATTCTCCGAGAAGCAAAGAGGGGGCCGCCGGAAAAGCAAGTGACGTGCCTCCAGATGCAATTCTGCCCAGCCATGCAAGCCGGATACTTGTGCCTGACCCGGCCGCCGAAGTTCCGGAAGGTGGGTCAACTGAAGAGATATCCAAGGTCTCTTTGGCCACCCTGATCGAGGCACGTACGGTCTTGGTTCTTGCTGTCGCGGAGGGGAAACTGGAACTTGGGTCCGGGCTTTCCGTTGGGCCGGGGCTGATTGTGACCAACAACCATGTTGTGGAAGCGATCCTCGACAACGGCGGCGATCTGTACGTCGTCAACAAGACGCTTGCGAAACCCGTCGCCGCCAAAGTGATCAAGTCAGTTGGCCCGCTCGATCAGACCGGAGCGGACTTTGCCTTGTTAAGAATTGAGAATGAAACCCTTCCTGTATTCACTGTGCTGCAATCGGCCGACAGCTTAAAGCTCAACAACGTCGTCGCCGCTGGATTTCCGGCAGATGTTCTTGCAACTGATGTTGGATTTTCCGCTTTAACATCTGGCAATGCAACGGCAATGCCTGAACTGACGATGACGGACGGAACAATAAATACCGAACAAAAAATCGGTCCGAAAACCCATGTGCTGATGCATTCTGCGGCGCTTTCGTCTGGTAACTCTGGCGGCCCTCTCGTCGACATGTGTGGGCGACTGGTTGGCGTCAATACGTTTGTGCGCAAAGGCAAGATGCAGAACCGTGGGTTTGCGCTGGCGTCCTCCGATCTGTTGGAATTTCTCAAAGACACCGACGCACGCCTTCAAGTGGAAACTGCGGCTTGTGCACCTGTGGTCCTTAGACCCGGCGCCGCAACGGCAAGCAACGACCAGACGCCTGAAGCCTCAAAAACGCCATCTCAGGATGGAAAGACGGATGCGACCCCCGCCAAGCCGGTCAAAGAGTAGATCGGTTGACGCGCAATGTTTGAAGCTTTCCTTGTCACCACTTCCTCTGAGGGTCTGAGGCCGCTGGGTTCAGCGGCGCAAAGGTCATACGAGTTGGTGTCAGGGAGCCTCCGCGACCGACTTGGCGACCGTCACGCCAACCTGTTTTCGGAACCGGTGGCGACGTCTTATGGCGATAGGTTTGACTGGTATGCCCCTATCTCCGGCAAGGCTGTGCCACTTGCGGACCTGGAAAGTGAAGACCAGGACAGCGTTCGTGAAGCTTTGGGAGTATTGGTTCAGGACATTTTGGCTGAGGCCGGCCGTCTCAACGAAAGCCTGTCACCCCAAGATCAGAGGCTGGCGGATGCGCTCACCAATGCTCTGGAGATCCCGAGCGACGACATGATCTATGTTGTGCGGGACACGAACAATGCTCTGCACCCCGTATTGGTCAGTTGGGCCTGGGCTCGGGACGATCAGCAAAACGTACGTGGCATATTGACCGGCCTCATTCCGCGTCATTCCGCAAAGCCCGTGACCGCGTTTGGTGGGCAAGCGGGCGATTCCGGACACGCGGCTGGACGGGGTTTTGGTTGGCTCTGGTCCCTGCTTTTATTGCTTGGTTGGCTATTGCTTGGCCTCATTCTGGCTGCAATCCTGTATCTATTGATTGAGCCTTGCGGCGTTGGACGCAGCGGGTTTTATTTCTGTCCCGGGCCTGCAAAGACCGTGGTTGTTTCCGGTGACCAGACCTATGTGCTCGAAGACGAAGTTGCAGCGCTCGAACGGGAGTTGGCCCTTCAAACACGCATGTGCCAACCTGACTATTCAGGCTCTGAAGCTCCGGTCACGGATAAAGCCGAGTTGGAACGAAGGCTCAAGAAAAGCGGCGCAAAACAGGGCGATCTGGGGTTTTCTCTGATTTGGAATACCAAAGATGACCTCGACTTGCAGGTGACCTGTCCGACAGAGGTAACCGTAGATTTTCGGACCCGCTCTGCGTGTAATGGGACGCTTGATGTTGACGCAAATGTCAAAACCGAAGACGCCGTTGGCGACCCGGTCGAAAACATTTATTTTGTTGACCCTGTCCTTGGACATTACAATTTGAGGGTGCGCCTGTCACAAGTACGCAACGAAGGTCCGGTCAGTTTTACGCTGCGTGTCACTCAACGAGATAGACCGGCGCAGACCTTCACTGCTACGGTCTCAAAGACCCAGCGCGACTGGAAGAAGACAATCGGAGTATCAGAGTGAAGACGACACATCGATCCGAACAACTGGCAAGTATCCCGCAATGGAGAGAAGACGTTACTATTGTTCCGTATTCTGGGGTTCAAATTCTGGACTTCGGATTCTCATTGGATGACATCAACGTCAAAAGCGCCAGATTTGTTGAACGCGCGGTCGGTGGCGATGCACAAAATATCGAGCGCGCTTTGTTGCCTCTGACGGGTGACGAAGAGACCGATCGTCAGATAGAAGATGCCGGTGGGCCAGACGACGACTTTTACTCAGTGCGCCCTGTCGCAGCACTCGAACCGTTTTTGGCAAAATGGGTTCCGGTCCCGGTCCTCAGAGTGAAAAACGACCGTGGCCCCGCAGGAGAAGAGCGGTTTGATCCGGGCCCATCAAGTTGGGCGCGATTGCGCACTGTTGAGCTTTCGCAACCAGACCCGACAACCGGTCACACGCATAGGGTGCAGCTTGCTTTGGATACGGCACTCGTGAGCGGTGAACAGAGTTTTCAATATGTCGCCCCTGATCGCACGGACGCTGCCAAATCACGGGAATTCAGGTTCGTTTCAGAACCCGCCCAGATGGATTGGTTTCTGCGTCGGCCCGAAAAAACCGACGACGGAACGACTCTTGATCCGCAGCAATGGGTCTCCGACTGGCTGGAAGAGCTGTTCATCTACTTCAAGCGCGCCGAGCGGCCGGGCCGGAGATTCACCCATGACTCTTTACCGCACCAGTTTGAACATTGGGCGCGGTATCTAGCCTATGTCGCGCTTTTGGACAAAGCCGTCGACATTCCAACTATCCGCTTTGTGAACACCGTCAGCCAGCGAGAAAGTGTTACCCCGGTCGAAGTTGATCTGGTTTTGGATGTCGGCAATTCCAGAACCTGCGGCATCATGATCGAGCGGTTTCCAGGCGAGGCGCGCGTCGATCTGGCACGGTCTTTTTCCTTGGAAGTTCGCGACCTTTCGCGGCCAGAATTTTCCTATTCGGGCCTGTTCGAAAGCCGGGTGGAATTCTCTGAACACAAAATGGGCGAGGAACGCTACGCGAGCCGGTCCGGCAGGCGAAATGCCTTCCTCTGGCCAAGTTTTGTGCGCATGGGGCCGGAAGCCTTACGACTGGTTGCATCCGAAGAGGGCACCGAAACGGCATCTGGGGTTTCGAGCCCCAAACGATATCTATGGGACAACAATCCGGTTCAGCAGGACTGGCGCTTCCATCACCATTCGGATCCTAACAACCTACCAAAGTCCGTTAGGGCCGCCATGCGTTTCATGAACGAAGCCGGCGACGTTCTGGAGCAAGTAAAACAAGACGAAGCCCGTCGCATCCGGCCGCGTGGCACAGCATCCCAAACGCCAGCAATACGACCACGTTTTTCGCGTTCATCGCTGTTTGGCTTCATGCTGGCCGAAATTATCGCGCATGCACTTGTGCAGGTAAATGCACCCGGCTCCAGGTCGCGCAGGGCGCAGTCTGAACTGCCCAGGCACTTAGACCGGATCATCCTGACGCTGCCGACGGCAATTACGGCACAAGAGCAGGCTATCATCCGATCGCAAGCCAAAGGGGCTCTATCACTGGTGTGGTCTCTGATCGGGCTTCAGGATGGCGAAAGCGCAATTTCGCGTCCGCCGGAACTGATCGTCGACTGGGACGAAGCAAGTTGCACCCAGTTGGTCTACCTGTTTTCTGAATTGACCCAAAAATTTGACGGGCGTATCGACCAGTTTCTCGCACTCAAGGGGACGCCACGCCCTGAGGCCGAAGGCGCAACTGCAACGCCATCCCTGCGTCTGGCCTGCATCGACATCGGTGGCGGCACAACCGACCTGATGGTGACAACTTTTTGGGGCGAAGCGAACCGCGTCCTGAACCCGCAACAAACCTTCCGCGAGGGCTTTCGAGTGGCCGGGGACGAATTGATGCAGCGCATCATCGCGTCAATCATTATACCCAGACTGCAGGAAGAAATCGAGGCAGCCGGGGGGCGGTTTGTGCGTGAAAAGCTGAGCGAGCTTTTTGCCGGTGATCTTGCTGGGCAAGACCAGCAAATGATCCAGAGGCGCCGTCAATTTGCCTTGCGGGCGCTCATGCCATTGGCCACCGCCATTCTCAAGGGATGTGAAACAGCGGAAGAGTTCGATAGCCTGACACTGAAAGTGGCTGATGTTCTGGGCCTTGATGCAGCAAGTGACAGTGACAAATTCGCGCAACCCAATACTCCGTCATACGGTGTTGCAGAGGCGATCGAGACAGCCTCTCTGGACCTTCCGCAATCATTGATCTCTTATCTTGAGGATGCCGCACGTGATCTGGGGGCCGAGAGTTTTCGGTTGGCGGACGTAGTGCTGAACTATAGCCGCGAAGAAATTGACGCTATTGCCAGAGAAGTCTTCCAGAAAGCGTTGAGCAATCTTGCTGAAATTATTGACCAGTTGGGTGTTGATGTTGTCCTGCTCACTGGTCGACCTTCGCGTCTGCCGGCAGTGCGCGCCGTGCTCGAAGAGATGCTCGTGGTGCCTCCACATCGACTGATATCGATGCACAGCTACAAAGCCGGTCGTTGGTATCCATTTCGCGACCCCCTGACGCAACGCATTGGAGATCCAAAATCCACGGTGGCCGTAGGTGGCATGCTGATCGCGCTCAGTGAAAGCCGGATGCCAAATTTCAAAGTTGCAACAAAGGCCTTTCGGATGCGCTCGACCGCGCGCTTTATTGGTGAGATGGACAGCTCTGGCCAGATCATGAATGAACGGTTGTTGTTCTCGAATGTTGATTTGGATGGCAGAAAAACCGAAAGCGAACTAATGGCGGCGCTCAAAATGTATACGCCAATCTACATCGGGTCACGGCAACTGCCGATGGAGCGCTGGACAACAACGCCGCTCTACCGGATGGATTTTGGCAACTCATCGGCGCAGGCGCGTACTCCGCTAAATGTCTCACTTGAGCGTACCGAATTTGATGACGACACCGACACGATGACTTCTGACACCGCTCTTCGTCGCGAAGCCATGCGCGAGGCCATTTCGGTTGTCGAGGTTGAAGACAACGAGGGTACGGGCATGAAAACGACCGAAGTTCAACTGCGATTGCAAACGCTTGGGTTTGAAGATGAATACTGGATTGACACAGGTCTTTTCCGGCTCTGAGGGGTGAATACTGAGATGACAAGCCAAGAAAGCCTGGTCACTGACTGCGCCAGGATCGCCCAATTGTGCCGTGAAATGTTAGGCTGGATCAACGATCCCGAAAACCGGGACTTGGTGGGCCTCGAGCATAAGTCTCTTGTGAAATTGGTGCGCAATAGCGTGCGCCGCGCTGCCAAGCTTGAGCGCGCGGCTGCGTCCAACATGGCCGTAAGTGTTTTTGGTCCGAGCCAAGCGGGAAAGTCCTTTCTTGTGTCTGTGCTTGCACGGCCCGAGGGCGGGCGATTGGTTGCCGATTTTGAGGACCCGAACGGCGCGCTGGACTACATCCGTGAAATCAACCCGGAAGGTGAGGGCGAGAGCACCGGGGTGGTCACGCGCTTTACCATCTCCCGGGAACCCACCCCCAAGGGTTTCCCGATCAAACTGACGCTGCTCAGCGAATCCGACATCGCGCGCACCATCATCAACAGTTTTTACATGGACGGCGACCAGTCCGAAGCGCCTTTGGAGGCTGCGCAATTATCGGCGCATCTGGATGCTTTCAAGGAAAAGGCCAGACAAACGGCACCGGGTCTTGATTTGGACGATGTCTACGAAATCGCTGAATATGTCGACGCAACCTTCGGTCGCAGTGCTTATGCGGCGGCGCTGAGATCGTTTTGGGACGAGGCAGCGGTTATTGCACCGACACTTTCCAGCGCGGACAGGGCAGATTTTCTAAGCATCCTTTGGGGCGGACACCAGCCGTTGACCGAACTGTACCAAGGATTGGCCCAGTCACTGGCGCAGATTTCGCACGCAGAGGAGGTCTTTGTCGGTCTTGATGCGCTGGTGCCGCGCGAGACCTCGATTATTGACGTAAAAACGCTCCGAAAGGGTGATCAGGATACAGCCTTGTCGCTTTATACGCCCGACGGCAAAGTGGTAACGATGGATCGATCTCAGATTTGCGCATTGGCCGCCGAACTGGTGATACCCATGCGCGACCAGCCCTCCGAGCTGTTTGCATACACCGATCTGCTGGATTTCCCGGGTGCGCGCAATCGTTTTGAACAGCCTCTGTCAAAAACGCTCGAAGACGCCGACACGGCTTTGCCAGAGTTATTGCTGCGCGGCAAAGTTGCCTATCTGTTTGACCGATACGTCGCCAATCAGGAGATCACGTCCATGTTGCTGTGCATTCCGGACAGCAACATGGAGACACTGGATCTGCCGACGTTGGTGGAAAACTGGATATCCACAACCCATGGCAACACACCGATCTTGCGGGAAGAGTCAGAGTGCGGGCTATTCTTTCTACTCACCAAGTTCGACAAACATTTGGGCGATTCCGCTGCAGAAGGCGGCGAGTCGACTCGCTTTGAACGGCGACTGCAGGCGTCTCTTATTGAAAAATTCGGTCGTAGCCGCGATAGCTGGGTCAGCGAATGGCGTCCAAATGAACCTTTCCAGAATTGTTATTGGCTTAGAAATCCAAACTTCTATGTTGACGGCTTGCTGGATTATGACGCCGACAAACGCGAAATCGGTATTCGGGAGGAAAAACGCGAGCGGGTGGCAGAGTTGCGCGATGGCTGCCTGCAGGCACCTTCAGTTCAGCGGCATTTTGCGGATCCTGCGGCAGCCTGGGATGCGGCTCTTAGCCTGAACGATGGCGGCGTGCGTTATCTGACTGATCAACTGGCCAGAGTTTGCACACCCGACAGTAAGTTAGTTCAGATCAGGGTCCAGCTAACCGCCCTATCGACCAATATCGGGCAGGCGATGTTACCGTTCCATGTGTCTGATGACATCGAAAACCGAGTTGCGGACAAACAAAAAACTGCCTCAGCTGTCATTGACGATCTCGAGGATGTTTTGTCACGCAGGCGTTTTGGCGCCATGCTGGCAGCATTGATGGTGGATCAGGAAATCGTGCAAAGCCGCGTGTCCAGGGTGCCCAGTTCGGTGCGGATCGACAACGCAATGAGCGCCGCTGGCGGCAGTGCCGTCACAGCTGCGCATCAAACTGCACATGTTCAGCGGCCGGGCCGTCCTGTCCGCCCGATGCCTGTGCAGTCAGAAGGCCCACGGGCTAAGGCTGCGAAATCGGGTGACGACATACGCACAATGTCTCTCGAAGAGTTTCAGGCTGAGACCGCAATTGAAACGTGGATAGATGCTCTGAAACAGTTTCGGGACGCCACAGGCCAGCGCAAAGCATATGGTCTGGGGGATGTAGCCGCATCCGAATTGATCGCTGAGATGATTCACGCGGTTCGCCGTATTGGACTAAGTCGGGAGATTGTGGATAGCCTGACGGGCATTAGTTTCGGCCTCAACGTAGAAAAGCAGGCTGGCCCCGCGTCGATCCTGAGCGCCGAGTCCATTAACGGGTTCGTTTCGACATTGGGAATGAACACTGTCGCCCTAGACAAACGTCCGCAGGTTCAGAGCAACGACGGCACAACAAGGCCGGTTTTTGCACCTAGGCAGACAGTGGATCGGATTGAAACCTTGCCTGAACATCCACGTCCGGCCGCCGAGGAGCTTTGGAGCGACTGGGTATTTGCACTTGAATCCCTGTTCATCGACAACGCCAAGGATGGCAATAACGGTGTCGCCAATGTGGAACAAAATCTGAGACTTGGGCGCATCCTGAGCGGAATATCTGCATGACACTGCGCGCGGTTCCCGATCCTGATGAACCCGGTGGCGGGTTTGGTTATCTTGTTCTGGGAGGCGTCAATTTTTCGGACAGTACAGTGAATGTGCAAGTTTTTGACAGTTACAGTGATCGATGGCTTGGCGCGTCTGCCGGTGACGGCCCGATAACAGTTGGTGACGGAAACTGGCAATCAGAGCCGCATGCATTCGGACCTTATCCGACACACGGCAGAGGTGATGAATACTGGGTCCGGATTGGCCCCGAAATTGTTAACAAGATTGCAGAGTATACTCCGCTTCGGATCACCGTGGCGGGTCACAGTACCGAAATCATCTGGCCTGACGATGTTCTGCCTCGGATCGCGCCTGCGCTGGTGGGAGAAATCCGCTCCTCTGCGGTGCGCCGACCAACGTCAGAGCGGCAGCGCACAGAAGTTGTCCCAGACGCTGAGGAACTTGCCCGACCTATGGAAGAGGTGACAACGGAGTCCGTCGAACAAGAAGAGACGCCTCAAACCAGGTGGTTCATCTGGATTGTTGTGCTGGGGTTGTTGGTGACAGGAGCAGCTTATTTCTTCTTGCTCGATAAAGACGAGACGGCAAACACCGGAATCGCCTACGAGCCGGATAATGGCAATGCGCCAGCCCCACCCTGCTCCTTCGCCGCTCTTGATCAGATCGCAGGCGGGTTCGACGTAGTTGAGGCCGCGCTGCGATCTTGCAACGACAAAGTAAGCGCGACTGATACGCTCCGCTTGTTGGAAAAAGGCGTGCGCGCCGGGTCTCCTGAAGCTTTGCTGATGTTTGGCAAAATATATGACGTGCAGCAAAAAGATAATCTGATAGAAACAACTGTCGGCCTGACCTTTGACGACGATCCGGCAACAGCGGCGGAATACTATGCGCGCGCCAAAGATGCAGGTTCGCCAGCGGCAGAAACCCTGTTGATTGTCACCTGCCAACGTTTGTCCAAACTTACTTCAACCTTAGCCAGAGGGGCTCATGATGACCATTGTCCGAAACCGTAGCGCCGGTTTTGCCTCCCTGTTTCAAGCTTTCTTCAATTCAACGGTTCTTGTATTGGCGATGGCGTTCTTGGCGGGCGTCGCAGAGACATCAAGTGCCGCAGCCCAAGACACCCGCGCACCACTTTTGGTTGACGGGCGAAAATCGGTTTTTCAACGTGTTTTGACCCGTCCAAAAGCCCGGCTTTACTCTGACCCTGAGGCCGCGGCGATCGGTACATATCCTGCCTTTCAACCGCTCTATGTTTTTAGTGTCAGGGATGATTGGATTGAGGTCGGCCCCTCTATTTCCGGAAAGCCGGAAGGTTGGGTTAAATTCAGCAGTGTTGTTGAGTGGAAACAAAACATCGTTGCGGCGTTCACCAACGCGGCGGGCCGCAAACGTCAGCTCATAATGGACACAGATCAGCGATTGCGCGGGCTTATGGAAAGCGAGGCCTTGTTTGCGGTGCAGGCCGACATTCTTTCGGAGGTAGAGCGTGGATCCGTACCGCCTGAAAGGGGGGTCGTCGCTGCAGAACCATCCGAATATGTGAACATTACTAAAAAGCTCTATTTGATGCCAATTCTCGATTTTTCGCAAGAATTGCATCCTCTGACCTATGAAGAGAACCTTCTGATGAAGGTCGCCTCGGTCCCGCTGCGCGATGAAACAGTGCCCACCCCCAGAGACGAAGATTTTGACGCCGGTATCGTATTTGTTTTCGACACCACTCAATCCATGAGCCCCTATATCGCCAGAACACAGGTTGCTGTTCAAAAGATCATAAATGATCTTGGTGGGACCCGGATAGGTGACAATGTGCAGTTTGGAGTGGTGGCATTTCGTGACAACACTGATGTTGCACCCGGCCTCAAATACCGCACCAAGGTTCTCTTACCTTTGAAGCGTCGGAGCCAACAATCTGATGTGGTCGCGACCATCCGTGAGGCAACTCAAGTGGCGGGGGCAAACTCACCCGGTTTCAACGAAGATAGTCTGGCGGGTGTGGAAGATGCGATTGGAAAATCCATCTGGTTGCCCGAAGGTGATGATCCGTTTGATGCGCGTGTTGTTGTCTTGATCACCGATGCCGGGCCAAAAGATGTCAACGATCCAAACGCCCGGTCACAAATTGGTCCGGCAGAATTGCAAAGGGATGCACAGGATAAAGGCATTGCAATCATGACGTTGCATTTGCAGACGCCCGCAGGTGGACAGTCTCAACATGCCTACGCAGCGGGCCAGTACCGCGCGCTTTCTCAGTTCAACGGCCAGAGTTATTACTATGGCATTGAAGATGGTTCTGCTCAGGTATTGGAGGCCACCGTCACCCGGCTGGTGACGGCACTTGCGGATGTCATTCGTTCCGCCCGTGATGAGGAAACCGTTCTGACACCCGAAGAAACCGGACAGGAGTTAGTTAACCTCGGCCTTGCGATGCGGTTGGCCTATCTTGGCAGGCAACAGGGAACCCAAGCGCCAGACATTATTGAGGGGTGGGTCTCAGAAAAAGCCATTGAGGATCCCAAGTCTTTGGCTATCGAGCCACGGCTTCTGGTTACAAAAAACGAACTGGCAACTATGGCAGATTACCTGTCGAGCCTGCTGACGTTGGGAGAGCAAAGTCGCGGCGCAGACGACGCGGCAAACTTCTTTTCGCAAGTGCGTGATGTGGTTTCCCAGATGGCGCAAAACCCTGACCGGCTCATCACCACAGACAGTGAGACTCTGGGGGGCGCTTTGGAGTTTCTGGAGGATCTCCCTTATAAGAGCCAGATCATGCTGACAACGCAGGAGAGATGGGCGCAGAGCGCGATGAACCGACGCTCCATTCTGGACGGGATGCGGCAAAAGCTGACGCAATATCGCAAATGGTTGCTGGATCCGGATGTCTGGGTGCCTCTCTACAAAGACGCCCCGGACGGCGAGTATGTATTTGCGATGCCATTTGACGTACTTCCGTGAGCCAAACAATGCAGCCCGGGTTGCATATAGGCCAGATGACGATCCTGTTGCGCGATAAGGATCGGGAGTTCGAACTTGCGATTGAAGACATCGGTCTCCTTGCCGGACAAGCTGCAGTCCTGACCGGCGCAAGTGGTTCGGGCAAAACACTGGCGCTGGAACTACTTGGCCTACTGCGGGCCCCCTCATCGACCAGTGAGTATTCACTCACGCTCCCGGATGGCGGCAGCAAAGATCTTGCCGGTTTGTGGGCGCGCGGCACCCGCAATGACGCATTGACAATTGAACGCGGGCATCTTTTTGGTTTTGTGCCCCAAACTGGTGGGCTGATGCCGTTTCTGTCCGTCGCCGAGAACATAGCCTTGCCGCAAAAGCTCACGGGACGCATCGATTTTGACTGGTGTGACGAATTGATCCGTCGGCTTGGACTATCTGACGTGGCGCATATGGCACCCGGCGCCCTGTCAATCGGACAACGCCAGCGCACCTCAATCGCAAGATCACTATCCCACAGACCCGCGTTTGTTATCGCTGACGAACCAACCGCAGCACTTGATCCAGACAGCGCCGATGCGGTTTTGGATCTGTTGCTGGAGCAGGCGCACAGCCAGAACTGCGGCGTCATTCTAGCCTCGCACGACCGGGAAAACCTGAAGCGTTTTGACTTCACCCGCTGGCATCTGACGGCTCAGGCCGGGGATCGGGGCCATATCAAGAGCACGCTCGAGGTAGTGTCATGCTAATTGTGTATTTGGCTTGGCGAGATCTGGTACGCGACAAGTTCTTTTTGTTTTGTAATGTCGCGGCAATCGTTGGCGTGCTTGTACCTCTTCTAGTGCTATTGGGAGTCAAAAACGGCGTGTACCACGCTCTCATCGGGGAATTGCTGGCCAATCCGGCGACACGCCAGATTGACACGCAAGGTAACAGCACGTTCACACAGGCGGACTTGGACCGGATCAGGGACTGGCCTGAAATTGCCTTTATGACGCCAAAAGTCCGTAGCCAATTTGACTATGTTTCTGTGCGCAAAACCAATGGGCGACGGGTGATTGCAGCGATCGCTATTCCGTCTGGCGCAGGTGATCCGACGCTTCCGGAAGGGCTGGAACTTGGATCGCAGCAATTTGCCCTAAGTGCTCAGGTTGCGCGACAACTCGACATTGCGAGCGGGGACGCTGTTGAGATCATAACTCAGGCCGAAGGGCGACCCAGACAGTTGGTGCTGGCGGCAGAAGCGGTTGCGGTTTTACCTGACGCGTCAGCTGCTGGTGCTGCCGTCTTCGTCCCGTTTGAAATGCTCGATCTGATCGAGGCGTTTTATGACTCCTACAGCCTTCCGGATTACGGAATTCAGGGCGAGCGCGCGCTTCAGGACCGGGTTAACGCATATGAGGGCGTTCGCGTTTTCGCTCGAACCCTAGAAGATTTAGCACCTTTGCAATCTAGGCTGGAAGCAGAGCTTCAAATTCAAACCAGCTCACGGACGCAGGACGTTGAAGCGCTGTTGGGGCTTGGGCGAAAGCTTGATCTTGCGTTGGCTTTGACCGCGTTCTGCGCATCAATCGGACTAGCCGCAGCACTTGTCATTGGCTTTTTGGCGGATGTTGCGCGCAAGCGAATTGTCCTTGCCTCGATCGCCCTTATCGGCTTTCCAAGTCGATCACTGGCAGTGTTTCCAATGATACAGGCGGCAGTCGCAGGCTGCCTTGGTTTGGTCTTTTCGTTTGTGCTGTTCCTTGCCGCCGGGCAAGTGGCGGACGTGATGTTTGGGGCAGGTTTGCCGGGTGTTGGAACCATCGCTTTCATTCCGTTGGCACAGGCAGCAGCCATTTGCGCCGCTGTTATGGTTCTTGTTCTTGCTGCTTCTGGTATCTCGGCCTGGAGCGCCCAACGTCTTGATCCTGCAACTGTTCTGAGAGAAGGCGCATGAGATTTGCTCTGAGACTCTGCCTGTTAAGTTTTTTGAGTGTCCTTGGTTGGGGGGGAGCCAGTCTATCACAGGAACCGCCAAAACCAGTTGAACCCTGGCCGATCGAGTTCTTTGACCCAGGCTCCACGTCGCAGGCGGCAGACTTGATCTTACCCATGCCGTGTGGTGGCGCGATGGCATTTCAAAAAGTTGCCGTGCCGCTCGACATTGAAGACCCGATGGATGACAGGCGGATCCGCCTTGGCCAATCGGCCAAAGAAACCGGTTTTTCGGACTATTTCAGACCCGCTTTTTTGCGTGGGTCGTTCTCGGATCCGGTCGCTGGCGACAGCTTTTATTATATATCGCGCTACGAGTTGACTGTGGGCCAATTCAAAGCCCTCGATCAGGACTGTGCTGGCCCTAAACGCAGGGGTAGGCTGGCAAAAGGCGACCTGTCCTGGTTTGATGCAGTGGCGTTTTCGCGTCGATACTCTGTTTGGCTCTTGCAGAATGCACGCGATCAATTGCCCATGCAGGACGGGGCTAG
>RCND010001181.1_pt1 | contig 14788 bp, 16 predicted proteins | sample 2041351 | NCBI WGS metagenome assembly RCND01 (sample SAMN09708230, study PRJNA481090) | Marine sediment metagenome, whole genome shotgun sequencing project. | biome: marine sediment; feature: ocean; material: sediment; isolation source: Sewage treatment plant 12B marine sediment (STP12B) ...
TCAAAAGCGTTTCCATATTTTGAAAAAATGATGTTTAATAGAGTCAACTCTTTTCTTTACAAACATAGCTTAAAAGATCTAAAAATAGTGCAATCTCAACAATCCGGAATAGCGATTTTAGGTGCTGCAGCACTTTTTTATGATGCCCAAAATTTAACATTGATAAAATAAGTTAATCCCACCAGGATATTTTGGTGTTTTCTAGGAAACATGATTTACTTTTTGTTGACAGGGATGCTTTCAAATTCTGTAGTCTTGGTCATTTGCTCCACTAAGTCAAGGATAATGTGAGGAGGTGATGTAAGCTTGCGCTTTGTAAGGTCCATCCATGCACCGAAAATTTCTATCTCTGCAGAAAGTTTACCGTCTCCTCTATATATCTTATGAAGAAATTTGAATCGCTCACCTTTTTCGGAAGCACCTTTTAACAGGACTTCGACGGTAATGTCTTCTCCAATAGAGATTTCTTTAAGAAAAGTGGTGTTCTCTTGAAATAAAATGGGTCCAATATGTAATCTATTGAACTCTTGCATCGAGAGTCCGTATTTTTTAAATAAACGAACTCTCGATTCAGCAGCGTAATCGTTATAAGCGCTATGGCGCATATGCTTGTTTGGGTCAAAATCTGCCCAGCGTGTTGGAAACGTTACCTTAAAACTCATTTAATTGATTAATTAAGATAAAGATAAAAGGTCAGCAATTCTTTTGACAGCTTCTTTTAGTTCTTCCTGCGATGCGGCATAACTGATTCGTATACAGTTAGGCGCTCCGAAGGCATCTCCAGTAACTGTCGCTACATTGGCTTTTTCCAAAACCAACATGGCAAAGTCAGAAGCATTTTCAACCTTAACACCAGCTATTGTTGTTCCAAAATAATAAGAGACATCAGGAAATACATAAAAAGCTCCCTGGGCAACATTGGTCTTAATACCTTTTATCTCACTTAATAATCCAATGATCAGATCTCTTCTGATCTTGAATTCATCGACCATATACTGAATTCGAGAAACGGGTTCATCCAAAGCTGTTATAGTAGCTCTTTGAGCAATACAGTTTGCGCCTGAAGTGATCTGACCTTGCATTTTATTACAAGCTTTTGCAATCCATTCAGGAGCACCAATATACCCGATTCTCCACCCAGTCATGGCAAAGGCTTTTGCTACGCCATTAACGGTAATGGTTCGGTCATACATGCTCTCGATAGCAGCAAAACTAAAGTTAGGTACACCATAATTGATATGCTCGTAGATCTCATCTGAAAGAATATAGATTTGCGGATGTTTCTCTAATACTGCAGCCAAAGCTCTGTACTCAGCTTCTGAATATACCGTACCACTTGGGTTATTTGGTGAGTTAAAGAAGATCATTTTAGTTTTAGGCGTGATCGCAGCCTCCAGTTGTTCTGGTGTGATCTTAAAATCTGTTTCAATAGTTGAAGGAATTTCAATATAAGTGGCTTCTGCCAAAATACTGATCGCTGAATAGCTCACCCAATAAGGAGCTGGAAGCAAAACTTCATCTCCAGGGTTTAGCAATACCATGGCCACATTGGCAATAGACTGTTTGGCCCCTGTTGAAACAACCACTTGGTTGATATTATATTCTAAGTCATTATCTCGTTTGAATTTTCTACAAATGGCCTCTCTAAGGTCGGCATAACCGTTTACTGGGCTATATGAATTGTAGTTGTCATTAATCGCTTGAATCGCTGCATCTTTTATAAAATCAGGCGTATTAAAATCTGGTTCTCCCAGACTTAAGCTAATGATATCTTTTCCTTGTTCTTTCAATTCCCTTGCTTTGGCTGCCATCGCCAAAGTTTGTGATACGGGTAAACTTTTAATTCTGTCGGATAATGGTTGTGACATTGTAAAATACTATTATTTAAAAATTATGCAAATTCAGGGTGTTTTCCTAGTCTGTCAAGCTGTTTGAAATGATCAACAAAAGCACCTATCATTGTTTTGTATTCATTGTATGGTAGATTGAATTCCTTAGTGGTATTTCTCACGATCTCCGAAAGTTTTTTATAATGGACGTGAGATATATGAGGAAAAATATGGTGCTCTACCTGATGATTCAACCCCCCTGTGTAGAAGTTCACAAGTTTGTTGTTAATGGCAAAATTTGAAGTAGTATATAATTGGTGAATGGCCCAGGTGTGCTCCATCATTCCATCCTCATTAGGTGTTGGCATGTCGGTATTTGGCATCACATGCGCCAGTTGAAATACCACACTAAGAATCATACCAGCCGTATAATGCATGATAAAAAAACCGATCACTACTTGCCACCATGGAATGTCCATTACTAAAATCGGTAGAACCATCCACATGGAGTAATATAACACTTTGGTAATGACTAAAACTGACCATTCTTTAGCGGGATTCGGAAATTTACCATAAGATAAATGTCGCTTCAAATAATTGTTCATTTGTTTTATATCTGTCGTGATCGCCCAGTTAATTGTTAAAAGACCATATAAAAAAATGGAATAGTATTTTTGAAACTTGTGGATCTGTAACCATTTGGAATGCTTTGAAAATCGTATGATTCTTCCGGCATCTATATCTTCATCCAAACCTTGAATATTCGTATAGGTATGATGAAGTACATTGTGCTGTACTTTCCAGTTGTATACATTTCCTGCAAGAATATATATACTGCTCCCCATCAGACTATTGACCCATTTTTTACTAGAAAAAGATTCATGGTTGGCGTCGTGCATAACATTCATTCCAACTCCTGCCATCCCGATTCCAATCGTAATGGTCAATAAAATCATTGCCCAAACAGGCATTTTAACCGTTAGTAAGATCACCAAAGGAACTAGAAAAACAGCAAACATAATCACTGCTTTGGTATACAGTTTCCAATTACCAGTTTTTTCTATATTATTCTCTTTGAAGTAGTTATTCACTCTTTTGTTGAGTGTTTTGATGAAATTAGTCTTATCTCTTGTAACAAATTTTACTCCTTCCATAAGTGTTCTTTTATTTTTTTTGTTAAAGTAACAAAATTCAGTTGGCAAAGTTAAATGATTTTTGGCATAATATTGTTAAAATAAAGCCATATTCTTATCAAAAAAATAGCAGACATTCCCTATCATTGAGAATACTTCAGAGGCTATGTTCAATGCTTTTTTCCCCAAAAAAGATTAATTGTATTTTTACTAAAAATTTAGAATGGATTTGATCTCTCAATATTTTCCGGAACTTACTGCGATGCAATTGAAGCAGTTTTCACAACTTGAAGATCTTTACACCGATTGGAATGCGAGAATAAACGTTATTTCAAGAAAGGATATAGATGCCTTGTATGTAAAACACGTGCTTCATTCATTGGGGATAGCCAAGGTTCAACCTTTTTTGCCGGCCTCGAAAATTCTTGATGTAGGTACAGGTGGAGGTTTTCCAGGAATTCCATTAGCCATTATGTTTCCTAAAACTCAATTCGTTTTAGTTGATTCCATAGGCAAGAAGATAAAGGTGGTCGAGGCCGTTGCAGAAGCCTTGGGCTTGCAAAACATTACGGCCATTCATGGAAGGGCTGAAAATGTAAAAGGTGAATTTGATTTTATTGTAAGTCGTGCAGTGACTCAGATGGATGATTTTGTAAAATGGGTAAGAAAAAAAATACGAAGAAAGAATAAGCATCAGCTTAAAAACGGCGTCCTCTATTTAAAGGGAGGTGATCTTGGAGAGGAACTCCAGAATTTCCCCAGCGCCAAATTATATAGCTTGACCGATTATTTTGAAGATCCGTTTTTCGACACCAAAAAGGTGGTTCATATTCCTATAAAGTTCAGGCTTTAAGGTTGTTTAGCCCATCCCGTAAGCCCTGCTGAAACGATAAACTTCATCAATTCGCTCGAATTTACATCAAGTTTTCTTAGTTGCGTACGAGGCACGATAAAGAGTTCACCCGAGAAATTATAAGAATGAGGAAAGTATACAGCAACCTTGCCTTCTACCTCTATGATATCAAGGTTCTCTTCAGTAATAAATCCCAGTTTTTCCAAATCTGAATTAAGATTTACTTTGACCAATACGGGTTGATTAAATTTTTTCTCTTTTCCCACAAATGCCGTAAAAAGATCATTTAAGGCAGAGTAAATAAAATTGAGAAGAGGGACTTTATCAATTACTTTTCGAAACACTTTTTTAAGTGGCTGTGCAATGATGGTGCGACCTAGAAAACCTATAAAGATTAAAAAGATCAATAAGGATAGTAAGCCAAGACCGGGGATCTTGACATCAAAAAACCTTGCGAGCAATTGTTGAGACAGCCCGTCCACAAAAGTGAATGCGCCATAAATGATATAAGCCGTAATTCCCAAAGGAGCAATATACAGAAGTCCTTGAAGCAGATAATTTACTAATTTTTTCATGAATCAAAATTTGGATGATATGTTTTCTATTGTTCCTCAAATTACAAAGATTTTACATGTGATAGCCCTAAAAAAAACAGGATTTATAAGGTCTTTATTCAGTATCCCAATGAATTTGGAAAATTTTTAATTTGTCAATTAAGCAGTCCAATAGTTCAAAATAGTTGATTTTCTTCCTTAAATTAGCCTTATTATTATACTATTCACAAATTTTTACAGGAGTGATATATGGATAAGGAACTTTCTTCAATACATTATGACCAATACCTGCAACTGCAAAAGATACTTGATGCGCAGAAATTAAGAAGTGTTGAGTTCAACAAACCCGCGCATGACGAAATGCTTTTTATTATTGTGCACCAGGTTTATGAACTTTGGTTCAAGGAGATCCTTCATGACCTGGGTTCGGTCATGGAACTTTTTAGTGAGGGTTCCGTCGAAGAAGCGCAAATTGGAGTTGCTATTTCACGGCTTGACAGAATTGTAAAAATTCAAAAAATACTTGTAGATCAGATTGATATTATTGAAACCATGACTCCGCTTGATTTTCTAGATTTCAGAAATTATCTCTTACCTGCTTCGGGATTTCAAAGTTTTCAATTCAGACAACTAGAGGTTTCCCTTGGATTAAAAAGGGAAAAAAGGGTATCCTATACACAATGCTCTTATTCTGGAGTATTCTCTGATCAAGAGCAAGAAATTTTGAACAAATTGGAAGCTGGAGATTCTATGTTCGATTTGGTGGAAAAGTGGCTGGAAAGAACTCCTTTCCTGGAGTTTGAGACATTTGATTTTCTGGAGGAATACAAAAAATCGGTAAAATTAATGCTCGACAGGGAGGAGCAGGCTATAGAGAAGGCAGATTATATTTCGGATCAGGAGAAAATGCTTAGGGTTAGAATGTTAGGAGAAACAAATACCTATTTTAATTCTATTTTCAACAAGGAAATGCATGAAGAGAGATTGACTGAAGGTCGTTTAAAATTGTCATATAAAGCTACTATTAGCGCTTTACTGATCAACCTTTACAGAGATGAGCCACTTTTAAGGCAACCCTTTATGTTTCTTCAGAAACTGATTGATATGGATGAGCTCCTGACCACCTGGCGCAATAGGCATGCCCAAATGGTGCTTCGTACCCTGGGGCAAAAAATTGGCACTGGAGGCTCTTCGGGCTATGACTATTTGAAAACAACGGCTGATAAACATAGGGTTTTTTATGACCTGCACAATATTTCAACCTTGCTGATTCCAAGGTCTTTTATGCCTGAACTGCCCAAAGAGCTTAAAGAAAAGCTTGATTTTAATTTCTCAAAAGACAACTAAGAAGCCTGAAGATATGATGCTAAGTATACCCTTTAAGGATCAATATTTCACTTTTGATACAGCTAAGGTAAAAGATATTTCCATACCCTTAAAATTCAATGGAGAGCAGCCCAATACTTATGAAGTTAAGAAAGCTGAATCCGAAGCCTATAAGGCAGAGGGGTTTATCGGAGACACAAGACAGGGAGGTGGTTGTAATTTTGAAAAATTGAGTTTAGTACCCCATTGTAATGGAACTCACACCGAATGTATAGGTCATATTACCTATAAAAGATTTTCTATTCAGGAGCAACTGCAAGATTCTTTGATACCCGCCACTGTTATTACTGTTTTGCCGGAAAATGCGTTTGACTCATCTGATACTTATCATCCTAAAAAGGAAACTGGTGATGTGATCATCAGTGAAAAAAGTTTAAAGAATGCCATCGAATCAGTATCAAAAGATTTTATAAAGGCCCTGGTGATAAGGACTCTTCCAAATGATATCTCGAAAGTGAGGAGAAACTATATGGAACAGGAACCTGCATTTTTTTCTCTTGAAGCTATGAATTTTATTGTCGAAGCAGGAGTAGAACACTTGCTCGTCGATCTGCCATCAGTTGACAGAGCCTATGATGAGGGCAAGTTAAATGCACACCATATTTTTTGGAATATCAAGGCAGGACAACATGAGTCAGCACCGAACAGTATGCTGCACAAAACAATTACTGAAATGATCTATGTGGGATCTGAGATTGTCGACGGCCCTTATTTGTTAAATTTACAAATAGCACCTTTTGTGTCTGATGCGGCACCGAGTCGACCTTTGCTTTATCCCTTAATTAAGACATCTGAACATCAATAAATACAAATCTATGGAATACCTGAATACTGAAGATTTTGCTCGTCAAATGGATAGTGAAGATCCATTAAAAAAATACAGAAATGAGTTTTATTTCCCAAAGCATACTAACGGGCAGGCAGCCATTTATCTTTGTGGGAATTCTCTTGGGCTACAACCTAAATCTGCCAAGGGCCATATTGAAGCTGTTCTTGATGATTGGCGTCATCTTGGTGTAAAGGGTCACTTCGAAGGAGCGCATCCTTTTGCCACCTATCACGAGGTGCTTGGTGAACAGATGGCAAGAATAGTAGGGGGCAAAAAAGAAGAAGTTGTGGCCATGAACAGTTTGACGGTGAACCTTCATCTAATGATGGTGTCTTTTTACAGACCAGCGCAAGGACGGTATAAAATATTGATTGAAAAAAATGCCTTTCCATCAGATCAGTATGCGGTTAAATCGCAACTTGAATTTCACGGATATGATCCAAAAGAGGCATTGATAGAATTAGAGCCAAGAGCTGGTGAGGATATTTTAAGAACAGAGGATATTTTAGATCTGATCAAAAACAGAGGCAAGGAGATCGCATTGATCATGATTGGAGGGCTCAATTACTATACCGGTCAGGCTTATGATATGGAAAAAATCACCAAGGCGGGTCATGAAATGGGGTGCATGGTTGGATTCGATCTTGCACATGGAGCGGGTAACCTCAGTTTATCTTTACATGACTGGGATGTTGATTTTGCTGTTTGGTGCACTTATAAATATATGAATTCAGGTCCGGGGGGTATAGCCGGATGTTTTGTGAATGAACGTCATCTTAAGAGAAAAGACCTTGCTCGATTCACCGGATGGTGGGGGCACGATAAAGGGACAAGGTTTTTGATGGATGATACTTTTGTTCCGATCCAAGGTGCTGAAGGCTGGCAAATGAGTAATGAAACGGTTTTGTCCATGGCTGCTTTGAAGGCCTCACTTGAAATTTTTGAAGAGGTTGGGATGAATGCTATCGTAAGGAAATCAAGATTGCTTACCAGATATCTGGAATATCTAATAGAAGAATTAAAAAGTGATCGCATTCAGATCATCACTCCAAAACAAGCTGATGCCAGAGGAGCTCAATTGTCGATCAGAGTAGTGAATAGTGACAAGTCTTTGTTTAAGGCGATTAGCGATAAAGGAGTTATTGCTGATTGGCGGGAACCTGATGTAATTAGGATTGCACCAGCTCCCTTATACAATAGTTTTCAAGATGTTTACAATTTCGTTCAACTGTTGAGAGAAGAGCTTGGTATTTAAATGATGGTCAATCATAATTTTAAAAAACCCTAATCAAAGTCATAGTTTGATCAGTTTACTGGTTATATTTTTGAACCTTAAAGAATAAGATTATGAGCGATCAAAAAGATTGTCTGGTTTGCGGACGTGGCCAGCAAGAAATTCCCGTAACAGAATTCCATTATAAGGCATCTAGTTTTTTTATCTGTGCCCAACACATTCCTGTTTTAATACATGATCCACAAAAACTGATTGGATTGTTGCCAGACGCAGACAAAATGCAGGGCGCATAAAAAAACCCGAAATCATTGATTCCGGGTTGTTTACTCGATGTAAAGAAGGATTATTCTCCTAAAAAAGGATACCTGTAATTTGTAGGAGGCACAAAAGTTTCCTTAAGGGTTCTATTTGACACCCAACGTAATAAATTCCAAACGGAGCCGGCTTTGTCATTAGTTCCGGAGCCTCTGGCACCACCAAATGGTTGTTGGCCAACGACAGCACCTGTTGGTTTGTCATTGATATAGAAGTTTCCAGCTGCATTTTCCAGTTTGCTAGTTGCCGTCTCGATTACGTATCTGTCCTGACTAAAAATAGCTCCTGTTAAAGCGTATTCTCCGGTTTGATCAACGAGGTCCAATACTTCTTCCCATTGCTCATCTTCATAAACATAGATGGTAATGATGGGTCCGAACAATTCAGTGCACATGGTTTCATATTTAGGATTGGTCGTTACAATTACGGTAGGTTCAATAAAATAACCCACAGAATCATCGTATCCACCACCTACTATAATTTCAGCATCGTCGTCCTTTTTGGCTTGATCAAGATATCCTGATAACTTTTTAAAAGCGCGATCATCAATAACAGCATTGATAAAATTTGAGCTATCTCCAGGCGTTCCAATTTTAAAGGATTTTACATCCTTAATTACTGATTCTTTGATACTACCCCATAAACTTTTTGGCAAATAAGCTCTTGATGCTGCAGAGCATTTTTGTCCCTGGTATTCAAAAGCACCTCTTGAAATAGCGGTTGCTACTTCTGGTGCATTGGCTGATGGATGTACCCAAATAAAATCCTTACCACCTGTTTCCCCAACGATTCTTGGATAAGAACGGTAGTGTTTTACATTGGCACCAATCGTTTTCCAGAAATCATCAAACACAGGAGTGGATCCTGTAAAGTGTACTCCTGCAAAATCTTTATGATTTAACAAGACATCAGTTATAGTCGCTGAATTACCGGTAACCATGTTGATCACTCCATCAGGTAATCCTGCTTCTTTAAACAATTCCATGATCACATGAGCTGAATAAACCTGAGATCTTGCAGGTTTCCAGATCACAACGTTACCCATCATGGCTGGTGCAGCAGGTAAATTTCCGGCAATGGCTGTAAAGTTAAAAGGAGTTATGGCATATACAAAGCCTTCAAGCGGTCTGTATTGCATTCTGTTCCATATTCCTGGAGAAGATTCTGGTTGATTGCTATAGATGTTAGTCATGAATTCAACATTGAATCTCAAGAAATCTATAAGCTCACAAGCTGCATCGATCTCTGCTTGCATAACATTTTTAGACTGAGCGATCATCGTAGCAGCATTCATTCTGTACCTGAATGGACCGGCCAACAATTCTGCTGCTTTTAAGAAGATGGCAGCTCTGTGCTCCCAACTTGTCTTAGCCCACTTTTCTCTTCCCTCAGCAGCTTTTTCAACAGCTAATTCAATATGTTCTTTTTCTGCAGTATGGTATTGTCCCACTTTATGCTGATGGTCGTGAGGAGGATGTATATCTACTGTGTTACCAGTTCTGTATTCTTTACCTCCGATATAAAAAGGGATATCCACCTGTTCGTTGAACATTTTATTATAGGTGGCAATTAAGTCTTTGTGCTCTGTTGAACCCGGAACGTAAGCCTTAACCGGTTCGTTTATAGCTTTTGGTACCTTAAAAAATCCGTTTGACATATGTGTTTATTTTAGATTGAAACAATTCCATTTTTAATGATGGCAAAGGTACGAATTATGTAAGATTTTAAGTCTTAACTATATGCTAAATGTTAACTTTGTAAAGAATGTTTCGTTAAATTTTAAAATTGACATTTTTTTATGTGTACTGTAACTTTTTTACCACTACCTGATCATGGTTTTGTACTAACTTCTAGCAGAGATGTTGGTTATCAGCGTGAAAAAGCATTATATCCTGCCGCTTATAAGGAGCAGGGGGTATCTTTATATTACCCCAAAGATGGTAAAGCAGAAGGCACCTGGATTGGGACAAGCCGAAATAACAGATTGATCTGTTTGTTAAACGGAGGTTTTGAAAATCATAAGCGAGCAGCTTCCTATCCAAAAAGCAGGGGTTTAATTGTAAAGGAATTATTGATTGCCAAGAGTTTTGAAGAGACTTGTATGAAAATTGACTTGGACCATATAGAACCATTCACTCTGGTAGTCATAACTTGGGAAGAAGGGAAACATCTTTTTGAATTTGTCTGGGATGGTAGCAATAGATATTTTAAGGAATTGGAATGGCAATCTAAGATATGGTCTTCTTCAACCTTATACACTGAAACTATGAAAGTACTGCGTCAGGATTGGTTTAGGGAATGGTTTATAGGAAAAGGAAGGACGCCAGAAAACATATTGGATTTTCATAAGAATGCTGGCGTAGGCTTTCCGGAGGTAGATGTGTTTATGAAAAGGGAAAATGTAGGAACGGTTAGCATTTCTCAGGTTCTTGCTTCAGGTAATAGTTGCGAAATGACTTATTTTCCTTTTTGATCAGATCAAAAAGGCCAGGAATGAAATAATGAGTCCTCCGATAAGGGCCAAAAACATAAACGCGGTATTGAGTAGAATGTATTTGATAAATGTTTTAAACCAGCCTTGCCCGTAAAAGTTTCTCATTGCCATATATAGATAAATCAGAAATGAGAGCAGAAAGATGAAGATTCCATTGTTCGAGTCCACTATTCTGTCTACAATCATAAAGATCAATAGCAATAGAAAGAAAACCGTTTGAACATGAAAAACAAAGACTAGATTTTCTGTGTAATTGAATTTCCTACGGATGTATAATAATGATACGATCAGCGTGAAAATGGGCAACAAAAGAAATAGGGCCACTGAGATTCTTGAGAGTATTCTTTCAAACAATTCGTCCCAATAATGCTCGTCACCAAAGGCATCACCCCATTCTTTGGATTTGCTATACAGGAATGTATTCCAGTAACCTGTTGTGAAACCAAGTTTTTTGATTGATTCTATTGTATTTGCATTTGGATAATCTTTTTGATAATCCATAAATGCTTTTATTTTATTGAAGTCGCTTTGGTTTTCATCTAAACCATAAACCATCGCTAATGGAATTTCATAATTCATTTCTTCGGCATTAAAAATACTGTCCAAATGTTTTATTCCTTTCTTTTCTAAGTTTCCTTTTTTGGAGATTTCCTTATATATCAATGCCACTTTTGAGGGGCTATTGATATTTCCAAGTCCGTCATTATCTGTAAGTCGTTCTGCTCTTTCACCAATAAGACCAATAATATCATTCATAGTAGTATCTTTCTCAGAAAGCGAAATACTATCACTTTTAAAGGTGTCTAAAACGCTAGAGTTTATAAGCATTGAATCTATAAAGCTGTACAATAAAAATGTATTTTGTTTAGATTTGTCAATGTATTCACTTTGAATCGAATCTTTGTTTAGTGAAATGCCACTAATACTGCTATTGATAAGAGATAAAGTGGATGAATCCAATTGTACATTGTTTTTCTTAAGCTCCTTGAGTGTTTCCGATTTGATGCTATCTAGAACTACTCTTCCTTCTTCTGTATTTAATTCAGAGATTATATTAGCAGAAGTATCATCTACCGGCTTAAATTTATCAATTGTTCCAAATATTCCGATAAGCAGAAAAAATAATATCGTAATATGAAGGTATAATTTAAACGGATTCGCATAACTCATTCTCTTTCCGCCCACATAATTTTTGGTTACGTATCCAGGTTTGAAAATAAGGGCAACTATTGTATTCAAAAGTCGACTATCAAAAGATAGAAAATCATCAAAATAGGCCGAAAGATATTGCGTCAGACTCACCTTTTTGAGATCATTGACCTGACCACATTGAGCGCAAAAATTATCATCTTCCGAAATGTCATTTTCGCAATTCAAACACTTATTACCACGAAGATTTTTCGTAAATCGGGTTATTGATTTCATGAAAAGGCAGAATTAATCTAATTACTAAAAGTAAGCAAATTAATTAAATGTTGCAGGAAGCATGAGTTGGAAAGTAGGAATACCTACCCTAAATTTTTCAGAAGTGGAAAAATTGATCATATGATAATGTCCATTCATTGAACCTATCGGAGACACCAAAAAGCAATGTGAAGAATACGTATAAGACTGCTTGGGTTTTAATATGGGTTTTTTACCCACAACACCCTCACCTTCAACAACTTCCAAGTCATTTAAAGAGTCAAATATATTCCATTTTCTACTCAAAAGTTGCACCGTATCACTGCTTTGATTCTCAATAGTAATACTGTAACTAAAGGCATAATACACCTTAGAACTTTGATAGCGATTGCCTTCAAAATTAGATGAGATCGAAATTTTTATTCCTTTTGTAACTTGTTGAACCATAGCTTTTCAATGCCGTTAATCGATGCTGCAAAGATATGAATTATTTTAAAAAATATGCGACTTTCCTTTTTTTGTGTCTTTTGCAAATTCCTGAATGCTCCTTTTATTTAATTCCTTGATCAATTGATTGCGAAGAGGAGCCGCAAGATGGTGAATTGAACAAGGGTATTCATCACTACATTGAGGCAAACCTATATAACAAGAATTAAAAGTCTCATGCCCGTCTATACATTTTATGACAGACATAAGATTTCCTGACAACTGATCCTCATTTAAATAAAATCCCCCCTTGGGTCCTTTGGCGGAAGTAATGAGTTTTTCCTTGTTTAAATTCTGAAAGATCTTCGCAAGAAATGGTACCGGAACATTGATGTTCTCCCCCACTTCTTTTGATCCTAATTTACGATTGGAAGAGGCATGAATCGCAAGATAAATGATTCCTCGAATAGCATATTTACTTTGGTGGCTCAACATAAGACAAAAATAAAAGATAATATTGTATTATATATGATTAAAGTCATATCTTTCGTTACTTATGTTACATAATTTTGTGACTTCAAGAACAGTATTAAAAAAAATAACTTAATTATTTTAATAATGAAAATTCGCAGATATATAATTACGGCATTATTCCTTGTTTCTTTTGTCTCCTGTAAAAACGATAAACCGGCATCGGATGTAGGAGCAGAAAAAGTTACAGAAACAAAGGAACATCAAGGACAGGCCTCAGTAAGTGACGGTGAATCAGACGCAAACGCATTACAAGTTGCTAAATCATTGGATGATTTTAGTACACTCGTTGTTGCTATTGAAGCTGCAGGGGTAGAAGACGCTGTAGTAAATACAGGTCCATTGACGATTTTTGCTCCTTTGAATTCTGCATTTGCAAAACTTCCGGAGGGTACCGTTGAGAATCTAGTTAAGCCAGAGAACAAGGCTACTTTAGCTTTTATTCTTGTCAATCATGTCGCTCCCGCTAACTATCCGATCAAGCAATTGAAAAAAGAGGCTAAAAGAGGAAGAAAACTTTATATGGCTTCAGGTAAATATCTTTTGGTTGAAAATAAGGATGGGAAAATTTTTGTAGGAGGTACTGAAATTTTAAAAACAGTAAAAGTGAGTAATGGCTGGATACACGTTATAGATGACGTATTGGTACCGGCAGAATAATTAAATAATTGAACTACTAAAGAATGAAATTGAAATTAATTACTGTATTTGTTATGGCATTTGCCATGGTAAGTTGTGGAGAAGATAAAGCCAAAAAGGAAACTGCGGCACCACAGCAAGAGGAATCAAAGGCTGTTGAAAATGTTGACCCAATGTCTAATAAAGGAATTGGGCCCATCGCTAGTATCACTTTAGGTGAAATTGATCCCACCTTGGCAGCTGAGGGAGAGGTGATCTTTAAAGCAAAATGTACTGCTTGTCATAAACTGAGCAAAAAATTTGTTGGACCTGCACTTAAGGGAGTAACCCAAAGAAGATCTCCTGAATGGATCATGAATATGGCGATGAATCCTGAAGAGATGATCCAAAAAGATCCAATTGCTCAAAAGCTGTTGATTGAATTCAACGGAGCCCCTATGGCCAATCAGAATATCACTGAAGAAGAGGCACGTGCAATTTTAGAATATTTTAGAACCAAAAATTAACCCGACATAAATCTTAATAATTATGAAAACAATGTTTAAATATTTTATCACCTTAACCGTACTTTCCACGTGGTTAGTGTCGTGTGGTGATATGAATTCAGGTAAATCTGGCAGTCAGGGCGCCCTTTCAGGAAATGCAGCCGAAAAAGTATATGTTGCTCCAGGGGAACATGATGAGTATTACGCTTTTCTCTCAGGAGGATTTTCTGGGCAGTTAGCTGTTTACGGTCTGCCTTCTGGAAGACTTTTTAAAGTTATACCTGTATTCTCAGTAGATGCAGAAAAAGCTTGGGGATTTAATGAAGAAACAAAACCAATGTTGAACACTTCACATGGTTTTATTCCTTGGGACGATTCACACCATCCGGATATATCTCAAACCGCAGGTGAATTAGACGGGAGATGGGTGTTTATCAATGGCAACAATACACCGCGTATTGCTAAAATTGATTTGACTACTTTTGAGACCACAGAGATCATTGAAGTACCCAATTCAGCGGGTAATCATAGTTCATCATTTGTTACTGAAAATACAGAATATGTTGTAGCTGGAACTAGATTTAGTGTTCCTTTCCCACAAAGAGATATGCCTATTGCTGAATACAAAGGTAATTTTAAAGGGGCCTTATCTTTTATTTCTGTTGATCCTGAAGAC